>Ga0209751_10001367_pt1 | contig 25129 bp, 30 predicted proteins | sample RifCSP13_1_FD_184019 | JGI IMG/M metagenome (GOLD analysis project Ga0209751, IMG submission 184019) | Soil microbial communities from Rifle, Colorado - Rifle CSP2_sed 13_1 (SPAdes) (version 2) | ecosystem: Environmental > Terrestrial > Deep subsurface > Rock core/Sediment | place: Rifle...
GGCGTGGCCCGGCCGGGGCCGCGACCGAAAGCTGCGGGGCCTGCGTCTCTTCGAAGAACCGGAAGGGGAACGCCTGCCGCTCCACGCCGTAGCCCATCCGCCGGAACTGCTCGGCGACGTAGTCGACCGCCCGGCGGTCGCCTTCCGTCCCGGCCGCGCGGGGGCCGATCTCTTTGGCCAGCGTCGTCACGTGGGCCAGCGCGGATTGGGGCGAGGCCGCCGGGATGGTGAGAGCCGGCGCGGGCTGCGCGCCGAGGTGCGGCGCAACGGCGACGAGCAGGAGCGGGAGGAGCCAGAGGAAGCGCTTCATCATATCACCATAGGGAATGTCCTGGGCCGCGGGTTCAGGCGGGGACGGACAGCGACCCGGCGAGCAGGAGGTTGACGGCCTTCATCGTGGCCTTTACAGCGGCCTCGTGCGGATCGGCCGTGAACACGGCGGACCCGATGAGATGCTCCTCGTGCATCGGGGACACGGACAGGAGCACGATGTTCAACGCCTCAGAGACGCCCAGCGGAGTGCGCGAGATACCCTCCAACGTCAGGTGGCGGCCGGAGGGCAGCAGGTGCCGGACCGCGGCCAGGGTTGCCTCGACCATGAGCCGGGTCGTGGCCATCCCGGCGACCGGCCCCTCCGCCCGGCCGGTCACGACCCGGTCGTCGTACTCGAGCTCGACCGCAGCGGTGCCGCGCCCGGCGGTCACGGCGAAGTCTACGCGGCGGATCGCCACCCGCTCGGCCGCCTCGACGGCCGGGGGCGGCGGGAGCAGCGGCCGCGATCCCTGCACGACATGCCGCTCTGTGCGCTTCGCCATCGTCGAGGCCCGGCTGGCGAGGGTAATCAGGTCATCCACGGTGGCATCGAAGTGCACGTCCACGCGTTCCGCGGTGCGTTTGCCGCCGGCGATCCCGAACGATCCGCTGATCGCCCCGCGCGGCGCGCCCTCGACGGCGATCTCGGCGATCGCCTCCCGGAGTTCCCGGGCCAGGGCCTCCGCCCCGTTGAGGTCGCGGATGGTGATGATGGCGAACTCGTCCCCCGCGTACCGGCTGAGGAAATCCACTGCGGGATCCGTGCGCTGCTGCAGGAGCGCGGCGACGGCGCGGATGATGCGGTCGCCTACGACGTGGCCGTAGAGCTTGTTCACCGTGCCGAATTCATCGAGATCGACGAACATGATGGCGATTTCCCGGCCGTGCTTGAGGAGATCGGCAGCCGTCGCGCGCAGCGTCCCCGCCCAGGGCAACTCCGTGAGAGGATCGGTGAGCTTCCCCAGCTCCCGCAGCAGATCGGAGCGCGTGACGATCCCGACAACCGCTCCATCGTCCATCACCGGGAGCCGGCCGATGCCGTTGGCCTCCATCACGGCGAACGCGGTGGTCACGGGCTCCGCCCTGGCCACGGTGACGACGTCGCGCGTCATGACCTCGCGGATGGGCCGGTAGGAGGGGTGTCCGATGAGATCCTTGAGGGTGACGATCCCGACGAGCCGGCCGCCGTCCACAACGGGCAGGGCCTCGATCCGGGAGTCGCGGAGGTGCTGCACGGCGGAGGCGACGGTGTCCCGGGAGGCCACGGTGACGACCCGCTCCGTCATGAACTGGCCGACGGTCTTCATCGGGGCTCGACCGCCTGCCCCGCGGGCCGGTCCGCCGCGGCGGCAAACCCCTCCGCCAGGCGCCGGCGCGTCGCCTGCAGGTGCTCCGGCATCACTTTGACGTCGCTGAGCACGGGCATGAAATTCGTGTCGCCGGTCCAGCGCGGAACCACGTGCACGTGGACATGGTCCTCGACTCCGGCGCCCGCCGCGCGCCCAAGGTTCAGCCCCACGTTGTAGCCCTGCGCGTGAAAGACATCGTCCATGACCTCGATGCTGCGATCCACCAGCCGCAGGATCTCGAGCGCGTCCGTGTCGTCCAGGTCGGCGAGGCGCGCCTGGTGGGCTCTCGGTGCCACCATGATATGACCGGCGTTGTAGGGGAAACGGTTGAGCAGGACGAACGTGCGGCGCCCGCGGTAGACCACGAGGGCGCCTTCGTCATCGCCGCCGGCCGCCGCAGCACAGAGGAAGCACCCGCCCGGCTTCTCCCCTTCGATGTACTCCAGCCGCCAGGGAGCCCAGAGCTGCTTCACCGCCGGGCCCGTCCCCCACGGCGCTGTAAGAATATCAACGCCGCCTGGGCCGCCGCCTGTTCCGCCGCCTTCTTGCTGTTCCCACTGCCCTCGCCCAGGATGCGGCCGCCCGCCTCCACGGTGGCGGCGAAGAGCTTGGCGTGATCCGGCCCCTCGACCGAGCTGATGCGGTACCGGGGCAGGCGGCGCTCCCGTTCCTGCAACAGCTCCTGCAGGGCGCTCTTGTGGTCCTCCCCCGGCTGCTCCACCTCTTCGAAGGTATCCTGGAGCAGCCGCGTCGTCACGGCGTGCGCCACACCGAACCCCGAGTCCACGTAGACGGCGCCGAGCACCGCTTCGATGACGTCGGCCAGCAGCGAGGGCCGGCCGCGGCCCCCCGATTTCTCTTCCCCCTTGCCGAGGAGGATGAAGCGGCTCAGGTCGAGCCGCTGGGCAATGCGCGCCAGGTACGGCTCGCTGACGATGCGTGCCCGGAGCTTGGCCAGTTCCCCCTCGGCCGCGTCCGGGTACCGCTGGTAGAGGTGATCGCACACGACAAGGTTGAGGACGGCGTCACCCAGGAGCTCCAACCGCTCGTAACTCTCCCGTCTCCCGCCGCGGCCCTCGTGACCGAACGAGCCGTGCTGCAGCGCGAGATTCAGCAGCATGCGGTCGCGGAACCGGACGTCGAGCATGCCCTCCAGGACGGCAAGGTCGGCGGTGCGTTCGGGGCTGATCGCCGGCTCGTCCACGGCCGGCGGGGCTGGGTCAGGACCCATGCCCGGAATCAGGACGGCTCATACCGGCGGATGATGAGGATCGCGTTGTGCCCGCCGAAGCCGAAGGCATTGGACATCGCCGTCCGCACCACGGCCGGGCGCGAGGTGTTCGGTACGTAGTCGAGGTCGCAGTCCGGATCGGGGGTCTCGTAGTTGATGGTCGGCGGGAGCGTCTGGTGCTCGATGGCCAGCGCGCAGGCGACGAGTTCCACCCCGCCGGCCGCCCCGAGCAGGTGACCGGTCATGGACTTCGTGGAGCTCACCGCCAGGCGGTGGGCATGGTCCCCGAAGACCTTCTTGATCGCCAGCGTTTCCGTGCGGTCATTGTAGGGCGTGCTCGTGCCGTGCGCGTTGATGTAGTCAATCTCCGACGGCTGCATGCCGGCGTCGTGGAGGGCGTTGCGGATGCTGCGCGAGGCCCCGTCCGCGTCCGGGTCGGGCTGGGTGATGTGGTAGGCGTCGCCGCTCATCCCGTACCCGACCAGCTCGGCATAGATGTGCGCCTCGCGGCGGAGGGCCAGATCGAGATTCTCCAGCAGGACGACGCCCGCCCCCTCTCCCATGACGAAGCCGTCGCGCCCGGCGTCGAACGGGCGGGAGGCCCGCTCCGGCGCATCGTTGCGGGTGGAGGTCGCCTTCATGGAGACGAAACCGGCCAGGCTGAGCGGCGTGATGGTCGCCTCGGATCCCCCGGCGAGCATCGCGTCCGCCTCGCCGCGCTGGATGATGCGCGCCGCGTCCCCGATGGCGTTGCCGCCGGTGGCGCACGCCGTGACCACGGACGAGTTGGGCCCCCGCGCGCCGACGAGGATGGAGACGACCCCCGACGCCATGTTGATGATGATCATCGGAATGAAGAACGGGCTGACGCGGTGCGGGCCTTTCTCGATCAGATTGCGGTGCTGCTCCTCCCACGTCTCCGCGCCGCCGATCCCCGACCCGATGACCACACCGATGCGCGGGCCGTTCTCCCGCGTGATCGTGTAGCGGGCATCCTCCAGCGCCAGCCGGCTGGCCGCGTACGCGAACTGGACGAAGCGGTCGTTCCGGCGGACCTCTTTCCGTTCCATCCACTGCAGGGGGTCGAAGTCGCGCACTTCGGCCGCGATCTGGGTGTCCCACCCGGTGATGTCGAAGCGGGTGATGCGGCCCACCCCGCCCCGGCCGGCGGCCAGGCTCTCCCAGAAGCGGTCCTTCCCGATGCCGATGGGAGAAACCACACCGATCCCGGTGACTGCGACACGATGCTGTGCCGTCATGAGCGCTCGTGAACCCGAGGGGAGGAAACGGCGGTCAAGCAGAACGGACCGGGGGACCCTACTCCGCGGCGCGCTCCCCGGCGTGAGCCTCGATGTACTTCACCGCCTCGCCGACCGTGACGATCTTTTCGGCATCCTCGTCGGGGATCTCCACGCCGAACTCTTCCTCCAGAGCCATGACGAGCTCGACGACGTCCAGGGAATCGGCCCCCAGATCATCCACGAATGACGCCTCCGTGGTGACCTCCTCCTCGGCGACGCCCAGCTGATCGACCACGATTCCCTTGACGCGATCGAAAACAGAAGCCATTCGATGTCCCCCTGTTATCCGATATTGCCTTAACGGTAGGCAGAAAGCAGTACGCCTCCTGACCTTAATGCATGACCAGCCCACCGTCGACGTTGATGACCTGGCCGGTGATGTACGCCGCCTCGTCGGATGCCAGGAACACGACGGCCGCGGCTACCTCCTCAGGTTTCCCTGCCCTTCCTAGCGGAACCTGCTCGATGTACCGGTGCACCAGGTCCGCCGGCAGCTGGAGCGTCATCCCAGCGTCGATGAATCCCGGGGCCACGGCATTCACCGTGATCCCTCGGCTGGCCACCTCGCGGGCCACCGCTTTGGTCAGACCGATGAGCCCGGCCTTGGCGGCCGCATAGTTAGCCTGCCCGGCGGTGCCCATCTGCCCGGCCACCGAGGTGATGTTGATGATCCGCCCGCTCCGCGCCCGGAGGAACTCCCGGAGCGCCGCCTTGATGCAGTGGAACGCTCCGCTCAGGTTGGTATTGATGACCGCCGACCAGTCCTCCTCCTTCATTCGCAGGACGAGGGTGTCGCGCGTGATGCCTGCGTTGTTCACGAGGATCGACAGGCCGCCGAACGTCTCGAGCGCCCCGTCCACCACTCGGCGCGCGTCCTCGGCGCGGGTCAGGTCCCCCTGCACGCTTTGGGCGCGGCCGCCCAGATCACGGATCGCGCCGGCGACCGCCTCGGCCGCCTCCCGGTTGCTGCTGTAATGAGCGACGATCGCGGCGCCCTCCCGGGCCAGACCGAGTGCGATGGCCCCACCCAGGGCGCCCGAAGCTCCGGTGACGACGGCGACACGGCCGGCCAGCTTAGGCATGGCGGCCCTCCGGGGTCACCTGAGGGAGCATCTCCTCGAGGGTTGCCCGGTCTTCGACCCGCAGGACCGTCGCGCCGGCGAGCGTCTTTCGGATCAGGCCGGAGAGGGACGAGCCCGGGCCCACCTCGATGAAGGTTCGCACGCCCAGCGTGCCCATCGTCCGCACCGAGTCGTCCCACCGCACAGGGCTGGCGACCTGTCCGATCAACGCTTCCCGGATCTCCCGCGGGGTACGGACCGGTTGGGCGGTGACATTGCTCACCACCGGCACGGCCGCCTCACGGACGTCCAGCGCCTCCACCAGAGGAGTCAAGCGCTCGGCGGCCGGACGCATCAGGCTGGTGTGGAACGGGGCGCTGACCGGCAGGAGCACGGCCCGCTTCGCCCCCGCGGCTTTCGCCCGAGCGATCCCCTCCTGGACGGCCGCCTCGTCCCCGGCGATGACGATCTGCCCGGGACTGTTGTAGTTGGATGGCTCGACGGTCCCTTGCGACGACGCCGCGCGGCACACCTCGCGGACCGTCTCGGGGGAAAGGCCCAGGATCGCCGCCATGGCGGTCCGCCGTCCCGCGGCAGCCTCCTGCATGAATCGGCCCCGGCTCCGCACGAGCGGGAGCGCGTCTTCCATTGTCAACGCCCCGGCGGCGACCAGGGCGGTGTATTCGCCGAGACTCAAACCCGCGGTGACATCCGGCGCGATCCCGCGCGCGGTCAGCACGGCTAGCGCGGCGCAGCTCGTGGCGAGGATCGCGGGCTGGGTGCTCTCCGTCTGCCGCAGGCGCTCGTCCGGACCCTCCCAGCAGAGCGACGACAGGGGGAATCCGAGGATCTGGTCCGCGCGGCGGTAGGTCTCCGCGGCTTCCGGATAGAGCTGGGCGAGTTCGCGTCCCATCCCGGCGTACTGCGCACCCTGCCCGGGAAAGACGAAGGCGATCACGCCGGCGTCGTCCACCGGATGGCGCAGGACGCCCAGGTCAGACCACCGCCAAAGGCGACGAGGACGGCGAGCTGGCCGGGCTGCAGGCGCCCTGACCGGACGGCCTCGTACAGCGCCACAGGCACCGATGCCGATGAGGTGTTGCCAAAGCGTTCCACGTTGACGTAGAACTTCTCGCGGGGCTGGCCGAGCCGCTCCGCGGCGGCATCGATGATGCGGATGTTGGCCTGGTGCGGGATGAACCAGTCGATCTCGTCGAGCCCCAGGCCGGCGCGTTCGGCCGCCTCCTCGATCGCCCGCGGGATGACGCGTACGGCGAATTTGTAGACCTCGCGGCCGTTCATCTGCAGGTAGTGCTGCCCGCGCTCGACCGTCTCGTAGCTCGCCGGCAGCCGCGAGCCGCCGCCCGGCAGGATGATCAGCTCCCCCCCTGCCCCGTCCGCCCCGAGGTAGAAGGAGAGGAACCCCGTCCCCGGATCCGCCGGCCGAATGACGGCCGCGCCGGCGGAATCGCCGAACAGCACGCACGTCGAGCGGTCCTTGTAGTTCGTGATCTTGGACAGCGTTTCGGCGCCGACGACGAGGACGGTGTCGGCAAGCCCGGCGCTCACGTATCCGTGCGCCACGGCCGCCGCGTACACCCAGCTGCTGCAGGCCGCGGAGAGGTCGAACGCTCCCGCCCGCTTGGCGCCCAGCCGGTCCTGCAGCAGGCAGGCCGTCGCCGGGAACAGCATGTCCGGGGTGGCCGTCCCCACGATGATGAGATCGAGGTCCTGCGCGGTCACCCCGGCATCGGCCATCGCTTCACGCGCCGCCTCGATGGCCAGGTCCGAACTGGCCTGCTCCGGTGCCGCGATGCGCCGCTCACGGATGCCCGTACGGGTGACGATCCACTCGTCGGTGGTGTCGATGAGGCGCTCCATCTCGGCGTTGGTCATGATGCGTTCGGGCAGATAGTGGCCGATGCCAGCAATCGTCGAGCTTCTCACGGTGTTCGCTCCAGCGTGACGTCGTGGACCTGGGCCATGCGGCTGCGCAGCTCCTCCACGAAACCGTGCGAGACGGTCTCCGCCGCGACCCGGACCGCGTTGCGCATGGCCCGCGCGTTGCTACTGCCGTGCGCGACAATGACCACACCGTCGATCCCGAGCAGCGGCGCCCCGCCATACTCGCGGTAGTCGATCCGGCGGTACAGCCGGCGGATCGAACCGACCAGGGGGGCCAGATACAGGCGCAGCAGCGTCCCGCGCAGGCCCCGAAGCTCGTCCTTCGCGATGTTGCGGATGGCCAGGGCCAGCCCCTGGCCGAACTTCATCGTCACATTGCCGACGAAACCGTCGCAGACGACGACGTCCGCGACACCGAGGAAGAAGTCCCGCGCCTCGACGTTGCCCACGAAGGTGAGCCCCGAATCGCGGAGGAGCGGCGTGGCGGCCAGTACGAGATCCGAGCCTTTCCCCTCCTCCGTGCCGTTGCTCAACAGTCCGACGCGCGGCGCGGCGGCGCCCAGCACGGATTTGGCATAGGCGGATCCCATGAGGGCGAACTGCAGAAGATGGTGGGGCTTGCAGTCAACGTTGGCGCCGACATCGAGAAGGATGGCCGGGTGCGCGGTCTGTGTGGGCAGCACCGCGGCGATGGCCGGTCGGTCCACTCCGGGGACCCGGCCCAGCCCGAGCAGCGCCGCGCCCATGGCGGCGCCGGTGTGCCCGGCCGTCACGACGGCGTCGGCGCGTCCCGCTTTGAGGAGCTCGATCGCAACGACGATCGAGGCCCGCCGCTTCCGGCGGAGCGCCATGGCCGGGGATTCGTGCATCTCGATAACTTCGGGGGCGTCGACGATCTCCAGCGCGGGGGCCCCGCGGTGGCGCGCCAGTTCTTCACGCAGCCGCTGCTCCGCCCCGACGAGCACTATCTCGGCGCCCAGGTCGTGCGCGGCGGCCACCGCCCCGGAAACGATTGCCTCCGGCGCATTGTCGCCGCCCATCGCGTCTACCGCGATGCGCATCCCGCCTCCCCGCTACTCGGCTTCCGCCTTCTTGATGACCTCACGACCGGCGTAGTATCCGCAGTTCGCGCACACCCGGTGTGAGCGCATGAGCTGGTGACACTGCGGGCACTCCACCAGCTCAGGTGTCTTCGCCTTCCAGTGGGCGCGACGGGTGGCGCCGGACTTCCGCGAACGCCTGTGTTTCTGAATACCCATGGTGATTCCTCCGCATAGTGAGTCTGAACTTGGATCAAGGGATACGGGATAGGGGATACGGGATAGGACCGGATTCCCAGACCCGTTATCTTATCCCCTCTCCCGTATCCCTAGTCCCTCCGTCCTGATGTGCTCGCACGTGCGCTCATTCCAATTCGCGCCGCACACCAGACACAATCCCCGGCATGTCGTCGCGTGCAGCGGCGCCATGGGCACGTTCATCTGCAGGTTCTGGCGGGCGACCTCGGTGAGGTCCACCTCGTGACCCGGACCGACCCACGAGACGAAGTCCCCGGCGCCCAGCTCGCCGCCCGCGGGGGCGGCCACGGGGTCGAGGGCGAATTCCTCCTCCACCTCCGCGCCCAGCGTGGTCTGAAACGGAACCAGGCACCGGCTGCAGGTCAGCGCTACCAGCGCCCGGACGGCCCCCCGGACGAACACTCCGCGGTTCGTCCGGTCAACACGCAGCGTCCCGGCAGCCTGGGCGTCTACCGGCTGCTCATCGGCCTGGAGCACGATGGACTCCTCCACCGTCAGCACTGCGCTCTCACCGGGCGCCATCGCCCGTACGTCTACCCGCACCGCGTCTCACCTGCGTTGGCCAGACTGCTCATTATAGGCCGACCCACCGGAGCCTTTCAACAATTCCCGCCCGCGGCGGATCGCTTCGAGAACGCGGGTGACGCTCTGTTCGAGGTCGGCCAGCACCCGGGCGGCGTAGGCATCGGCGCCCTCACGCACCGTCATGGCGTCGCGCTCTGCCCGGGCCAGGACGTCCTCGCCGCGGCGAGAAGCCTCCTCCACGAGGGCATGGTCCTCGACGAGATGGCGCGCGGTGGCCTGGGCCTCGAGGACGATCCGCCGGGCGTCGTCCTGTGCCGCCCGGAGGATCCGCTCCGCCTCCTCCGCCCGCGATTGCGCCTCACGCAGTTCTGTGGGAAGGACGGCCCGGATCATCTGCAGGACGCCGAGGGCCTCCCGCTCGCCCACCACCTTCTTGTCCGTGAGCGGGACGCTCGTACTGCGCTGCAGCAGGGCCTCCAGGCGGGCCGAGGACGGAATCACGCATAACCGCGGCCGCTACTTCCGCCGGAACTTGGCGCGCAATCGCTCCTCCACCCCGTCCGGAACCAGGCCGGTGACGAGGCCCCCCAGCCGTGCCACCTCGCGGATCAGGGTCGAGCTGAGGAAGTAGTACGGCGCGGAGGTCATGAAGAACACCGTGTCGAGATCGGGGGCGAGGCGGGCGTTCATCGACGCCTGTTTCAGCTCGTACTCGAAGTCCACCACGGCGCGCAGCCCCTTCACCAGCACCCGCGCCCCCTTCTCGCGGGCGAACTCCACGGTCAGCCCGTCGAAGGCGTCGACCTCGACCTTGCCCATCTCCCCCACCGCGGACCGCAGCATCTCCAGACGCTCGGCCGGCGTGAAGAGACCCTCCTTCTCCGAGTTGCGCGCAACGGCGACGACGACGCGGTCAAAGACGCGCGCGGCGCGCTCGATGATGTCGAGGTGCCCGAGGTGCACGGGGTCGAAGCTCCCTGGGTAGATCGCCACGGTCATGCCTGCTCGCCTCCCGACTCAGCGTCGTAGTACCACAAGACGGTTTCTCCATAGCGCGCTTCCCGCCGCCTGACGAATCCGGGCCCCGTCTCGGGCCGGTCACGCCAGTGGCCTTCCGCCACGACCAGCCCGCCTGGGGCCAGCACGCCCGCGGTCCGGACGGCGCGCAGCGTCCGCGGGATCCAGCCCTCACCGTACGGCGGATCCAGCACGACGAGATCAAAGAGGCGGCGGCGGGTTCCCAGCTCGCGCACCGCGGCGGCCGTGTCGCGGCGCCACACCTCGGCGTGTGTGGTCCATCCCTCCTTGGCCAGGAGGGCACGGATGCCCTCCGCGAGGCGCTGGTCGCGTTCCACGAAAACGACCTCGGCGGCCCCGTAGGCCAGGGCGGCCAGGCCGAGCGCGCCCGATCCGGCGAAGAGGTCCAGCACGCGCATCCCCTGGACGCGGGCGCCGAGGGTGTTGAAGAGCGCATCGCGCACGCGGCTCTGCGTCGGCCGCAGCCGGGGGCCGCCGGCCCGGAGGCGTCCGGATCTTCCCGGCATCCCGTGGCGGGCCATTCAGCTGACCGCGACGGCGGCGCGGCCCGTGCCGAACTTCGCGCGCACGGCGTCGCCGAGGGCGCGCAGCTCGCCCTGCCGCAGGCTTGGATCATCGCGCAGGAGCCCCACTACGTCATCGCGCGCGGCGGCCAGCAGCTCCTGATCCCCGATGAGGTCGGCGACACGCAGGTCCGGAAGACCGTGCTGCCGGGTGCCCAGGAGCTCTCCCGGGCCCCGCAGCTCCAGGTCTGTCTGCGCGATGACAAACCCGTCGCGCGTCGCGGCCATCGTCTCCAGTCGCGTCCGCGCCGTCTCGGTCTTCATCTCGGCCAGCAGCACACAGTACGAGGTGTCGGCGCCGCGGCCGATGCGCCCGCGGAGCTGGTGAAGCTGGGCGAGCCCGAAGCGGTCGGCATCCTCGATCACCATGATGGTGGCCTGAGGGACGTCGATCCCCACTTCGATCACCGACGTGGCGACCAGCACCTTCACCGCCCCCGCGCGGAACTGCTCCATGACCTGCTCCTTGGCCCCCCTGCGGAGACGGCCGTGCAGCACCTCCAAGGGGACATCATGCAGCTGCTCACGCCGGAGCCGCTCGGCCAGCGCGGTCGCGGCTTCTCCCTGCAGCTTCTCCGACTCCTCGATCAGCGGACAGACAACGTAGGCCTGCTGGCCTTCCCGGATCTTCTCGCGGACCCAGGCGTAGACCTCGGCCCGCTTCTCCGGCCCCCGCACATAGGTCTTGATCACGCCTCGCCCGGGCGGGAGCTCATCGAGCACCGCGATGTCGAGGTCGCCGTACACGGTCATCGTCAGCGTACGTGGGATGGGCGTCGCGGTCATCACCAGCACGTCGGGATGGAACCCCTTCTGTCGCAGGACGGCCCGCTGCATCACCCCGAACTTGTGCTGTTCGTCCACCACGACGAGCCCGAGGCGGCGGAACTCGACCCCGGCCTCCAGCAGGGCGTGCGTGCCGATGGCGACGTCGATCTCCCCGCGGCGCAGGGCTTCCCTCGTGGCCTCTCGCTCCCGGCGCACACCACCGCCAGTGAGCAGGCCGAGGCGCAGGCCCAGCGGCTCGAGCAGCCGGCGGAATGTCAGAGCGTGTTGCTCGGCAAGAATCTCCGTGGGGGCCATCAGGGCACCCTGCTGTCCCCCGCGCACGGCGAGGTGCAGCGCCGCGGCGGCCACGACGGTCTTCCCCGAGCCGACGTCGCCCTGCAGCAGACAGTTCATGGGAGAGGACCCCTGCATCTCTGCAGTGATCTCCCGGATGACCCGCTGCTGAGCGGCGGTGAGCGCGTAGGGCAGCGCGGAGACGAAGCGTTCCGTCTCCGCCGGGCGGACGACGTAGCGAAACCCTTTGTCGATCGCCTGGATGCCCTGCCTGCGGAGCAGCACACCACACTGCAGCACGAGCAGCTCGTCGAAGGCCAGCCGCCGCCGGGCTTCTTCCGCCTGCTCCATCGTCTCCGGGAAGTGGAGGAGGCGGAGGGCCGTCCCGCGGTCCATCAGGGCGCGCGCCCGCCGCAGCGCCCCGGGGATGATCTCCGGAACGTCGGCGGCGTAGGCTCCGAGGGCCTGGGCGATGACGGTGCGCAGCACGCGGGGGCTGAGGCCCTCCGTGGCGGAGTGCACCGGCACGATGCGGCCCGTGTGCAGCGTATCCTCGGCATCCCCCGTCAGGACTTCGAACTCCTCGACGGTCATCGTCAGCGCGCGGAAGCGCTCCACCTTGCCGTAGACGATGAGCCTGGCGCCACGCCGGATGACACGGCGGAGGTAGCGCTGCCCGAACCACACCGCCTGCAGGACGCCGCTCTCGTCGGAGAGCGCCGCGAAGAACTGATACGTGCCGTGGCGCTTCTCGCTGATGGCGACGACCGTGGCTTCAGTGGACTGCTTCTTCCCGGGGACGAGGTCGGCGATACGGGCCAGATGTCGACGGTCCTCGTAGCGGTGCGGCCGGTGGTACAGCAGATCCTCGACTGTCTGGATACCGAGCCGGGCCAGCTGGCCGGCCCGGGCCGGGCCGACTCCTTTGACGTACTGCACGGGGGCCAGCAGCGGTGAGGATCGCGCCATCCGCGGGACTGTTCTACCGGTCCGCAACCCTTTCCTTGGCCGTGTTCGCATGATACAATCCGTCAGGTGCAGTGACGGCAGGAGGACGATGATGGCGCGACAGTGCGCGGTCTGCGGCAAGCGGCCCGGGGTGGGACACTCCGTGAGTCACTCGGCGGTGAAGACAAAGCGCCGGTTTCTCCCGAACCTGCAGCGGGTCCGGGTCATGGTGGACCGCACCCCGCGACGCATGGCGGTGTGCACGGACTGCTTGAAGAGCGGCCGGGTGGTACGGGCCAGCGTGCATACGATAGAGAATAAGGGATAGGGGATAAGAACGGGCGGGAGCTATGCTCCCGCCCTACGATTTTGTGTTGGTCCCCGTTCCGAAGATCGCGTCCACCTCGGCACCCCCAAACTCGTAGCGCCTGCCGCAGAAGTTGCACCGCACTTCGATGCTCCCCCGCTCTTCCAGCAGATCCCGCATCTCCGGCTCGCCCAATGCCGCCAGGACGTTCCTCACCTTCCCGGCGGAGCATCCGCAGCGGAACCGCACCGGATGCCGCGCCACGATCCGGCTGGGGAGTTCGCCCAGAGCCGCCTCGATGATCTCCTCGGGGGTGCGCCCGCTGCTGATCAGCGAGGTGACTGCGGGGATCAGGCGGGCGCGCCGGTCCAGGTAATCCGTCACCCCCTCGTCGGCCCCGGGCAGGACCTGGACGATCAGTCCCCCGGCGGCGATGACGCGCTCGTCGGACGAGACCAGTACGCCCAGCGCCACGACCGATGGGACCTGCTGCGAACTCACGAGGTAGGAGGCCAGGTCTTCGCCGATCTCTCCCGAGACCAGCGGCACGCTGCCGTGATACGGGACGCGGAGCCCCACGTCGAAGGTGACGTGGAGCGTTCCGCGACCCACGGCGGCGCCCACGTCCAGTTTTCCGGTCGGGGTGAGGGGGAGATGGACGTCTGGATTTGCGACGTACCCACGCACGCTCCCCGACGCGTCGCTCATGGCCAGCGCGCCCCCCAGGGGACCATCGCCGAGGACCCGCACCATCACCGTCTGCCCGTCCTTCAGCGTCGAACCCAGGAGGCCCGCGGCGGTCAGGGTCCGGCCGAGAGCCGCCGTGGCGGTCGGCGCGGTGGCGTGGCGGCGCCGTGCCTGGTCCACGGCATGCGTCGTCACGGCGGCCATCGCGCGGACCGTACCGTCATCGGTCACGGCGCGGATCCAGTAGTCCGGCACACCCACACCTACGAACGGTTCCGGAGCAGTGTTCCCCTGCGGCGCGTGATGATGATAAGTAGGTCGCCAGCCATCCGGCGGACCGTTGCGGGACGGCCGGTCACGGTGTTGCTCACACCCAGGCTGCTCCCCTCGTGCAGCGTCGCCCGGTGCAGTGGATAGAATAGCCCCTTCGTCGTCACGCCGGTGACCCGCCGCGAAAGCGCCAGGAGGGAGACGGTGTCGCCCACGCGCGCCGGTAGCACCGTCCGGCGGCCGGCCAGGAAGGCGGTCGCGGCCCCGTCGATGATCCGCATCGCCACCCCGGCGGATGCGGCGCGCAGGAGGAGCGCGACGTTGGCCAGCTCGTGGTCGAGCCGGCCGCCCAGCGCGCCGTAGAACTCGATCTCCCGCACGCCCTCCGCGACGGCGAACTCGACGGCGAGCTCCGCATCCGTCTTGTCCTTGTGCACGCGATACGTGATGAACCGGGCCCCGCGCGCCGCCGCCCAGGCACGCAGCCCCGCCGGGGCCGAATCGAGGTCGCCGAGGACTACCCGCGGGCGCAGCCCAAGCCGCCGGGCGGCCCGCAGGCCTCCGTCGGCGCAGATGAGGAGAGGGACGCTGCGGAGATGACGGCGCGCCGCGCGCGGGCCGGCCAGACGGCCGCCGGCGAGGATGGCCGCGCGCACCGGCGTGGGGCTCAGGCCGGCACCGGCCGCGCCCGCTGCATCGCCCGGACGACGAGCAGCGTCAGGACGATGCTGATCACGATCTCCGGCAGCATGTAGCTTGCGTTGTACAGAGCCGAATACGCAGCGGGTGACGTGCCCACCGGCGCGTTCGCCGCAAAGAACACGATCCCGGAGAGGAAGTGCGCCAGGAACCGGCCGATGCCGCCGATGACAATCCCGAGGACCGGAGTCCGCGAGAAGAGTCCGGCCAGGCCCAGGGCGCCGAACGCCACCGGGTAGTCAAGCACGACCTGTACGGGATGGACGAAGTAGGGTTCGAAGACGTAGTTGGCCAGCCCGGCCAGCACACCCGCCAGCACGCCGGTCCTCCCACCCCACCGCAGGGCGATGTAGAAGACCGGAACGAGGCTCCCGGCGGTGATGGAGCCTCCCTGGGGAAGCTTGTAGACGCGCACATTGCTCAGCACCGCCACGAGCGCCACGGCGATGCCGATCTCCACCAGCCGCTGCAGATCCCGCCGATTCACCCTCGTGCCTCCCTTGCGTCAGGGGGACATGCAACGGCCGCCGCGCCCGACCGGCGCCGGCGGCCCAGGATCTGCACCAGCATCCCCACGCCAGCATTACCTGGATCGGGTCCAATGGGTCTGCGACGGCCCGGTCGCACTCTCAGCCCGGCTCTCCCGAGCTCCCCCACGACACTATGCGGTTGTCGTTCCTCCCCATCCTACCGGAGTGTCCGCGAGAAGGCAACGAGCGCTGGTCCGGACCATCGTCCGCTCAGCCGCTCAGGACGCGCCACAGCTCGTCCCGCCCGGGGGGCAGGAGCACCTGGGCCGCCCCGCCGGACTGACGCAGGACTCGCGCGCGGGCCGTCATGGTCCCGATGACCGCTCCCGGGATCGCCGCCTCGCGCAGAACCGCCATCATCGCATCCGGATTGGGGGCGGCGATCAGCATGGCGCCGCTGCTGATCAGGCGTAGTGGATCGAGCCCCAACACCTCACAGACGGCCTGCGTCTCCGGGGCAACCGGGACCGCCTCGGCGCGCACCTCGATGCCGATGCCGGAGGCTTCTGCCAGCTCCCACGCACCCCCGAGTACGCCTCCCTCCGTGACGTCGTGCATCGCCGAGGCTCCTGCTCGGGCGGCGGCGAGTCCCTCCGGCACGACGCTGATCCGGCCCAGGAACGCCCGGGCCCGTTCAATCACCGCGTCGTCGAGGCGGAGCCGCAGGCGGTCGCCGAGATCGGTAGCGAGGATCGCGGTCCCCTCCACCCCGGCGCTCTTGGTCAGCACCACCGTATCGCCGGGGCGAGCCCCCGCGGCGGAGATCACCGTTCCTCTGCGCGCCCGGCCGAGAGCGGTCACGACGGCGATGGTGTGGTCGATGCCCGGCGTCACCTCCGTGTGCCCGCCGGCGATCTCGACGCCCAGCTCCGCAGCCGCGGCACCGGCCTCACGCATCACGACCTCGAGGTCAGCGGGGCTAGACCCCTCACGGAGGAGCAGCGTGAGCAACAGTGCCACCGGCTCCGCGCCAGTCGTGGCCAGGTCGTTGCACGCCACGTGCACCGCGTAGCGGCCGAGGTGCCGCGCGGCGCCGGTGACCGGGTCCGTCGTCAGTACGGCGGTCCACTCGCCGAAATCCACGGCGGCGCAGTCCTCGCCGAGATGAGCGTGGAGCAGCACGTCCGGCCGGCGTCCAAGGTGCGGGTAGACGAGCCGCTGCAGCAGATCGGCCGGCACCTTGCCCGCTTTCATCGCGATGGCTGGAGGAGCGCCTGCTCGAAGGTAGCGGCCGAGATCAGCCCCGCCACGATCCCCACGGCCATCTGCACCGTGTTGTACGGCACCTCCGCCAGGGCGGCCGGAATGCCCAGCCGGAAGACGAAGGCCTGCACCAGGAAGTATCCCAGGATCATCACCAGGCCTCCGGAGAGCATCGCGGCGATCCGCGTCGCGGACATCCGATTACGCCCACGCGCGAGCAGCACCAGCGACGTCACGGCGACTGCCGCGACCACGGCCCCTGCGGAGCGCACCAGCCAGCTGGGAATCATCAAGGCGTAGATGCCCATCAGCACGCCCAGCAGCGGCCCCACCGCGGAGACGGCGCGCTGGGACCCGCGGCCGAGCGATCCCACGACGTATCCCTCGACCCCCTTGATGACCAGCGTGTAGGGCGCGAATGCCGCGTAGCCCAGTGAGAGGTCGGCCAGCGCGGAGCCGAGCCCCCCGGCGATCGCCCCAATGCGCGGGCCAAAGAGCACGGCGGCCGTGAACACCGCCGCTTCGCCCACGTTGAAGAATCCCTTCGTCTGCGGGATCGGAATGACGAATGCGCGTGTGACGACAAACGTCAGCGCCGCCATCAGCCCGGCCAGTGCAATGTCGCGCGTCTTCATCCCCTCACCTCCTGGAGTCGGCCACCAAAGCAAGAAGACGCCCGATCCGGGCGTCCTAGGGGCGCTCAGGCGCCTGCTCCCGCCGTCTTCAACTCATACGGACTGTACCGTCGACCCCGGAATTCCACCGGGCCACGGCCCACGCCGCGGCGTGGACCTCACGGGCTGTGACCGCCGATCGGGAATTGACGGCAGCGCGCCGTCTCACCCTGCCCCAGAAGACTGCGGGCCATCGGTCCTGCTGGTCGCTATCGTAGTGAACAGGCGTTCCTCCTGTCAACATGGAATGCCTCTTCCCGTGGCTGAGACTGCCTTTCTGCTCATCACCCTGGACCGCAGCACGCCGGCCGCGGTGGCGCGTGAAGTCCGCAGCATCGAGGGCGTGGTGGAAGCTCAAGTCACGATGGGTGAATTCGACGTCATCGCCCGCGTTGAGCTGGATACGACCAAAGGGTTTCCCGTCGTGGCGTCCGCGGTCCAGCGGATCGAGGGCGTGACGAAGGTCAGCACCTGCGCCGTCATCACTCCCTAGGACCGGCCCCCCGTCGGGGGGGACTAGACGCGAACGGGCGAGGACACGACGGACATGACCTCGAGGAGGCGGTGGGCGACTTCCAGCGCCCGGAGGCCGTCCTGGCCGGACACCAGCGGCTGCTCGAGTCCCCGGGCGCAGTTCACGAAGTGGCGCAGCTCGGCGCGCAGTGGTTCGTCCCCGCGGATGCCCATCTGCTCGACCTCTCCTCCGAACGGGTGGAGCGCGATCTGCTGTTTGTGATAATCGAGCCGCACCGCCCGCTCCGCGGTCGTCACCTCGATCTCGGCGACCTTGTCGGCGGAGACCCGGCTGGCCAGCAGCCAGGCGGTGCAGCCGCCGGCGAAGGTGATGTGCGCCACAGCCAGATCCTCGTGGGAGTTGTGGATGTGCACGCCCACGCCGCCGACGTCGGCGACTCGGCCGCCCGCGACGGACAGGACGACGTCGATGTCGTGGATCATCAGGTCCATCACGACGCCGACGTCCATGACGCGCGTGCGATCAAAGGGCCGCACCCGCCGGGCCTGGATGAAGAGGGGGTCCCTGCTCAGCTCGATGAGCCGGCGCACGGCCGGCTTGAACCGCTCGACGTGGCCGACGAGCAGCGTCACCTCAGCCCGCCCGGCGAGGCGGACGAGTTCCTCCGCTTCCTGCACCGTCGTCGTGATCGGCTTCTCCACCAGCACATGGACGCCGGCAGTGAGGAAGTCCCGCGCGACGGCGTGGTGCAGGGCGGTGGGCACCGCGATGCTCACGGCGTCGACCCGTCCGATGAGGTCGCGGTGGTCGGTATGCCCGCTGGTCCGGTAGCGGTTGACGAATCCCCGCAGCTCGGTCCGGTTGCGGTCCACGACCCCGGTCAGTTCGACGTCCGGCAGTGTGGCGTAAATGCGGGCGTGGTGCCGGCCCCACTGGCCGAGCCCGACCACGCCGACACGGAGAGGCGATGACACCCCGGCGCCCTAGCCCGCGTTCCCGTCACGCGGGAAGCGCGTGACCGATTCGATGATCCAGGCCAGGTCGTCGGACGAGAGCCCGGGATGCACCGGTAGGGACAGCACCTGGCGGGTCAACAGCTCCGCCTGCGGATAGGCTCCCTCGAATCCCAGCTTCCGGTAGGCGGGAGAGAGCGGGATGAGGTGCGGGTAATAGACCCGTGTCCCGATGCCCTGGGCCTGAAGGTAGCGTGTCAGCCGGTCGCGGTCGCGCAGCACGCGCACCGTGTACTGGTTGTAGACATGGTGATGGCCCGACGGCTCGACCGGAGGCCGCAGCCAGTCCAGCCCGGCCAGGGCGCCGGTGAGCACGCCGGCGTTGCGCCGTCGCGTCGCGTTGAATCGATCGAGCCGTTCCAGTTGACCCAGCCCGAGGGCGGCGGCGATCTCCGTCATCCGGTAATTGTAGCCGATGCGCTCGTAGAGGTACTCCTCGGAGCCGTTCTGCCCGACGTTCACGAGCACGGCGCTGCGGTGCGCCACGCCCTCATCGCCGGTGACCAGCATGCCGCCCTCGCCGGTCGTCATGTTCTTCGATGGGTAGAAGCTGAAGATGGCCGCCGCCCCGACCGTGCCGGCCTTCCGGGCTCCCACCGCCGCCCCATGGGCCTGGGCGGCGTCTTCGATCAGGAGCACCCCGTGGCGCGCCGCGATCGCCTCGAGGGCCTCGAGATGGCCGGCCAGCCCGTAGAGGTGCACGCAGAGGATGGCGCGGATGCGTTCGCGACGCACGGCGTCCTCCACCTGATTGGGGTTCAGCGTGTAGGTGACGGGATCCACGTCCACGAAGACCGGGCGCGCTCCCGCGTGGAGGATGGCGTTGCTCGTCGCCACGAAGGTGAACGGCGTCGTGATAACCTTGTCCCCCGCCCCGATGCCGAGGGCCTCCAGGGCGACCTGCAGGGCCGTCGTCCCCGACGAGGTCGCCACGGCGTGCGGGACGCCCAGGTAGGCGGCGAAGGCCTCCTCGAAGGCGCGCGCGCGGGGGCCGGCCACGAGACGGCCTGAGTCCAGCACCTCCATGACCCGGCGCTTGTCCTCGTCGTCGAGCAGCGGCTTGGCGATAGGAATGCGGGCTCGCGTCTTCATCTCAAAGAGTGGGCAAACATCCTCCTCATAGTGTCCTGGGACCCTCCCGCCCTTTCTCCGGAATCCACTACGAAGAGGCCTTAGGGAGGGAAGACCCCCCTAAGGCCTCATCTGCCCAGTTTGGAGGCCGGCTACTGCACGACGACCTTGCGCCCGGTGATGAGCAGCCAGAGGAGCAAGATGATCAGCGCGATCACGATGACCTCGGCCTGTCCCTGCTGGCCGCCCAGCCGGCTCCGGAGCTGCGCTTCGAGCCAGGGCATGATGGGATCCATCCGTCCACCTCCTCGCAAGGTCTACCGGTCTGCGTGTCCCGACTCTACGTCGCCTGCGCGGCGCCTTCCAGCTGACCCTTGAGTGCGGCCAGCATGCTCTCGAGGTTCTTGCGGACCAGCATCTTCAGCAGGCTGCTGAGCAGCGCTCCCGCCAGGGGGAGTTCCATCTCGTAGTCAAGCACCAGGAAGGTCTCCGTACCCTCCGGCACCGTCGCGAAGCTCCATGAGCCTTCGAACTTCGAGAAGTCTCCCTCCACCAGGCGGAAGGCACTGCGGTGGGCCGCATCGTCCCAGGTCTCCTCCTCGACCCACCGGACCTTGCGGCCCTGCATGAGGCCGATCCACTCCACGGTGAGGCGTCCGCCGCTCCGCTCGAGGATGCGGATGGACTGCACGTCGGGCATGAACTCGGGAAACCTCTCCACGTCCTTCGCCACGCGGTAGACGTCCGCCAGCGGGGCGCGAATGATCGTGGTGGCCGTCACCTGAGCCACGACACCCTCCAGGACGCACCCGTGTGCATGCGCGTGTGCGCCGTTCAGCCGCTACGACTATATACGCATCCTGCCGGGAGTGTCAATTTCACGAGCGCTGGCGGGTGCGCGCGACCAGGAACTCCACGTAGGCCAGCAGACCCTCGATCGTCTCGGGCGGGGCGTCCTCGAGTCGCTCCAACTCGCGCCGCAACTTCGTCCACAGCATCCGGCCGGCGCTGCGCGCCGGCAGCGCGACAGCCTCGTCGGTCGGGCCGCTGGGACGCAGGCGCTCGACGTCTTCGCCGGTGATCACCGTGGCGACACGGCGCAGGATGGACGGGCGCACGCCGAGGTGGGGAGCGAGGCGGTCGATATACTCCGGCCGGCGCAGGTCCTGCAGTCCCCGCTCCCCGCGTGACAGCACGCTCGGGGCAATCCCGGTCTCCCGGGCCAGCTGGCGCAGGGGCTTCCCCCGGCCCGCCCCCCGGGCGTTCTCGCGAAGCATGCGGACGTACGCCCCGAAAGCCCGCGTCACCTCGAGGTCGCCCGCTCCGGCCCGCGCGCCCACCGCCGGCCCTACCCCTTGACCGCCCCGGCGGTCAGTCCCGCGATGAAACGGTCGATGAACAGGTTGTAGACGATGGCGATGGGCACGCTGGTGATTAGCGCTGCGGCCATCATCGCGCCCCAGTTGAAGACGTCGCGGAACAGGGCCACCGGGATGCCCAGGCTGACCGTCATCTTGCCCACGGAACTGATGAAGGTCAAGGCGTAGACGAAGTCCTGCATGACGAGCGTGAAGGAGAAGAAGGCGGCGGTCAGCAGACCGGAGACCGCCAGCGGGAGCACGACCAGGCGCACGGCACTGAGGCGGCTGTATCCGTCGATCATCGCCTGCTCCTCGATGTCGCGGGGAATGGAACGGAAGAATCCCATCAGCAGCCAGGTGCAGAACGGGATGGTGAAGGTGGGGTAGACCACGATCAGGGCCCACAACGAGTTCTGCAGCCCGAGGACGGCGATGACGCGGGAAAACGGGATGAAGAGCAAGGTCGGCGGGATGAGATAGGTGAGGAAGATCCCGATCCCCAGGCGCTCGCCCCACCGGCCGGTCAGCCGCGCTAGGGCATAGCCGGCCGGCACGGCCAGGAGCAGCGTGATTACCACCACCGCGGCGCCGACGACCACCGTGTTGCGCACCCAGGCGAGGTACGCGGTCTCCCGGAGCAGGTACTGGAAGTGCTCGAGGGTCGGGGGTTCGTTGAAGATCCAGGGGATGTGCGTCCGCACTGTCGCGCCGATGTAGAGGTCGTTGTCCTCCTTGAACGCCGTGATGGTCATCCAGTAGAACGGGAACACGGCCAGCACCGTGAAGGCGAGCGCGGCCACGTAGAGGGCGGCCCGTTTCACGGCGTGGACCAGCCGCCGGCGCGCCCTCATCCGCCCACCTCGGTCCGGCGCGCCAGCCGGAGCATGATGATGGCCACGACCACCAGGACCGGAAGCAGGAAGAGCGCGATCGCTGCCCCCTGTCCCAGGTCCCCCCCGAGAATGCCGCGCTGGAAAGCCAGGCTGGAGAGGACGTGCGTGCTGTTGTACGGCCCACCGCGCGTCAGCAGGTAGACGACACTCAGATCGGTCGAGGTGAATACGACGCCGAACAGCACCGCCACGGTCACGACCGGCAGGAGCAGCGGCAGATTCACGTGGAAGAGCCGGCGCCAAAACGAGGCCCCGTCGATGACCGAGGCTTCACGGATCTCGAGAGGAATGGCCGTCATCCCCGCCAGGAGGATCACCGTGGCGAACGGGAACATCCGCCAGACGTGGATGATGATGATCGCCAGCATCGCCACTTCGGGGTCGCCGAGCCAGTAGATCCATCCCTGGAACAACCCCAAGGCCCGCAGCGTCCAGTTGATGACGCTGAAGGTCGAGTCGAAGATCCAGGCCGAGGCCATCGTAGCCAGCGAGACCGGCACGGCCCACGGGAGCAGGAGGAGCATCCGCACGGCGCGCTTCCCGAAGAAGGCGACCTCGAGGACGTTCGCCGCCGTGGTGGCCAGGATCATCACCAGCACCTGGGAGGCCACCGTGAAGATCAGGGTGTTCCGGAGGGTAAGCAGGAACTGCGCATCGGAGATGATCGTCCGGAAGTGGCGCGCTCCCACCCAGTCGAAGGAGAGCGTCCCCGAGCGGGCCCCGCTGAAGCTGAGCATGATGGCCAGGACGAAGGGGATCCCCACGAGCAGGATGACATAGAGGAACGCCGGCGCGAGGAGGAGGCGGCCGAGGACATCCTCCCGGTCGGCCAGGGTGGCGCGGCGAAGAGCGGGGGCCCGCGGCGGCACGACCACCTGCGCGCCGTCAGGCAGCGCCATCCCGCCTCAAGCCCGTGGCGCGGTCGAACGACCGCATGGCCGACCGCGGCACGGCGAACTCGTAGACCTGCTGCTCCGCGATGGGTAGGGTGATCGTCACGGGCAGGTCGGCGATGACCGGCTGATCCGCGCGCGTCTCCTCCTCGAGATAGCCGTAGATCAGACGGTCCGCGCCCAGGTGCTCGACCTGCCGGACGCGCAGGTGGTAGCTGAAGACGGGCTGGGACGAGGGAAAGATGGACCGCGGCAGGAGCTGTTCGGGACGGAACCCCAGCAGCGTGCGCTCGTCATGCTCGACGAGGTTCATCGGCGGGGACCCCAGGAACGTGGCGACGAACGTGTCCGCCGGGTAGTCGTAGACGTCCTGCGGGGTCCCGATCTGCCGGACCCTCCCCTTCTCCATCACGGCGATGCGGTCGCCCAATCCCATCGCCTCCACCTGATCGTGCGTGACGTAGATGGTCGTCGTCCCGAGCTGCCGCTGGAATTCCTTCAATTCGTACCGAGCGATGGCGCGGAGCTGCGCGTCGAGGTTGCTCAGCGGCTCGTCGAAGAGAAAGACCCTGGGGTCGCGCACCACCGCGCGCGCCAGCGCCACCCGCTGGCGTTCGCCCCCGGACAGCTGGCGGGGAAACCGGCCGAGGAGCCGCTCGATTCCGAACATCCGGGCGCCGCCCTGGACGCGCTCCTTCACCCTCTCCGGGGGCTGGCCCGCGGCCTCCAGGGGAAAGGCGATGTTGCGAAAGGCCGTCTTGTGCGGGTAGAGCGCGTAGCTCTGAAAGACCATGGCGATCCCGCGCGCCCTGGGGGGAACGCCCTCGTCCACGCGTTCCCCGGCGATGGAGATCTCTCCGGACGTGGGGACCTCCAGCCCGGCGATCATGCGCATCAACGTGGTCTTCCCGCAGCCGGAGGGACCGAGGAGCACGAGGAGCTCCCCTTCGTTGACCTCGAGGTCCACACCGTCAACGGCGCGGACCTCTCCGTAGTGCTTGTGCAGATCACGCGTCTCGACGTATCCCATGATAGCCCTCACGCCCCGGGACACGAGGGGTGCGCCCGGTCCCCGGCCGCACCCCCTCGAACTCTGCCCACAGCGCCTGTCTACTTGTCTTTCGCGCCGCCTCCGACGAGGCCTGCCCGCCGCCACTTCCCGTAGATATCCTTGGCGCGCCGGCTGGCTTCCTCGACGGCCGCTTTGGCCGTGAGCTGGCCCGTCGCCACCTTCGCGAACATGTCGGCGGTGACGCTGGTGTCGAAGATCTCACCCTCCGCCGGGTTGGCCACGCCGGGCCAGCCGATGTTGGCGGACCACTTCAGCGAATCGGCCAGCACCTTCAGCTTGTCCGGAGGCAGCGAGCCGAAGCGGTCCCGGCGGACCTGCGACTGGACCCAGCGCAGACCCTCCGCGGGCTTCTGCGCCAGCGGCGTGCTCTTCTCGGCGGCCGCGCCCATGTAGGACGGAAAGTTGTACAGCTCGCTGCCGATCGTCGACTCACGGGCATTATCCGTGAGGTGCAGCAGGAACTCCTTGGCCAGATCAGGCGCGCGGCTGAATCGCCAGATCACCCACACGCCCATGACGTGCGTCGCGGCGAGCGCACGGACCGGCCCCTTCAGGGCGGGAACGAAGCTGATGTCGCTCGCCACGGGCAGTCGGCGCTGCTGCGCGGAGCGGTAGGCCGAGATCGAGTTGAGGATGTACGCGGTCTGGCTCGCCTCCAGCGCCTGGTTGTTGGAGGCGGCGTTCCAGCTCAGGACCGCGGGGGTCATCACTTCCCGGAACAGTCGGGACCCCCACTCCACCGCCCGCACCGCCTCCTCCGAGTTGAGGACGACGTTCGACTCCTTGTCCTGCACGGACGCCCCGAATGACCAGAGGAGCGCTCGGGTGGCCATGTTGGAGTCGATGTCCTGCGAGTACCCGATCCCGATCGGGATCTGGATGTTGGGGTACCGCTGCTTGATCTGCCGCCCGGCCGTGAGCAGATCCTCCCAGGTGCGCGGCCCCTGCGCGTAGCCCACGCTGGCCCAGGCGGGCTTCAGGTAGTCCCCGGGATCCGGCACCCAGTTGTCCGAGAACCCGAACCACTTTCTCGTGTGCGGGTTGTAGGTGCTGTCCTTGACGAGCGGGAGGAGCGGGCCGTACCGTCGCTCGGCCTCTCGGTTGATGTCGGCCAGGTCCAGCACCTGCTGCTCGAACTGCGAGGGGGGCGAGATGAAGAAATACACGTCGTGGCCCTGCTGCGCCGCCACCTCCGCGGTCGCCCGAGGGATGATGTCGGCGAAGGACACGCGGTCGATGGTGACCTCGACGCCCTTGCTCCGCGCCCACTCCCTGGTGAAGTTGTCGAACCATGGATGGTAGGACCACGGGACGAAGTGCGCCCAGGTCATGATGCGCAGGGCCCGCGGCTGGGCTCTCACGAACGACGTGAGCAGGGATCCGAAGCT
>Ga0209751_10001368_pt1 | contig 25124 bp, 16 predicted proteins | sample RifCSP13_1_FD_184019 | JGI IMG/M metagenome (GOLD analysis project Ga0209751, IMG submission 184019) | Soil microbial communities from Rifle, Colorado - Rifle CSP2_sed 13_1 (SPAdes) (version 2) | ecosystem: Environmental > Terrestrial > Deep subsurface > Rock core/Sediment | place: Rifle...
CTCGAGCAGGTCGAACGCGTCGCTCAGCTCGACCGGCGTCGCGGGGACGCCCAGCGTGCCGCACAGGCCCATCACCTTCGACCGCGCGGCCCTCGACTTGTCGTGTGCGCTGTGATAGAACACGAGCCGCTCGAGGCCCTCCGTGGACCTGATCGACGGCATCAGGCTCTGGGGCCGCCAGCCCAGGGTCCCGAACAGCACGGTCATGCCAGCCATTCCTCCGAGACGGTACGAAGCGCGTTCCGACTATATGAACGAGACCCGCCGTTCTCCCGAACGCAAGCCGGGTCGAAACGTTCTTACCCCGGCCTCCTCATCGTGCGCCTCCGATGGCCTCCTCGGAGACAACCCTGATCGCGGTGCGTCCGTCCCGCGTCCTGTTCCTGAAGTACTACGTCGTGGCCGTCCTGTTTCTTTTCCTGATCTTCTTCCTCTGGTTCTTCGACTACCTGCTGCCCGCCCTGCCAATCACGAAGGCGGCCCTGAAGCTCTGGGGGAGCGCGGTCCTCGGGCTTCTCGCCCTCGTCATGGTCCTGATCGGCGAGGTGAAGCGCCTTACGACGAAGTACGTCGTCACGGACTTCCGGGTCATCCGGATGGACGGCATCCTCCGGAAGAGCGAGAACGTGATGCCGTACAACAAGCTCGAGCGGGTCCAGCTGACCCAGGGGATCGTGGAGCGGATCCTGGGCATCGGGACGTTGGTCGTCGATACGGGAGAGGACCAGATGCTGATCGCCTCCGTCCGCCATCCGCGGAACGTCGAGCGGGCGATCATGGGCCGGATGCAGCGCACGGTCCGCTAGCGGACGGGGAACCAGGGCGCGTGGAGCCGCGCCTCCTCCGTGCCGGAGAGCTCGATCGTGCCGGGGCGTCCGTTCTTCTCGCAGAACACGAGGAACCCGCCCATCGTGATGTCATACCCGAGGTCGGGCCGCAGGGCGACGCGGGCCCGCAGCTTCCGATCGTACCGTTGCAGGGTCCACCGCACGTCGTGCGGGGTCGCGTACTCCCGCCGACGGATCGCGAGGACGAGCTCGAGCCACCGCCGCTGTACGGGCTCCGGGTGGCCCCGGTTGATCGCGGAGAGCTCGCCCTCGATGTAATCCATGTCCAGGCCGGAGAGGCCCGCGTGGGCGTCCGAGCCCGTGTGGCTGTGGAACCCGCCGAGCAGGTCGAGCCCGCGGTACGCGTGCGTCACGGTCCGCCGGGCCCGGTCGAACGCCCGCCCGTTTCCGTTCGCGACCCAGTTCACCTTCCGCTCCGCGGTCTGTAGCGGGTACGCCGCCTTCAGGACCGCGACCTCCCTCGGGGCCCGCCGCAACTTCCGCGGGCGGTCCGCGCCGATGAGGAAGCCGCTCGTCTCGCGGTTGTAGGCCTCGACGGCGGACGTGACGAGACCGAGGAAGCAGGCGGGGTCGATCACGATGTCGTGGATGCGGAGGCCTCCATGGGAAGGTCGGACGCGGGCCGGACAAAGGCGGCGGGCGGTATTTGAAGTTGTCCCGGCGATTTCGACCTATCGTCCGAATGACAATAGGACCGTAGGAAGGCAAGGCTAAGGCCGTGGGACGCCATGGCGGGACGGGAGGAATGTCAGCGACCACCGAACTCCATCGGACGTCCGCGTCAGGGACGCGCCTTGCGACCGCGCTCGCGACGCAGCGGGAGGGCAACGGAGAAATAAGGACCCCGGGATACCGGCCGGGGGAGGGACCCCGTGAAGCTCTTCGTGACGGAACTCAAGGGAAAGACCGTGATGACGGAGGACGGGCAGATCCTCGGCGTCCTCGTGGACTTCATCATGAACACGCGGACCGGCAAGATCGAGACGATGCTCGTGAACCCGGCGGAGAACGTCGAGACACGGCTGTTCAAGACGGACCCGCAGGGCCGCCTGATCCTCGGGTTCAAGACGATGCGGGCCGTGAAGGACGTCATCGTCACCGAGATCACAGAATCGAAGTGAGGCCCGCCCGAGGGGTCGGGGAGGTGGAGGGATGACGCAAGTCACGTGTTACGGCGGGGTCGCGGAGATCGGCGGGAACAAGGTCCTCGTCGAGGACCGGGACGCGCGCGTGTGGCTCGACATGGGGTCCTCCTTCGGGTTCGGCTCAGCGTACTGGGGGGAGTTCCTCGGGCCGCGCGATCGGTTCGGCCTCCGGGACCACTTCGCCCTGGGCCTGCTCCCGAAGCTACCGGGCCTGTATTCCGCGGGGTGGCTGGACGGGGCCCGCTTCGACTACGAACCGCCGCGGTTCTCCGCGGTCTTCGTGTCCCACATCCATTTCGACCACACGAACCACCTCCGATTCCTCGACCCCGCGATCCCCGTGCACATGGGCGAGGGGACGAAGATCATGCTCGAGTCATGGGAGGAGACGGGCCGGTTCAACCTCGAGGAACACGACTACCGGACGTTCCGCACGGGGCGGACACTGAAGGCGGACGACGTGGACGTGGTCCCCGTGCACGTGGACCACAGCGCGCCCGCCGCGTACGGATTCCTCGTCCACACGTCGGAGGGGACGATCGCGTACACGGGGGACCTGCGACAGCACGGGCCCCACGCGGACATGACCCGCGACTTCATCGCCGCCGCGTCGAAGGAGAAGCCGGTCGCCCTCGTGACGGAGGGGACGCGGGTCGCCCCGCGGGACCCGAGGCGGCCCTCCTCTGAGGCGGACGTCCGCCAGCGGAGCATTGAGACCGCAAAGCGGTCGAAGGGCAAGCTCGTGATCGCGACGTTCTACCCGCGGGACGTGGACCGGATGCGGACGTTCCTCGAGGTCGCGAAGGCGGTGGAGCGGAGGTACGTGCTCCAGTCGAAGGCGGCCCACCTGCTGGTGTCCCTCCAGCGGGACGCGGGGATCAAGGTGCCGGACGTCCTGCGGGACGCGGACATCCTCGTGTACGACCGGCAGCTCGGCAGGCAGCCCACGTGGGAGTCGGGGCTGTTCGCGCAGCTCGGGGACCGGGTCGTGCAGTCCGACTACGTGAAGGCCCACCAGGACGAGGTCCTCCTCCAGCTCGACTTCTGGACCCTGAACGAGCTCGTCGACATCGAGCCCGCCCCCGGGACGACGTTCATCCACTCGAAGAGCGAGCCGATTGAGGAGGACGACGAGGTCGAGCGAATCCTCCGGAACTGGGTCCGGTTCTACAAGCTCCGGCGGTACCAGTACCACGCGAGCGGGCACATGTCCGAGCGCGAGATCGGGGAGATGGTGCGGGAGATCGACCCGGGCGTCGTGATCCCGGTCCACACGGAGCACCCGGAGCGGTTCACGCGCTTCGGACCGAAGGTCGTCCAGCCCGTGCGGGACGTGGCGATCCCGATCGGGTGAGTCAGGGGAGCCGCTCGAGGGCCTTCCTCGCGGTCGTGATGTAGCCCGTGTGGCCGAGGGGCGCGAAGGAGGGCTTCGTCCCCGTGTCCCGCACCTCGAGCTCCCGCTCGATGATCTCCACGGTGCGGACGTCGACGAACGGATGGCGGGCGAGGGCCTCCACGGTCTGGCGGACCTGCTCCACGTTGGGGGAGAAGGAGGCGATCGCCCCGCCGACGCGGAGCGCTTCCCACGCGACCGTCACGACGGTCCATGGATCCGGAATGTCAAGGACGACCGCGTCCACGTCCCGCTCGCGGATCCCCGCCGCGACGTCCGCGACGCGGACCTCCACTCGGTCCCCCATCCCCGCCCGCCGGAGGTTCTCCCGCGCGAACTCCGCGAAGTCCGCGCGCTCCTCGTACGACACCACCCGCCCCGACGGCCCCACGGCCGAGGCGAGAGCGACCGTGAGCCACGCGGAGCCCGCGCCCGCCTCGATGACCGTCCCGCCGGGGCCCACGTCCGCGTTGAACAGGATCGAGGCGGCGTCCTTCGGGCCGACGGTCTGCGCCCGCCTCTCGAGGCCCTCCATGCGGTCCCTCCGGGAGGCGGACAGCACGAGCACGGACCGTTCCCCGACCGCGAGCCGGCGGCCCACGGCCCCGCGCAGCTTCTCGAGGGACAGCACCCCGAGGCCAGGGATGCGCGCCATCGGCTCCCCGCCGGACACCAGGTGCCGCTGCCCGCGCTCGTCGAGGAGGACGAAGACCTCCGGTTCCGCCATCCGGCTCGCGAGCGCTCCGCCCCGCTTAGGCTTTTCCGTTACTGTCCGGGGACGATCCAGATCGCGGCCCCGCCGACCTTCACCCAGTAGGAGGCGCCGGGCTGGAGGACGGTCGAATCCGACAGGGCGACCGTGTATCCAGGCGCCGCCAGCGAGAAGCCGAGGACCTGGCTCGCGGCCACCTCGGCCTTCAGGGACGCGACTGTGTACCCGGTCCTCCAGCTGGGATTGCCGATGAGGTTCCAGCCGGTACAGAGAGGGATCGTCGTCGTGCCGGGGACGAGGCCCGCCACCGCGAACGTCCCCGCGGCCGTCGCGTCGACGTACAGGCCGATCGCGTGGGACACCGTCCGCAGGCTGTTCTGCCCCATGGGTCGGGACACGTCGTACGTGTACCATGTCTGGGAGCACGCGTCAAACGTCCATGCTCCCCGGACGCTCAGGGTCTGGAGCACCGTCCCGATCGCCTCGTCCGCTTGCACGAAGGGCAGCGAGAGGAGGTTCAGTCCCGAGGTCACCGCGAACTCCGTCCGGCCCGCCCGCTCCGTGCTGTTCGCGGTCAGGTTCACCCCATCGATTGACTGCACGTAGTAGAAGAACGTGTTCGGTGCGACGCCGACGTCTTCCATCGTGTATGACGGGAAGCCGGCGCCCGTGACGTCCGCCCCGAGCTGGGTCCACGGACCCGTCAGGGCCGGCGCGCGGAACACGCGGTACTTCACGGTCCCGCCGAGGAATCCTTCGTCCACGGACGCCTGCCACCGGAAATCGACGTTCGCGAGGCCGATTCCCGACAGGCGGGCGCTCGTGATCACGGGGGCCAGCGGGGGCGTCGTGTCCGGGCCGGAGAAGCCCTGGACGCACACCTGCGTCTGCGCGAACCCGCCCCAGTTCCCCGCCGCGTCCAGACCGTGGATGTAGATGTCGTGGCAGGACGGCGAGGGCCACGTGGGCGGAATCCCTGCGAGGACCTGCACGCCCTCCGCCGGGGAGTCGAACGCCCCGTCCGACGCGAACAGCGCGCGGCCCGTGCCGGGGGCGCCGGTCGCGTCAAAGAAGAACTCCGCGGCCGCGATCGAGCTGTTCCCCGTCGACATGTCGTTCACGTTCGCCGCGATCCGCACGCTCCCCGTCTGCGAGAGGTCCACGAGGGACGGTATCGAAGCGGGCGAGGTCGTGAGCGGCCCTTCCGTGTCCGGCAGCGCCTCCCAGTTCCGCTGGTATATCGCGAGGTAGACCTGGTAGTCGACGGCGGTCACCGGCGTGCGGCTCGCATGGTACACCTCGTAGAGGCGGGCGACGCCGCCCGTCGTCAGGGTCGAGGTCATCTGGTGCCCTTTCGCGTAGCTGTCCGCGGTCACCCGCGTCAGGCTCGGGGCGTTCGAGGTCCACTGGGCGGCCGTCCCGTAGTATGTCCAGAGGTTCGGCACCTGGAACGGGTTGTTGTTCTCCATGTATGCGAGCCAAGCGTATGTGTTCGCACCTTCCGTCGTCGCGACGAAGTTGAGAATCGGGCGCCGGTTGTAGTTCGCGTTCGAGGCGGAGAGCCCGAAGGGCCCGAACGGGCCCGCGAAGTCCTGGGAGATCGTGCATCCCGTGCCGCACGGCCGTCCACCGGGGACCGCGGCCCGCGGGACGTTCGTCGAGGACCACGGCGTCGCCCCGCCGTCGATGTGCACGGTGAAGAGCCTCAGGTCGACCGCCAGCAGGTCCCGGGTCACCGCGACGTACACCCGGTTCCCGTTCGGCCCCTCGCTCGTCGATAGGACCGCGGGCCACTGGATGTTGTCCGTCGTGTCCCACACGACGGGCGCGGACGCGGACCATGTCCCGTCGTAGAGCCGCACGGCGAGGTCCCGGTCGTTGCCGGTCGCCGTCCGGAAGTACACGAAGATCCACGCGACGTCGTTCTGGTCCACGACGCCGTGCGGGAAGAAGTAGAAGTTCGAGCTCGCGCCGGGCGGGAAGACCCGCGTCGGCACGCCCCAGGTGGCGCCGCCGTCCGTCGAGATTGTCGCATGGGTCTGAACCGCGGTCGGGTTCCCGGTGACGGTCACGTAGTCGAGGTGCTCCCAGACCCAGATTAGCTGGCCGTTCCCGCCGCCCGCCACGCGGAACAGGGGGAAGCTGACCCGCGCAATGTTCGATGTCGAGCTCCCGACGTTCGTCTCGATCGTGCGCAGGGTCCAGGACGTGTACGGCGGATCCGCGTATCCGACCCGGCCGTACGACGCGAGGTCCGGGTTCGTGATGTTCGGGTCCGTCCCCGTCCAGGTGACGATGACCCGGTTCGCGAACGTTCCGCTCGGGATCACCATGACCCGCAGGTCGTTCGGCTGGTCGTTCGCCCCGGAGACGCCGATCTGTTGGAACGGGAGGGCGGGCATGCCGTTGTTGTCGAGGGTCGTGTGGGCGAGCCACACGTTCACGCCCCCGAGCTTCCCTCCCGGAAGCACGGGGGAGGTCTTCCGGTACGGGATGAGGATGTGCCGCGTCCCGGTCGCGTTGAACACGACCACGGACGGGTCGAGCTCGTCCGTCGCGCCGTTGGTGACCTGGAGCGGGAAGGGCACGGGGCTTGTGGTGACCTCGATCTTCAGCGGGATTGAGTCCGTGCTGGGCCCCGCCGGATTCGGGTCCAGGTTTGACGTGCCAACGAGGCTGAACTCCTTCAGCCCGGGCGGGACGCCCGCCGCGACCTCGATCGTGGCCAGGTCGTCCGTCCCCTTGCCCGCGAGCAGGCCGACGGGCCCGGTCGGCGCGAACCGCACGGTAATCCCCGCGGGCGCGTCCGGCGCGGAGAGGACGACGCTGTCCGGCTGGTTCCCGTAGTTCGTCACGGTGAACGGCATGTTGATGGACCCGGACTGCGCGACGGAGAACGTCGTCGCCGCGGTCGTGGCGAGGTCGACACGGTACTGGCTCGTCGGCCCGACGTCCGCAGAGACCACGACGGCGAACGGAGTCCGGAGCACAATGTTGTTGAAGCCGATGACCTGGACGGTCCAGGCGCCCGCGGCGGGCGCCCGCACCTCGACCTGCTCGACGTTGTTCACCTGGTCCCAGCCGTTGCCGTCTGTGTCCCAGGTCGTGTTCCCCGCGCCGCAGCTTGGCCCTCCGAAGGACCGGCTCCAGCCCGTGGGGTCGTAGTTGTTCCCGCAGTACACGGAGCCGCCAGGGCTGGTGACCTTCAGGTTCAGGTCGCGGACCAGGCCGCCGCCGATCACGGGCGGGTCGATCCAGACGAGCGTGATCTTGATTGGGACCTTCGCGGACACGACGTTCAGGTTGATGCCCGTCGGGTTCCACGTCTGCCCGGTCGCCGTCAGGGCGCCCTCCTCGAACTGCACGGTCTTCGGCGGGTCCGGGAAGAGGCTGTTCGGCACGTCGATGCGGCCCCATCCCTGGTCCCAGCCGGGGTACGGGTAGAGGTCCGGGTCCATCCGGACCGCGCCGTTGATCAGGAACGCCTTCACGAGCTGCGAGTTCGGGTTCGCGATCCCCTTCGCCTCGCGGAGGTACTCCCGGGCGAGCATGTACAGGCCCGCCGCCATGGGCCCTGCCATCGAGGTCCCCTGGAGATACCGGTAGTCGGGGATGCCGTCCGAGCCGGGGGAGAGCGTCGTCGTGCTGTACTTGTCGACCGCCATGATGTAGTCCGGCTGCGGCGTCGACCCCGCAGACTCCCACTCGCCCCTCGCGAACAGGGAGACGACCGCCGTGCCGATCGCGACGAGGTCCGGCTTGATGCGGCCCTGTCCCTGGTTCGGCCCGCCCTTCGAGCTGAAGGACGCGACCAGATCCGGGTTGTCCGCCTCGAACTGGTCGGGGCGGAAGTTCTCGGACGCCCCGATCGACAGGCCGTTCTTCGCTTGGGCGTCGCCGCTCTGGGTGTTGTAGTCGGGGCCCGCGTTGCCCGCCGAGAACTCGATCATCCGGTCGTTCGAGCCGTCGCCATCGGAGTCGTCGATCTGGTCGTCGACGGTCTGCGCGTTCCCGTTGTAGTTCGTGATCCCGCCGCCCCAGCTGTTCACCATCGTGCGCGCGCCGTCCGCGTACTCCTGGAGCCAGTTGTTCGGGTTCGGGTTCACCCCACCGGCGCATCCGTTCACGCCGTCGAAGGATATCTTCGCCTCCGGCGCGACACCGGCCTCGCTGCGGTCCCACTTGAAGTCCGTCAGGGAGACGCCCGCCTCCCCGCGGTCGTCGATCAGGTACTTCTCCCACGAGTACCCGTTCGAGGCAACGATCCCGGCCACGTGGGTCCCGTGGGCGATCCGACCGCCCCGGGCACCGTCCGGGACGGAGCAGGTCGTCTGGTCGGTGAACCGGATCACGCGATCGTTCAGCGCGGCGCTACCGAAGGGGCCCTGGAAGAAGTCGTTCGCCCCTGCGTTCGCGTTCCCCTCGTCGAGGCCCGTGTCCTGGATCCCGACGATCTCGTACACGTCGTCCGCGGTGCCCCGGATCCCGTCCGGGCCGTTGCTCACGCCCGTGAGGGTCGTCGGGAGCCCGCTCGTCTCCCGGTACCACGCGCGGCTGAAGCCGTGCACGATCCCCGCCTGGCGGTCGAGGGTCTGCTTGAGGTCGTCCTTGTAGACGACCGCGACGTCTTCGAGGCGGGCGACGTCCCCGATGCGCGCGCCGTCGATCACGGCCTCGACGGACGGCGGGATCGACGATGTCGCCAGGACTGTCCCGCCAAGGGCCGAAATCCTCCGGGCGAGCCGGAACTCCGACACCCCGTCGAAGGCGATGACCGTGACGAGCGTCGGGCCCGTCGCGCCCGCCAGGACCTTTGAGATCTTGTACGCAGGATGGTACGCACCCACGTACGAAACGAACGGGAGCGCGCGCACCGCGTCCGCGGCGGAGCCGCCCATCCGGACGATGTACGCGTGGTTCGGAGTGTAGAGCTGCGGGTCTGCGCCGAGCCGCTCGATCTGGGTCATCCATTCCGCCTTGATCGGTCCAATGAACTGGACGACGAACGCCCGGGGCGCGATCGACCGCAGCCCCGCGGCGAGGGCGGGCTCGCCCTGGGAGGTGTCGAACCGGAGCCCAGCCTCAGAGAATTCCAGGACGGTGCGGTCCGGCATTTCCGTCAGCGGCACCCCGAGCCACCGGAGGCGGGCCGCCTGGGACGGCGTCACCCGCAACAGGGCGAAGGTGCCTTCGTACTGCTCGACGACCGGGATGCCGGTCGCGCGCACGGAGGCGAGTCCCTGCCCGCCGATCTCGGCGAGCACGTAGCGCTCGGGCTCCGGCGGCGCGAGCAGCGGCAGCGGCGCCAGGAACAGGACGAGGACGGCGAACGAAGCGATCTGGACCCACGGCGCACTCATCGTAGTTCGCATTGCTCCCCACTCCCGCACAGAAACGGTTCCCCCTCGGAGAAGGTCTCGCGTTTCAGACGCGCTAATTGGGGCCTCCCTATAAGAAATGTTTGGAATAGACTCCGACTCGGCGGGCGGGAACGCGACGCGGGCCCCTTCGCCGGCGAACCCGGCGGAGGAACAGGGACCGACCCACAAGAATCAAATAAGAACCTCGCAATGGGCAGCACTCGAAGGGGAGAGGGGGCCGCCGTGTATCGTTCCTCGCTGCCGCTCGTTCTCGCACTCGTCGTGCTGATGGTTCTTCCCGCCCACGGGGTCGCGGCTCGGACGGAGTCGTCCGCCCTGCCGACGATGGCCGACGCGGTCGGCCCCCACGGCGGCACGGCCGCGCCCGCCCTCAATCGGGCGGCGCCACCGATGCCCTCGGGAGGCCCGCCGCGGGCCCTGTACCCGAGTGACGACTTCCGCACAGCCTCCGACGGCCTGGGACCCGTCCCCGCACTCTCGAGCGCGATCGATCGCCACGGGTTCCCCGCGGCGTGGGCGCAGAACCTACGGGGGCAGGGCGTGAATCTCGCCGTGATTGACAACGGCGTGGACTTCGGCCACCCCGACCTCAACGCCTCGTACGCAATCGAGACGAACCCCGCCTCGCCGTACGTCGGATGGCCCCTGGCATTCGACCCGAAGTCCATGGCCGCGTTCCTGAGGACGGGGCTCACGGACGGCACCTGGTACGCGAACACGTCCCGGTCCGGCGCGGGTCCCTTCGAGGTCACGCACACGATCAAGGTCGACGGGACGAACGATTTCGGAGAGTCGGAGCGCGTGGGGACGGATCCGCGGGATAATTCAGCCGGCGCCCCGGGCGGCGACAAACTGGACTACGACCTCACGGACCTCTACGTGACGCGGGACGAGGACCGGTGGTACTTCGGGTTCTCCGCGTTCCTCCGGGAATCGAACGACACGTATGTCCTCCTGCTCGACTTCGACAACGAGACGAGCGGGACGACGACGGTCCCGGCCGGGAAGCTCGCGGACACGAACACATCCGCGACGGACATCGTCACGGACGTCGCGTTCCGGCCGGACGGCTCGCAGGTTGCGACCGTCTCCGCGGACCGATACCTTCGAGTGTGGGACCGCGCGACGGGCCGGATCGTCTTTGCGGGAATCGCGCACGCGACGAAGCCGAACTCCGTGGCCTGGTCTCCCGACGGGAGCAAGATCGCGACTGCGGACCCGAACTTCCTTGTCATCTGGGACACGGCGACGTGGCAGTCGCGTCAGGTCCAGTACGTGCCCGGCTCGGACACGAGCATCGACGACAACGCGGTCCTCGGCTGGAGCCCGAACAGCGCCTGGATTGCGGCGGGGACGAACCGGTACGTGCACATCATCGACGCGACCACGGGCCTCCGGTACGGAACCCTCTGGGCCACGACCGGCGCCGTGAACGCAGTGCGGTTCAACCGGTTCGGGAACACGATCGCGACGGGGCTCAGCGACGGGAGCATCGTTACGTTCGACGTGAACGCGACGAACGTCCAAGCGTACCCGCCCGCGACCCGGGCATTTGCGAACTTCACGCTGTCCGGCGTGCACACGAATGCGGTCCTCGACCTCGCGTGGAACAGCGACGACACCCGGATTGTCTCCGGAGGCCGGGACAACCGCGTCGTCCTGTGGAACGTCCCCCTCCGCTCGCGTATCGCGGACAGCACAGTCAGCGGCGGGTGGGTCACGGGAGTGGAGTGGCGGAAGGATGGTCTGGGCTTCGTATCCGTTTCCGCGGGCGACCCGCCGAGCCTGTGGCGGCTCATCTATTGGACGGCCGCGGGCGCCCCCACCCTCACCCTGAACCAGCGAGCTCCGATGAGTGGGGTTGACACCTCCATCCCTGGGGAAATCGCGACGTCCTCCCAGGACATGACCGCTCGCCTCTGGAACCTGGCCGGGACGCAGTTGAGGATCTTCGTGGCCCACCGCCCCGACGCCGCGATCGTGGTGAACGGGTGGAGCCGGTACAGCGACCGGGACGCGAGCTTCGCCCACGGCCTGGACGTCGCCGAGTTCTGGCGGTGGAACGCCACGGCGGGCCGGTGGCAGAACGCGAGCTTCTTCGACGCCGCCGTGAACGGGACGCAGGCCTCGTTCCAGTTCGGGGACCGGCTCTTCAACGAGCTGTCCCTGCCGCGGTCCCTCCTCGGCGACCCGCCCGCAGTCTCCCTCGAGGTGTTCAGCGCGGGGCGCGGACCGACGAAGCCCCAGGACACCGCGCCCTCGGACCCGAACGTGTACTTCAAGAACCTCGACTTCGGGCCGGGCGCCCTCTCCCTCGGCGCCTTTGCGTACCGCCAGCCCGGGTTCTACACCGTGGATCCCTCCATCGTGAGCCGCTCCTCGCGATTTCACTTCGGGTATCATCCGTCCCCGATCCTCACGCGTCAGTACGGCTCGATCGGTCTCCTCGTCGTCGACCCGTCGGTCGCGGGCCGGTACGACGCCGTGTACGTCGACCTCGACAACGACCACCGCTTCACGCCCGCGGACGTGTGGTTGTCGATGTCCTCCCCGGTCGCGGCCCTCGACTTCATCGACGGCGCGACGGGACTCCCTGGACGGGACGGGATCGCGGACGTCTCCGGGGGCCTGATGTACTTCATCGCGGACGGGACCCTCCCGATCCCGTACTCGGACCGGTACGTAGCCCTCCAGCTCGCGGCGCAGCCCACCCTGGTGAACCGGATCCCCGCGAGCGGCGAGCTCGTCGCGTTCACCGGGGAGTTCGTCGTGGACCCGACGTCCGGCGCTCGGTCCGACCACGGGACCCGGATGGCCTCCCTGCTCGTCGGCCAGGGCCGCCTCACCCCGCCCGCGCAGGGCGTCTCCCCCGCCGCGAAGCTGCTCGCCCTGGGGAACGCGATGGACGACGTCGTGTCGTCCTGGTACTTCGCCGTCGAGGGATACGACGGCCAGCCCGCCACCGGCGACGAGGCGCAGGTCGTCCTCAGCCCGTTCACGCTCCCGACGATCCAGACGGACGGGTTCGACGTGTACTCCCGCACCGCGGACTTCCTGTCCGAGGTCCGCTCGGGCGGCGATGCGTTCTTCGTCGCGCCCGCGGGGGACCTCGGGTTCGGGTACGGCTCCATCGCCGCGCCCGCGTCCGCACCGGCGGTGCTCGCGGTGGCGCGCGCGGAGGACGGTACCTACCGCTCGAGCCAGGAGGGCGGGGCGGAGGGTCCGAACGCACACTTCACGGACCTCGCGATGTCAGCCGCGCGGGGCCCCACCGCCATGGGCACGCCGAAGCCCGACCTCGTCGCGATTGGCACCGCAATCACGGACCTCCCGCTCCACTCCGCTCCAGGGGATGGCACGACGGCCGTGGCCGCGTCGCCGCTGATCGGGAGCGACGTGTCCGCCGCGATCGCGGCGGGCGCAGCAGCGATCGTGCGACAGGCGTACCAGCAGAGGTACGGCGTACCGCCCTCTGCGGACCTCATTGCGGACCTGCTTCGCTCGGGGGCGATGGACCTCTCCCACGACGCGCTGGTCCAGGGCTCCGGGTTCCTCGACGTCGCGGAAAGCGTCCGCCTCGCGCGTGGGCTGGGCGGGCTGCTCGTCTCGCCCGGCGCCTTGGTGGCGGGGGACTATCGCAGCCTGCGTGCGGCGTCCTTTCCGCGGATCCTCGCGCCGGGCGCGTCCGACGCGCTGACGCTCCGAGTGGAGAACCGGGGCTCGGTGCAGACGATCGCCACGGTCTCCGACGCGGTGTACACCCGCCTCGGCGCGTACACGATCACGAACGCGACCGTCCGGGATCTGTACTCCTCGAACGGGGACATCACGTTCTGGCTGAACGCGACCGGCCTCTCGAAAGTGGACGGGACCACCCGCGCGGTGCTCCAGATCGCCCCGCCGATTCCTGGCGCCTGGGCGGGCGCGGACCTCGTGAAGGTCACCGCCACGAGCGACATCGACCGGCTCGTCTGGAGGACCGGCGTCACGACCACGCTCAACTACTCGTACACCCTGGCGGCGATGGACTGGCAGGTGAACGCCTCGAACTGGATTGGCCTGCCGTACGGGCCGTTCCCCGCCCCTGGCAACTTCCGGAACGAGCTGAACACGATTTCGGAGACCGCCCACGTCGCGAACGTCCTCGAGGTGCGGGCGGCAGAGCCCGCCTCCTCCGTCCGCGACGGCCTTGTGGTTCATCTGGGCGAGACGTCCGGGGGTACCGGCCTCCTGGACCTGAACTGGACGTTCACGGTCGAGTTCTACCGCCGCGTGGACTGGGCGTGGGTCTCGGAGACGCCCGGATCCCTCACGATCCCCGGGGGCGGGAACCGGACCGCGAGCATCGGCGTCTCCGTCGCGCCCTCGGCGGGTCTCGGGGTCTACGAGGGCTTCGTCCTGGTCACGAACACGAGCTCGGGGCGCACCCAGGCCGTGCCCCTCGTCGTGAACGTCGCGGCCTCGGGCCCCGACATCCGGATCGGCGGGAACCTGCTCACGACGGACCTGTACGACAACAACCGGCTCTTCGGCGGGAACGACTTCACGCTCCGGGGGAACAACGTCGCGAGGCCGTACCTCGGGGACTGGCGGTTCTACTTCCTCGACATCCCGGACAACGGGATGTTCGTGAACCCGCGGGGCCTCAAGCTCGTGATCGACCTGCGGTGGGGCGTGAAGCCCTCGGACCTGGACATCCAGGTCTTCGGGCGGGCCGCGGCGGACGCGTTCTCGACGGGGCACGGGGACCGGTACGGCCCTGCCCCGCTCTCCCTCCGCGGCAAGACGGACGAGGTCCTCCCGCCGGACTTCAAGACCGCCACGAACGAGAGCGAGGACGTCCTCGCGATCGACCTCCGGCCCGGGCTCAACGTCGTCGCAATCCACGCGACCCGCCTGAAGGGCGTCGCGCCCTCCGAGCCCGCGGACGGCATCGGCGGGTGGGTCCGCGTCCGCCCGAACGTGGACATCTCCACCCCGGACCTTGCGGGGAACGCGGGCTTCACGTTCCTGTCGAGCCTGGACTTGCGGGACGGCCTCCGGGCCTCCGCGGTCGGCCCCGCGACGACGGCATCCCTGCTTGACGAGCCGATCCCGCAGGACTGGCAGAGCTGGTGGAACTTCCCGAACTTCGGCGAGTTCCTGTGGCGGGGCTCGTTCAACTACACGTTCAACCTCACGAAGGCGCTGATCCTCGAGGTCCACCTGATGGGAAAGTCCGACGTGACGGACCTCGACCTCGGGGTCTTCCGGGACATCAACGGCAACGGGAAGCTCGACCTCGACGAGGTGAAGGACGCGAACAGCAAGAACCGCGGCGGGAACGAGTGGATGTACGACGCGGACGGCGACGCCGACGAGACCGTGAAGTGGCTGAACCCGCCGGACGGGCAGTACTTCGTGAAGGTCCTCGGGTTCACCGTGAACGCCGTCGTCGGCCACTTCGACCTGGACGTCTCGATCACCCTGGACACGGGGAAGGGGTACGAAATCCCGGAGGCCCCGAAGCCCACGGAGATCGTCCGGGGCACGGAATCCGGGCTCGCGCCGTTCACCCTCACGAACTTCTCGATGGCCTGGGACTTCCCCGGCGACACGGTGGACGGGGACTACGGCGGGGCCGTCCTCCTGGGCCTCACCCGTGCGCCGGGGGTGCTCCTCATCCCGGTGAGCGTCGGGCTGGACCGGCTCCCACCCTCGATCACGGAATTCTCGTTGACTACGATTACGGGACGGCTGAACGAGGCCGACAACCGGACGACGACGGACCTTTCCCCGACCCTCCTGTGGAGTCTCTCGGACCCGAGCCGCGGCGAGCTTGACGTAACCCGCGTCAAGGTGGCCCTGGACGGGGCCGACGTCACCTCCGACGCGTCCGTAATCATCCAGCTCGGCCCGAACCCGCTCGGCGTCCAGGCGTTCTGGGACGGCACCGTGACGTATGTGCCCCGGCCCCTGGACGAGGGCGTCCACGACGTCGTCCTTACGGTCGGGGACTTCGCCGGCAACCTCGCGAGCCAGGCCGTCACCGTCGTCGTCGACACGACCGGGCCGACAATCGCAATCGAGGGGTCGAGCCTGCGGTTCACCCGCCAGGCCGTCGAGACCCTGACGGCGGTCTCCGACCCCGGGGCGTCCCTGAGTTTCGGCGGGGCCTGGATTCCGGTCGGGCCGTCCGGGCGGGTCTCGACCACGGTGTCCCTGCTCCCGGGCGCGAACGAGTTCCGCGTAACCGCCGCGGACTGGTTTGACACGGACGCGTTCGGCGCCCCCGTGCCCGGCAACCCCACAGAGGCGGGCGTCACCGTGATCCAGGACTCGACGCCCCCGCGATTCTCCCGGGGCCCGACGCCGGACGAGCCCGCGACGCGGGCATATGGCGTCACGATTCGGGGGGCGGTAGCGGAGGAAATCGCCCCCGGCGTCGCGTGGCCACCCGATGACGTCGTGGTGACCGTCCGAGGCGCGCGGGCCGCCGTGGGCGCGGACGGCTCGTTTGAGGCGGTCGTACCGCTCCAGGAGGGCCTGAACCCGTTCGAGGTCGTCGCGACGGACCTGGCGGGGAACGAGGTCCGCGCCTGGGCGAACGTGACCCGCGACTCCCAGGCTCCGGTTCTGACCGTGGACCCGATTCCCGCCCGCGTCACGACGGGCGTCGTCACCGTCTCGGGCCGCACGGAGCCCGGGAGCCTGGTGACCGTGAACGGCTTCGTCGTGCCCCTCGACGGGGACCGTTTCATCCGCAGCAATGTGACCCTGAGCGCGGGGGAGAACGCGATCGTCGTCCGCGTCGAGGACGCGGTGGGGAACTTCGACGAGCAGCGGTTCTCAGTGTCCCTCGTCGCCGCTCCCGGGGATCCGTGGAGCGTCGCCGGGCTGGTCGCCGCGGCGGCCATCGGCGCGTTCCTCCTGGCCTTCCTGCTCGCCCGCCGGTTCCTGTTCCCTCCCGCCGAGGCGACGGAAGAGCCCGAGGAGGGACCATCGGCCGAGGAGACGCCCGTGGAGGAGGGCCCTGCGGAGGAGGAGATCGAGGAAACCCCGCCCGCGACGGAGGGCGAACCCGAGGACGCCTCCGCGCCGCGCGTCACGGTCCCGGGGGCGGACGAGGAGGAGGAACTCGGGGACCTGGACGAGGCGCTTGCGGGCCTCGGGGAGGAACCGCCGGCGCCCGAGGACCCCCGGGTCACGAGACTGCGCGACGCCTTCGAGTCCGGGAAGATCAGCCGCGAGGTCTACGAGGCGAACCTCAGGCGGCTGGGGAAACTGCCATGATCTCGGGACGCGCCTCCAGGATTTCGGCCCGCCCGAACCCCGGTTAACCGTATTATAGGGGGTAGCCCATCGCTGGAGTTCAGCGATGGCGGTGCGCACCCTCAGCGACGCACTGTACGCGTTCGACCGGATCCCGTGGTGGGCCATCCACATCGGGACCATCGTTGCGGTGATCGCCGCGATGGGCGCGGCGTTCGGCGGGATCGCCCTCCAGTTCGCGATCCAGGGCATCGTCGTCGGGAGCATCTACGTCCTGGGCGCGTCCGGCCTCTCCCTCACGTACGGGATCAAGAAGTTCGCGAACTTCGCCCACGGGGACATGATGACCGTCGGCGCGTACGCCGCGTACAGCGTCAACGTCCTTCTGGGGGCGAACATCCTGTGGGGGTTCGTCGCCGCGATCCTCGTCGTCGCGCTCCTCGGCATGTTCCTCGAGCTCGGCATCTTCCGCCGCCTCGAGCGCCGGGGCCCCGTCCCCGCCCTGATCGCCTCCGTGGGCGTGGCCCTCCTCCTGCAGAACGTGATCGCGGTCATCTTCCTGGGGGACGTCCGATACCTGAACGTCTCCATCCCCCCCGATTTCGAGATCGGGGACACCGGGCTCTCCTTCAACTGGGTGAAGGGCGGGGTCACCCTCGCGGTCTCCGTGGTCCTGATCGTGTTCCTGCACGTCCTCCTCAAGTACACGACGCTGGGCAAGGCGATGCGGGCCTGCGCGGACGACCTCGACCTCGCCCGGACGTCCGGCATCAGCACCCGCAACGTGATCCTCTGGACCTGGGCCCTGTCGGGGGGTTTGGCGGCGGTCGCGGGGGTCCTGCTCGCGATCATCGTGAACGTCTACCCCCTGCTCGGATTCTTCGTGCTCCTGTTCGTGTTCTCCGCGGTGATCGTGGGCGGGATCGGCTCGCCGTACGGCGCCATGCTCGGCGGGCTCATCATCGGGCTCGTCCAGAAGCTCTCGAACGTGGTCTTCACCGCGCTTCAGCAGGCGAAGGTGCTCGAGGGCGGCTCCGCATACGAGCCCGCGGGCGCGTTCCTCGTCATGATCCTGGTGCTCCTGCTCAAGCCAGAAGGGATCATCGGCTCCACCCGGGCCCGGATGGGGGGGCGCACGACGGGTCTTCGCGGCCTCTTCCCGAGGCGGGGGGTGGTGCGACCTGGCCCTTGAGTCCCTCGTCCTGCAGCTTGCGAGCTACGTCGTTCCCGCGACGATCTTCGTCGTCCTCGCGCTCGGCCTGAACCTCCAGTTCGGCAAGACCGGGCTGTTCAACGCGGGGGTTGCCGCGTTCGTCGGCGTCGGCGCGTACACGTTCGGCATGCTCGCGACGGGCCGGGTGCCGGAGAGCTCCACGTACCCGGGACACTGGGGCCTCGTGGTCCCTCTGGACCTCGTCCTCTCGGCGGTGGTCGCGATGGCCGTCTCCGGGATCCTCGGGGTCCTCATCGCGCTCCCCACGCTCCGCTTGCGGGCGGACTACCTGGCCATCGTGACGCTCGCGCTCGCGGAGATCGTCCGGCTCGTCCTCAAGAACGAGCGCCACTTCACGGGCGGGGACCAGAACCTGTCCCCGATCCCCCGGCCGTTCGCCGGCCTTGTCCCCGAGACGATCGGATGGGCCTCGGACGGCGTCTTCGTCCTTGTCGGCCTGGGCGTGATGCTCGGCGTCCTATTCGTCGTCGAGTACCTCGGCCGTTCCCCGTGGGGGCGCGCCCTGCGCGCGGTGCGGGAGGACGAGGAGGCCGCGATGGCCTTGGGGAAGGACACGTTCGTCCTGAAGCTCGGCGCGTTCGGGATCGGATGCGCGTTCATGGGCCTCGCGGGCGTCCTGCTCGCCTCGTTCCAGAGGGTCATCCTCCCGGACCAGTTCGCGCCGTTCGCGACGTTCAACGCGTACGTCATCGTGATCCTCGGGGGGAGCGGGAACAACCGCGGCGTGATCCTGGGAGGATACCTGTTCTGGCTGTTCACCTGGGCCACCCAGCAGCTGAAAGCGTATGTCCCGGACGCCCTCGCCCTGCGGATCGACTTCGTCAACCTGATCGCGATCGGGGTCCTCCTAATCCTGTTCGTCCTGTTCCTGCCGGAGGGGATCATCCCGGAGGAGCGGTACGTCCCGCGGAAGGCGGGGTGACCCCATGGCGGAAAACATCCTCGAGGTCCGCGACGTGGCGAAGAGCTTCGGGGGCATCCGGGCGGTCGACGGCTGCACGCTCGCGGTCAGGCCGAGGACGATCACCGGCCTGATCGGGCCGAACGGGGCGGGCAAGTCCACGCTGTTCAACGTGGTCGCAGGGCTGTACGCGCCGGACGCGGGCGAAGTGGTCTTCGACGGGCAGCGCGTCGACGGCCTCCCGCCCCACCGCATCGTCCGACGGGGGCTCGTGAAGACGTTCCAGATCCCCCGGGAGCTCCGGAATCTCACGGTCCTCGAGAACCTCATGGTCGCGGCCCCTCCCATCGCGGGAGAGCGGCTGCGGGACCTCGTCCTCCGGCCCCGCCTGATCCGCAAGCAGGAGGAGGGCGTGATCGCCAAGGCGGAGTCCGTGCTCGAGTGGGTCGGCCTGCGGCAGCTCCGGGACGAGTACGCGAAGAACCTCTCCGGCGGGCAGAAGAAGCTCCTCGAGCTCGCGCGGGCGATGATGGCGGAGCCGAAGATGGTCCTCCTCGACGAGCCGGTCGCGGGCGTGAACCCGACTCTCGCGAAGAAGATCCTCGCGGTGATCGAGGGGCTCCGCGACAAGGGGCTCACGTTCTTCCTGGTGGAGCACGACATGGACGTCGTGATGAAGCGGTGCGAGTGGATCATCGTGATGCATCAGGGCCGGACCCTGACGGAGGGCCTCCCGCAGGCGATCCAGGCGAACCCGAGGGTGATCGAGTCGTACCTGGGGGCCTGACGTGATCCTCCAGGTCCAGGACCTGTTCGCGGGATACGGCGAGACGGAGATCCTCCATGGCGTGAACGCACGGGTCGACGACCGGGAGATCGTCGCCGTAATCGGCCCGAACGGAGCGGGGAAGTCCACCCTGATCAAAGCCATCATCGGGATCCTGAAGCCGAGTCGGGGGAGCATCCGGTTCCGGGACGTGGAGATCGCCGGGCGCAACCCAGAGGACCTCGTGCCCGCGGGACTGGCGTACGTCCCCCAGAACCGCAACATCTTCCCGAGCATGACCGTGCTCGAGAACCTGGAGATCGGCGCGATCACCCGCCGGCCCGGATGGCTCCACATGGGGGGAGCGCTCGTGCGGCGGTACCTACCGTTCCTCCCGGGCGGGTCGGTCGGGCCGAAGGCCCCGGACCCGGTCGGTGGGACCCCCCGTCCGGTGACGGGATTGCGGATCAGCGAGGAGGAGTTCCGGCAGCGCGTGGACCACATCACGGGACTGTTCCCGAACCTGGAGCCGAAGCTGAGGCAGCGGGCGGGGGCACTGAGCGGAGGGGAGCAGCAGATGGTCGCCCTCGGTAAGGCCCTCGTCCTGGACCCGGCGATGCTCCTGATCGACGAGCCCTCGGCGGGTCTCGCTCCGAAGCTCGTCTCCCTGATCTTCGACAAGATCCGCGAGATCAACGAGCGCGGGACGGCGATCCTCCTCGTCGAGCAGAACGCGAGGAAGGCGCTCGCGATGGCCCACCGCGGGTACGTCCTGGAGATGGGGCGGAACCGCTTCGAGGGAAAGGGGGAGGCGCTCCTGAACGACCCGGACGTGGGGCGCCTCTACCTGGGCGGGTAGCTCCTCAGCGGTCGTCCGCGGTGGCCGCTTCCGGGCGCCACGGGAACATCACGGACCGGGTGCCCGGTGCGGGCATCGGCGGGGCGGGGAGCAGGGTCTGCACCAGGGACTCCGGGAAGACCTGCGTGTTGATCGCCTGGCCGGTCGCGTTCACGCCCCAGACGATGTATCCGCTGAACGGGTCCCCGAGGTTGTCGATGTTCACGGCCCCGGATGCGCCCTCGTAGTCGATGCCTCGGCCCGCCGCGATTTCCGTCAGGGCCTTCGTCCACTCGCCGGGATAGATCTTCGTCCCCGGCGGGGTCGCGACGTCTTGAATCTTCGACTTGATCGCCGCGCCCGAGGCGCTGCCCGCGGCCTGGGCGGCGAGGGCGACGAGGTACGCCCCGTCGTAGTTGTTGTCGTCGAAGAGGCCCGCGGAGGCGCCCCAGCGCGTGTTATAATCTGCGGCCCAACCCGCGTAGTTCGGGCCCGTCACACCCCCGTACGCGCTCGGCGCCGTCCCCTCGTAGGCCGAGATGTCGAAGTTGTTCGGCGGGTTCCGAAGGATGTCGAGGAAGTTCGCCTGGTCGAAGACGCCCTCCGAGAACAGGAGCCGGACGTTCGCCCATCCCGGGTTCGAGCCCTTGCCGGCCTCGAAGTTCTTCATCATCAGCACGGCGTCGGGCGGGTACGCCACGACGTAGAGGAGCTGGGGTGCTGGGTTCACGTTCAGGATCGCCTGCAGGTCCGCGGTGTAGTCCGTCGCCCCGCTCTGGACCTCCGTCACGATCCGCGGGGGCGCGACCATGCTCCCGCCGAAGCGGTCGAAGCTGTCGTTGAAGACCTGGGCGAGGCCCGTGCCGTACGCGTTGTTGATCCCGATTACGGCGGCGCGGTTCGCGCTGCGGTTCACGTGGGCGTACGAGGCCGCGACGACGCCCTGGAGCGCGTCCGAGGGCGCGGTCCGCGCCCACCAGCCGCCCGTCAGGGTCGCGTTCGAGAACCGCGGCGACGTGCAGGAGCCGGAGATCTCGAAGACGCCGTTCGCCTTCGCGACCTCGATGACGGTCGCGCACTGGCCGGAGCCGGTCGCCCCGACGATCGCGTCCACGTGGTTCTGGGACACCAGGGTCGCGGCCGCGGAGCGGGCGGTCTCGGGCTTCGTGTCGTCGTTCTGGTGGAAGAGCTGGATGGGTTGGCCGAGGACGCCTCCCGCGGCGTTGATCTCCTCGACCGCCATGATCACGCCCTGACGGTTCTTCCCGCCGAAGGCGGCGAGCCCGCCCGTGATGGAGAGCACGGTCCCGATCTTCAGGACGCGCTCCTCCGGCGGACCCAACAGCCCGCCGAAGACCGCGGCGAGCAGAATCACGATCACGATCACCACGACGATGAGGCCGATCCACATGCCCCGGCCCTTCGAGGGCGGCGGGGGAGGGGTCGGTGCCTCCGGCGGGCTAGTCTCCTCCATGTTTGGCACCTTGGCACGGAATCCGGAACCGTTTATAATACCTTTCCGGCAATCTCGAGGAGCCTCGTTCGGCCCCCGGGACGCCTCCCGGTCCCGATTAGAACGACGTGTTCGGGATCAGCCAGACCTGGCCCATCGGGCCGTACGCCCAGCCGTAGATTGACCGGCAGTACGAGCACGACGCCTTCCCGTTCGGGAAGAACTGCAGGTACACGCTCCCGCAGTACGTGCACCGCGGCATCACGGGCGGGTACGCGGGCGGTTGCGCGGCCGGCGCGCGGAGGTCCTGGCCGCACGTCGCGCAGAAGTTCGTCCCGGCGGTGACCGGCAAGCGGCATCGCGGGCACGCGGATCCGGCCATGGAGACGGGAGGGAACCGCGGCCGCATAAGGGTTCCGGGCCTAATTTATAGGTTCGAAAAGGATTTAAATCCCCGAAGCCGTTGCCGGGGCATGGCTTATCCAGGATATCCTCCAGGCCCAGCGCCCGCGCCGATGGCCATGCCGATGCAGCCCGTGCGACCCGCCGGCGTGATGATCCTCGCGATCCTGTACTTCATCCAGGGCATCGCCTGGATCGGCGGCGGGTTCCTCCTTAGCGCCCTCTTCGTGTTCGGCGGGGGATGGGTCCTCGTCTGCGGCGGGATCGGGGTCGTCATCGGGATCTTCTACTTCATCATCGGCTGGGGCCTCTTGACCCTCCAGAGCTGGGCCCGGACGGTCGCCCTGATTTTCGCGATCCTCGGCCTGCTGAACTTCCCGATTGGGACCCTAATCAGCATCATCATCCTGTGGTACCTCTTCCAGCCCGAGATCAAGGCGGCGTTCGGCGTGCCCGTCGCCCCGATGATGTCCGCGTACGGGTACCCGCCCCAGTACGGGCAGCCGTACTACCCGCAGCCCGGATACGGCCAGCCGGGGTACGGCCAGCCCGCGTACCCGCCGCAGCAGCCTCCGGCGCAGCCGGCGTACCCGCAACAGCCCGCGTACCAGCCGCCTGCGGCTCCCCCGGCGGCACCGCCCGCGGCGGCGCCCGGCGGGGCGCGGTTCTGCCCGAACTGTGGGGCGGCAATCGCCCAAGGCGTCTCGTTCTGCGCGAACTGCGGCGCCAAGGTCGCATAACCGTCCCCTAGGCGCCGGGCATCGTCCGCGGGGACCGGGAAGGCATTATGGCGAGCGATCGCCATCCGGGACCTGTGTCGGCGGGCTCCGCGACCTGCGCGCGGTGTGAGAACCGGGTGACGGCGGGCGCGAGGTTCTGCGCGTATTGCGGCGCCCCCCAGGCGGGCGCTCGGAACGGCCCGCTAGGCGCGCCACCCGCCCCCGCGTACCCCCCGCTTCCCGGTGAGAAGTCCCCCGGGCTCGCCGCGGCTCTCTCCGTCATCACGGGCCTGGGGCAGATGTACAACCGCGAGGTGCAGAAGGGCGCCGTCTTCCTGCTCGTGGGCGCGATCCTCGTCCTGCTCGTGGCGAGGCTCGCCGCGGGCCTCTGCGCAATCTGGCTGCCGTTCTGGATCTACGGGGTCGTGGACGCCTGGGCGCGCGCGGACGCGTACAACCGGGCGCTGCGAGCGACCGGACGCCCGCCCTGGTGACGGCCGGCGAAAGCCTTTATCGCGCACCGCGCTTGCGGGCGTGGGACCGAGCGTGTCGACGTCCGAGATTTCCGGGTTCTACAAGAGGTCCGCCCAGGACCGGTGGAAGATCGTCCAGGAGTTCGGCGGGCTCTCCGACGAGGAGGTCCGGACCCTGGGGGGCACGGGGGCGCTGAAGTTCGACCAGGTGGACCGGATGATCGAGAACGTCATCGGCACGATGCCCGTGCCCCTCGGCGTCGCGGTGAACTTCCGGGTGAACGGGCGGGACTACCTCGTCCCGATGGCGATCGAGGAGCCCTCCGTCGTCGCAGCCGCCAGCAACGCCGCGAAGATGGCCCGTGCGAAGGGTGGGTTCACCGCCAGCACATCGGGGCCCGTGATGATCGGCCAGATCCAACTGGTCCACGTCCCGGACCCGCACTCCGCCCGCCTCGCGATCCTCCACGCGCGGGACGAGATCCTCCGTCGGGCGAACGAGAAAGACCCGATCCTCGTGAAGCTCGGGGGCGGGGCGAAGGACGTCGAGACCCGGGTGATCTCGACGGGGCGCGGGCCCATGGTGATCACGCACCTAATCGTGGACTGCCGGGACGCGATGGGCGCGAACGCGGTGAACACGATGGCGGAGGCCGTCGCGCCGCACCTCGAGGAGATCACGGGCGGGCGGGTGTACCTGCGGATCATCTCGAACCTGGCCGTGCGGCGGCTCGCCCGGGCGAGGGCGGTGTTCGCGAAGGACGCCATCGGGGGCCCCGAGGTCGTGGAGGGCATCTTGGAGGCGTTCGCGTTCGCGGACGCGGACCCGTTCCGGTGCGCGACCCACAACAAGGGGATCATGAACGGGATCGATGCGGTCGTGCTGGCCACGGGGAACGACTTCCGGGCGATCGAGGCGGGCGCGCACTCGTACGCGGCGTGGAAGAGCGGCGGCTACCGGAGTCTGACGACCTGGGAGCGGAACGCGGACGGGGACCTGGTGGGCACAATCGAGCTCCCGATGGCGGTCGGCCTCGTGGGCGGCGCGACGGCGGTCCACCCGACCGCGAAGGCGTGCGTCAAGCTGCTCGGCGTGAAGTCCGCGCAGGAGCTCGCGGAGGTGATCGCCTCGGTGGGCTTGGCGCAGAACTTCGCGGCCTTGCGGGCCCTCGCGACCGAAGGAATCCAGCGGGGCCACATGGGTCTCCACGCGCGGAACATCGCGGCAACCGTGGGGGCGGTCGGAGAGGAGATCGACCGCGTCGCGGAGGCGCTCGTCAAGGAAGGCAACGTCAGGATGGACCGCGCGAAGGAGATCCTGGACGACCTCCGGCGTCGGAATACGTGAAGCGGCGACTAGTATAGCTCGACGCGATACTCATGATGTTTTCATCAGCATCGTAATCACTTCTTGGTGTGACCTGACTAAGTTCTCGTCGATGTCGTGTCTAACGTAATAATACTAGTCGTAACCGATATTGCCTCGCGGGGAATTATGGACGGACACCCATAAAAATCGGTTTGCGGGACCGTCAGCGGAGCGTCGGACTTTCGTCCGACACCTTTTTAACGTGCCCGTGCATTCGCGGTGCGGGATGGGATCCGAGA
>Ga0209751_10001370_pt1 | contig 25103 bp, 28 predicted proteins | sample RifCSP13_1_FD_184019 | JGI IMG/M metagenome (GOLD analysis project Ga0209751, IMG submission 184019) | Soil microbial communities from Rifle, Colorado - Rifle CSP2_sed 13_1 (SPAdes) (version 2) | ecosystem: Environmental > Terrestrial > Deep subsurface > Rock core/Sediment | place: Rifle...
CGACAAGGTGCTCACCGACTACACAATCGATCCCATTCTCCACGCGACTCTTCCTGAGTGGGCGGCTGATCCGCTTGTGAAGGCCGCAGGTGTCGGGGCCAGCATGTTGCCCTACTTGGCGATCTCGATCGCTAATCCGGCGGCGGGCTACGCACTCGGAAGCACCTTCGCATTGTCGGCGACCGAGGACATCAAGAATCTGACGGCTGAGTACCAGCGCGGGAATATCGACGGCAAGACCTTCATGCTCGGTGTTGGACTTGATCTGCTCGACATCGTGCCCGAAGTCGCGGGGCCGTTGGTGCGTTCCGCAAAGCGTGGCTTCTCGTCGCGTCGAGCACTGGCTGAGGCGATGGATCAGGTCGAGGGTGCGAAGGTCGCGAGTGTTGGAAAGACGCCAGAACAGATCGCCGGGTTGACGAGTGATGCAGAAGCCGCACGCGCAGTCGAGGCGAAGACGGTAGAAGCTCCTGTCGAGCAGGCGACTGCTGCACCCGAAGGTGCCGTCGCCGGAGAGCGTGTCGTACCCGCCGAAAAAACTCCCACAGCACAACTTGAAGCTGCTCCGTCTGCTGCTGCCGTGCCCGCAAAAGCGGACATCGAGCAGCCTGCGCCAACTGTCCGAGAAACCGGACAAGTCGCTGCGGCAGTATCAGCACAATCTATTGAGGAAGCGCCGCGTAGCCCACTTGATGCACGTATGGGTCGGCATCGTCTGACTACTGCTGATGGAGATCGACTAGATTGGCGCGAAACGCCGGAAGGCGCGCACATTGCAGACGTGACCGTTCAGCAAGAAGGACGCGGGACGGGTACAGCAATGCTTGATCGCGCCATCGCGGATGCGCGCGCGACGAATCCCGAGGCTGTAATCACAGGTGATCTCAACTCGGAAAGTGGGGCGCGCTTGTTCGCCCGTCAAGCCGGTGCGGAATTCACAGACATTCGCGGGAATGCACTAACACCTGACGGGGCGATCGCTGCGGCTGTGCGCGGTGAAGGGCCACAGGTTTCACTACGACCTGCCGCAGCAGCACGGGCCGTTGAAGCGGCTCCGGCCCCCGCTGCTATCGCTGCGCCAGTAGCTACCGCCAGACCGAAAGTACGGGACTTGCGTGGTCGCACCGAGAAGATGCGCGAGCGCGGCCCACGTCGTCGTCGCTATCCCGTCGCCACGCTCCCGCCGGAGATCGCTACACCTACTCCTGCTGCGGTAGCCGCACAGTCCGCACGATCAGCCGACTTGCGTGTGTCGCGCGAGCTAGACAATGCCGCTAAGGGTGAGGCGGGAATCAGCGCAAAGGGTGACATGGAAGCAGGACAGGCAATCGCTTCGCCCGAGGCGCTACGTGTCCGCGATAGCTATCGTCAGCAGATCACGCATCGCAGTACGTCCGACTTGCAACGGCGCATTGACGATTCAGCGACTCCCGCATGGCAGAAGAGGGAGTCCGTACTGGAAGTCGAGCGTCGTACTACGCGAGCGGAAGCCCGTCGTGAGCAGTGGAAGTCTATGTCTACCTATCAGCAGCGTCTCGCACGCGCGCAGGGCTACGACACAGAGCCGCCGTTGCCCGCACCGAAGGTGCATCAAGTGTCGCAGGCCATGAGCGAATTGTCGCCGAAGATGACCGTGCCAGAAATGGCAGCGTGGTTGCGCCGCAATGCGGACATCGTAGGCGATCCCGATCGCTATCTCGACAAGGGAAGCGCCTACTGGGTCAAGTCCCGCAAGGGCAAGGTGCTCGATCTTGGCCGCGTGCTGGCCGACGTGCGTAACCGCGTTGCAGTGACGAGTGGCGTTGATGCTCGTGCACAAGGCGTCGATACGCCTATGCTCGATGCCCTTCGGATCAAGACAAAGGCATTCGCAGATGGTACACTGGGTATCTGCCGGATTTAGGATTTAAACACAATGGCTGCTCCTGTCTGTCGTGCTGTAGAACCGCCCATCGATCTCGTCGCACACGCCGCGCGGCTACAGTCGGTTCGCGCTATCAATGCACTCTCTCGTCGCGTCCCGGCATTCGGTCGCGCAGTTCGCGTTCTCAATCCTCAAGGGACGCTGACGGATGAATTCGCGCGTGTAACCGCTGGCCTACCCGTCGCGCGAGAAGCGATGGAAACGCGCTTTCGCGCTGCCGTGTCGGAGTTGCATCAGCATGATCTCCCCTCGATCTTCAAGCTCGACGAGCTTGGCTACACACAGATCAAAGCTCGTAGCACGAAGCGCACGGTCACTGCTCACATCAACGACGTACTCGACAATCCACAGAAGTACGTCCTCACGGAGCCACAGCGCGCCGCCGTCAACGCGGGCAAGTCGATCTGGCGCGACATGAAGGAATACAAGAAGCAGTTCGGTGGCAAGGAACAGCACGAAGATTGGTTTCCGCGCGAGATCAAGCACTACGTCGATGCCAAGGGCAACATTCTGACGAAAGATGCTGGCCCCGGTGGGTACGGTGGTGGTGGTATCCAAGGCAGCCGTAGCACGAAGGGCTCGCGCGCGAAGGTCGGCGAAGACATCCAGACTGCCGATCAGATGGTGAAGTTTGGCTGGCGCTATGTCGATCCGTGGGAAGCCCTCACGAATCGTGGCTTGCAGATGTCGCGCGACATCGCTGACTTGCAGTACATGACGTGGGCGAGTAAGCAGCCGTGGGTTCTGACGAAGCCGCAGGTGCGCGCTGCGGGCGGACAGGTGCTCGGTCGCAACGCGATGATCGTGGATAACGCAACCGGCACCGTCAAACGGTTGAAGAGCTTCACGCCGCAACAGGCACCGGGACTCGCGAAGTATTACATCCCGGAAGAAGTGATGAACAGCATCGACGATCTCATTACGCGCCCGGCACGCGCAGACATCCCCGTGTTGTCGAAGGCCGCGCAGGAGACGCGGAGCGCGATCGCGTCGTTCGACTTCGGCACCGTGGGCATTCAGTTGATGGGCGCACTCGCGGCGGACTTGGGCCACCTTGTCCGTATGCGCCCGTCCGCAATCTTCCCGAAGGCGATCGCTGGTGCATTTCGCTATATGCGCGATCCCGAGTACATGCAGCAGTACATTCGTGAGAACCGCCCGCTGATCGAACGATGGTCGGCCTATCTCGGTGGACTCCACAATTCGGAATACTTCACGGACGTTCTCGGCAAGCTACCGGAGAATCGCATCCTTCGCACCAAGCACAAGTTGGAGCAGCCGACCGCGCGCTTCTTCGAGGGTTCGCTGGACATCGCGAAGGTCGAGTACGCGAAGTCGCTTGAACACATCTTTGGTGAGGCGATCAGCGAGGCGGACAAGGAAGCGTTCGGCATGTGGATTCGCAGCAGTACCGGCCAGTTGAGCACGCACCGTCTCGGTGTGTCGCCGCGCCAGTCTGCTATCGAGGGCACGTTCCTCTTCTTCTCCCCGCGCTTCACTCGTAGCCTGTTTGCGATGACCGGCTCGCTACTCCGTGCGGACAAGGCCGGGAACGAGGCGCGGCTGGCGCTCGGTAGTTTGATGGTGGCGGGCACGGCGGTCTACATGGCGACTGCTGAGGCGATGGGGCAAGAGCCTCGACTAGATCCCTCGAAGCCCGGCTTCTTGTCTGTCCGTGTTGGCGACAACTGGATAGGGATCGGTGGTGGTATCCGCGCGATGTCCCGCCTGACCGCTGCGAGTTTCGACACTGCGATCAACAATCCGAAGGCATTCATCTCGCCTGACTTCACTGGTGAGGATCAGAATCCATTGCTCGCATTCTGGCGCAGCCGCACTAGTCCGCTAACTGGCACAGCGATGGACATCTGGATAGGAGAAGACTTCCGTGGTACTCCGATTGATGACGGTACTGACTGGGTTAACCTTGTTCGCGATCGTTCTCTTCCCTTCGTTCTTCAAGCGGCGCTGGAAGCGCGTGGTGAGAGCTTTACCCGAACCGGCGTTGCGTTGTCTTCGGGCCTCGGCCTCAATGCGAACCCCCTCACTGCCTACCAAATGTACGATCTCTACCTCAAGGACATCCGCATGGCAGATGGCAGTCAGCGATTCCCTGATGGAGCAAGCACACAGAACAACGCAACCAACGGATTCACCGAATTCATCCGAAGTGATCCCCGAGCGGCCAAGTTGAAGGAAGCGCGGGAAGCAAGTCGTCGAGAGGGTGCGTCGCCCGGTCGAGACATCCAGCGCATTCTCGATGATCGTAAGCAGCGGCTCGACGCGGCGGATGCGCTGTTCGACTCTCAGCAGGATCGCGTGCTCTACCGCAATCAGGTCAACACGATCCGCGCCGACACGCGCGAGGCGATGAAGGACTTGAACCTTGAAGACGCGAAGTCTGATGGTGACAAGCGCAAGGTCGCGTCATACTACAACGTCTACGAGCAGGCGTACGATCCGATCACGCAGCAGGTTGATGGCGAGAAGCTGGAAGGTTTGCTCGCAACATGGAAGACTGCGAACCCCGGCGTCTACGAGAATCTGATCGAGCCCAACGAGATCATCGGCGAGACGCCGCTTGAGACGGAGTTGCGGACTGACCGTAAGACGATTAGCAATACCGGCTGGTGGGATACTGATGACTCCGCGTGGTCGGCGACGATCGAGGAAGTCGGAAAGTCCGCGACCGGCAAGAAGATCGACATGAGCAAGTACAAGGATCGTTGGGACTACGAGAAGCAGAAGCGTCTCGAATACTACGAGATCGCCGTTGAGCGTGGCCGCAGTCATCCTGAGCTTGTCGCCGACATCCTGATCCAGCGTGATCCCGTCATCGCGGCCTTCGAGAAGATTCGCTCTAAGGAACGGTTGATCCTGCAACGGGACAACCCCGGCCTCACCGGACTGCTCTCGAAGTGGGGCTACAACTCGGTCAGCTTGCAGGAATACGGCCTCGAAGCCGGGCGCTAGCTTCGCCAGCTAGCCCTAGCGTGCCCCTTGACATTTAAACCTACTACCGTTTAAACTGCAAAGGCAGCGATCGAACGGAGGTTTTCTGATGGCTGATGTAGCAGAAGGAACAGACATTTCGACTTCGGGCTCAGATGCGGGCACGGAGTCTTCGACGGACGGTGCCGCACTGACTCCTGAACAGCGCGACATCCAGACGTTCGCCAAGTACGGGATGAACCCGGACGGGTCGCCCATCCAGACGCAGGCCGCGCCAGCCAACAAAGCTGACGAAGCTGATGCGGATGGTGGGGATGACGCGGACGATAAGTCATCTGACGACGAGGCGGACGACGAAGGTGACGACGCTGATGCGACGAGCACAGCCGACGCCGACGACGAAGACGACGACGCAGACGAAACCGAAATCACCGATGAGCGCCTTGACAGCATCATCGACGCGGCTTTGGAGCTTAACGCCGACCGCGTGAAGAAGAACCCGAAACTTCGGGATCAACTTCGCGAGGAATTGCGCCAAGAGCTTGAGGCCGAGTACGAAGGGCGTCAGCGCACTACTACGGCCAGTCAGGAACGAGAGCGCCTGATTGGGCAGGGTAAGGGAGCGGTTAACACCGTGACCAGCCTGTTGACCACCGCTCGTGAAGAGCTTGCGAAGGCCGCAAAGGGCGAAGGCGATTTCAACGCCGAAGTCCTCGCGGACGCCGAGAAGACGCTACAGCGTTCCTTCGGTGCATTCGGAGCAGCGGCAGTCGCGGATACGCGACGCAGCTATGACGACGCTTTCGCAGCAGGCTTCAAGGCCGCAGTCGCAGAGAGCGGCCCGCTGACTGAGGACGAGGCGAAGGCGATCGGAGCGATCGTCAACGCAGCGAACCGGATCGAGGCGGACGAGACTCAGGGCGACGAGCGGTTTGACGCTGCGAAGCGTCACTACTACGTCGAGGTTTTCAAACTGCTTTCGAGCAGGGCGAAGACAGCCGGTCGTACCGCTGCTGTGGCAGAGGCAAAAGCGAAGAAGGACGCTCGCAAGACCATTCTCGACACGGACGCCGTACTCGCGGGTGCCGCGAAGGAAGCGAAGAATCGTGGCAAACTGCCGCCTTCTCCGACCCAAGCGAAGACCACCGAGTCGGAGCCCCAAGGCACGATGGAAGCCTATCGTGCAGCGAAGGCAGCGAAGGATTTCGCCCTCGCAGATCGGATCATGGCGAAGATGCAGGCAAGCCAGCCGCGAGGCCGGTAGCGGGCATCTTCTAGGAAGCAAGCGAGAGCTTGCAGGAGTAACATCAAATGGCAGTGACGACGCTGGAAATCACCAGCACAACGCACGCTGCGTTCCTGCCCGACGTGTGGGCGGATGACACGCAGGACGCGATCGAATTCAAGCAGGTGCTTACCGAGCTTGTGACGACCAAGTTTGAGGACGAAATGTCTGTGGGCCGCGTGCTCAAGATTCCTCACCGCTCGAACATGGCGACGCAGACCAAGACGGAAGGCATCTCGAACACGATCGTCTTCAACACGATCACGCAGACCAATCAGGACATCACGGTGTCCACCTACGAGTACGCCGCATGTCTGCTCAACGCAGTCGTGCAGGCGCAGTCGAAGTACGACGACCGTGCCGCCCTGAGCAAGAAGATGGGCTACGCGCTCGTTCGCGGCATGGAAGTGTCGCTGGCGGCGCTGGCGCAGTCCTTCTCGCAGGCTCTCGGGTCGTACGGTGCGGACACGGACGACTCCGTGCTGCGCCGGGCTTGGCAGTATGTCGCCGATGGCGGCTTCGTGGACGAGGACAACGACTGCTCGTGGGTCTTCTCGCCGGGTGCCAAGCAGTCCCTCTTCGGACAGGATCGCTTCACGAGCGGCGACTTCCAGTCCAAGCGCGCTGTTGAGACAGCGCAGTTGCCGAACCTGTACGGGTTCCCGGCCTTCCACAGCAACTTGCTGCGGTCGCCGAGCGCCGGTCAGCACGACAACTTCCTGATCCACAAGAGCGCGGTGATCCTGATCCGTCAGGTCAAGCCGACTCCGAAGGAGCAGTACCGGATCGAGTACAACGCCGACGCGATGCTGATCTTCGATCTGTACGCGGTGGCCGAGGCCGAACAGCCGACTGAGACGCCAACTTCCGCTTCGGCGGGCGCGGGCTCTTCGGAGCTTGAGGCTCTCGGCGACAGCGGCGCGGTGCTGATCAAGGGTCTTTAGCCAGATGGGGCAGGCGAGAGTCTGCCCCCTCTGCGAATCGTGTTAGACCCACGATAGGAGAATGAAGTGACGAAGCCAGTGATGCGGTACGTTGCAAGCAGCAAGAATGGGCGCGGCCCTCTTGTCGCGATGCAATCTGATCTCCCACACATGATCGTTACGCGCAACGCCGCGATGCCGCTTGAGTACGGCGTCAAGGGCGAAGAGTTGATGCGCGAGTTGAAGAAGGGCATGGAGAAATTCATCCGTGCTATGGAGCTACAGGGGCTCACTCTGATCGCGCTTCCCGAAGGCAACCCGCTCGTCGTCACGCATGAGGATGGTCGCCCGTACGCGACGTACTCGATCAGCAAGGACTTGGAGAAGACCGCACCGGACGAGTTGATTGATGCTCGCTCCGGCGGACAAGGCACCGCCACACATCGCCAGCCGACAAACCTTGATATGTCGCACGGCCTTGTGGACTACAGATTCGTGGGCGTGTTTTGGGCACCGAAGGTCAGCATGGAGATCGCTGTTTCACGAGAGAAGCTGCTGGCCCAAGAACGCGCTGCGAAGAATCCGCGACAGTGGGGCGCGGGCAAATCGACTCCCACGCGACCAAGCGGCGTTGACGATCTGATCATCGCCAAGCGATAGCACTGAGAGGTTAGTGATGACTGACACAACGAAGAAGACTCCGGGAAAGGATGTGGGCGACGTGTCCGCAGCCGAAGACCCGGTGGCGGCATCCGCAGAGGAAGCAGTCGCGGCTCCGGCTCCCGCAGTGGCTCCGGCCCCGGCGGTAGACGAGGCTCCGGCGCTCGCTGCGCTGCCTGTGGATGCGGGGCTCTACCAAGATCCCGTAGCCAAGCTCGCTGAGGCGACCGGGATCGCTGACCCCGACGCTCTGCGCGCGATCATCCAGATGGCGACTGCTGAGTTGACGCAGGCTCACAAGGCCGAGATCAACGCTCTGCGCTCCGAAGTCGAGACGATGAAGAGCCAGCAGGACGGGATGCGCGGTGGTCTGCGCGACAACAACGAATCCCTCGGCGGCTTCCCGTGGATGTACTACCGGCTGCCGCAGACATGGCCCGACGAGCAGCGTCGCGGTTGGATCGTCATCGGCCCCGGCGGTGCCAGCCCGCGTAGTGGGCAGCGCGACACTGGGTCGTTCGCCAACTACTTGCGGAAGGGCATGATCCCGATCACGAAGTACGGACTGTGCCCCGTGCCGACGAGCACGAGTGTCGCGGATCACTTCGTCCTGTTCGTCCAGAACGGCGGGGCGCAGGAATTTCCGCCGTCGCAGATCGTCGCCTATGCATGGCACAAGCGAAATCCGTTCACCAAGCTCGGCGTGCGGTTCACGCAGGTCGATCCCATCCGGTCGCAGTTGAAGTCCTTCACCTGTGACTTCTGCGGGTACTCGCTGGACTTCATGCCCAACGATCCGTCCGCTGGAACGGCCTACCGGCAGCACTTGATGAATTCCGACAAGATCCCCTTCCGCGAGGCGATCGAGTCGGTGAAGGCAGCGGGCCTGACCGTGACACCGTTCCGTCCGCGCGCAGTGGACGAGATCATGGAGCTTGTCGCTCCCTAGAGCCAGAGAGGAAGTAGGGCGCTAACCCTGCTAGCCCGAATCGGGAGTACCGACCCAACAGGCACCGAGGCTCCCGGCCTCTAAGCAAGCCCGGTCAGATTCAGTTCTGGCCGGGCTTGCGGTTTAAACCGGCTTCCGTTTAAACTGAGGGAGCCTACTGGACGGAAGCCGCAGGGTGCGGCAGACCGTGAACGTATGTAAAGGACGTGTACTATGGCAAACCGATCAGTCATTCAGCGCGCTCGCCCAAGTGGGCGCGCACATGGCGTCAAGGGACTCTTGGCAGGGCCGCACGGCCCCGGCAGTGCTGTCTTCGAGGCGCTGGCGCTCGAAAGCATCGACTACGAGCGCATTCGCGTAGACTTCACCAATCAGACGACCGTCACCGAAGTCGCGTCTGACGGCCCTCTCGCATACGCTGAGAGCGTGGCGGGCAATGCGATTGCCAAGCTGACGCCGACAGCGGCTCGCCCGAGCCACGCTCAGATCACCATCGCGGCGGACGCGGGCGCGACCAGTGCTGTGACGCTGGCCTTCCCGAAGATGGCCCTCGCAGAGCAGCATTGCTACATCGAGGCGAAGTTTGACATGGACGATGTGACGGACATCGAACTGTCCCTCGGCTTCGTCGATGCGGTTCCGGCCTCTGCTGCCGACATCCTCGGCGACATCGACACGCCGACCTTCGCAGGCGGCATCGCTGATGCGGCGGTGATCGGCCTCGACACGGCACAGACGTTCAAGACTGCTTCCCTCGTTACCATCGGTACGAGCACGACAGTCGGCAAGACCGACCTGCCAACTGCTGCTCCGGTCGGAGTCCCGACGATCAACGTACAAGTCATCTGGCGCGTTGAGCTTCGCAACGACCGTGCGTTCGCGTTCGTGAACGGTATGTTGGTCGCGGAGCGGGTTGGCCCGGACATTGCTACGCTGCTCACGCCTGTCGTTCTGTGGGCATCGAAGGCCAACGATGCGCTCGAAGTCCGGTGTGACTACATCGAATTCGGACAGGAGCGCGTCGGCGCACCACTCTTCTAGTCAACAGGGGCCGGGCGTGAATAAGCCCGGCCCATAGTTGCTCCCGTGAACAAGGCGGGCAGCGAAAGGACAGTCACATGGTTTGGGTAGCAAGGGCAAAGACAACGAGCGTCGGTCGCGCCACGCCGGATACGGATGTTCCGATCCGGGCGCTTCGCGACGGCGCGATCATCGTGGCACCGTGGTATCAGGCACTCGTCTTCGAGGGTCGGGTCTTCGGTGCCCAAGCAGGGTCGGTCACGACACCGATTGCCGGTCACGCGGCGATTGACGCGGATCAGCCGGAGTTGGCGGTTTTCGTGGCCGCTGCTGGCACAACCCTGATTCCGGTCTACGTCGAGATGACGATGGAGACAGGCTCGACGACACTCGCGCAGGGCGGCATGATGGCCGCTGTCTCCAACATCAACGTCGGTGTAGGCACGAGTACGGAATTCACGCCGTTCAACCTCAAGTTTTCGGCACCGGGGTACAACACGGCGGCTGCGGCTGCCCACACGTACACCGGCAACGGCACCGACCCGCTGACGGCGGGCAACTTCCTTGAGCTTGCGCGTGTGAGCGCCGTCATCGACGCAGACGCAGCCGTCGCGGGCATCGTTCCGCCGGTTCTCCGGTGGAGCGTTGTGACCGAAGCCGTCGCCCCCTGCGTCGAGGACATCGGGTCGATCCTCGCCTATGGCGAAGCGGCTGCGAACACTCTGTTCGCCCGCATCCTGTGGGCCGAGCTTGCGACCGCCGACCTGTAAGCAGGAGCAATCCTGCCAAGCGGCTACGACCGGGGCGGGTCAGGATCATAAACTGGCCCGCCCCGCAGAACACAGGAGCCAACAATGCCTCTCTACACTTTCCGCTGTACCAACGGTCATTCCGTCGATCGCCTCGTCCGCTCCGCGAACGTGGGCACTGTCGTCTGTGAAGACTGCAACGAACCGATGCGTAAGCAGGACGTGTATGCACCTGCCACGCATATTGCTGGCGCAGTGGCCGCACCGAACGGCTCGCCCGAACGTCGTGAGAGCGACAAGCGGGCGCTCAACCGCCGGGGTTGGGACTACTCCCGTGCGCTAGAGACGATCAGCAAGAATCGGATCGACGATGGGAGCGGCATCAAGAAGTTGAACATCGCGGCGATGAATGCCGAAGGTCGTGCGTAATGTCCACCACAACAACCGGCGAGGAAATTCGACAGGGCTTGGTAGAAGAGCATAGCGATATGCTCTATCTCGGCGCACAGGCCGGTAGTGGTGGTAGTTCGACGACCATCGTGGACACGGAGCTTGAGGGCCGGGCTGTCAGCGCGCAGATGTTCGACGGTGCGATCCTGCGCGTCTCTAGCGGTACGCGCGCCGGAGAACGCACGCGCATCGACTACCTTGACCCGGACACCGGCACACTCAACCTTGACCCGGCGCTCTCGGGTGCACTGGCTGACACGGACACCTACGAAATCTGGCTCAGGGGGATCGACCCCGACTACGTAGATCGCCTACGCGATCACTGCCTTGCTACTGTCTGCTCCGTCTGGCGGCAGAACGTCGTCACCGTCATTCCTGACGGCGATCTTGAAGCATCCGGTGTGACGAACTGGACGGCTGCGGGCGGCGCGACGCGCTCGAAGGGCTACGGTGGTTTCCCTGACGTGAAGGCGCGCAGACGGCTCAGTGTGGTACACACGACCGCTGCGACCGACTACGTGGAGTCTGACCCTGTAGATTGCTTGCCCGGCGAGCGGTACTTCCTCGAAGTCCCTATTCAGGCATATGTCACAGCAACACCGGCCAGTCCTGCTGTCGCCAGCATCGACGTGCGTGATCTGTCGAATACTGCGAGCGTTTCGCTTGGTGGTATCCGCTCGTCCCACACGGGACGCGGTTGGGGCCGCATCAGCCTGCTCTTCACCATCCCAACGGACTGCTACCGCTTCTCCATCCGTCTCAAGAGCGCCACAGCATCGTCTACGACTGTGTGGGGCCAATTCGCTTGCCACCTGAGCGATGGTACGGAATTCACCCTGCCCGATCGTGTGCGTAGCAAGAAGCGCGTCGGCAAGACGTTCTTCACTGGCGATGTCATCTCGGACACAAGCACGATCAACCGCGCGCGCTACAAGCTACGTCCCTACTGGAACGTCGAGCGCAATCAGGTGGGAAGCAACGTCGAGTTGATGTTTCAGCCCGGTTTGCCGAACAACGCGGTGTACTACTGGGAGCGTGGCTACTTTGACCGCTTGCAGACCAACTACTTCACCACAGCCGGGCGCACGACGGGCGACGACGCAACAACCGACTGCCCGAAGGAATACATCGTCGCAGCCCTCGCCGAAAGGTTGTGCAAGCGGATGCTCGACAAGCCCGGCGGCGAGGAATGGCAGGATGATTGGGCTCGTGCTAGTGCCACGCTCAACTACTGGGAAGGCGTCTTCGGCCCCGAGCCCAAGATGATCCACGAGAACGAGCACCCGGTTGTCATCCCGCATTTTAGGGTTTAAACACAAATGGTAAAGCAGACCATCGCTGATACTGACGAACCAAAGGTCGTCACCGTGAAGCTCTTCCAGTCCTTCCATGAAGGCTTTGGTGATGCTGATCAGATCACGGGCGACGCCGGGCAAGCCCCGCCAATCAACGCGCCTCAGCGGTACAACCGTGGGCACGGCAGCATTGATCCACGCTGGCCGGGGCAGATCCGTATGGGCATGTCTGTTAAGCGAACGGCGGTGGATCACGACCTGACGCCGGTCTTCGCGCAAGAGTGGACGGACACGAACGGCGTCTACCCTGCGATCTTCTACTTGGTGGGTCAGAAGATTATGAAGATCCGCTTCGGCGCTGTCACCGAAGTCGGCACCGACGCGCTCGGCTCTAATGCGACCGATGGCATGTTCGATGATGACGGTAGCGGCATCCCCTATCTCTACGCGAGCTTCACAGGCGTTAGCTCCGGGTCAAAGATTCGGCGCATGAACCGCGCGCAGACGGTGACGACTAGTGCCGACGTGTGGGCTCACCTGATGCTTTCGCTCAACGGCAAGGCATACCGCACGATCACCCCTACATCCGGCACTGCGAACTGCCAAGTCAGTGTATGCCCCTACGGTCGTGATCGCTTCGTCCTGAGTAACTGGCTGGCCGGAGTGACTGTTGGTTGGGCCGGAACGAGCATCAACGTCCTGACGGCTGTCCGCAATGCGCCTGTCGCAATCAAGCCCGAGGGGGTCTTCGCCTACAATGCAACGCTCGACCAGTGGATCGACTACACGCCGTCGTGGTGGCACTTCGTCCACTTGGACAACGGTAAGGGTGCGTTCTTCATTGGCGACTCGCTCGTGATCCCTATGGGCGATGGCGGTGCGGTCATCTTCGATGGCAACAACGTGCGGCCCTTCGACCCTGTAGGGCTATCAGCGTCGCCCAACGTGCACACGACGAAGGCACGCTTCACTACGATGGCGGCGCTCCGGCACTGGATCGCGGGTGCAACTGGTATCCCTGCGAAGTACATCTCGGCTGGCAACTCGCTACGAATGTTCGTGGACAACGCGGGCTTCACCGACGAGAGCGCCGACGTACGCGACCTTGATCTCACCACCGAGGCGACACTGCCCGCAGGCCCGCCGACGATCTACATCGGTTGGGATCGCCCATTCACCGGATTCCGGTTTGACACCGGCAGCGCGAACCTCGTGGCACGTACGATGACTGTTAAGGTTGGCACGGCCCCGGCAACGTATACAGCGATCAACGTCGTTGATTTCACGTCACTGGCAGGCGCGCCGCTTGGTCAATCGGGCGCGATCGTCATGCGCGAAGACCCCGTGGCAGCGAAGGGGTGGGTCAAGACGACTGTCAATAGCGTCGAGAAGTATTGGGTTCAGATTACCTTCTCCGGGGCCATCACCGCGTCTACTAGCTGGCTGACGTGTCAGATTCAACCGTGGTATCCGAGCGTGGATTATGATCTCTTCCCGCTCGACGGGCTCGACAAGTCGGGCGCACTGCCGCACATCCTCATGGGCAGGGGGAGTGTGGACGGGTCGGCACGTTGGCACGATGTCGTTTCGCTGTCTCGTCCTGACGAGATCGGTGAGATCGTCTTCGGAGACATCGGCGGCACGGGCATCAACAAGTCGCGTGGGCTTATTGCGATCGGGCGCTTCAATGTGTGGCACATCCTCACGGCGGACGACGATCGTCCCGGTACTGAGCCTGCGCCGATCCTCAACGACGTTGGACTGATTGAAGCCGCGTCGATCGTTCCGCGCCCCGGCAAACTGACTCGGCTGACGCGGCTTCGTATCAACGGGCATGACGCAGACCCGGCGCTCAAGCTGCTCTTCTACTACACATGGGATGCCGGAAAGAAGTGGTCGAAGTGGCCGAAGGAATTGGGCTTCCCTTCGGACGTGTCGATTCCCGAGGCGCTGTCGGCCAAGGGCTATCGCTTCCGATGGGCGATCGGCTGGCAGCAGTCATCCGCCGGGGAGCGTCTATCGCAGCCAGTCATCACCGACATCGAGGCGGACTTCGCAGTACTGCCCGACAAGCTGGACGCCACGCAAGAGCGTGCGGTACAATCTCCACCGAGGATTTAGTTTAAATGGCAAACGCCGCAACCCTCGTCGAGAATGTCAGCGAAGTCGAGGGAAAGCTGCTCTCGCTCACCGGGCAATATCACGACCTACTTCGTCAGGTTCAGACGTTGCAGGGCTATGGTGGCACGCTCGAACCGACTGCCGGTATCAACGGTTGGGACGAGACGGCTCCCTTCATAGCAGCCGATACAACGACCGGCCACTTCACGTCGCAGCCGACGACGACGTACGTGGGGATCGGCCAGTCGCTCCTAGCCGGGCGCAATATCATCTTCGAGCGGATCGACAACACGCCTTTCCTGCGTATCTCCACAAGCTCCGGCTTGATGAACGTGGACTACGTGGTGGACTCGAACGGGAATGGTACGCACCTGACGCTCTTTGGTGCGACTGGTGCACTGACGCAGGCCGTGAGCGATCAAGCTGATCGTGTCATTTGGATCTGTACGACTCACACTGAGACTGTCACAGCGAGCGTTAGCCTTGCCGGGCTCGCGAATGGTCAGCAGATCCATGTCATGTCTGGTGGGCCATATCGACCGACCATCACTGCTGATCTCAATGACGCGCTGTTCACGCAGCCGAATGCGAATGCTGGTACTGGCTGGCGATACCTGTTCAGTGGCATCAACTGGGCCGCAGCCGCCGGGAAGACACCGACGATCTTCAAGCCGAATGCCGGAGTCTCTGCATCCCCTATCGAATTCAAGGACTGTAACTTTGAGGGGGCCGGAGCATGGCAATATGGCCTCGAACTGACGGGCGCGGGCTCGGCAACTTCGGGCGGCATGGTCTTCGACAACTGTCGCGGCACGATTGTTGCCTATGCAAAGATTTCCTCTGGTGGTGCGGCGATCGGGCCGATGATCGTTCGCGATTGTCAAATGACGATCTCGAAGTTTATCGACCGCACGAACAACACGGACTTCGAGGCTGGCTCATCCTACGTTTTCACGGACAACGTGCTGACGGTTACGGGCTCGGCTCCATTCGCTATGACCTACACGACCGGCGCAGCGAACATTCGCGTTGAGATTACTGGCAACGACATCAACTTCACGAACGCTTCCGTGCTGTTCCAGTTTGGTACAGCCGGGAGCGCGTCGATCAAGGACATTCTCTGCTCGACGAATAACATCTACTGCTCCGCAATCGGATCGACTGCCATCGCTTTCGTCGGGCCGGGCGCTACCCCCATCACTAACTGTCAGGTGATTGGTAACGTCCTTCGAGGGCCGGGCGCTGGCACCGCGATTTCTGCTACGGGCATCGGTACAGTAACGCACAGTGCCTTCGTTCCCAACGGCTTCCGTGATTGGGCGACCGGCGTTGGTGCGGGTCTGACGACATGGTTCTTCGGCCCGTCCCTGTTTGTCCCCACGCTCGAAGTTGAAGGCAATGGCGACGGCATTCGGATGGTCGTGCTCGACACGACTGGGACGCAGTGGAACATCCTCGAATTCGAGCGCAGCGGATCGATCAAAGCGTCGATGGGTCTGTGGCCGTCTAGCGCACCACCGGCCCCATGGGAAGCCAACGACTTCTACTTCTCGGTGCACGACGGATCGTACCATCATGTCGCAGCCTTCGACAACTCGGACTACCGCTTCAAACTGAACACGAACATGGCAGTGAACGGTTGGCTACGGGTAGGGGCTACTTCGTCCTTCACGAACCCAACGAACACAACAGCCGGGGATCTGACCGCTACTCGCGTTTTTGTGAACGACACGACATTCTGGCTCGATGAAGGTGCTGGTGAGTCGAACATTAACTTTGACACAGGCGATCGGATCGCCTACCAGAAGGCGGGCAACACCTTCTCGTTCATCATCGGCGCTTCATCCAACTACTACTTCCGCGTGGGCGATACCACCGGACGTGCCGCAGTTACGTTCGGTACTCCCGGCGGTCGTGGTGGCCTTCTTCGAGTGTCGGCAGACGCCACCTTCCAAGCCTCGATTGAACTGGATGGCATCACGGGCTCTGGTGATACCGACTGGACGATCGACAGCTATGGCAACAAGATTCGCTTCATGTCGGTGGTCGGCACGGAGTACCATCATTTCAGTCCGACGTTCCTGAACACGATCGGCTACATGAGGATTGGTTCTCTTACTGCGCCGTCGAACACTACGGCTGGCGACTTCACCGCTGTACGTGCTTTGATCGGTACAGACGCAGCAATTCCAACCGGCGTGTCGATGCTGGTGAACGCCAACGCTGCTCGATTCACAGGCACGGTGTCCGCGACAGCGATTACCGGAGATCGCGTAGACATCGGTGTTGCATCGGGCACACCGCGCATCATCATGGAAGATGGTGCTTCGGCAACAGTCTGGCAGTGGGATAACTTCGCTGGCTTGGCTCGTTGGTTCGTGGGCGCATCGGTGAAGATGGATCTCGACTCTGCCGCCAAGCTGCATGTGTATGGTGAGATCGAGATCGATGGTAACTTGAACCATGACGGCAGCAACATTGGCTTCTTCGGTATAGCGCCAGCGGCCCGCGCAGCGGCATACACGCCGACCAATGTGACCACCGACCGTGCCTATGATGCGAATGCAACAACGGTAGACGAATTGGCCGACGTTCTCGGTACACTGATTGCGGACTTGCAAACCTATGGACTGCTGCAATAATGAAGCTAGCTTGCTCCATCGGCCTAGTTGGATTTAAACTGTAGCCATGCGACAGCTACTCAAGGATCTCTGGCGGATGCATACGATGGTCTTCGCGATCACTCTAGGCTTTGCCTCAATTGTCGAGTGGGCGCACTTCCGACACTTCATGGACAAGCGCGATCCTCGAATGGTGACGACGGCGGTCGCAGCGATCGCAGCCGGGTACATGGCGAGCGAGGCGCTGGAACGCAAATGGCCTAGCTGGAAGGGGCACGGCTATGCCGAAGACGCCTAAGCCTAACGCAGACGACCATCAGCAGGCGGCTCGACGGGGCTCCTATAAGACTCCGATCGTTTTCGCACCGCCAGCGAAGAGGGTAAAGCGCCGCCTGCCCGCACGCCCGACCAACATGGACGTGCTGCGCGAAGTCCTCTACCTTCGCTCCGACTTCGTGGACTTGAAGGAATACGTCAATCACGAGCAGACGATCATGCGTAAGGCGATCGAGGGGAAGGCCGACCGCTCCGACCTGACGCTGTTCGTCCTATGGAAGCAGAGTCCTACATGGCTCAAGATCGTCGGCGCGATCGCGACTGTCTCCGGCGGCATCCTCGCAGCGGTCGCGGCCAGACTTCCAATTTAAACAGAAACAGCAGCCATCTCTAGCTGCTGCTCCTACTCGGCGGAAGGTGGCTAGTATTCCAAGCCTGTCAACGCCGCCGTTCGCAAACGGAAAAGCTGCCGCTCCATTACCCTTCGCAGTCGAAAGCTATAGACCGCCCGGCGCTGGCGTAGTGGACGCCCATCGTCCTCTTCGTTCTCGATCATGTAGACTCGTCGCTCACCATCGTAGAGGATGCATTCTGCCTCTTCGGGCGGCGGACAGAAGTCGCGTGCGAAGTCCACGCGATCCTACCTACTTCGTGCCGAGCGTCTTGTAGAGCGCCTTGAGCTTGTTGATACCGTGGAGCATCCCCGCGATGCTGCTCCGTACGCGAGCAAGCTCACAGGCGTTGCAGGGGCAGACTTGCGTACGAACCCACGGGTCGCCAGTGGCTTCGACCTTCTTCTGCTGTGCGTCCATGAGCTTCGCGAAGTCTCCGTGACTGATTGTTCCGAGATCATCCGGGCGACCATCCAGAGCGACCTCGGCAAGCTGTAGCTCGAACAGCTTCTTCTCGCGCTCTTCGATCTGCTTTCGGAGATCGGTAAGGCGCTCCGGCGGCGCATAGGCGAAGTAGTCGTAGTCGCGCCCGGCGGGATCGTGCTCTGGCTCGCGGCCTATGACTGGCAGTCCACCAATCATCGTCTGGCCTACAATGGGGGTCGGTTCGTCAGCCATCGTCGTCTCCTGTCTGCCCGGCGGCTATCAGCGATAGGGCTTGAAGTTGCGGATGATCCACACGCAGCCACTCGCAAGATCATCGAAGATGATGTTCGCGCAGACCAGCGAGAACGGGTGCTTGCGGTAGTAGTTGTCGGGCGGGGCGACCATGACGATCGGGATGCCGCGCACTTCCGCCCGTGCCATCTCCATGTCGCTGCCGAGCGACGGAATGGGCTCACCACTCTGCGCGTGGCCGAGATCGGTGAAGTTGGCGAGGATGATGTTCGCGTGATCCACGTCGTAGCAGTCACGCGTGAATATGGACGAGGCGCGAAGCTCCGGGATGTCGCCGTACCTCGTGTAGTCCACGCCCATCAGCGTCGAGTTGTCGAACATATCCTTCTCGCGCATCGGCGAGACGACGGTGATGCCGTGGGGCTCAAGCATCTCGAATGCCCGGAGCCGCCACGCTTCCGCCTGCGCGTGCGTATTCGCCGCCATTGGGCCACACAGGTATACGTTGAATTGCTTCGACACGGTTATGATCCTTTCCACAGATGAAACAGAAAGATAGCGATCGTCGCTCCGACCGAACCGACCAGCCCGTTAATGAGTGAGGCTATGATCAGGTCTGTCATCCTAGCTGCTGCTTCCTTCGCTCGATGTTCTCAAGCCACGCGACGGCGACCGCCGCCGTCTGCGTAAGCTCTTCCGTAATGCAGGCCAGCCGCTCGGAGAGTGGACGCGGATCGTTCTCAGCCGGGTCGAGTGCCTTGAGAATGGCCTGCGCCGTCTCGCCGACTTCCTCGGTGAGAATCGCCAGCCAAGTGAAGTGATCGTGATCCTGTACGCCCCATAGCTTATCCTGACGACGGCGCTCGGCGTCGATCGCGTACCGTACAGTGTCCCATGCTCCCGTGTTCGTCATCGGTAAATCTCCGGGTACAGCGCCGATAAGTACCGCTCGATCTCGACCATCATCTCGTGCGAGACTTCTTCTTGCGGGTCTGTCAGGTAGGCAACGACTTCCGACGTGAGCTTGGGCAGGTTGCCGAATTCACTGTGGAGCACTACGTCCTTCGGGTACTCCTGCCACTCGCGCTCGCTCGGGTGCGATAGCTGCGCGTTGATTTGTTCCAGCGTGAGCCCCTTCGCTGCGAGATAGTCTGCGACCTCACCGACCGCCATGTTCAGGTGTACGATCTTGAAGCCGACCCTGCGAAGCATCTCAAGCTCATTGGAGAAACGCGCGTCCGTGCACACGTAGCTCGCGGCGGGATTCTTCCGCACTTCGGCCTCGACGACGCGAACCCAGTAGTCCGGGTCTTGGCCGCGCCGGTACTCCGTGCCATACCACTGTAGGAAGGGACGGAAGCGCGGGCGATTCGCATCGTCGTTGAAGAAGGCTTCGGTAAAGTAGGGATCAGTGGACTCGCGCCGCGTCGCATTGAGCGCCGCTGCTGCTTCGCGCTTGAGCGCGGTGGCGAAACTGATCTGCTTGATTGTTGGCGCAAGGTGCCGCAGGCATCCCGCCACGCTGTCCTTACCACTCCGCATGTAGCCGACGAGGGCTACTCGTGTTGGTTGCATCGCTATCACTTCCTCACTCTGTCCTAGTAGCGTATCACGTTTCGGGACTCGCCGCCAAAGCCTTGTCCGTCTGTCAAAGAGTCGGGCCGACGCAGACTAGTCAATATCGCCTGCGTGGTTCCCCGTCTTCCGATGAACTAGACCACTCGCTACCCACCAGCGAGCCCCGTCCCGCTACCAGCCTGTTCAGCTACCGTTCCCATTCGTACGAGCGCCGAAGAAGGCGACCGCGCCGCCGCCGATGGCGATCATCAGCGTGCGAATGTCGTTGACGAAATCGGTTGCCGAAATGTCCTCGAACCGTGGCGGGTTGGCGACCGCGACAACGGCATAGAAGATGTAAAGCGACACGAGGACGACTACCACACCGCCGAGGACTCCGAGCTTGGTCAATCGATCGATCATTCCTGTTATCCTTTCCGTTTAAACGCTACTTCTGAAACTGGATGCTGCGCGGCCCGCTACGCGCTACCGTGATTTCCGGGCGCTCTTCCTCGTCGCCGAGCACGAAGACGACCGTCGCCGGGGAGACGAGATAGCGATCCTGCGTCATCTTCGTCTCTTCGTCTCCAACCGGGTCTTTCCAGCTATCGACCGTCAGCAGGTAGAACCCGGCGAGGGTTGCAGGCTCGACGCGGATGGCCCGGACGTTGTTCTCCCCGATTTGGATCACGTTGTCGGGAAGGACGCAGACGGCGGTGATTGGATGCACCTTAGCCATCGTAGTCCTCATCATCCTCGTCGTCGTAGTCGTCGGCCTCTTCGAGCGCCTTGTAGACGGATGTGTTGAGGATCATAGGTAAGCTCCGATGATTGCAAGCGCCGAGAACAGCGCGACTACCGCTAACATAGCAGCGAGGGGAAGCAGGACATCGACGAAGAACGTCTTCGCGCCGCCTGTCCAGTTGTTCCACCGTCGCCCTTTCATGCCCGCAACTCGATCGAGTACTGCGCGGGATCATGCTTGAATTGCTCACTCCATTGAATGCAGTCGTCGAGTGCGTGGCGCTGGATAAACTGAACGCCGTTCCGCGCTGCCCAATCCACAGCGTTGTTCACCATGAACGAGTCGCCCGACTGGATCATCTGCCCGGCGACGACGTAGATCGGCGTCATCAGGTCAGCGTTGAATTCGATGTGGTACTGCGATACGACTTTCATCATGCTACTTTCCTAGTAAGGACTTCCAGTCCTCAGTCCTGCGACTTGTGTAGATGGAATGCAGCGCCAGCCGCAATGTATCGAGCGGTGTAGGGATCAAGTCCGCTGCGTTCACCGCGAGATTCGCCATGTCGGTCTTCCACGCCTCGACGAGTGCTACAAGCGGCGGCACCTGTGGCGCGTCCTCAGCTTTCACGAAGCCATCCGCGAAGTAGTTGAAGTCGAAGCCAAGTCTGCCAACATACGTTGTGTTTGTGTACTGCTCGCCGATCAGCGCACTCAGCGACCAGCCACCATAGCGGTTGTTCGCGAAGTCGATGTCCTGGTCGTCATCGTAGAAAGCGTTCCACAGGGGCCACTCCGCGAACAGCGGCGAGTTAACCATGAACTGTTGCCATGCCCACTTCGCGGTGTAGATCACCGGACGCATGACCATCTGCCGTGCGGCGGCACAGGCTTCGGCGATGATGTCAGGCGTCGTCGGCAACTCTACGTCGATGCCGATAAACGCGAGCTTGTCCCACTCGTCGTCACCGACGAACTGCAACGCACGCTCAACCGACGTTCGCCCGCTTTGCATGTTGAGCGCCGTGTAGGTTGCAGAGTGGGAGAATCCAGCCTCGCGTCCGTTAATGAGTGATTGCCGCGCCCACGGGTTGCCGCTGCCGCCGTGCCATGCGCCTGCGATGTTGAGCAGCATGTCGTGGGGCGAGAAGCTGCGGATCGTCTGAAAGACGCTCACAGGCACCGGCTGTCCGGTCGAGAATGACGAGTAGTCAACTGCCTTCATCACTGCCTCTCTGCAAGCAAGTGTAGAACATCTGCGTAGGGCTTTTCAACAAGATAGGGAGAAACCGCAGAAATGAGTGCGAGGCTGTCAAGTTTTCTGAACACAACCCAGTCCCATATTGTTTTCTTCGTCAACGGTGAGGCAGCAGACGAATGCAGATAGACAGTACCAACCCCTGTCAGACGCAACAAAGTGGCGATCGTCTCGACACTTGATGATCCTACACGAATCTCGATGATTTGCGGCTTTTGTGTGCGTCTGCTGATCGTTCCTTCGGCTTCAATAGTGGCCCCAACCCAAGCCGCCTCAACTTCGGTCATCTCTCGCAAACTACTCGGATGCATGATCCGGCCTTCTTCGGCGAAGTTGTCGGGGCAACTCAAGCGTGGCGTCAAACTCCGCGTCCATCAAGGGATCGGCGTCGTCAAGCTCCGGCAGCCAGTATTCGGGCAGCTTGCCCTTGTCAACTAACCGCTTCGTGATGCGGACGTACTGGCGGACTGTCAAGTTGTCCATCCTACGCCTCGCCCTCTTCGCCTGCTTGAGTGTTCGTTGGCGTCCCATTTGTGTTTAAATACCAATCGCACTGGCAGCGTACATCGCCATGGACGAAGAAGCAGTACCACTCAGCGATCAGGCGCAGCCATAGGCCGCAACCGTACCACGCGAGCGTCCTACTCGTCGTCGTCGAGGTACACTTGGTACTCACAAGTCACGCGACCTTTGCGGGGATCGATGTAGTGAAGGCGCTGCGACGGGCGACCACGCGCGGCGACGAATTCCGCAGCGTAAGCGTTGTCGCTCTCAGGGCTCCCGGTGCCGTACATCTTGTAGCCATTCGGCATCGTGAGCATCATCGGCGTGTGGAAGTGGCCGAAGTAGATGTCGCCAGCGCCGGTGATCTCGTCTACGACTCCGCTCGACCATGCCGTGCCCTTCCGCAACAGGCCAAAGGCCGGGGTGTTGCCACCGAATGACTTGATCTCGTCACCATGCACGAGGATGGCACGGTACTCGCCGATCGTGATCGGCTGATAGAAAGACTTCGTATCGGGCTGCCAGATCAGACGCTTCTCGTCGGCGAACCGCTGGCGCGTGATCTCGTACGACATGCGATCGGTGTTGTCCGTGCGCGGCCAATCACCCTTTCGCCCGATCCTGCCATGATTACCGGACTCGCCGATCACTAAGACCCGCTCGAATATCGCGAGCAGGGCGCGCAGTAGCTCTTCTTCCAGCTTGGACGTGTTGAACAACTGCTCGTACAGCGGTGCTTCGACTTCGTACGCCTGACCGGGGAAGATGTTGAGCCCTTCGAGCATATCGCCGCCTAAGCCCACTACGCAATGGTTTACCGGATGCTCCGTGCGCTGAATCTTCGTCAGCAGCGCAACTTTCTCCCACAGGCGCTCGATGCGCTCGGCGCACTTCGCCATGTTGTAGCTGTCCGTGACCTTGCCGTTCTGCCAGTCCGTCGTGTGAAGGAATGCGACTTCGGGCTTGCCCTTGCCGTTCACGAGCTTGGGGGGTTTGACCGGGCGCGGTGGCCCCTGTGCGAGCATCGCGTCCTTCGCGGCCTGATAGACGGCTGCCACAAGGTCTTCCGTCTTGGCCTTCGCACGCGCAGTCGCGGCTTGTGAGCGCCGGAGCGCACCACGTAGTTCGTCCTGCGTGTGCGTCTCCTGCTCGAATTCACTAAGGGGCTTCGTCATCTCTACTACCTACAGACCTTTCGTCATGAGGAAAGCTCGTACTTGACCGACAGTCACCGTGATGCCGTGCTCATTCACAAGCCACCGTGCAATCATAGTCACGCCGATACCAACTTGTCTACCCAACACGATTTCGTTCTGGACAACTGCGGGTAGATCGTGAAGAGGATTACGCTTCTTGCCCCGTGCCTCGACGAATTCGGTGAGGGACTTCTTGTCGCTGCGCGTAGTAGCGGCCATCGGGCAACCTTCCCTCTAGAAACTAGCGGTGACGGCGGCTTGCATCTTGGAAGCTCGCGCCTTCCCGATGCGCTTGCCGTTCACCATGACGTTCTCCGGTGCCACGCCGTTCTTCCCCGGATCACCCGGCTGCGCGAGAGCGTGAATCACTGCGGACAATGTACCATATTTTCGCAAGAAGGCTTCGGCAATCTCCGGCCCACAACCGGGTAGCGCGCACAGCGCCCACAGCGCATCCTTGTAAAGCTCGCCACCGAGCGCCGCCGAAGGATTCAACTGAGAACGCTGCCGTTCCTGAATGAACCTATGGTGCTCGGCGCACGTAGCAGAGACAATCCGCGCGATCCCGGCTGCGGAGTCGTAGAGGATCGGCCAGTGCTCAACCTGCGCGCCGAGCAGTTTCAGGTCGAACAACATGCCCGTGATGCTGGCCCACTCGAAGCCGCTCTCGACCCATCCCTCGTGATTGCTGCGCGGGTCGCGATCGTTGTAGTAGATGAAGCGCCCGTCCGCGCGCCTGCGATACTCGCCTTCGATCAGGATGATGTAGCGATCGAACTGCTTCACGCCCCGGTGTGTCTGCTCGACAAGTTGGCGATCCTTGAGCGAGCCGAGCAGGTTGCTGACGGTCTTCCGCTCGATGCCCCACTGCTGCCCGTGCGGATACCACACGTAATCTGTCCCGGCCTCGCCGGAAACCGCGTTTAAACCGAAAGTGCGGAGCTTCGACACTGCATCCTTCGGCTCGCTCTTGCTGACGATGACGACCGGCGCACCCTTCGCATCAGGCATCAGCGATCACCGCTTCGTCGGCGTCGATGTCCACCACATCCTTGTCGAGCATCTTCGTCTCGTGCTGCAAGAAGATCGGCGACTTGAGCTTGTAGATTTCCGGGATCATCCCGCTCTCGATGCGGATGCATATGCCCTCGTCGCATGGCGAGTCGTCCGCGAGAGGAACAAGATGATCCTCGAAACCGATGCGCCAGTTGTCGCGGAGCTTCACGTCGATATACAACTCCGGTGAGAAGTCGCGCATGAGGAAGCGCCCGACTTCCGGCACGGCGATCAATCCCGCTGACTCGCAGAAGTGCTTCACAGCGTCCCACGAGAGATCGGCAACAGCGCCCTGCGGCGACACGTAGCTGATGCGGTAGACGTAGAGCTTGCGTGTGCCCGGCAAGCAGTCGTAGGTGTAGTGCTCTTGGATGGGACTGCCGCCTTCCGTCCAGCCGATCAACTCGCCGTAGACCACGAAGCCTTCGGGGATTAGACCGTCGAGCTTCTTCCCCTCACTGCTCCACAAGTCGGAGTCGTAGAAGTGCATCTG
>Ga0209751_10001373_pt1 | contig 25085 bp, 14 predicted proteins | sample RifCSP13_1_FD_184019 | JGI IMG/M metagenome (GOLD analysis project Ga0209751, IMG submission 184019) | Soil microbial communities from Rifle, Colorado - Rifle CSP2_sed 13_1 (SPAdes) (version 2) | ecosystem: Environmental > Terrestrial > Deep subsurface > Rock core/Sediment | place: Rifle...
GAAACGCTACGAAGAGTCGATTTCGAAGAAGTAGCGATATGAGTGGCGGCGTCCAAACGACAATCTGCATAGATTGACACGTCACCGCAGATTGCCCGGTCACGTTTGGAATCAGCTGCGAGGCGTCACGGGCTGTCGCACTACTGCAGCTTGGCCTGGAGCTCCTCAAGCTCGTTCACCCCTTCAAGGCGCCGCCGAATGGCGTCCACAACGAATTCTGCTCTAGAGCGGAATCCGAGAACTCTGTGGTCCACCAAACGGTCCACTTCGGTCACTAGCTTCCTCGGGACACGGACGCTCAGATGGTCCTGATCGACCATGGTTGCTGGTAGTGGTGGAGTCACTTATGCTACATACCTGTGCATGTCGCGTGGCTGTACAAGGGCGAACGATTCCCTCATGCGTCATAGACGACTGCGCAGGAGCATCATGCCGGGTAAGATCCCATCGTCAGGTCCCCCGCGCGGCCGCAGTAGAGACAGCGGTGGAAGTCGTTGTATTCCTTCGCGTACGCCCGGATCGAGTCCCAGGCAATCTCCCCGGACCGGGGCCTCTTGAAGCGGTCCATGACCAAGGCCCACGGCCACTTCCCGACGCCCGCGGAGTCGGCGATGATCTTGGCGGACTTTCAAGTTGCGTTCCCCGACTCCTGGAACGAAGCGGACCCTGCCGGATTCGAAGCGTGGCGGGAAGGGAACGTGCCCGCCGCGGTCGAGCGAGAGAGGCTCGTCGTGTTTCGCACGAAGGTTTATTCACCCGCCACGGCTGGACACGCCGTGCCCTCCGTCCCGCCGTTCGCCGGCTTCCCCCCGGCCGCGTCCCGGTTCCTGCACGACTTGGAGGCGAACAACGACCGCGACTGGTTCCAGGCGCACAAGCAGGACTACGTCGACTCCATCGTCACCCCGGCCCAGTCCTTCGTCATCGCACTGGGCGAGAGGCTCCAGAAGCTCCTCCCGGGCCTCCGGTACGACACGCGGACGGACGGACGAGGATCCCTGGGCCGGATCTATCGGGACGTCCGGTTCAGCAAGGACAAGCGCCCCTTCTACACCCACGTGCGGATCGCCTTCTGGGAGGGCCCCGGGAAGAAGAGGGAATCGCCGGGGTTCGGCGTGTACTTCGAGGACGGGGGGTGGGGCGTGCACGGCGGGATCGAACGGTTCCCCGAGCCCCTGCTCGACGCCTACCGGCACGCCGTCGTCGACGCGTCCCTCGGGCCCGAGCTCGAGGCCGCCGTCGCTCCCATGCGGAAGGGTCGCCGCTACGAGATCGGCGGGCTGACGTACGCACGGGTGCCTCGCGGATTCGATGCGGACCATCCCCGGGCCCGGTGGCTCCTCCACGACGGGCTGTGGGCCACCCGGGGCTTCGAGGGCACGCGGATCCTCCACAGCCCCGCCTTCGTGGACCGGTGCTTCGAGCTATGCCTAGAACTCGCGCCCCTCCACCGCTGGCTCGTGAAGGTGGACCGGCGAACGCGCGGCCGACGGTAGGGAGCGTCCTCTGCCTCGGGGCGAGCGTCATGAGGACCGCGGAGACGGGCGATGACTTCGTTACGCTCGCGGACCGGGACGGGAACCTGTTTGTCCTAATCGACAAGAAGGGCTGGTCGTTCGGCCGACGCGTGTAAGGCGCCTAGCCCGGGCTTCGCAGGACCGCAGTCGCGACGCCGTCTAGGCAGAGCGGGGGAGAGCTTCCCTTCCGAGCGCTCCTTCCAGCAAATCTGGCCGAGGTCGCACTCGGGGCAGAAACGGGCGTGGAGCGCGTCCGCGTCGTCGAAGAGCTCGTCGAGGAGCTTGAGGCACTTGCTCTCGGCGAGGCGGGGGACGTCGTACTTGGCTCCTTTGGGCCTCCTTTGGACGCGTCACGGTAGCGGCAACCTGAGCCGCCTCCCTCTCGTACAACCGTGTCCCGGTCGCGGTGCCCGTGAAGTCGCAGGGAAGAGGTGTGGTTACTGCACCCCTATCTGGATTGAACGCGCGATTGCGTGTGACAAGAGGGGAGGCACCGCGTTCCCAACTAGACGGTAGTTGACCCCCGTCGAGTTGCCTGCGAACATGTAAGTGATTGGGAATGATTGAAGCGTTGCACACTCTCTGACGGTAAGCCTCCGGTAACCGAGGGAGTTCCCCGCCGTGAATGGCACCACTATTGTCTCTCGCGCGCCCGGTATCTGGGTCGCTGTGATTGTGCGGGCTGGCGCGTTTAGGTCATCAGGAAACTGCATCCGTCCACACCACGGATGGTCAAGTTTCTGCTGTCTATTCCGCCGAACCTGATGGGATGAGAGGCAAGTGGCATGGAAGTGGTTCTTGAGGCGCAGCACCGGAATCCGGATGTCATAGAGCGGATCCTGAACCTCTCCGGTGCAAGGTGAATCCAGCCTCGGGAGTGACTCCAACACTTCCCCCATCGTCCTCCATGGGTTTGATGGTGTAGACTCATTGCCAATCATAGGCTCACTTCGCCAGGCACTGTGAGTGGGAGTCGGGCGAGCGTAGTTACCCCAGAACATCCGGATACGGCGCTGTGGAACCCCAAAGTCCGCGGCGTTGAGGACGTGCGCCTCAGGAATAGGAATCGGCGCCTGCAGGGGGTTGACTAGGCGCCCGAGCGGGGGAACATTCTCCATGACCCATGCCTTTGGTTTCATCATTCGGACGAGTTCAAAGAACCTGAATACTGACTGGAGGCCTCGAGCCCGATTTCCATGGTCGGTACTGTTGGAATGAGAAAACGATGTGCACGGGGGACTTCCGATTACGACTTCCACATCGGGAAGGACAGACGGACTGAGATTGAACACGTCGGCCTTCATTATCTCCGTCCCCGGATGATTCTCCCTGAAGGTCTGAGTGGCGGGAGTCCAGTTGTCAACCGCGAATGCGATCTTGAATCCAGCTTGCCGAAAACCCTCAGAGAATCCCCCGGCGCCACAAAAGAAATCTGCCACTCGCCACATGCATTCGAAAAGTGACAGCGGGCTTGTTCTGTCTTCGAATACATGCAGCGTGCAGGAACAATTCCGCTGCCAGACGTGCCGCAGCGGGGACGCCATCTATTGTCAGAGCCTCAGGAGTCGACTCCACCATTGCGCGAAACAATCAGAGCAGATTCATCAGTCTCGCGTTCCGCGGGGACTACACAACCATCCTGCTGAGCCGCAGTTTCACCAACTCTGACGCCTCCTTGGGTTTCCGAAAGACGAACAAGTGCTCGTGTGCGATTTTGTAGAATCCTCGTGCTGGTCCATTCCACCGTTCGCGTTCTGAGGCCACGTTATGTTGGACTTTGATGATGTCCTCTTTGAGAACGAACCCAGTCTCCAGAAATCGTACCATGACCATGAACGAGAGCGGGACGTAGTGTGCGTGTACCCTGGTGTCACCCATGAGTATGGCACAATGACGTCCGTCTTTCAATACACGGAAGCATTCACCTGCGACCAATGCCATTTCGCTGAGATAATCAGCGACTGACGTGAGATTTGAAAGGTCGCCGTCAACGCGCCCTCCACCATACCTGACCATGTCGGCGTAGGGTGGGTGCGTTGCCACGAGATCGATGGAGTTATCGTCGAGCTCATCGAGATTCCGTGCGTCTCCCATGTAGAGCCGAATCGGACCAACAGGCGGAATCTCCGTGGTGAAATTGAGCCGGTCATGGGCCAGCATGACCGCCTCACGATTGATATCGACTCCGACAGCCCGCCTACCGAGGAGCTTGCACTCGACCAAGGTTGTGCCGCTGCCCATCATCGAGTCGAGCACGAGGTCCCCTTTGGTCGTGAAACGTTCAATCAGATTCCGGGGTACATACGGGGACCAATTTCCCGGGTAGTCCCCCTTGTGCGTCGCCCAGCCACCTCGGTTGGGGAAGGACCAGACGGTGCTCTGCTCGCTTGGGCAGTCCGGAATGCCGCCGTGGGGCAGGTCTTCGCAGTGCCCGCGCAGTTCGATTTCGCATCCGCCAACACGCACTCGGACTCCGTTTTCAAGGAACCGTAGGTAGTCCTCGGTGGTCACCAGATGCATCGGTCTCCATGCGGATTCGATGCCCATGGTATGTGTATTGTCGTCCCAGCCAAAGTGGTGCGCCACTACAAGCAGTGTGCTTGCTGTCGCCGTCCCGGGGGGGGGGGGGGAACGCCACGCCCCCCGAAGTCGAATGGGCTCAGTGTCATGCCAAGGTTGCCATGTCAGGCGAGATCCTCTAGGGATTTCAACCGGCGATAGATTCTCCCTTCGGTGACTAGGACACCACCCGTCGTCATGGCTATCCACCGGAAATACGCGAAAACGGTGCTCGCGCGGCGGGGTAGCGTCGTCCCCGTCAGCCTTGAAGACTGAGCGATGAGCCGCGCGATCTCTTCCTGTCCAACCCCGCTGCTACCGCTGTCCACCACCATCTGGAATACTCGGTTCAGGAGGGGGACCCGAAGGAGCTGTTCGGCCAGGAAGTCACTCCCTTTCAGCACGTCCATTTCCACGTACCTGCGTCCGTCCTCGGTGAGCGCGTAGGTGCCGTCCTCGGACGCCACAAGGTTCAGCGCCTCCGCCGCCTGCCGGTAGTAGCTTGCCTGCCGAATCGCGATTCCGTAGAACTCAGCCCACTTCTTCGCTGTATCAATCCCACGCCGAACGAGGTGGGGGAAGTCCGCGACCTTCTGGAGGTCATTCGCCTGAGGCACAATCCCCAGGTCGCGCTCCGGCTCGATGGCCTCGAAGGTCTCGATGGGGGGCGCTGTCTGCTCGATGAGGTAGCAGCCCTTTCGCACCAGCTTGATTTGCTCGTAGTCTGAGGGGTCCTTCCAGCCGTACTCCCACAGGTTGTACGTCTCCTCGTCTTGGTCAGCAATCATGAAGAAGGTCCGGACGTTCTTGGAGGTCAGCCCCCGAGCGACCCTGTACGGGTAATAGAGCTGCCGGATGAGGAAGTTGCTCCGCCAGGAGGGCTTCGCCTCGAAGAGGAGGACCTCGTCCGGGCTCTCGTAGACCTTGTCGACCTCCATCTGGGCGCCGCGGACCGAGATTGTCGGCGAACCGTCGACCCGGAAGTCGAAGTCGCCGGTCCGCATCTTGCCGCCGGCCGCGTCGCAGAGGAGCGGGGTCCGGGTGAACTGCTTGAGGAGGCCCGAGTGGAACGCCTGGAGGAGGAACCTGTTCTCGCCGCTGCCGTACCCGAGCATCGCCATCTTGAAGGGATACCGTCCCTCGACCCTCGTGGGAGGCCCGGGATCCTCGAGCTCGTGGTATCCCCGGCCGTGGACGATGACGTACTCCCCAGTGGAGACGGGCAGCAGGAATACCCCGTGCTCCCTGAATATCGTCGGCAAGGTCTCCTCCTCGTGCATCGACGCCATGAGCCGCGGTTCTTCCTGGGTGATGTGCTTGATGTCGTCCGCTCGCACTCGGGATAGCGGCTGGCGGAGGTCTATGCCCTTCCGCTCCACAACTGAGGCCCACTTCTCGACTTTCCGGGCCATGGCGCCTCTAGAAGTTCATGATGAGGAGCTCGTCGATGGCCCCTCGGCCCGTTCCCTTGCAGTTGATGGCGCGGGCCGCTCTCAGAACCTCAATGTGGAACCCAGAGTAGAGGGAACGTATGAAGTCCGTCGAGGAGTTGGACAGCATGACCTTTGCCCCCCTCTTGTCCAGCTTTCTGAACACCGCAGCCAGGCTCTGCTGGTTCTCCTGCCCGAAGAGGCCCTTCGTGTAGGCCGTGAAGGTGGACGTCGCGCTGATCGGCTGATAGGGCGGATCCAGGTACACGAAGTCGTCCTTCCTCGCGTACTCGCAGATGTCGCGGAAGTCGCCCAGGGTGATGATTTTCCCCCGGAGCGCCTCGTTGGCCGCCCAGATGTTGCCGGGGTCGTACAGGGTGGGGTTTCTGTAGCGGCCGAACGGGACATTGAAGGCACCCTTGGAGTTCACGCGGTAGAGGCCGTTGAAACAGGTTTTGTTGAGGAAGACAGTGCGCGCCGCCCTCTCCACCAGATTGAGCCTAGCCGGGTCGAGGGACCGGACTCGATAGTAGTAGCTCGACTCGTTCCGCTTGGGCCGGTGTAGGTCCAAGGCTGTCATGAATTCATCAGGATGGTCACGTACTGCCAAGAAGACTGCAATGAGGTCAGGGTTGAGATCCGAGAGGATGGCAATCCGAGGACGGACGTGGAAGAAAACCGCCCCGCCGCCGAGGAACGGCTCGAAGTACGTCCCAAAGTCCGTTGGGAAGAAGGCCGTCATCTGCTCGAGCAACTGCCCCTTGCCGCCTGCCCACTTAAGAAAAGGCGTGGGTTCCCGTTGTCTCACGTCCGACTTCAGCGGACCGAAGTCGCGACCCACAGGCTCCTTCTGCTTCATCCTCGCGATGGGAACAATGACCCGACCTTTAAGCTTGACCAGGGGGAGGGTAGCTCGCTCGGGAACAATCTGGCGTGCTACGCTTTGACGAGTTGGCTCGAGGTGCGTGAGTTTGCCACGTCGCACGCCAAAGACAGCGCAGCTAGCGCAGCCATCGTTCGGACGGGAAGGTCAATCGGAGGCTTGGCGTCCGCTTGCCTACCAAGAGCGTACAAGTGGGGCGCCAGGATTGAGGCGAAACTCTGCCGAGGAATGAGAGTGTCTACCCACATTCTCGAGGGGAAATTTGCGTCAACGAGGTCCTTTACCGAGGAGATTACGTCGTGGGGCGTAACCCCTTCTGCCGATTTGCCCGCCCATCTCCGTTGAATGGATTCCGGGTCAGGAAGGCCCTCGAAGGACGACTTGGCGTCCCGGAGGAGGTTCGAGAACGCGCCTTCCATCGGGACTAGGTCCCATTTCCTGGAGGATGCCCGCGCAATCATCTTCAGTGCGTCGGCGTGAGGCACATCGTAGCAGCGGTACTCCTTTGCGTAGCCTAGGTACAGCCGGGTGAGCCACTTTGTACGTAGGTCCTTGGCGTCGGCCCTTGAGGAGTTGAGAGAGACCGAATTCTCGAGCTGAACCCTGCACTCCGGCCTCCGCTCGATTGGGATGACACCGCGGAAGCGACGGGCAGCCGAGTACCTGTGCCTTCGACCGTGGCCCACAATCAGAACAGGCGGGAGCTCGACGTCTTGACGGACCCGGGGGGAGGTAGGCACTCCAATCCCCATCTCAGTGAGTATTGCCTCAGCAATCGACCTTGCCACAGGGGGCGCGACGGCATTTCCCACCAACGCCTCTTTCGCGGCCAGGGAATCGGCCCAAAACTGGTACGTAATAGGGAACCCTTGAATCGTGGCGCACTCCCTCAACGTCAGGCTCCTGTAGTGCCTTTCGCCATCCGAATGATGCGGGCAGTCAACCACTATCGTTGACCTTGAGGATGTGGTCCTCGTTGCAGTAATCGTGCGACTCGGGCGATTGAGGCGGTCCGGCCAGTCCATCCGTCCCCCCCACGGGTGCTCCTCTTTCTGCAACCGACTCTGCTCGAGGTCTTCCCTGGTAAGTCTGAATTTCGCGTCCTCAAAGTGATCCCTCAACGATTCCATTGGCTTCGCGACCTTCGGATAGAGTGGGTCCACACAGACGCCTTTGCCCGAAGGTTTTCCCCAGCATGGATCGGGAAGTGCCTTGAGAATCTGGCCAAGGGTGAGTGGAAGGTCCCGAACGCTCTCGCGGTCCTCCTCAGGCATTGGGTAACGCCCGGAGAAGAGTCGCCGTCTTGATTGCGGGGTGGCATAGTCCGAAGCGAGGAGGACACTTCTCTGGGGGACGGCCAGAGTCCCCGTCCCCAGATGAATCGAACCATCGCGCAACTCTGCGTCCAGAGTGCGGTTCAGGGGTGGGACATTCTCCATGACCCAGTACCTAGGCTTCAGCTCCGTGACGAGTTCGAAGAAGCGCCTCACCAGCTGGAAGCCTGCCCTTTTGTCTCCGTTCCCCCCACGGTTCGCGGTGGAGAAATGGGTGCAGGGCGGGCTCCCGATTACGACATCGACGGGCTCCAGGCTGTCCGACGAGAGTTCATTGACGTCGCAGTCCAGTGCTCGTGCCTCGGGGAAGTTCTTTGAGTAGGTCCCTACGGCAGGGTCCCAGTTGTCCACGCCCCAGCGCACGTTGAAGCCGGCCTGGCGGAACCCCTCGGAGAAGCCCCCGGCACCGCAGAAGAAATCGCCTACGGTGGGCTTGTTGTTTGAGGCTTTCCCTTTCATCCTATTCCGACTCTCCGATTCTGCTTTGAGTCGCGTCCGCTCTCGACGGTCCTCCTGGCGTTGGAGGCCGAACCGTCCGAGCCCAACACCAGCTCCCGGACCTCCCTCGCGTAACGCTCGGGGTCATCTCGAAGTTCGCACTCCCAGACCACCCAGACTCTCCAACCTATTCTACGTAGATTCAGAACCTTCCTGGCATCACGTTCCTGGTTCTTGCGGAAGTGGTCGTCCCAATAGGCTCTGTTGGACATGGGAAGTGGGAGGTTGCAGCGTGGGCATCGATGCCAGAAGCACCCGTGTACGAAAACGGCCACCTTCAGGGCGGGGAATGCGATGTCCGGCCGTCCAGGTACCGCTTTCCAGTTCTTTCGGTATCCGGTCAGGCCCAGACGGCGTAGTTCCAGGCGTAGGAGAATCTCCGGCCCGGTGTCCCGTCCGTGATTCCCCCGCATGGACGCCGAAACCGCAGGCGACGTGGCCGGAGGTATCCTGGAATCACGTCGCTGCTTCCTGGTCCCGACGACGTTCCTGCGGCTCGATTCGGTAAGGGAGGACCCCACGACTACCGCAACCTGAGACCGAGATGTAGATTCTCGCATATCCATCCTTCCTGGGCCGTGGTTACTTATCGGACGCGACCCCCTCGACCACCTACTGATGTCCCTAATGCGCTGAGGGCCCTCGGGCTTGGGCGCCAGTCAGGGCGTCTTCCATACCCACGCGAAGCTCGTCGAAGCCTGTGGTGCCATACGCTGAGAAATTGACTAGCTCTTCGTTGGACGCCATCGCCGATCGGGTGAGATTGGCCGAGCCGTCAACTACCCCTATTGGGGTCAGCAGCCCCTTGACGTGGAGAGAACCGACGGGGCCGAGGTCTTTTTCCAGGACCTGAATCCCCATGGCCCCGACATTCGGTGTCTTCAGCGAATCCAGGAATGTGGCTACGCCCTCCTCTCGGGCATGCTTCCTGTCCACGCATATCCGCAGACGGAATCCTTTCTTAGCCATCCAGACGAGCATGTCCGACAAGGTTAGGAGGGGCCGCAAATCACCTTCATCCTTTCGCGCGGCCTCCATGGTGTCACGCATTCTCTCTGACATCCCGGAGTCATCGAATCCGATGTCCCTGATGTCATAGAAGACCATCGTCACCTCCCTCCGCTCGGGAGGGAGCCGGTTCAGCGAGGCGAGATACGCCGAGGTCAGCAGCGTGTACCAAACGAGACGCGGGAATCCCACGGAGATTCCCCGCGCCTCGCCGTCGCGATTGCCGAGGAGCGTCATCCCTGCGATATCGTTGTCTCTCAGCACCAGGCTTGGGGCTCGGCTTGAGTCTGATCTATCGAGCTCGATGCCTATGGTGAATGGGAGTGAGACCGCACGGAAACGCCGGGCGGGCATGTCCACGCACACCTTTGACTTGAGACCGATGTCGAGCGTCGCAGGCTTGTCTGCCAACGCGTCGGTGCCAATCTGCTTGTACTCCGCAACCCCACGTCGACCCTCGAGGAAGAGCAGGTCCAGGAGTGCCTTGTCCACGTAGTTCGCGCCCGCGACGGGACCGAGAAGGACCTGACCCCCAACCACGCACTCCGGACAACCATTCCAGCAGACAGTCGTCGCCCGGAGTACGTCGTCCCGTCCAATCTTGGAATGCTGGGAAATGACATCTGCGGCCAGTCGAAGGAGGGGCAGCTTCCAGGCGTCTTCCCTGCCACGAACCCCAAGAGCGCGCCACACATCACGCCCCACCCGCTCGACCTCCCTGCTGTACTCCCGTACATAACCCAGTTCTGGGAGCCCCGTTGGAGCCGTGCTGCCGTTGAGACGCTGGTTGTGCATCTCGAGCGCATTCATATCGGTGTGGAACTGGGGACACTGAAGGAGTTCCTGCTCGAGGATGGTGAGGAAGTCCTCGGTTGGCAGCAACCGGCCGTCGCCGGAGGGGGTGGCCGCTCGCTGCACGTAGAGGATGTGATAGAACCGTCGCAGGAGGTCGCATGTCCCGTTTCCGAACTGATCTCTGTCATACAGGAAGATTCTGTAGGGCCCCTCCTTGATATTCTGGAAGTCTAGTGCATAGCCTATGCTATCGTCCGGCGTCCCACTGAGCCGCTGCAGAGCCCTAACTGCCACCAGGCCGAAGGTGTTCAAGAGTGTCGTCTTAACCCACTTCTCCAGACCTGACTCCAACTCCTCCAGCTGCGGTTCGATGCTGTTCGCCAACTCACGCAGCTTCCGCACGACCCGTTCAGCGTCTGCGATTGCGGCAGACGTGTCCTGGGCGTCCTGTGCAAGGCGAGCCTCGTCAGTTGCGAGGTTCCTGAAGTAGAAGTTCTTCGCGAGGACGTACTTGAGAGCCGCTGTCTCGAAGGCCCCGGCCGGGCCAGCCAGAAGCGAACGAAGCCTTCCTGTTATCGACCTGAAGCTGCCATCATCGACAGTCGTCCCCATGTCGCTCACCACGACGCCAATGAGGTCACGGACAGCGAATGGGCTCGGTGTGCGGTCATCGGCGAGTTTCAGCTCGCTGAGTGCCGCCGCGAGTGCCTTTACAGAAGTAGGCGCCCACACATCCCTGGAGGTGAGGATGTGCTCCCTGGCCTTCTGCGCGACACGACTAACGAGGTCTGAGGCGAGGGTGAAGGAGACGCCTTCGGTTTGTATCTGGTTGCCGAACGCGATGTCGCGCCCCTCGCGTCTAAAAACGACTTCTACCCCGTCGACCTCGCGCGATGTGTAGGATCTGCTGGCGGAGTGAACCAGCTCGATGACCTCGAGAATCCTGTGCCAGCTCACCTCCTCGAACAAGGCGTCTAGTGGGTGCTTTATGTTCTCATCATGCTCCTCGGAACGGCCCTGCAGCCCTACTTCATCGACGACTAGTCTTCCTGGACCAAGGGGGCACACCCGAATCGGCTCTTCCGACTCGGATGTAACGTGGACCCACCGGTTGAGGTATGTCTGAGGCACCTTTACGCGGGGGAAGCGGGTACTGTCCATTTCGGAATCGCTAGCCGAAGCCTCGTCTTTGTCGAGCACTCTGGAGGTGGCCGGCTCTATGCTCACATACTTCGGGGTTCGACGCAGAGCCAGCTGGACCGGTTGGAGGACGTCAAGCGATTCCCCCGAACGGCCTGGCGGCGCAGGTATGTTCCTCTTTACTTCGATGAATCTGTTCCATGCGGAACCTGTCGTCATGTTCGCGTACTCGGCGGAGAGCGTACCCCCCGCGTGGTGGGTGAGCTCGCCCGTGAGTACCTTGTAAGCCACCTTCCCCAATCTGTACGTCCAGGTCCCCGGTATCATGCTGAATAGCGCTTCTTCGACGCCGACCTGCTGAAGGTCTCTGGGATTGCCCCCGGCCCTGACTTCGAGCAGGTCAACCTCAGGTTCATAGGGGTTCGAGAACAGGTTCTCTGGGGTAACGTAGGCAGGATCCGGCCGGTTCGACTGGAAGATGGGAAGATCCTGAAGGAGATAGGAAAGCCAGTGTAGCCGTGGCTTTCGAGTTAAACTCGCTGCTTCGAGCAACTGACTGTAGAAGAATCGGACCCGAGGATCTTCCCCGGTGGCCGCACGCATCGAGCCCAGGGAATCGGCGATACGACCAAGCGCGGTTATCACGTCGTCCAATGCGTGCCGCACCTGCGGTGACTGGGACGAGGAGGAATTCACTTGAGCTTTGAGTTTGGGCAGCGCTCCCGCCACCCTCTCACGATCCCAGCAAGTCTTAGACATCCAGTCGAGGTCCCTGAATTCAGTAGATAGCCCGAGCTGCAGCGGGTCAATCAGAGGTCTTCTGCGGTGATACGTCTCGGTCTGCTCGACAATCTCCCTGTAGTCGCCATCCGACGTAGCATCGAACCTCACCACCACCTGGTTCACGGCAAGGAGCTGGTTCTGAACCAGGTCGGCGATGCGTGTCAGCTTCGGGTGGCTGACCGCGCCGCTCGTCGGCGTCAGAAGGAGGGCGAGTTCCAACAACACTTGTTCAATGGCTCCATGAATCAACTCTGGGGTCGCCTGAGGCCCGCCAGCGCCCCGGAGGTAGGCTTCGGCATCCGCCCTGTGTTCGAAAAGGAACCTGTTGCACCTGTCCAAGCTGTCCGTGAACAAGGCTGTTCCGTCGCTCAAGCGCCCCAAGGGGATTGTTTCGGGAAGTCCCGCTTTCAGCGCCAGGAAGTCCCACACGGCCATGTAGAGTCCGGACTTCAACAGGGGTGTGTGGTGCCCCTTCAGCGGAATTGGGTCAAGGCGCGCGTCTCGAATTAGCTTGAGAGGCTGGCGGTAGTAGTGGAAGTCAATCGGCCTGGCTGAGAGCAACGTGACGACAATTGTGTCGCTGCCTTCTTCACGGCCGGCTCTTCCGACCTTCTGCCGATATGAGGCCACGTTCCTAATGGCTTTGAACATAACCTCCTCGGAGACATTCGACAGATCTATCCCGACCTCCAAGCTGGGCGAGGCCAGAACCACGTCCACATCCACCTCGTGCTCGGACGGGATATCGTAGATATCCTGCAGGTCGCCCTTGAACACGATATCCTCGAGCTCGTCCGCCAGATTCTCGCGATCGGCGCTCTTCTTCGACGTATGTATCTTCGATCGTGCGACGTGCTTCCACTCGTGCACGCTGGTCCCCGGGAGTCTCTCTTCGGAAAAGTCCTCCTGCGGGAACCAGAAGCACGCCCCAGCCTGGAGATAGGGGCACAAGTCCATGGTCCCAATCATGGTCTTCTGGGTTTGAATCCGGAAGGCCTCGTTCTCGATGTTGAAGCGAAAGACTGGGTCGGACACCTCGGTGGGATCCCGATTCACTATCCGTCCGAGCTCTCGCAGCTCGTCCCGGCTTACCTCGCCAAGATGTACCCGCTTCCCTGAACGGCAGGCAGCGCATGGGTCCTCGCATTCGGAGGCCAAGGGAGGAACTCTGCCATAGGCGTCTCCGGCAGAGCCTTTAGAGGCTTGGCCGCGTTTGGCCCGAAGCCGTCTCGTCAAAGGGTCGTGAAACCGCAGGGCATACTGAATCTCTCGCTGTTTGGGGTCCCACTTGGCATGATTCTCGTTCTCATCCCCCGTTGGGTGGCGGCGTCCGAAGTAGTCATCCTCCGTCCTCTCGTTCTCTCTCAGGTCGGCATTCCACCTTCCGAGCACATCCAGGTTGTCTGCGAATCCAATCGACTTCTGGATGTCGTTGGAGTCCGGGCGTGCCCCAATCCGGTCCCTTCTGTTGTGCACCAGGATGCTTGTTGCGTTGACTAGGACGCCCATCGTTGAGATTAGCCCCGTTGGCCGGAGGAACACATGGTGGACCATTCCCACCAGCTCCATGTCCTCCGGATTCGGTGCTACGACCTGCACCTTGTCGCGTGGTATCTGAAAGACCTCGGACATGTGGACATCGGGGACAGCGACGGTCGCGGAGGATCCCGTCCAGATTGCACTCCGGGTCCGCGCAACTTGGCGGAGCCGCCCTAGCAGCCGAATCACGTTCGTACCAGTGAGTCCCTCGACGAGATGTATCTCGTCAAGGACGGCCCAGGAGAGCGAAGCTGCAAGCAGCTTGGCGAATGCCGGGTACTGAAGTCGCCTCTTCAGGGTCTCCAAGGTTGTCACGATTACATCCGGGGGGCTGTGGCGACCACCGTACACCTCCTGCAAACCTTTGATGACGCTCCCGCTCTTCTTCTGGTGCCAGCTGTAGTGCTCGAGGTGAACCTGAAGCGAACCAAGGGTGACGCGCCTTGCGAACCCCTCGATTGTCTTGAACTGGTCTTGAGCAAGGGCGGTCCGCGGGTAGAGCAGCAGGTGCACCGACGGAGCGATCTCGCCTGAAAGGTGTGCCACAGTGGACGACACGAGCACGGGGATCGCGAAAGCGATTGTCTTACCGCTCCCAACGCCGGCGACTAGAATCTGTGACGATTTGCCCTCGAACTTGGAGTATCGTGCTTTCAGCATCTCCACGGCTGTGTCGTACTGAAACCTTGAGAACCTGAAGTGTTTCCAGTCTTTGCCGAAGACAGACTTGGCGACTGCGGTGACGACCATTTCGACGGCTTGCGGTAGATTCTGCCGGACACTCTCGGTCTCGACCACCGGCATCACAGCTGAGATGAGGTCTTTGACGAATACGTCGAGAGGGATTGCCCTAGCGGGTACTGTCTTATCTGTCACAAGCCATCGAACTGCCTCGACCCCCGGCCGACCCTGATGCCAGTACTCATAGGAGTGCCCGAGCAGTCTGACCGTCTCTGCGATGCGGGTGACGTATCGGGGAGGCGTTTCGTTGCCTTCGTGCCGAACCTCCATAATCCCTCGTCGCGCCTTCAGCCAGGGTATCAACCTTGTCAGCGTGTCCTGCTCCACAGACGTCAGATTCTGACGGTTGACCATCTCCTCTGCGGTCCAGAGGACGTCCGTAATCTTCCGGTTCGGCGAGCCAGGGCCGGAGACCTTTGACGCCTCAAATTCGTATACCTTCTTGAGCACTCGGAGCAAATCGAATTCTGTGCGTCCGAATCGGAGGGCACCGGTTGCCGAGTCGGCAGTCATTGCTGATTCCGCTCCTCAAGGTACTCGCAGAACTGTTGGAGCATCTGTTTGAGGTGCTCGTAGTGGAAGACAACGGATTTCTCCTCGATTGGGTCGTATTTCGTGAAGTCGTCAGCACTGTACTGCCAAGTTACGACGCTGCAGAAGTCGGGCAGTTTCTCGTAGGGGGAATCCCCCTTCCCCAGGCGCTCCATGCTACGCGTTACTCGCTTAAGCAATTCCTGCGCACCGGGCAGACTCCCGTCCTCAAGCAGGGGAATCTTCACCAACTTTCTCTCGTAAAGCGTCTGATGGAGCGGACAGAGCCACAGCGAGTTCCGGACCGATATCCTTCGCTCCCCGCGATACCTTCCACCCTTGTGCGATATGACCGACTTCACGTTCTCCATGGAATCCTGACCCCCTTCGCTCCACGGAGTCCTGCGACGGCAAATCTGGCATCCGGGGTACCATGCGCTAAGCTTCGCTCGCGTCTCGTAATAGCCCTCCTCGTCCGCCTCTTCGACGACGACCAGGAGATCCTCAACCAGGACACTTGAGTTGAGCCGGTACCCTGCAAGCCTGGACGGCCAAGTTTCCGGGGGTTCGGAAAGCAGGAATTCCAGCTCCGCGGTCAGCTCGGCAAGCTGGGGATTGGCGACCAAGGCACCGGGACCCCCAAAGCAGATTTCCAGAACTATGCGGGCCATCTCCTGGTAGAACCGGTACGGCCCGATTTGCGGGATGTAAAGGGTCTCAGGCCGACCGTGCGCCGGAGAAGTGAAAATCGACAGTGGTCGCGACTGGGCGGGAACGTCAGGCAGGATGTAGGATTCCCGAAGGGTGGGGACACGCTTGACCTCCACCTTAGCCAGCCAGTCGACCGACGGCCTGGCAGAGGTAATCTTCCTACTCCGTAGCCAGCTGGAGAGAAACATCTCGAGGTATCCTCCCATCTCATGGAATCGAACCTCCTGCGAGGAGTCAGGTTTGGCGAGTTTCTCGTCGAACTGAACCCGTGGCTTCACGCTGTCCTTCAGAGATTTCACTCCGTTCCGCCGAGCCCAGTCGAATACTTTTGATGCCTCTGTCCCTCCTTTGGTCTCAGCCGCAATGAAGAATGGGATTGACGTCTCGTAGAGGCTCCAGGCCTGGTGATCTGGCAGGTACGCTTTCGAGATGAGGACCTTCTGGAATCGTTGCCTGCCCATCTTCTGAGTGACGCAAGGTAGGAAAGCGTGTCTTCCGTCAAGGCTTCTTCTTGCGAACTCACAAACTACCTGGTACAGAAAGTCAGCGTCCTTGTCTTGGAGCAGGCCCTCTTCGTCCGATGGGATAGAACGTGTGATTTCCAGTAATCCGGGCTGGGCCAGTGTACCCAGGGTCTGCGCTCCCAGTCTCAAAAGGGCATCTCGGTCGGCGCTGGACACCCCTGTTTCGGGGATGACATAGAACCCGCCGCAGAATCCCCTGTATTCGTGAGGCGAGACAACGAGATTCTCGGGAGCTTGGAGCTCGCCCGGCGCTACGGGGAAGACGGATACGCCCTTGAACTCGAACTGCACGTCGGCGTCGATCTGACCTCGGCTTGCGACGACCTGCCGCCACAGCTCCCCGGATTCAGCCCCTTCAGAGCGGGATAGCCACCGTAGCAAGTGGCTGATGCTCGGTGTCTTGAGAGCCCCCATCGCCAGGAGCAGCTTCTCATGCGCGTGCCCACTGCCAATGCGCAGGTATTCCTCACGGAGGCTATCGGGTATGGCCACGCTGTCCGAGATTACCACCGCAGTGGGCGCCCACCACTTTCCGTTCGCCCAGTACTTGAGCCCTGACCAGTCAAGTTGATCCTTCTCCGTTGGCTCACCCGCCGCAATCGTCTTTGACATGAGGTCAAAGAGCTGAGGTGGAGGCGTCTTGTTCTTGGCCGCGTGGGTCCGTAGCACTTGAAGAAGCAGATTTGTCGGTGGGCTAACGACAATCCCGAGTTTCGCGGCGCGTCCTCGGATGACGTCACCCGCCTGGCCGAGATTGCGCGCCCGTTTCTCCGATTCCTTCTGGGAACCCACCGACGCCGCTGCGTAGTCTAGGAAGGCCCCAAAGGGGACGTCAGCCGAGTTCAATGCCGCTTCGTTGTCCTTGCTAGGAAATACGGTCTCAGGGGGCGTGTGAAGCGAGCGGTCCCTTGTGGGAATCCAGGCCTCGTCTACCAAGCGTAGCAAGTCCCCCTCAAGCGGCACGTCACTCGTCAGGACGTACAGCAGGATGTCCGCAAGATCCCCCCGCTTCCTGCCCTTGGCGAGTCTCGTCACTTCCCGCGCAATCGGTTCCGGGAGAACGGAGCGCGGAACCCCAATCGCTTCCAGGACTGGTTCTTCCCACTTGTCAAAGTCAGGATGGAGCTTCTCTACGCCGAGTGCCTTGAGTCCATCATCGGCGTGCAAGACGGTCAGCTCGGGAGCAATCCAGTTGAGGTCAGGAGTATAGAGCATCGGGACGACGCACAGTTGGTCTTTCTTGAGGCCCGGGTTCTCGGTCTCCTCCCCACGCTTGAAGAAATACTCTCTCACGGCTTTCAGCAGTTCCTTCTTCTGTGCCTCCAGAAACCGCTTCTCTCCGCGCCCGAGGAAGGCGGCCAGCGCCTCGTCCCGGAACAGGGACAGCTGACCGATATCTGGGAGGTCTGCCACGAACCGCTGCATGAAGTTGAGGAGACCGCGTTCCTTGAGCGCCTGCATGTGGAAGGTGCTCTTCACCTTCTTCAAGTCGACCCGGGCTCCCGGATGAAGATCTAGGAGTCGCACCTTGGCCTCTACCTCCTTCGTGAGCCCACTCAATGAGCCTTCGCTGGGGGAGAAGACCCAGTCTCTGTGGTAGTTCTCAGGACGCATGGCAGTGTCATGCCATCCGGGGGGAGCCACAAGCGTCAACTTCCCATCATAGCGAGCGGGTATGAAGCGGAGGTCGAGCAAGTCCGCCGAGAGCGCAAACCCAGATTGCCTGCACAAGTAGCCAATCGCCTTTGAGACCGCCAGTAAATCCTTGTCGTTCACATTGGCGAATCTGTCGGGCTCGCGCTCGGCCAGTGTGGAAATCATCTTGGCCACCTGGAGCGGGTTGAGGTCCACTGCACCAGCCGACTTCAACAAATCAAGTAGACCGAGCTTCTCAAGACTCTTCCTCAGCGCGGGGTCGATTACCCCGATGAGTGCGTCGATGTCCGAATCTCCTGTACTTCCAAGAACCACCCGACTGGGCGGTCTCAATACGCCATCGCAGCTGACGAACGCAACGTCCTTGAGTTCGGCTGGCGGACGCGTATTGACTAGACCCTCAGCGAGCACCAGGAAATCGAGCGGCTGCCTGGGCGTCTTTGCCCAGTCGATTCTTCCCAACAGACGTCGATAGTCAGCCCTGGCAATCCCAAGATTGAGGAGCAACGCGCTATACCTCTCGACGTACTGTCGGCTGGCCCATCTCAGATCCTTTGCCCCTGCGAGCCTGAACAAATCGACTGCTCGGTCGAAGAGATCCAGGGGAGCGTATGTGGCGTCTCTGGGACGTAGCATGTCACCGTTGTCATCCGGGATGAGAAGGAAGCCAAGCTCCTCGATTTCATCGGCTAGGGGAATCTTCATCCGATAGGGGTCATCCTCGCACAGCTCGAGGAAGTCGTAGAGGGCCCTGACGAGCGAGGGATTCACCTTGGCGTCCTTTGTGGAGTCCGTCAGACCCGCGAACAACTGGGGGACAGTGAGATGGCCCGCGACTTTGCTCTTGAGGACCTGGGCGAAGTCGGGGTGGATGCGCGAGGACTTGGGGAGCAAAGCCTCCAGCGCGGGGTGCTCCTTCGGCACGCTCACGAAGGAGTCGATGCTCCTCAGGCGTCCTTCGGCATCCGGAACGACATTGAGTTGCTGGACGCTGGTTTCAGAGCTTCTGACCAGGCAGAACTGGACCAGGGCGGCAACGAAATCATGGCCAATCGTGTTCTTCGACTGCCCAGTCCCGTACCGCAGGAAGCCGTCGCGGCCGGCCCTCTTCGTCTCGAAATCGGTCCACATCCTCGCGAAGTCAGAGTCTCGAAGACGCCGGTCTTCCATAGCCTCCTTCAAAGTCCCAAACCGAGAGTGCTCAAGGAACGCTCTCGTAAGGAAGGGAACCCTCATGGATTCCAGTGCCTGCTGGCCGGACAGATCGTCCACCCAATAGGCGTCGGCCGGGGCTTCCCAGCCCCCGTTGACCCAGAGTATCTTCTCGTTCAGAATCGACTCTACCAGGGTCTCCTGAAGCTTGACGGGGAGGAGGAATTCGGGATCGGTTATGTCCTTGTTGAGCCACTGGAGAATAGATGGGGGCGGTAGGGCATCGAGTAGCGCCTCCTGCTTGTCTGCGTCAGATTGCTTCGACTTCCGAATCTCATCCGCGAACTTCGGGAACACGTCGCGATAGAGCCTGACCGCACTTTCCAGAAGGGTTTCGTACCACGGCCCGCCCCTCCCTGACACGTTGATGTCGTTCCTACTCTCTAGCGGCACCCAGCAGGCGGAGACGGCGAAGAATGTCCCACCTCGTTTCGGAAGCGGGATGACGCTGTACACGAATCTGGTCCGCCCACCATCTCCCCGAAGGCGGTTCGGAGAGAGTGGCAAGAGCACATGCACGTCGCTTTCCAGTATCTTCTCATCAGCCTTTTCCGGGTATCTCGTAACGAGCTTCACCCGTTTGCCCTTGCGGGTGCCCTTCATCATGTAGACTTGACGGCCATTCCGGTCTACATTCTTCGATGCAACTAGATACTGGGTCGACTTGGGTTTGCCATCCCATTTCCACGATGCATATTCAAACCCTCCGGTACCCGGCCCCTCCCTCACCTCACGCGTACGCGCGTGGACTGAGATATCCCCATCCTTAATAGCCGGTAGATCGAAGTCACGCTCCGCTTGGTACGCTGTTGCCTCCCCTTCAGATTCCCAAATCAGCCGAATGCACCGCAGATGACGACAGCAAAGGAGAACATCGTGAAGATAGCCGACCAAATCGTTGTAGAGGTCCCGGCGGCCCTGTGCGTTCCATCTCGGCCACTTGTCCTGATCCTGGAAAGGACGCTTGTCGACGCCCCTGGCGGTCTCAGCTTCGCGGTCGTCCCTCCAGGGGAAACGGAAGAGGACGCCCTTCGGCAGGTAGGGCGACTTTCGCTTCTCGAATCCCTCCAACTTCTGCATCCGGTCTTCCGACTCCGCTGCAGGATCCATCCTTCGAGATATCCCATCCGAGTGGATTTCGGGACGATTGGTTAGATTATATACAGTCTGGAAGCCTGTTCCGAACTTGCCGGTCGTGGTGGGATCGTCTTCCTGGTGGCGTTGGAGCACGAGTGCGATACGTTGAAAGTCGCCCTTCCGGTCTCCTGAGGGCGACCGAAACGCGAACCCATCATTGGCCACCTCGAGGGCGTCGGGGAGGAACCTGGCAACCAGGATGGATGACTCGACATCGTCAGCATTCTGAACAAGCTCGCGGAAGACGAACCGACTCATGTCATCGTCTTCCGATGAGGTCACGGCGATTCTGGTGCTAATCCAATCGACCAAATCCATCGTGTAATGCATGGGCTGGCAGCTCGGGCCGTCGCACACCCACCGTCCGTGCTCCTCGGTCTCAGAACTGGGAATCCTCGACACGCCGCATTTCACGCAGACTTCGAAGCCTTCAACTGGTGGCTTGGGCACAGGCACTTGGCATCCCTCATTGCAACTCGACTACGCATGGATACGCAGCAAGCCCAATATCACGGTTTCGCCGACGCCGAACTCCTCCTCGGGTGTGGTCTCGAGCAGCTCGAGTCGCGTTCTCAAGTCCTCGACATCAGATGACGCAGCTCGTGGAGGCGTCCGCCCTGAACGAGATTCTTTGCGTTCCACACCGAGCTCGGCCCTTCTCAGAGCCCGTCCAATCGCACGCTTGCACTCTTCGATAGCGAGGTTTCGCTCGACCATCCGCCAAGTTCCGAACAGGCGACTTGAATCGCTTAGGGTCGCGGCTTTGAGAGTCTCCAGGGACGAAGACGAAACCTCCCAACGTGTCTCGGTCAACTTCGCGCCCTCGAGCCAACGCGCAGGGTTGCTTGTCGTGGTGCTTCCGATGGTGCCGTCGGAATCCCTAGTCCACGCAATCGAGAACGATGACCTCCATCTCGTCTGTCCCCTGAACGTTAGGTGTGAGACGACTGCGGTGTAGCTCCCGGGTTCGAGCCCAGGAATTCGTCCGGACGCGAGGGCCCTACAGGGTTCCGGAGGCATCGAGCGCCCAAGGACACGAACGACTGCCTGGAAGAGAGGATGCGCGGAAGGGAGGAAGACACCCTCTTCGCTCGGTCTAGTTGTGAGGCTAGCACCGTTGGCCAGAGCGTAGAGTAGCTGTGAGCGCACTTCGTCAAAATGCCTCTCACCAGCCATCCTTGCTAGCGCGAGCTCGAACCCCGGGGACGCCTTCTCGAATGATAGAGCTGTGTTCGACGGTCGCGAAAGAGACGCGGCTCCCTCGCCCGCGACCTCAAAGAAGAGGTTCAGTATCGCGGCTCTCTCCTCAGGCTGGACCCAGCTACCTGAACCCTCGATTCCCGCCACCTCCCGATCCAACAATGGTCCGAGGAAGTCAGGCTGCTCCCGTACGAGCGCGTTCTTCAGATCGGTCTCCAATGATTGCCGATAGGATTCCAGCGCCTGGGTGTACTCCTCAAGCTCTTCTTCCGTGAGCTCCTTCTGTTGGTAGGGGAACACGGCCGCAGCCATCCCGAGCTGTTCCTCGCTCCAGCCAATTCTCTGGTCCAGAATCTGAAGGACCTTTTCATCGCTCGAGTCGACAACGGTGATGTTCAGGACGAAGATTCTGTTCGCTTGTTGCCCCACACGGTCGATACGGCCGATGCGCTGCTCCAGCACCTGAGGATTGTACGGGAGGTCGTAGTTGACCACACAGCCAGCGGAGACGATGTCAACCCCCTCTGACATGATGTCTGTCGTGAAGAGCACCGCTTTCCCTTCGGCACCTTCGAACTTCCGCAGCGTTTGGAACCGCTGTACGTCCGAGTCGTTGCCGGACACGAAGTAGCTCCCAAACCCCTGCAAATCCGAAGACTTTCGTTTGAAATATCCAAGGGTGGGTCTCCAGTGAGTGAACACGACAAACTTGTACACGTGCTCCTGCTCGCTGAGCCTATCGATTTCTTCCTTCAGCGCATCCCACTTCGTATCTCCAGCTAACAGCCGCACTTTGGCATAGAGTCGTGCGCATGTCTCCCGGTCTCCATCAGAAAGTGGTGCTCTCTTGCCTCTGTCAGCGATTGTCACATCCTCGTCGACGATGTCATCCCACGAGTGATGCCCCACGGCTCCTAGCCTCAGAAGTTCCGCGGCGGCAGGGAGGCTTGACGCGAGCTGCCGTACGTGATTGTGGGAGAACCGACTTCGGAAAACCTTTTGCACCTCATCGAAAATTCCATGCTCCGTGACAATTACCCGGCCCCCCTCCTGGAATGCACTGCGCTCTGCTCGAGACAAGGCAACCGGTCGACTCTTGACAATCCGTTCGCGGCTCTCGCCGATGTCCGCCCTTCGTGTTCGGTTTAGCACGTGCGCGAATGGGGACAGCTCCCGTATCTTATCCCGAATTTCCAGCATGTCAGCAGCCGAAAGGTTTGCAACTTCCATGCTGGACATCAGTTCGACAATCTTGTGGCTTCTCTCCTCGAACCCTGCCTCACGAGCCGAGGGGTCAGTAGAGAAATCATGCAGTCTGCGGACGACATCTCGGAAATCGGCCCGGTCACTGGAGAGCGCTTGCACCTCCAACGCGTTGGCAGCCTCGACGACTGCGGCATTTAGGCGGAGCGCATAGTCCGCAAGCTGACCACCATAGCCCGCCGGATCAACTACTTCAAGAACCCGCTTGAGATCCTCTGCCGCCAGCAGGATGGGCGTCGCGGAAAGTGCAACAACACGGGACGCGGCCAAAGAACACAAGAGCGCGAACTCCCTCCGCAGCGTTTCCCCGTTCCGTCCAATTGCGTGGTGGACCTCATCCACCACGAGGAAGTCGATAAGGTTGGGTTCGCCAAGTGTCGACCGAAGCTCTGCAGCGTGACCCCGCATCGCGTCCATTGAGACAATGAGGTGGAATCCATCGTCCTGTCCCTGCAACCGCCTCAGGAACTCACGCCCACGAGCGAGTTCGAAGGCCAGTCCGAATCGCCACCAAAGCTCCCATCGCCACTTGTGGAGGAGATTCGCCGGGCAGACTATGACGATTCGCTGCAGTGGCCGTCTCGAGAGTTCTTCGAGGAGGATGTAGCCGGCCTCAATCGTCTTGCCCAAGCCTGTCTCGTCCGCAATCAGGATGCGTCCTCTGGGGTTCGAGAGATACCTCAGTAACGGCCGGTATTGGTAAGGTTTGAAGAGGGTCCTCGAAGCATGGAACGACGACTGCCCATCCGCTCCACCGAGTGCTAGTCGAGCGAGCGCGACTCGGATTCGAAACTCTTCAGGACCGCTGAGAGAAAGAACGTCAGGTTCGAGGGACTCCGGTCCGGGTTCATCGCCTGCGCGCGGAAAACCAGGCGGAGGCGGACGTATTTGCCAGGTCTCTGGGACCGCCTTCCACTCCATTGTCCTGTGATACCCTGTGAGAAGGTAACGATCACGACCTTCCTTGGTCCGGCAAAGGCAGGGAGGGCTCAGCGATGCTGGTTCGGAGCTCGCTCCGTCACTCAGTGCGGGGCTCGCATTCCGGGGTTTCCTATCAATTCCCGAAGGCACCCGACCATCCACGCGGCCCTCGATGTGCCAGAATGCTTATCAGCATTTCCGCCTCGCCCCTCTTGCGATGTCACGGTCGTGGGTCAGGTTCGTTGTCAAAAGCGAGCTCAGTCAAACGTGACCCGACCCTCCACCCCCTACCAATATCGTCAAGCCCGAGCCGCGCTTCGGATACCTCCCGCAGGTCCCGAACGTCTCGCCGGAGACCGCCGTGCGGGCCGTCCTCTCCGCCCCCACTCCTAGACCGCCGAGAATGGCAATATCAACAGATTGTCTTCGTGGAGCGCTGGCAGAGTTCTATTGGCGCCTGGCCGCAAGGATTAAGTAATTGTGTGTTATTATACCACACATGACCGACCGCGGCCAGCATCTCGCCCAGTACGCAGACTTCAAGAAGGGCGCCGAGCTGGAGGCGAATTCTCCCCAGTTGCGCGTGGAGGCCATCTTCCTGGCCATGTTCCACCTCATCGACGCGTGCGCGGCACTGCGAAACGTGCACATCAACAAACATCAGCGAGTCCGCTCCGAGCTGGAGCAGAATCCCGCCATTTTCGGCGATCGGACCGAGGAAATCTGGATCGCCTTCCAGGATATCGAGGTACATCTGCGGCCCAAGTTCGTGTATGGGAAGAACTGGCGCCCCGAGGATTTCACGGCGGTGTTCGAGCGAGCCGCCAAGATCGAGGACATCTGCCGAGGGGTCTTACGATGAACCCGTCGAAATTCGAGGACTGTCTCCGGGACGCCCTCCGGTACCTGACGGAACGGCGAGACGTGAGCTCAGCACTCGTGTACGGGTCGGTCGCCGTCGGGACCGCAGGGCCGGACAGCGACCTCGACTTGCTGGTCGTCGCGCCCCGCGATGGCCACGCGGAACTCGCACAGGACCTGTTCCGCATCGGCGCCCGCCATGACGTGACCGTCAGCCCATACCTCGTGGAGCGCGCGGAACTGGAAACCCTCGATCCCCAATTCCTGGAATCCGTCACGCGAGACGGCGTCGCGATCAAGGGAAGGGCCTTGGATCCCTCGATCCGACAGCTCCGGGTCCAGCCCTACCAGTTGGTCACGTTGCAGCTGGACCGACTGCCTCACGGAGAGAAAGTGGCGCTCTCACGGGATCTTTATGGCTACGAGTCCGTGCGGAAGTACAAGCGCAAGACCTATCGAAGCCGCAAGGAAGGGTTCGTCGAGAAGGTCGGGGGACGGAAGCTGGGCCGGGGGACGGTGCTCATCCCATCCCGAGCTTGGCCAGATCTGGAGGTCCTCTTGCGGAAGCGAGGCGCCAAGCGATGGTCCTTCACCGTCTGGGTCCAAGCGACGTGAGCTCGCCAAAGGGGATCCGGCGGGCCAGACAGAGACGGGAGAGGGCGAGCCGGGGTCGCGTGACGCTTCACACCTAATGCTACTGAGCCGCTACCGGATCAGGGGCCACGTAGGAAGCGGCGAAGGAAGATATATATACCCAATTGTGGTTAACGTTAACCGCACATGAAATACACCACTCAGGAGCCGCCCACCGAGGAGACAATAGCGGATTCGGTGACGGCCCT
>Ga0209751_10001377_pt1 | contig 25056 bp, 26 predicted proteins | sample RifCSP13_1_FD_184019 | JGI IMG/M metagenome (GOLD analysis project Ga0209751, IMG submission 184019) | Soil microbial communities from Rifle, Colorado - Rifle CSP2_sed 13_1 (SPAdes) (version 2) | ecosystem: Environmental > Terrestrial > Deep subsurface > Rock core/Sediment | place: Rifle...
AGCTTAAAGAGTTAATCCTTTTTTTTCTTTGGTTTTAATGGTGAATTAAGAATTTCATCCTTTGGCAATATAGCTGCCCATTTCTTTTTTTCTTCCGGAGATAGCTTTTTAATGGCTATGTCAATTTCATCTTCATCACGATGATCATCTTTCTTAAAAGTGTCTTTATAATCCATAACTTTATCTGTTTTTGGGCATTTATTCTTATCATCTTTACTTTCCCAATGACATTTCAGGCACTGCTCTTTTACCGTTGCGGGGCCATTGATACCAGCCACAATCAAACCAGCATCGTATTGTACTTTTCGTGCCATAAATGGATCTTTCTTCAATAATTCTTTAAATGCATCTTTGCCCTTACCTTCATAGTTATTTTTTACCTTATTATACTCTGAACCTGCGCCATGACAGGCCTCGCATTGCACATTAGGTAAATATTTTTTGCCAACCTCCGCGATTTTCTCACCATAAGCAGTTGCATGACACTTCAAGCAATCCGGGTTCTCAGCATCGGGTGTATCTTTTAATCTTTTTTCCCATGTATTGGAATGCAATCTTTCTTTATATTCATCTCCCTCAAAACAGCCCTTGCCCATGTGACATTTACAGCCACTATTACCTGAATATTCCGCCCCAATAGCGATATTAGAGGTTGAAAACCCTAATGAACAAACCAAAACTACGATACCTCCTAATAAAAAACTCATCATCCTGCCACCGAACATTTAAAATCTCCTTTCCAGTATCAATAAATAAATAACAAATACAAATTTTAAGAACGCATAAGTTAACATGCTTCTTAAATAGTGTCAAGAAAAAATTCTTATACCTTAATTAAATTACTATTAGTTTTTTGATAAAAGATTTTCTACAAAATTTGTATTAATATTTCCATTTGCAAATTGAGGATGTGTTATTAATTCTAAACTCAATGGGATGGTCGTTTTAATACCCTCAATAACGTATTCACTTAATGCCCTTCTCATGCAAGCAATCGCTTCTTCTCTTGTTTTTTGGTAAACAACTAGCTTTGATATTAAAGAATCATAATATGGAGGGACATCATATCCAGCATGCACATGTGAATCAACCCTTACTCCCCTCCCGCCCGGATGATAGTATGTTGTAATCTTTCCAGGTTGAGGTCTAAACCCATTGTGAGGGTCTTCCGCATAAACCCGACATTCTATTGCTACGCCCTGATTATGAATTTTTTTCTGTTTTATATTCAATCGTTCACCATAGGCAATCCTTATTTGCTGCTTCACCAAATCGATACCTGTCACCATTTCTGTAACAGGATGCTCAACCTGCAGACGAGTATTTACTTCTATAAAATAAAAATTACCCAACTTATCCACCAAAAACTCAACAGTACCTGCGTTTGTATAATTTACAGCCTTTGCAATCTTGGTTGCAGCCTTACATAAGTCTTCTCGCAAGCGCTCAGATATGTGAGGAGAAGGCGACTCTTCGATGAGCTTTTGATGCCTGCGCTGCAAGGTACAATCCCTTTCCCCCAAGTGAATAATATTACCGTAATTATCACCAAATATTTGAACCTCGACATGACGCGTGTCTTCTATGTACTTTTCTATATAGATAGAAGGATCTTTAAATGCAGCCTCTGCTTCACGCTGTGCAACTGCCAGTGAATTTACAAGGCTTATATCGTTATGCGCTACACGCATTCCTCTCCCTCCACCACCGGAAGAAGCCTTGATAATTACTGGATATCCAATCTTGTGTGCAACATCCAGCGCTTGTTGCTGACTTTTTATAACAGATTCACTACCAGGAACTACCGGAACTTTATGAGCAATAGCAAGTTTTCTTGCCTCAGTCTTATTTCCGAGTTTTTTCAGTACATCTGATCTAGGACCTACTATGTTGGAAGATTCGCATACCTCTGCAAAATGACCTACCTCTGACAAAAAACCATATCCTGGATGAATCGCTTCTATATCTGTTATCTCGGCAGCGCTGATTATACTGGGAATATTCAGATAACTGCTTTCGGCGTCGGCAGGACCAACACATACAGTAATATCAGCTTGTTTTAAGTATGCTGCATTTTCGTCGGCCTTTGAACATATTACAACAGTTTCTATCCCCATTTCGCGACAGGCCCTGATAATTCTTAATGCAATCTCGCCTCTATTTGCAATCATTATCCTGGAAAACATAGTTCGAATTATCCGCTAGTTATTACGTTCCATAAACAATACCCAATCAATTTTCTTTTGTCGAGGGTCTAACACGAAATAGTGGTTGACCATATTCCACAGCCTCACCATCACTCACAATAACATCAAGAATTTCGCCTATAGTTTCAGCTTTCACTTCGTTCATTATTTTCATTGCTTCAATTATACAGACAACAGTCTCTTCATTTACAAAATCTCCCGCATTCACACATGGATCTGCGCCAGGAGCGCTGGCTCTGTAAAATGTTCCTACCATAGGTGAAATAATCTCTACTAAATTTTCACTATCCTTTGTTAATGCGTGTGGCGGGGGTTCCTGTTCTAATCTGGAAGGGGGTATTGAAGGGGTAGCCACTGGTGAGATTGTATGAGTATATCCAATCTCGCTTTTTTTAAGTCTTATTTTATTTGCATCTTCTTGGATTTCAATCTCAGATAAATCATTTTCATTCATAATAGAAATCAATTGCTTTACCTTGTCTATAATGCTCATTACCGTTTCCTTTGTGGAGTTTTCTTTTTAATTATGAAACAGGAAAGCCAACAAAACAATCTATAACTAGCGAAGCGAAGCCTCAGACCAATAAAACACTATTGCAAGTTGAAAGATTTAAGTTTTTAACTTACAACTTAAATCTTACAACTATTTTTAAAAACTTGACTCATTTGTGACGATAAACCGCAGATAAAGTTTTTAATGAGTAAAGAGGGTACATCCCTTGTTACGTATGAATGTAACAAAAAGGAAAAGGATTGGATCGAAATGATGGGTTATCCTGAACAGTTTTTTCAATGGTTATCTGAGATTTTTGCAAAGACATTCTAAAGGTTTAATTTTATATTACTATTTCTGCTAATCTTTTAGGCACACGACTTAAAACATTACATCCATGAGGAGTCACTAATACAATATCTTCTATTCTGATACCTCCCCACCCTGGAATATAAATACCGGGTTCTACTGTAAATATCATACCCTCTTCTAATAGTTCTTTATTTCTCGCATTAATAGTAGGACATTCATGAACCGCAAGCCCGATACCGTGTCCTAACCCATGTCCGAAATATTTCCCAAAACCTTTTTTTGTTATATAATTCCTTGCTTCATAATCAATATCCTTTGCCATTCGGCCCGGTTTTACACTATCAATGGCAAAGCTTTGTGCATCCAAAACAATTTGGTATATCTTCTTAAATTTCGGGGATATTCTATCTATGAAACTAATTCTTGTCAAGTCGGAATTATAAAACTGAAAACAAGCGCCCCAATCTATTAAGATTGCATCTTCATCTTGAATCTTTCTGCCTGTTGTTCGTGCATGTGGCTGTGAAGCGCGTGCGCCAGCAGCGCAAATTATTTCGAAAGAACTTTTCTCCCCCCCTTGTTTTCTTATTTCAAACTCTAAAATATCTGCTAAATTCTTTTCTGATACACCTGCTCTTATTATTTTTAGAATACCATTATACGCCTTTTCTGCAATATCAATAGCTGTCTGTATTTTTTTTATTTCTTCATGTGTTTTTCGTTTTCTATATTTCTCAATTATTCCTTGAGTAGGAATAATATAAACTCCCTTTACATTATTTTTTATTTCATTATATTGATTAAATGTAAGATATAAGGACTCTACATATAACTTCTTAATATTAAGACGCGTTAATTTTTTACAAATTGTTTTTATTAATGAAACTTTTCTTTCTACAATTCTAATCCATGGAACATCCTGCTTTGCTTGTTCTAGATACCTAAAATCGGTAAATAAATAATCATCCTTTTGTGTAATTAAAAGAATACTTTCAGAACCGGTAAATCCTGTAACATAACGGATATTTATTTCATTCGTAATTAAAAAAGCCGCTACTTTATCTTCCTTTAATTTTTCCTTTAGTTTGTTTAAACAATACATAGCACTGCAGAGCCACTACGGTTTATCTTTTCTCTTTCCTGATTCTTTCCATTAATCTCTCGATAAATAACTTAAATTGTTTATCGCTTTCGATTTGTTCGTTCACCTTCTTTATAGCAAACATTACCGTAGAATGTTTTTTGCTGCTAAAGTAATTTCCAATCTGTTGATAAGACCAATTAAGAAGTGTTTTTATCAAATACATGCATACTTGACGTGGAAATGCGATAGATTTTGTTTTTTTATTCGAGTGAAGGTCAGCACGTGATACATTGAAATAGGTTAGCACTGCTTCCTCAATCTCAGTAATTTTAATAATCTTTCCTTCATTACAGAAAAATTCATCCAAAACCTCAATTGCCAATTGAAGGTCTATCTTCTTCTCATTAAATTTCGCATGAGCTGATAGTGTTATCAATGCACTTTCAACCTCTCTCACATTCTCATCAAATTTTTCTGCAATGAATTCCAAAACATCTTCCGGGAAATGCACATCAAATTTAACTGCTTTCGATCGCAAAATCAAAAGCCTTGTAGCATACTCAGGTTTATCTATTTTTACAACCATACCAGACATAAATCGGCTTGCGAGGTTTTCTTTTATCTGTCCGATCATTTTAGGATGCGCATCACTCGCCAGTATGATCTTTTTAGATAATTCATATAGGGCATTAAAGGTATGCAAAAATTCCTCTTGCGTACTTTGCTTGTTAGAAAGGAAATGAACGTCATCGATGAGAAACATGTCCGCATTTCTAAATTTCTGCCTGAATGCCTCAATCTTTCCTTTTTGTAATGAATAAATAAATTCATTTGTCCACTTTTCAGCCGACATATATATTCCATTTATATTTTGTTCTTCTTTAACCATATTCAAAACCCCATGGAGAATATGGGTTTTCCCAACACCAACATTACCATGAATAAAAAGAGGGTTAAATGCTGGACATTTATCCTTAACCATCTCGAGAGCTGCAGTATAAGCAAGCCTGTTGTTAGGACCGACCACAAAATCCTCTAACCTTAGAATTCTATTTACGTGCGGGTAACTTTTACTATCTGATTTTTTTTCAGGCAAAGGGATAGTTGCTGTTGAAACATTTTCTCCTTCACCATTTTGCAAGATAGAAAACCTTATATCCAAATCCTTATTATTTACTAATTTCCCAATCCCTTCCCTTAATACCTTTGTAAAATTTTCCTGTAACCATACCTGAGTAAAAATATTCGGAACTATAATATTCGCATAAGTATCATTATAAGATTCAAGACGGGTGTTTTTGAACCACAGATTGAATCGTAAAGGGCCTACCCTTTCACGAATATTTTGAAGAACATCGTCCCAGACTTTAGAATAAGACTCCATATTCCCCTTACTGTATTATCTTGAGAATAAAATTGAATTGGAAATGAATGAAAAACTATTTTTGAAGGGGGGCGATATTAACAGAACAATTTATGTGTGTCAAAACAAAAAGAAGTTCTTATTAATAGAATTTTTTTGGCATATGAAAAAGTAAGACGTAACAGTTCAATCAATAACGTAATTAAAAAAAATCACTGACTTCTGATGATCAATAAATAAATCTTGAAATAAATTATTTACCCGACTATCATTTTTCATTAATAGAAACGTTATGATTGTAATTGCGTATTATATTAAAACTTAGAAATATATAAATCCACTCTGTTCATAAATTGTTCATAATTAAAAAATAAAATCTCAATCACCTTTATTTTGATTTGTTTTCGATAGAAAATTAAATTGTTGATAAATTGTGGATTATTGGTTAACGATTGAAAATGCATTTAGAGTTAAGCCCTTAAAAATGAAATACCTATTGAAAATACTTATTTATTCTTATTTGAAATTTCAAAATGTTAATAACTAATATTGACTGCTAACAGAATTGTTTTTTGTGAAAAAAGCGTTGAATCTTTAAACAGTATCTCGAACGAAAAACTTATTTCACATTTTTCTTCAACTCTAAAATGTAAGTAGGTAGCTGTTTATACAGATACCTCTTCCTACGAGGCTTTTTTTCTGATATGACATATCCTGCAAGTATAGGCATGGCTATCGTAGCGTCGCTATAAATTACCACGTGATTTTCCACCTCTTCTTTACGTATCTTGCCCCATGATATAGCCTCGGTTGGTGTTGCCCCTGAGAGACCACCCCATTGAGGTGCATCAGTGGTAATTTGGATAAAGTAATCATGTCCACCTTTATTAATATCTAATATCTGTGCCAGGGTAGGCTGTGTCTGCATGTAGAAATTTTTAGGAGAACCACCGCCTATACTGATTACGCCATTCTTTTTACTGTTGAAAACAATGGCAGTGGATTGAAGGACATCGAGATCGGTATCAATGATCAAACTTTTACCCTGAAGCTTGAGATACGACAGGTTCATCCCAATCGAAGAATCACCAGGTGAAGAGACAAATATGGGTACATAGTGTTTCGCTGCCTGAGCTACAAAACTCAAGTGAGGTGACGGAGTATCTGTAAGGACGGACTTACCTAAAATGTAGTGAAAATCAGCTGTGGAAATTGGCTCAACAGTGGATATTTTTCTGGCCACATCCTGGATGAATTTATCTGTTTTAAACAGTAACTCATCCGTAATAAAGATATCATAGATGCGCTCAATACCTGCTTCATAAAGTTCTACATCGTCTACCCTGAAATCTCCTTGGTGTATGGGCAAATTCAATGCAAAATGTAGATCATGGTAAAGATTGGCCCCTGTAGAAATGATAAAATCCACAAAACCGTTCTCTATAAGAGAAATGAGTATGCCTCCCATGCCCGTGGGAGTCATGGCGCCTGAAAGGGTTAAACCTACAGTAGCGTTTTCATCAAGCATGTGGCAATATAACTTGCAAGCTTCTGCCAGTCGTCCTGCATTAAATGCCCCTGCTCTACTATATTCATTCACAAGGTCTTTTACCTTCATACCCTTCTTTATAACCTGTGGGGAAATCCGTGGTTTACATAGGTACTTGTGTTGTAGCTGGCATTGTTTAGATTTTTTGGACATGGATATTTATTCTTTCCTTACTTTTAAGTTTGTAATTGAAAAGGAACCCCAACATCGTTCAAATTAAGTTTAAATAGTGAGGTGAGAGTATATAAAACTATTACAACGCAGTCAATGGAAAAGGACGAAGTTTCGGATAGTGTCAAAGAGTATACTGCTTAATATACCTTATTTTGCTAATAACATCTTCAACCGTTACACCTTTTAAACAAATTTTTGAAAAACAATTCCTTCTCGTATCAAAGGAACACGGACTGCATGGAGATTTCCTATAAAAGATTTTTACCCGCTCTCCACGGGGACCCCACATGTTTGGGTCAGTAGGCCCAAATATAGTTATTGCAGGAGTACCTACGGCAGCAGCCACATGAGTAATACCTGAATCATTCCCTACAAAGAGATTACTTCGTTTTATTATAGCTGCCAAAATAGGCAAAGGAAGCCGGTCGACGAGAATAAAATTATCTCTTACTTTAACTCTTAACTCTTCGACTATCCCGGTATCCGCTTGACCTGAGATGAGGAGAATTTGTGCATCCATCTCCTTCTTGAGCAACAATATTAATTCAGCATAATGATCTACAGCCCAGCATTTTTGTCGACTACCACTCCCTGGATGCATGGCAACCAACATTTTTTTTGGATCAACAACTCTGTCGTTTAGAAATTTCTCGCCAAGAAGTACATCCTCATCTCTTAAGAATATTTTAGGAATTTTATTAGAATGATGTACGCCCAACAAATCCAGACATCTTAAGAAATGGTCGATTATATGAATATCCTCACCTTCGGAAGGAAACGGTTCATAATGAATAACATGCTTGACGCCTGCTGCCCTGAGATTGCTAACCATAACTTGCTCCTTGTCTGAAACAAAGGAAATAATCAAATCCATGTTGCTCAATTTGTTTATTAATGACGCAGGTACGTTGGAATTTTTCGTGAAGAGATGAGCGATATCCGCTTGATCAAATCGACTGATCGTATCAGCATAAAAACGCCCTTTTACAATTTCCAGGAAGGATGAATAGCCCATAATTTCAATCCGGGCATTTTTGAAATAATTACGAATGGCTTCAATGGTGGGCAATGTAACAACCAGATCGCCAAGGGCACAGGGTCTGATTATTAAGATGTTTTGTATCAAAGATTTAATATTTAAACAAGACGTTGAAGATTTGTAACCGGCGGGTTTGTAATTAAGTTTTTTTTCTTCCACAAAATAATTTTTATGTATTTTGCATCAGAACAAAATACGATATTAATTAAACCCCTTCTTTCTTCTTTTTTATCATTTCGGTAACCTGGTCAAAGAATTTAGGATTACCATCAGCCGCCGCTCTTTTTTTGGCCTCTTCCTGTATCTTTTTAACGTCGAATATGTGTCCCATGCATTCTTCCGCTGATTTACACCATTCAATACAGGTAGGAACTTTATCCTTAAAAATTTCAGTACCGCATTTATGGCAATCGGCCTTCTCCTCATCACTCCACATCTCTACCGTAGCGCCGCAATTATGACATTTACGCTCAATCGGTGTGGGAGTTGTATTTCGTATGCTTCCAGGGCATCTTACCTTACCCATTCTATAATCTCCTTAAATTATCTTAAAGATATTTGCTTTGAAATTATAAACAAAATTTTAAGTTAAATAGTTTCTCAGGTCAAGAATTTTATAGAAACAAAACGTTTTACAAGTTGACAATGATTTCTTGCTTTTATATCATCAAGCCGTTTCCAATAACAAATGTTCATCGCTTTATATAGCGTTACTGAAAACGACCGAAGAGATTGGGTTTATCTAGATTTGGAAAATATCGAGATAAAACCTTATTACTCCAACGAAGAAAAACCGTTATGTATTTTTCTATGTATTTTCATTAATAAAGCTGTTTTTAGTCCAAAAGAAGGAGACGAAGTTTCCTTTAATGGACACCTTTATGCTTGGGCTCCGTGATTAGGTAAAGTGATACCTGTATAAAAATCAAATTTTGTCAACCCCAAGGTTTATTAAATGAGAAAATCTTTAACCCGTGAAGAGATGCGGGAATTGGACAGAAAGGCTATTGAAGCATACAAAATTCCTGGGATTATCCTCATGGAAAATGCCGGAAGGGATGTGGCTGAAGAGATTTTACAAATGATAGACGATCCGCATCAAGCAAAAGTGGCCATTTTGTGCGGGAAAGGGAATAACGGCGGCGATGGGTTTGTCGTAGCACGACATCTTCATAACCACGGCACTTCAGTTGATGTTTTTCTTGTTGCAAGAGTTTCCGACATCTTGAATGATGGAGATGCTGGCACAAATTTACAAATTCTCCTCAACATGAAAATTCCCGTGAAGGAGATTCTTGATATTCAAGGGGTAACCAATATTTTAAAGGAATTGAATGGTTATAATATCCTGGTAGACGCCCTGTTCGGAACGGGGTTGTCGGGGGATGTCCGCGAACCATTTAAAACACTTATTAGCGGAGTTAACAACCTGAATAAACCTGTTATATCCGTGGATATACCTTCAGGACTTGATTGCAACACAGGCAGAGTATTAGGTACTGCAATTAAGGCCACAAAAACTGTAACCTTTGCCGCCGCCAAAAAAGGTTTTTATTTGGGTGAAGGTCCGAGTTGTACAGGCATAGTGATAGTGTCGGGTATCAGTATCCCTAGAGAACTGATTCCTTAATCAAATCCATTATTTTCTTGATTAAAATTTTTTATATATGATTTGCCTTCCCCAGTATTAAGTCTTTGTAAGATTTAAACAGCCATTTTCAATAGTACGTGTTTTTTCCTGAATACTTTGTTATGTTCCATCAATTTGCCAATCCTTTCAAACAAAGTAGCCACCGTATCATTTGACCTTACAACCGTTGCGCAGACAGAGGCGGTAACGCATATGATATCAGCCCCTACAGAAAAACCCGACTGTTCGACAAGCACTCTAATCTTATTTGCAATGCGATTCAGTTGATCTTCATTAACGTTTGCAGCAATTACCATAAACGCATCGTCTTCCCACCGGCCAACCACATCGGTTGCCCGCACACTATTTTGCAGCGTCTTTGCAATCATCTTTAAAACACTGTCCCCAACATCACGGCCATGCATCTCGTTTATTCGTTCAAACTCATCTATGTCAATATAAATCACCCCGTATGTCCAGCCATACCTATGCATTACACCGACTACAGACCGGAGATTCATCTCCAATCCACGTTTCTTCATTAAACCAGTATGAGGATCAACCAGAGCGCATTTTTCCAGTTCTTCGATCTTGTGCGTGTACGCTGCTTTGGAAGAATTATCGCAAAGATCTTCAACAGCTCCAATAACTTGCCCCTGCGAATTTTTAATTGGTGATACATGCACTAAAATTGGCACTCGATGACCTTCCTTGTGATGAACATACACCTCCATACTATGCATGCATCCGTCATTCATTGATTTTACAGCCAGGCATTCTCCCCCACATACACTAACACCCCGGTCATCAACATACTTCAAAACATTGCCTCGACAACATTGTCCCACTATCTCAGAGCTTTTATAGCCCGTAAGCCTCTCTGCGCTTTTATTCCAGGATGAAATTACCCTTTCCTGGTCAACAACATATACTCCTGCAGACAAACTATCTAACAAATTTATGTATAAATCATCATTGTTCACGTCTCCCCCCCTTTTTTGTATAATTGTCCATAACTACGTTTGTTATCTTTAATTATCGGAATTATAAGGAAATAATTTAGTAAATATTTTAATAAAAGAGATTGGAAAATGAGATATGAAACTTCTGGCAGATAAATTTGTAAAAAAGGGAATGTGCCGTTTTTAGGATAACATATAGTATGGTTACATCAGGCTGGAAAAAAGCGCTAAATAATGGCTGGGGAACTAGGATTCGAACCTAGACGAAATGATCCAGAGTCATTTGTGCTACCGTTACACTATTCCCCAGTAGCCGATAAGTCGTATTTGCAATGACTCATAATTTTGCCTTATGCGTCATTTATACGATGTTGATCACAGAGATATGAAAAGAGGAATTATTTTAAAACTATTCGCAACACAGATGTCACTCACAGATTATCCGTGTCCAAAATCTATGGTGACATAATACAAAATCTTTTTCAGCTAGTCAAGCGTATAGATGTTTATTTGGCAAGTAAATCTCCATGGATTTTTTATCGCCGAAATATTTCAAAATAAATGCGGAGGGGAAATTGAGCATGGGTGCAAGGGAGATACTATCACCTCGGCTTCCATGCTCTCTGCACCGTCGTGATTCTCGCAATGTATCAAACTACGCTGGCTTTTTGCCAACATGAACTGTAACAATCCCTAATGTCCTTGTATAAATTTTCACATCCTCAAGCCCACATGATTCCATGCGTGTTTTCAATCCAAATCGATTGGGGAATTCTAACACTGAAGATGGGAGATAGGAATAAGCGCTATACTTACTGCGTGAAATAAGCCTTCCAATGAGGGGGAGTATTTTTTTAAAGTAAAAATAATAGATTGCCTTAAATAGTGGATTCGTTGGTTGTGAGAACTCTAATATAACAACACACCCACCCGGGGCAGTTATCCGCACCATTTCTGCAATACCCGCCCTTAAATCAGATACATTCCTGATCCCAAATGCCACGGCAGAGACTTGAAAATAATTGTCCTGAAAAGGCAAATGCAAGGTATCTGCCCCAAGAACTTCTATTTTACCAGAAAGGTTCTTTTTCCTGAGCTTGTGGTCTGCGAGTTTGACCATTTCATGACAAAAATCGCTTCCAACAACCTTACCACTCCAGTTTAACATCTTTGAATACGCAATTGCCAGATCGCCTGTGCCTGTACAGACGTCCAGAACTTTTGCATCCGGAGTGACATTACTGACCTTCACTGCAAACTTACGCCAGCTCTTGTCGAAATTAAAACTTAACAAGGTATTTAAAAGATCGTATACCCTGGCAATCGAACCAAACATATGCCGGATGTGTTCGCCTTTTTTTGTCAATAACTCAGTTTGTGTAATCATTAAATTAGATTCCGTATGTGTTCCACTTTTTATTTACCAGGTCAACAATCTCTGGTGACATCTTGATGTCGTCAGGCCACTCCCTTGCGAAACCTTCCTCAGGCCATTTTTTGGTAGCATCAATCCCCATCTTCGAGCCTATTTTTGGCAAGTCTGAGGCATGTTCCAGCGCATCCATCGGGCCATCGACAAAAGTAATGTCCCTGCGTGGGTCAACATTATTTCCAACTCGCCACATCACCTCATCCACATTCTGCACATTGACGTCTTTATCCACTACCACAATAATCTTCGTGAACATCATCTGCCCCATGCCCCAAATCCCATGCATAACCTTCTTCGCCTGGAATGGGTATCGTTTATCAATGGACAGAAAGGCAAAGTTGTGGAATACACCAAAAAGCGGCAGGTTCATGTCAACAATTTCAGGGATCATGAGTTTTAAAAGTGGCAGAAACAGCCGTTCTGTGGCCTTTCCCATATAGCAATCTTCCATGGGTGGTTTACCAACAATCGTGGTGGGATAGATCGGCTCTCTGCGTTGCGTAATACAGGTAATATGGAATACGGGATAATAATCTGCCAGTGAATAATAGCCCGTATGGTCGCCAAACGGTCCTTCAATGCGGGTTTCCTTTGGATCGACGTATCCTTCCAGAACAATCTCAGCATCAGCAGGCACTTCCATATCAATAGTCTTGCAGACAACCATCTCTACATTCTTTTTCCTCAAGAAACCCGCAAAGACCATTTCGTCTACTTCGGGTGGAACTGGCGCTGTCGCAGCATAGGTAATCGCCGGATCGCAGCCAAGCGCCACAGCTACCGGCATGCGTTTGTTTTCCCGCTGATAATCACGATAGTGTCGGGCACCATCATGATGAATGTGCCAGTGCATACCCGTTGTCCTGTCGTCATAGACATGCAACCGATACATACCGGCATTTCGATTTCCCGTCTTCAAATTTCTCGTAAAAACCAAAGGCAAAGTAATAAACTTGCCGCCATCGCCTGGCCAGCACTTTATGATGGGTATTCTTGAAATGGATGGCTCTGTTTCAAATACCACCTCCTGACATGGCGCATGTCTAATGGTCTTTGGGGGAAATTTTGACAGCGTCATCAACATGTAGGGAATGAACTTGATCTTGTCAATAAAGGTTGATGGCATCTCAGGCTTTACCAAGCTCTCAATCTCCCGTGCAATTTCATCCACATGCTTAACATTGAGCGCCATGGCCATGCGTTCGTAAGAGCCAAATGCATTTATGAGTACCGGCATCGAATAGCCCTTCACCTTTTCAAAGAGGAGCGCAGGCCCGTATGCCTTGGAGACACGATCAGTAATTTCTGCTATCTCTAATTCTGCTGACACTTCGGTCTTAATGCGCCTGAGTTGTCCTGATTCTTCCAGTTTTTTTATAAAATCCGACAGGTCTTGATAAGCCATATTCATCTGGATAAAAAATATCAAGTTAGAAAGTCCCCTCTTGGGAGGGGATTTAGGGGTGGGTAAGTCGATAATTCGTGAAATATTCACTGAGATTTCACGCCCCTTGTCCTCGTGTAAACGGGGATATGTGGATTTAAGTTAAACACGGACAACCAAAGTTTGTCAGTGTCCCCCCAAAAACCGCATAAATAAAATGAAAATTCCTATACAATCAAGTTGTTCATATCTGCATAACTATCAAATTTTCATCTTCATTCTTTTATTTCTCATCCATAAAATACCGTATTCTATCAAAAAAAACAAATGATATTTATTATCTCTATGTTATAATTATGCCTGTTAAATTTGAAACACGAAATCCGAAACTCTAAACTATTCCTATTGGTATTTGTTTCGGATTTCGAAATTTGAATTTCGAGTTTTTACTAATTACTTTTACCATTCTGCTTAATATTTATGTGTGAACCATCATTTTTTATACGGGATATTCCTATATATGGAGATTTGATCCTGTCCCCAATGGCTGGTTTCTCTGACGTCCCGTTTCGGCTGATCTGTCGCGAATTCGGGATGGCTATGAGTTACACAGAGGTGGTTTCCATGGATGGAGTGCTGTGGAAAAATCAAAAAACCTTCAAATTGCTCGATTTCAGACCGGTTGAACGTCCCGTTACGTTTCAGATTCTTGGAAATGATGAGGATAAAATTGCAGAGGCATGCCGCATAATAGAACCATTGGGGCCGGATATTATTGATGTTAATATGGGATGTTCGGTATCTGACATTGCCGGCAAAGGCGCTGGCGCTGGGCTTCTCAAAGACACTTCAAAGATTGGCCGTATTTTTAGTAAACTCACGAAGGTTTTGCGCATCCCCGTAACCGGCAAGATTCGACTGGGATGGGACAACAAGTCCCAAAATTATCTGGAAGTGGCCCGAATTCTCGAAGACAATGGCGCCTCTCTCATTGCCGTACACGGACGAACGAGATCACAGTTTTTTTTCGGCAAGGCCGATTGGGATGCAATTGCAGAAGTCAAACAAGCAGTAAAGATACCAGTTATTGGCAATGGTGATGTAAAATGCGTGGAAGACATAGAGAAAATAAAACGACACACAGGATGTGACGGAGTGATGATTGGACGTGCCGCTATTGGTCATCCATGGATTTTTCAACATAAGGACAGGAATCAAGTCTCATTTCATGAGAAGATTGACCTCATCCGGCAGCATCTATCGCACATGCTGGAATATTACGGGCAGGACGTAGGTGTTATCCTTTTTCGTAAACATGTGATCAAGTACATCATGAGTATGCATAATGCTACAGAACTGCGTCCTTATCTGGTAAAATGCACCAGTTCTGCGGAGATTCTTGATCTGATTGCATCTCATATTGATCGGATTCAAAAGCACGAGGCTGCGTAATTATAGTTGAGAAACGTTATATCAGTTGCGTTTACAATCATAATAATTACTGGCATTTGATGCTGAAACAAGTTCAGCATGAGAATTTCGTTTTATCTGTCATTCCGAACTTGAAATTTCTAAACATTGAGATATCCATGAAGATACTTATTGTCGATGATAGTACTTTTGAGAGAAGGACTCTGAAATCTATCATTGAAAAGGATGGCCACGAGGTCATAGATGCTATAGATGGTCAGGATGGATTTGAGAAGGCAAAATTCTATATGCCCGATCTTGTCATCTCTGATATTCTGATGCCCAATGTCGACGGTTTTCAATTCCTGAGAAATATGAAAAAGGACAAGAACCTCAAATCTATACCTGTTGTAGTTTATTCCAGCGTTTATGAAGGCGATGAGGACAGGGAAATTGCATTGAAACTCGGCGCCAAGTCCTATATTGCAAAACCCGAAAAACCTGAAGAAATTTGGAAATCAGTTAAAGCCTTAATTGATAGGATAGAGACAAAGAAGGAATTCGCCGAAAGTGGCTTAGTTGAAGATGATGAACGTTTCCTCAAGAGTTACAGCCAGATTGTGGCAACAAGGCTAGAAGAAAAAGTTAAAATACTTAACAAGGAAATTGCCACGCACAAGCGGTTAAATGAGGAATTTTATCTGTTGCAATCAATAGCATTGGCAATTAGCGCAACCCAGAATTTAGACGACGCACTAGTCATCACATTAAAAAAGATATGTAACTTTACTGGTTGGATTTATGGTGAGGCATGGATGCCGAACTCGAATGGCACACTCCTGGTACGCAATCACAGATTTTACAGCAACCGTGATAATTTTGAAATATTCACCGAGCAGAGCGGAAAGGTTACATTTCCTTCCGGCATGGGACTTCCCGGTCGTACCTGGTCTACAAAACAGCCTGTGTGGGTACGGGATGTCACGGTCGATCCGAATTATCCATGTGCGCCAATTGCCAGAGAAGCTGGATTAAAGACAGGGATTGCCTTCCCCGTTATTGCCGGCAATGAAGTAGTCGCTGTTATCGTATTCTATCATGAAAAGGTGGAAGAAAAGAATGAACGACTCATTAAACTCATTTTATCGGTGCTATCACAGATAGGTTCGATCATCAAGCGTAAGCAGGCCGAAGGGGAGAAGGAGAAACTAAGAGACCGGCTTTATCATGCACAGAAGTTGGCTTCAGTTGGTAAACTTGCGGGGGGTGTTGCCCATAACTTTAACAATCTTCTAACGGTAGTCATGGGATATGCGAGTTTATTACAGACGGAGCTAAAGGATGATGATCTATTAAGTGAGTATGCGCAAAAAATCATAAGTTCATCACAAACAGCGGCCAATTTAACCCAGGACCTCCTTACGTTCAGCACGCAAAAGCCCATCCATCCACAGCCGGTAAATATGCATAAAATTATAAAAGAGTCTAAAGCTATTCTGTCGAAAATTATTAAAGAAAACATTGAACTCAAGACTATGTTTACCGATAAAGACTGTATCGTAATGGCTGACAGTGATCAGATAAAGCATGTTTTGATAAACCTTACAACAAACGCAAGAGATGCCATGCCTGAAGGAGGTTCTTTGACAATAAGCACAGATGTTATAGAAATAGACGACACATTTATAAAGGCACACGGGTATGGTGAGGTGGGGAAATATGTCCTTATGTCTTTTTCAGATACTGGTACAGGTATGGACGAAGATACACGATTGAAGATATTCGACCCGTTCTTTACTACCAAGGAGATTTGGAGGGGGAGGGGGACGGGTCTTGGGCTTGCAATAGTGTATGGGCTGGTAAAACAGCACAACGGTTACATAGATGTTGATAGCGCGCCAGGCAAAGGCGCTACGTTCAAGATATATTTGCAACTCATTGAATCAGAATCTGAGGACTGATATAATGTACAAACAACATTGTCATGCGAGGGGTGGTTTTCACGAAACAATCTAAATTTAAAATACTTCTGTGTAAAATATCTACGTTTATCTGTGAAAATCTGTGTCCTTTTAACGGGAATGAATGAGAATGAAAACAGGTGTCATATTAATTTCACATGGTAGTAAATTAAACAGCGGTAATGACGGTTTATTTAAGGTAGCCGACATGCTCCGCGCAATGAACCGGTGGGATATCGTGGAAGCCGCCTTTCTGCAATTGGCGGAACCGGGATTCCCTGAAGTCGTAAAACAGACTGTGGGAAGTGGTGTGGATCGAATTGTCGTTGTACCGTTACTGCTCTTTAAGGGAAATCATGTCTTTAAAGACATCCCGGAAATGCTGGAAAACGAAAAAACGAAATATCCGCAGATCGAGTTCATTTACGCCAATAATATAGGCGCAGACGAACGGATAGCCTTGATAGCTGCCGATCGTATTCATGAGGTACTCATAGAAAAACAATATGGAAGTAAACAACGCCTCGAACAACCACAGGCCATCGTAGATGAGAGTTTTGAGATCATTGATAAGCTAGTCGACCTGGAATCCGTGCCCGAACTGCACAGACCGATTATTCAGCGCGCCATCCATGCCACAGGTGATACGGAATATGCATATAGCTTAATCTTCCATCCGAATGCCGTTGAGACGGGTATTCATTCAATAAAAAACGGAAAAAATATTGTTACCGATGTAAACATGGTAAAGTCTGGCATTAGCAAAAGCCCTGTAGAAAAATTCGGAGGCAAAGTGGTTTGTAAGATTGCCGACAAATCTGTTATTGATGATGCAAATACTCTAGGTAAGACCAGAGCCACAATGGCTATGCAACATTCAATACCTGAGATGAAGGATGGCATTGTGGTCATTGGAAATGCCCCCACTGCCCTGTTTGAACTCATTGACCTGATTAAAAAAGGATCAGCCCAACCAGCCTTAGTAATAGGCATCCCGGTAGGCTTTGTTGGCGCAGTAGAGGCAAAGTACGCATTAAAAGACATTTCCATCCCTTACATAACCAATACGAATCGAAAGGGCGGCAGCGCCGTGGCGGTGTCTATAATTAACGCTATTATTAAATTGGCTAAAGAAGGTTGATAAATCATGCCCTTCGGGCAGTTTTTCTGCCACGGAGGTGGGAGAGCGTGGGAGAGCCACAAGCAAAAGAGGGGAGACAGATTACGCAGATTAAAAATCCTTATAAAGATAATTATCATGATGCTTTCAACAATAACAACTTGACGTCTTTCGTTAATGATACTTTTTTGAAATAAAAAGCAGGATAAATATAGTCCTCTCCACTTTCGTCAACAATTCTTATATCTCCATCATCCTCTACAACTTTGTCTGGTATAACTTGGTATAATTTATGCAGTTCCAAAGAGGCACGGTAGCCTTCGTTGTTAATACAAACTACAAATTTAGTTTTATTAATATCCATTTTATAAATACCTCTTTCTTTTAATTTCTTTTTTCCCAATTCCATGTGCTTCATACCAATGCAATTCCGCTATTTTAATTTTACCATTTCTTAGCTTTAGTGTCACAATACCTTTCAGTTTTCTCCAATTTCCTTTTCCATACATTTTATTAAGACGCTTAAGATCGCGTATTCCACGACCTTTTGAGATAACTTCTATATTCTCAATTTTACTTAATATTTCAAAATGCATGTATTATATATTTTGCCGCCTAATGACCCAAGCAGGACAGTGCGTCCGCTCCGTTGCCTTGTTAGGTGCGAACACCTGTTTCTCCTATAATTTAGCAGAATGGAAATGTAACTTATCGAGTGGTAATTCTGAGGGCACCATACTTAACTTTGTAAATCCCTATTTTGCTTTTGAGACCCTTTTGGATGTGGTACTTCTGGAACTACCACTCGAACAATCCTGGACATAGTCACATCCTAACTATTTTTAAAACAAAGTCAATAATTGAGTATGATGTCCCTGGAATCGGCAAGCGGGTTACAGGCTTACAACCTGAACCATGAAGTTTGATTAAACATCAATCGCACTTTAATATCCGCTTCAGTTCTCTATATAAGAATTCCCTTGGATATTTCCTTTTTTTCCAAGTCTTAATTATCGTATGCCGTATGCATAACGTTAGAACTCAGTGGCGGCGTCTTTTGCCATCCGCTGGAGTGATTTGTTGTGTATGTTTTATTTTATTTTTTAGGAGGTTTATCATGTTCAATTTTCTTCAATGCTGCAACGACCGTCTGCATGAGACCAGGATGAGAATCTTTTTCTCCAACTTAAGTATCTTGTTCTCTTGGGCAAGGGTTTTGTTTTGCAGTCTCATATTTTGTTGCTTGAGAGTTATAATTTGTTGCTTAAGAGTTACATCCGATTCAGGCTTTTTTGTTTCGCTCTTTACTATTTTATTTTTCACGGGGTTGTCCTCTTTCGTAATGATGATTCTGATACACAACATTCATTATTATCTTTATTCTACTATTGCCAGCATATTAATGTGTGAAATTACGGGTGTCAAGAGAAATAGGTTGAATTATATTGTTATCACACAAACATTATTTTATAATTACCCAACCCGAACAAGTCTGAAGAGTTTTTCATTTTAAGATTTTAAACTGTCTACTGCTCTTGTCAAAGCGATTATGTTTTCCAGACTCTTTCTGGTTAGTCTTGAAAAAATTATTATATGAGATTTGGTTATACAACCGGTAGCTGTGCAACGGCGGCGGCCAAGGCGGCGACTATTGGATTATTTACAGGGAATATACCTGATGAGGTAGAGATTGATACACCGATTGGGACAAAACTCAGGCTCAAAATTTACCATAAGCAATTATCCGCCGATGAGGCAGCGTGTGCTGTACAGAAAGATGCAGGAGACGACCCTGACGTAACCAACGGTTGCTATGTACACGCAAAGGTTAAACGAATTTTTACACAAACAATAGAAATTGACGGCGGTGAAGGCGTTGGTCGAGTAACAAAGCCAGGATTGCAGGTACCCGTCGGTCATGCGGCAATCAACCCTGTACCACGACGCATGATTGAAGGCGCCGTAAAAGAGGTCATTGGTAATGGCTGTGGACTAAAAATCATCATCTCCGTGCCAGATGGAAAGGCTTTGGGGGAAAAGACGTTTAATCCAAAACTTGGTATTATCGGGGGTATCTCCATCATAGGAACTACAGGCATTGTTAGACCCATGTCTGAAGATGCCTTCAAGACCTCTTTATTGTGCGGACTTGATATTGCACAGGGAATTGGTTATGAAACGGTAGTGCTGGTGCCAGGCAGTCTGGGTGAGCGTTCTATTCTTAATCTTTTTAACATTCCGAAAGACCAGGTTGTTCAAATAAGCAATTTTGCTGGCTTTATGCTTACTGCTGCAGGACAAAGGAACTTTAAAAGGGTCATCCTTGCGGGACATCCAGGGAAATTGGCCAAGTTGTTACGCGGTGATTTTCAGACACACAGCGCAGTCTCAAAGCCTGCAAATGACATCCTCATAGACATCATAGAGCAGCATTATTGCAAGCAATTAACCACCCCTCTTTCCCCTCCTTCGCAAGGAGGGGACTTTGTCGTGAGCGCTCAGTCGAACGATGAAGGGGAGGTCAAAACTTGCAAAAAAAAGAAGTTTTTAGGATGTAATACTATAGTGCAGAAGGTACAGAATGGGGGTCAGGAGTCAGGGGTCGGGGATCAGAAGACCGAAACAAGACTACCAAATGCAATACTCAATCATTTGAGAGAGGTTTCAACCGTAGAAGGAATCGTTGAATTATTAAGAGAGTATAAATATTTATCTATAATGGATGAAGTTGCCGAAAAGGTTGAAACTAAGGTACTTGAATTTTACAGGGACAAACAGCCGTTTCCCACCTTAGAGGTCGGTGTGATTTTATTTGATATGAAAGGCTCGATTATAGGCATTTCAAATAGCGCTCAGACATGGTTGAACGTCACAAAAACAAAGTAATAATCGTGGGTTGTGGTCCTGGAGTAAAGGCGTATATTTCTCCCAAGGCCCTTTATAACGTTAAAAAGGCTGATGTCCTTGTGGGGAGCCGGCGTTTGTTGAAACTTTTTTCAGATGTTGATGCAGAAAAAATAGCCCTGGAGAAGAATTACCGTGTCTTAGTAAACAGGATTGCGGATTGGAGTTCTACGAAACAGGTCGTGGTACTGGTGAGCGGAGACCCATGCTTCTTTAGTTATACGAAGTTGATAGTAAAGAAGCTGGGTCGTGAATTTTGCACAATTATTCCCGGTATTAGCAGCATACAGTTTGCCTTTGCAGCTATAGGAGAAAGCTGGGATGATGCCTGCTTTATCAGCCTGCACGGAAGAGATGCTGAGTATGCACAACTCATGAAAAATGTCAGGGAACATTCAAAAGTTGGAATACTGACAGACCATAAAAATACCCCTGCTGTTATCGCCCGTCAATTATTAGCAGGCGGAATTCGGGACAGGCAAATGTTCATTTGTGAAAATCTCTCTCTTCCAGAAGAACGTATCCTGGAAACAGATTTAGCCTCTGCTGTAAATATAAATACGAATGGTGCAATTGTGGTAATTATAAAGAAGGATTAACGGACTGTCTTGCCACGAATTGACACGAAATAATGTATCAATTCACCCCCCCTCCCCTAACCCCTCCCACCAGGGGCGGGGGAAAAACGTTTCCTCCCCCTGTCCCCCTCACTGAGGGGGAGAAAGGGGGAGAGGGTGAGGGGGATTTGGGGATGAATAACTACGTATGAACATAGGCAACTTTTTTGGCATTGGTCTGGGTCCAGGCGACCCTGAACTCATCACATTAAAGGCTCTTCATACTATTCAGAGGGCAGATTGTATCTTCGTCCCAAAGTCTGATACGAAAGAAGACAGCCTGGCGCTGGAGATCGTTAAAGATTATGTAAAAGGAAAAAGGGTAATAGAACAGGTTTACCCCATGACAAAGGACAAAGAAACCCTGAACACTGCATGGCTGAAAGCTGCGGAAGAGATTCATACTGAAGTTAAGAACGGATATGATGCGGTTTATCTAACGCTAGGCGATCCCATGACCTTCAGTACTTATATCTATTTGCTTCGCCATCTGAACACCATGTTGCCAGCACAAGCCATACACACAATTCCCGGCATTACTTCTTACAATGCCGCTGCATGTGAAGCCAATTATCCTCTATTGACAGGAGACGAGCAGTTGGCTGTAATTCCTGTCCCAAAGGACATTACAGAATTGCGCCCTATTCTGGAATCATTTGATACGGTTGTTCTGATGAAGGTTGCAAAAAACCTGGACGAAGTGGTCCAATTACTTGAAGATATGAAACTTTCTGAAAATGCCTTGTTCGCCTCTTATATTGGACAAAAGAATGCATATCTTACATGCGACATCGTATCATTGAAGGGTAGTGGAAGAGGATATATGTCAGTTCTGATTGTAAAACGGAGGAAATATATCACCTAAATTCTGCAATGGGGCACAGATTAACGCAGATTAAAAATCTTTTCTAAAAAGGCACAAAGGCATAAAGATTAAAGTTAGACAGGATTAACAGGATAAAACAGGATGAAATAAGGTAGCTTTTATCTTGTTAATCCTGTCTAAAAGATTTAAGGAGCAGGCTCTGACACCCTCGCTTCGTGAAATGTGGCCATTTCATTCATTAATTTTACCGCTGCCTCCATCAGACCTATGCCCAAGGCAGCGCCTGATACCTTCACCAACCGTATTTCCCCCAAATCCTCAAGATTGGTGACCCAGTTTCTTTCTACGCATCCTCTTTCCACACGTTTTTCTATATAACTATACTGCAAAGGTTAACAAATAGTGTTTTTCCAATTTATAGATTAGTCTTAACATTTGTTTGTAGCTATGGTTAAGATTATTTTGCAAATCACAATTTGTGAACCCTTACAGTATAGCTACAACTAAACCATTGTATTCGCATGAAAAACGAATTTCTCCGCTGCCACACGACTTAATTCATCATAATTTGCTACGACCAGAACTTTTTTTCTCCAGACATACTGAACCTGTGTTTACTGTTTACATCTTCTCCACTCCCGTCCATCCTTTGCCATCAGGTCGTCTGCTTCTTGCGGTCCCCACGTACCTGCCTCGTAGTTAGGAAATTTTCTATATGGTAATGCTTGCCACACGTCTTGTATTGTTGATACTACATTCCAACTGGTTTCGACCATGTCAGCGCGTTGAAATAGAGTTGCGTCTCCTACCATACAGTCATATAGTAACCTCTCGTGCCCGGTGCTCGGAGTACTGCCAAAATAATCCTCATATTTGAATTCCATATCAACCGTCCCCAGCCGTACGAGTGGGCCGGGAATTTTGGCGCCGAAGTTTAACGAGATGCCCTCATCAGGCTGGATATGAAGCACTAATAGGTTCGGTTTCAGATGTCCGACAGAGGTTTTACGGAATAAGACAAAGGGGGCGCTCTTGAATTGAATGGCAATCTCGGTAACGCGGCAGGGAAGCCGTTTCCCCGTCCTCAGGTAAAATGGCACATTCGCCCATCGCCAATTATCAATGTACAACTTCAGCGCTACAAAGGTCTCTGTATCAGAGTCGGCAGGAACGCTTGGTTCTGACCGGTAAGCAGGCGCTTGCTGATCACCGGCAGCGCCTTCATAATATTGCCCTCTCACTGTTGACCTGAGAACTTCCTCATGAGATAGGGTTTGAATTGCCCGCAAAATCTTGACCTGTTCATCCCGCACAGCATCAGCATCAAAAGAAATCGGCGGTTCCATTGCTGTTAGAGTAACCAACTGAAAAATATGGTTTGGCACCATGTCCCGCAATGCCCCTGCTTTGTCGTAATAGCCGCCGCGTTGCCCCACGCCAATATCCTCAGCAACCGTTATTTGCACATGATCGATGTATCGCCGGTTCCAGATGGGTTCGAAGATACCGTTTGCAAAGCGAAAGATCATGATATTTTGCACAGTTTCCTTGCCAAGGTAATGATCGATGCGATAAATCTGACTCTCACTCAATACTTTACTGATTTCTTGGTTAAGGGCACGAGCGGATTCGAAATCACGCCCGAAGGGTTTCTCAATAATGACCCGCTTCCAGTGGCCATTTTCCTCACGTGAAAGTCCTGCTGCGCCAATTTGCTGAATAATTTGTGAAAACAAATCAGGCTCTGTAGCAAGGTAGTAAAGATAGTTCCCCTGTGTGCCGTATTTTTTGTCTGCTTCTGCTAACTGATTTTGAAGCCGTTGGTATGCGTTTGGGTCCTGCACATCACCCGATACGTAATAGAGCCGTTGGATAAACCACTTCCACAGGTCTGGATCAACCAAGCCTGTAGCAAACTCTTTTATATCCTGACTACACTTATCGCGAAATTCTTCGTGGCTCATCCCGCGGCGACCAAATCCAACAACGGCAAACGCCTTAGATAATAAGCGCTCTTTTGCCAGGTTGTAAAGCGCAGGGATGAGCTTGCGTTTGGCCAAGTCACCGGACGCTCCAAATATTACCATGATACAGGGGTCACCGACATGCCCCAATGGTTCGCTGTTTCTGCTCTTTTCACCAGCGCCGTCCATTCGTATGTCCTCCTCTATAGTATTACTTTGTAAAAACTTGTATTCCCCATTTTTATGAGGACAAGTTTATGTAAGTTTTTGTACATTGAAAACCACTAAAACCGAAGCACTAAATCCGAAACCTCGTTTCCAATTTAGGTCATTTGATATTAGAATTTATTTCGAATTTGTCAAAAAAAACAAACGATAGTATTATTATTCAGCACTGAGTAACTCTTTTTGGTTGCGGCATAGCCGCGCTACGATTTCTCCTGATTAATTGGAAATCTCATCTTTACCACACTGAATAATAACAACCGAACGTAATAGTTCTGCTACCTTAGACAGGATAAACAGGATTAACAAGATAAAAGCTACCTTATTTCATCCTGATTATCCTGTTAATCCTGTCAAAAATTAATTTATTTATATCCTGTTATCTTGTCAAATCTTTTTC
>Ga0209751_10001378_pt1 | contig 25048 bp, 11 predicted proteins | sample RifCSP13_1_FD_184019 | JGI IMG/M metagenome (GOLD analysis project Ga0209751, IMG submission 184019) | Soil microbial communities from Rifle, Colorado - Rifle CSP2_sed 13_1 (SPAdes) (version 2) | ecosystem: Environmental > Terrestrial > Deep subsurface > Rock core/Sediment | place: Rifle...
CTCGTAGCGGGCAACCCATTAGGGGCGAGATTGACCGGCATTAGTGTAAACCTGCAAATGCGCTGACTCAGAGAATCGTTACGGCAGGGATAATAACACACCATCCCCAGGGTTGCACCTGGAAATAAAGGCGGGAAACCCGGAGCGGGTTCCCCATCCATCGTCGGGGCGTTCAATGCTCATGCCTCCTGTGTCGCACGGCACAGGTTCAGCTTGATCTCCAGCGTCTTTTCCCCACGCGGGGGCAGGCGCAAGTCAAACGTCAGCCCCACTTCCAGCGCCAGCAGGTTGACGGCCTGGCTGAGTTTCGTCCACTCCATTGACGGCTCTAAAGCAACGGCCTGTTGGGTCAGGGTGTTGACCACGCCGGGGTACAGCCCTTCGTGCATGTAGAAGTCCAGCGCCGCGCGCCCGCCGTTCAGCGCCTCCCGGTAATCGGGGTTGAGTTCGTGCGAGGATTTCAGCCGCAGGCGGCGTTCGGATGGAGCCTGGTTGAAAAAAGTATAGTGACCCGCCAGGCCCTCAGGCGTCTGCCGGACGCGCTTCTCGACCGTCAGGTCGGCCAGGTGGTGATTGAGATAGCATGGGCCGTCTGGTTCCATCCGGTAGTCAAAAAACAGGTCGGGCGCGAACTCTTCGCCGCCGTCGAGCGCGATCACGTCGTTCAGCGCGCCGACCTGCATCCGCATCGGCAGGCGCTGGCCGGGCCGCCGCGCGCGAGGTTGGCGATAGACGGTCAGTTCAGCCGGCTCGCGCTTGAAGATCCACCCCGGCAGGCGGACGCCCAGCCGGGTCGGGACCTTTTCCTTTTTACGCAACGCCTTCCACGGCTTGAGGTCGGCGTCGAAGGCCTCGGGCAGCCAGACATTAGGACCTGGAGTCAACCTGGGCTGCGGGGTTTCGCCGCTCACGTAGGGCGCGGGCGGGATGGCGAGGTGGTTGCCCACCCACTGCCGCCCCTCAATTAAGTCGAACCAGTACAGCAGGCGCCCGCCATGCGCGGTGAGGACGGCGAGATGTCGCCCGTCGCACAGCAATTGCTCGTCGGAGCCGTCGCCGTTGATGTCTTCGATCCAGTGGCGCGGGTACGGGTTCTGCGCCACTTGAGCCACGCGGACGAAGAGATAGGTGGAGCGTACATTCTCCCAGCCCCAATATTTGCGCCCCCCCACTCCGATGCACCCGAACTCGTACTGGTGATGGCAGAAAGTTTCGACCGCCTGCCGGTGGAATTTGGCCGCCGCGGCCGGCGGCGGCAGTGAGGGCGCAGGGTCGGCGCTCTCGCCTGCTGACAGATCGGACGCCGGCGAATTGCCCAGGCTCAGATACGAGCGCATCGCGCCGTAGAGTTTGCGGAAGTAATTCAGTTTGGCCGAATGCTGCAGAAAGTCGAACCAGTCGCTGTAGCCGTCCTCGTGGTACGGCGCTTTGGGGTTGAGCAGCGCCGCGTCCATCCACTGCGCCGCCCCATCGGGCAGCGGGCCGAGCGTTTGCCGGGGCTGCGCGGTGGAGAGATGCCTGAAGGCAAACGCGCGGGACTGCTCGAACTCGCGCAGCAGCGCGTCGAGGTTCGCCCACGCGGCCTGCGGCAAGTACCCCTGCTCCCAGTTCCACAGGCCCATCGCTTCGGCGTCTTCGGCGTACGCCAGCAGGAACTCCTTCGAGCCGCGCCGCTTCGCAACGTCCTTGAGGTAATTGAAGAGCTGCGCCCGGCGGCCAAACCAGGCGGCGTAATTGAACCGCTCACGCAGCATGTTGTCGTCGTAAGCCAGCGTGAGGGACTGGGAATCGAAGGTGGTCCTGACCGGGACCGGATCGGCCAGCCCGGCGGCCTTGAGGATGTGATCCTCAACCAGCGTCGTCGTGTACCCGCCATCGGCGATCACCTTGACGAGCGCCTGCCGCCACGACCGCTCGGAGTTCCAGAAGACGGCCGGCTTTACCCCGAAGACCTGCTCCAGCACCTCCCGGTGGAGCGCGATCTGCCGGGCGTTGTCCCAGTCGTCGCAGGCATAAGGGACGTTCTGTGCGTAGGTGCTGCCGAGCAGCTCAAACTGCCCGTCCGCCAGCCCGGCCCGGATCAGGTTCACCGTCTCCGGGTCAAACCAGTTGAGCGCGCGCAAAAGCGTACCGGAGAGATGCAGGTTGAACTTGAGCCTGCGATGGGCGCGCAGCACGTTGAGCAGGCCGCGATAACAGGCGCGGTTCGCGACGGCGGCGTATTCACTCGTATGCTGGTTGAAGTGGAAGACGAGGGCGAGTTGGAGAGGCATAGTTCTAAGGCAGCGGGCCGCCGCGCCCGGCGATGAACAGGCGATACCACTCCTCGCGCGTCAACGCGACGCCGTCGGCCTCGCAGGCCGCCCGGATGCGCGCCGGGTTGGTCGTGCCGATGATCGGCTGGATCTTTGCCGGATGCCGGAGCAGCCACGCGATGGCAATCGCCTCCGGGCTGACGTTCTTTTCACGCGCGAGATCAGCCACCGCCGCCGAAACCTGGCGAGCGGCCTCGGAGAGCGGCTCTGGCCCTGCGCCGACGACCGCCCCGGAGGCCAGCGGCCCCCAGGCCTGAAGGGTGATGCCGTGCAAATGGCAGTATTCCAGCGTCCCTTCGTTGCGCATCGGGCCGGGCGGCTGAGTCTGATTGAACACAATGCCCGCGTCAATCAGTTGTGAGTGCAGCAGGCTCAATTCCAGTTGATTGACGACCAGCGGCTGCCGCACATGCTTCTGCAACAGCGCGATCTGCGCGGCGGTGTGATTGCTCACGCCGAAGAAACGCACCTTGCCGCTCTGGCTCAGCGCATCAAACGCCCGCGCGACCTCCTCCGGCCCCACCAGCGCATCCGGGCGGTGCAGGAGCAGGATGTCGAGGTAATCCGTCTCGAGGCGCCGCAGGCTGCCCTCGACGGATTGGATGATGTGCGCGTAACTGAAGTCGTACCGGCCTGGCGCGCCGTCGTCCGGGTCGCCCTCAAAACGGATGCCGCACTTGGTCTGGACCACGACTCGCTCGCGCAGGCCGGGAACCTCCTGCCAGATCAGGGAGAAGACTTCCTCCGATTTTCCCCTGCAGTAGATGTCGGCGTGGTCAAAGAAGTTGACGCCCTGCTCCAGCGCCGCGCGGATGGCGGCTAGCGCGGCGCGCCTGGTCGGCTCAGTCAAAGGCTCGCGATCCCAGCCGCCGCCGAGGTTCATGCACCCGTAAGCAATGCGGGAGACTTCGAGAGGTGTATTGGCGATGCGAAGAGTTTTCACAGGCGCCTCCTATGGGTCAGACCTGTCAGGCGCGAAGCGTGGGGACCTGGCAGGCCTTTCGCCGTATCACTTGCGCAACTGTAAGATGTACACCCCATTCGCTTCGAGAGTGGACAGGGGCCGGTAGGCGTCGAAGCCGCCTTGGGAGTTGACCATCGGGCCATAGAACGCGCCCTCGCCGAGCAGAGGCGCAACGGCATACGATCCTGACAACGGCCCGGAGTCCAGGCTGAGATGATACTCGCTCACCGGAGCGGAGTCCAGGTTGACGACGACAAGGACGGTTTCGTCTTTGCTCGCGCGCAAGACCGCGTACACGCCTTGCGGCTCAGACGGAATGACATACGTCTCGCCCACGCGCAGCGCGGCGTGCCCGGCGCGCAAGTGGATCAGCGCGCGGTAGAACGATAGCAGGGAGTCCGGCTCAGCCGATTGGGCCGCCGCGTTCTTCTCGGAGTAATCGGCGTTGACCGGTTCCCACGGCGTTCCAGCGGTGAAGCCCGCATGGGGATCAGCCGTCCATTGCATAGGCGTGCGAATCTTCTCGTCGGGTTTCCGGCCGGCCATGCCGATCTCCTCGCCATAGTAGAGGAACGGCGCCCCAGGGGCGGTCAGGAGCAGCGCCGCCGCCAGCCGCGCCTGGTCCTCGCGCCCGCCGAGTTGGGACATCACGCGCTCCTGATCGTGGTTGGAGAGAAATATCCCGAACTGTCCCGGCTTGAACAGTCTCGCCGCCAGCAACAACTGGGTGCGCGTATCAATCGCGTTGCGGTCACGGGCGCTCCGGATGAAGCCCGTCGCCAGGTCAAAGTTGAAGGCCAGGTCGAGTTCGTCGCCCTGCACGTAGTGGGACACGGCGTCGTTCTGAGTCCAGACCTCGCCCACCGTCACGGCCTGCGGGTTGACCTGTTTATAGAACTGGCGGAAGTCCTTGTACCACTGGTGGGTGGCGTCCGTGTCCGCCTGGTTCCGGCCTGCCTCGATCAGATAGCGCGCGCCGTCGAGGCGGAAGCCATCCGCGCCCAATCCCTCCAGCCAGAAGCGCGCCACGTCCAGCATCTGCTGGCTTACGTCCGGGTTAGCATAGTTGAGGTCGGGCATCCCGGTCGAGAAGACGCCGTAATAGTACACGCCGCCGGGCGCATAGTGCCAAACGGTCTGGCCCCACGGGCCGACAAAGCCCGGATGCGCCTCCGTCCAGATAAACCAGTTGCGATACGGCGATGCGGAATTCTGCGCCTCCACGAACCAGGGATGCCGGCTGGAAGTATGGTTGAGGACGAAGTCCACGATGACGCGGATGCCGCGTTGGCGGGCCTCGGTCATCAGCCGCTTGAAATCGTCATTGGTTCCGTAGTCCGGATTGACGGCGTAATAGTCGGTGACATCATAGCCGTGGTAGGAAGGCGAAGCGAAGATGGGCATCAGCCACAGGCCGGTCACGCCGAGGTCGGCCGTCGTGGCCGGGTCCCCATCGTTGAGATAATCCAGCCTGGCGATGAGGCCCTGCAGGTCGCCGTTCCCATCCCCGTCGCTGTCGTAGAAACTGCGGACGAAGACTTCATAGAAGACCGTATCATTCCACCAGGGATAGCCGTCCGTGCCAGAGGGAAGCCCCGTGACTGGCGCGACGGAGACCGGCTCGGCGGTCGGCCCCAGGGTGGGCGTCGGCGCGGGAGTTGGGCTGGAGAGCGCCGGCTGGGGGCTGGGCGGCGCCGCCGGGGAAACGGCTGACCGCGTGGGCGCGCTGAGGGAGGCCGGAGGCGCGGCGCACGTGACGGCAAGAAGAGCAAAAATGGAGGCCAAGGCCAGAGAATGAAGAAACCGCCTCATCAAAGTCTCTAAGCAAAACGCTCTCCAACCGCGTCGTCGCGGTTGGCTGAAGGGCCTGGAGGACGCGGACGGTGAGCAGTTTTAAGACGCGCGCTAAGGCGCGAGCTGGAGCGTCAGTTCTACGACGACGCCGGGGCCGTCCGGACGGTTGGCGAGACGGACTGCGCCTTTAGCCTGCCAGACCAGCGCCGCAACCATCGCCAGTCCGAGGCCCATGCCGGGGATCTCCCCGGTGAAATGCTTTTCACCCTGCACATACGGCTCCCAGGCGTGAGCCAGTTGGTCCGGCGAAAGCGTCAGGCCATCATCACGTACCTGCAGGCGAATGGCGCGATCCTCCGCGCGCACGACGGCCACCTCGACTGCCGGCGACTGCCGAGGATGAAATTTCTTGGCGTTCTCCAGCAGTTCCCACAGGATCAATTCCATTGCCCGCTGCGACATGGTCAGGCGGGCAGGCTGAAGGTCGTCGGGAGTCGAGACGGTGACCTGGGTCAAGCTCAAGCTCGAAGCGATGGCGGTGATCTGCGCCTGAAGCTGCGCCAGCGCAAACCCCTCGCCCGGCGTGGCCAGGCTTGGGGCCGACACGTAATCAAATATATCTTGCAGTTCGGCAAACAGGCGTCTCGCTCCCTCGAGGGCCGTGTTCGCGAGGCGCTCGACCTCGCTACGCGGCAGCGTATCCAGCTCATCCACCAGCAGGCCCAGGCCGCTGTAAATGTGGTTGAGGGGCGTGAGCAGTTTATGCGAAACCGCCGAGTGAAACTTGCGCATGTCCCGCCGGGCGGCAACTTGCTCGGTCACGTCCCGCAATTGAACCACCCCGCCGGAGGCGGGAGCGCCCACGGGGTGAAATATCTCTACCTGGAGCCAGAAGGCGCGCGTGTTGAGCGTCTCAGGCCGGACCAGATAACACCGCCTCGACAGGCGCGGCCAGGCCGCCCAGGCCGTCTCGGGTTCCAGCCGATATTGCCGCCGGACGACATCCACAAACTTTCCGGCGGTGGTGAAGCCATCCAGTGGAAGCCCCAGATAGAGGCAGGCGCGCGAATTGGCGTAAAGCAAGTGATCTTTTTCATCCAGGATCAGATACCCATCCGCGGCGTGATCCAGCACCCAGGCCAGGCGGACACGCTCCTCCAGCAGGCGGCGAAAACGGTTCAGGCGCGTGAGCGATTGAAGCCGCGCGGTCAGTTCCACGCTGTCGTAGGGTTTGGCGATGAAGTCGTCCGCCCCGGCCCGAATCCCCTCCAGCCGCGCCTCGCGGTCATCCAGCGCTGTGATCATCAAGATCGGCACTTCGCCCAACTGCGGATCGGCCCGCAGGCGGCGGCAAACTTCGTAGCCGTCCATCCCCGGCATCATCACATCCAGCAGGATGACGTCCGGCGCGACTTGCGCGGCTTTTGCCAAACCATCCAGCCCATTCACCGCGAGCTCAAGCTGATAATTCTCCCCGGCGAGCAGCGCTTCCAACCCTTCGCGCGCCGCCGGTTCGTCGTCAATGATTAGCACAATGCTGTTGGCCGACATCGTGGCTACTCCTGTGATTTGAGTTGGACGTCAATTTCCCGCGTTCACAAGTGAGATTGAATGGTCTGCGCCAACTGCTCCAGGTTCACCGGCTTGGTCAAATAATCGCTGGCGCCGGCGGCCAGACAGCGCTCGCGATCACCCGGCATGGCCAGCGCGGTCAGCGCAATCATGGGGGTCGCGGCCAGGCCGGCTTCCTGCCGGATGCGGCGCATGGCTTCCAACCCGTCCATCTCCGGCATTTGAACGTCCATGAGGATCACGTGGGGATGCACCGTGCGCGCTTGCTGGATCGCTTCACTGCCGTTGCGCGCGACGATCACGTCGTATCCCTCGGCGGCCAGATAATCAGACAGGACGGCAATGTTAACGGCGTTATCCTCCGCGAGCAGGAGCCGGGGCCTGGGCTGTTCGGCGTGGAGGGGTTCCACGAGCAGCACCGGATGGCCTGCACTGGCGGGGCTTTGGGATGCGACCTGGCCCAGCGTCGTCTGCAAATCGGCCAGGGACACCGGTTTGACCATATACGCCGCCGCGCCCAGCGCCGCCGCCCGCGCCCGGTCCTCCAGCACCGAGACAATCACCACCGGGGTCGTCCGGGTGCGCGGGTCAGCTTTGAGCTGCGCCAACACGTCCCAGCCTGATTGATAATCCGAGAGGTAGATGTCGAGCAGGATCACGCCGGGTTGGAGCCCGGCCGCTTTTTCCACCACGCCTTCGGCCTGCGGGTGCACGACGTTCGCCAGACCGAGCGCGCGGAGATATTGCGTCAACTGTTCGGCGACGATTGGGGCGTCTTCGACGGTGAGTGCTCTCTGCAAGGAAGAGGTTGGCCGCGGCGCGCTCAGGCGCGCCTCCGCCTGATTCATCCCCGGCGGGAGGGTCCACGGCAGGGTGATGGTGAACCGGCTCCCCCGCCCCACTTCGCTTTCCACCGCCACGCCGCCGCCATGCATCTCAGCCATACGCCGGACAAGCGCCAGCCCCAACCCGGTGCCCAGGTACCGGCGGGAAAGGCTGCTATCCAACTGCACAAAGGACCGGAACAATTTAGGCATATCCCCGGCGGCGATGCCGATCCCCTTGTCCCAGACGGTGAAGCGCACAATCTTCTGGCGGCTGTCGCCCTCCACCTGCAGGCCCAGCGAACCGCCCTCCGGCGTGAATTTAATGGCGTTGCTCAGCAGGTTCACCAGCATCTGCTTCAGGCGGCGGTTGTCGGCCAGCAGCCGGAGATCCAGGGGACTGAGGCTGTAGGCCACTTCCTGTCTCTTCGCGTGGGCCATTTGCTTGACCAGCCGCAGGCTGGCCTGACTTACTTCCTCGGCTGAAACCAGGCCGATCGCCAGCTCCAGCTGCCCGGCCTCAATCTTGGAGAGGTCGAGGATGTCGTTGATCAGTTCAAGCAGGAGTTTGCCGCTGTCTTCGATGGATCTCAGCGACTTGAGTTGTTTCTCGGTGAGCGGGCCGTAGATCTGCTTCTGCAGCGCCTGGGCGAAGGCCAGGATGCCGGTGAGCGGGGTGCGGAGTTCGTGGCTCATGCTGGCCAGGAACTCATCCTTCAGGCGGGCGGCCTTCGCCAGCGCCGCGTTGGCGGCGCTCAGTTCCTCCGAGCGCTGGCGCAGCGCTTCGGTCCGCTCCAGCACCCGCCGTTCGAGTTCAGCATTGAGCTGGCGGAGCGCGACTTCGGCGCGCAGGCGCATGATGACGATGGCGGCCTGGCCCGCGAACACGCCCAACAGGCGTACGTCGTCGGCGCCGAAACCACCGGGCTTGTTCAGCACGACCACATGGCCGATCACGCTGCCTTCAACGCGCATGGGAGTCACCAGCGCCGATTCCATCCCCTGACTCTGGGCTACCTCCCGCGCGAACGGCGGCACCTCCGTTGCCGAATTCATCAGCCGATAGCCGCGTTCCAGATATTCCTGATACTCCGCCAAGGGTTCGACGCCTCGGAACGCGAAACGCAAACTCGCCACCAGTTCGTCCCGGAGGCCATAGCCTGGAACCTGGCCGCACAGGTAGCCCTCCGAGTCGCGCAGCAGCACCACACACTGCTTTGCGCCAATCAGGCGGGCGATGCGCTCCACCACAATGCCGGAGGCTTCGCGCACGTCGGTCAACGCGCTAAAGGCCTGTGCGATCTCGTGCAAACCCTCCAACTCCTGCACCCGCTGGCGGGTCTCCTGAAGCAGGCGGGTTTCGGCTTCGAAGAATTGCGCGTTCTTAATCGCGACCGCCGCCTGATCGGCGAACAATCCTACGATTTCAATGTCCTCCGGGCCAAAGCGCTCCGGGCGCGGGTCGCAAATGCTGATCACGCCAAGCACTTGCGCCTGCCAGGTGATGGGCGCGCTGACCACCGCGCAGAACGGCACATTTTGTAGATGGGACAAACGCCCCGGCCACTGGTTATAGTCGGCGACCACCATAGGCGTGCCGCTTTGCGCTACCCGGCCCACGAGGCCTTCGCCCAAGCGTACTGGCGTGCTCACGTCTTCAGGCGGCAGGTTGGCCACCGGCCTCAGGGTCTGGCCATCCGGTTCCAGCAGATACAGGCCGCCCATGGGTGCATGGAGCAGGCGGGCGGCCCGCTCCATGATGGTCCGTAGCAGGGTCGGCAGATCCAACTGCGCACTCAGGTCGAGACCGGTTTCATGCAGGGCCGTGAGGAGCGCCACGCGGCGTTGCTCGGCCTCGAAGAGCCGGGCATTTTGGATAGCCCCGGCGGCTTGCGCGGCCAGCAGGCCCACCGCGTCCGCGTCCTCTGGGCCGAAGCGCCCCGGCCGCTCGTCCAACACGTTAATCACGCCGGTGACCTGCCCCTGCCACTTCATCGGGACGCTCAATACGGCCCGGTAGGGGACGTCAGTGAGGGTGGCGACATGTCCGGGCCACTGAGGATAGTCGGCGACAATCAGGGGTTCGCCGGTTTGCGCTACCCGGCCGGCCGCGCCCTCGCCCAGGCGCAAACGCGGGGCAGTGTGCTCACCGGGAGGCACGTTATGCCGCACCACCATGTCGAGGAATTGACCGTCTGTTTGGAGGAGAAAGAAGCTGCCCATCGAGGCATTCGACAAGCGTGCGGCCCGTTCCACGATCGTCTGCAAGAGGAGGGGCAGGTCAAGCTGGACGCTGATGTCCAAGCCGGTTTCATGCAACGCGGTGAGGAGCGCCACGCGGCGCTGCTCGGCCTCGAAGAGGCGGGCATTCTGGATGGTGACCCCCGCCTGCTGCCCAATGGACTCGGCCAACGCCAGATCGCGTTCGGTGAACCGCTTGCCGGTTTTGAGGCTGAACAATCCCAGCGCGCCCAGGCGAACATCGCCCGCGACGACAGGGACGCCCATCATGCCCTTCACCCCCGCCTCCACCCACTCACGCAGGGCGTCCGGGTGCGAGCCGTAATCGGCCACGAGAATGGGCTGGCCCGTCTCGACGATGCGCCAGGCGAGGCCGATGCCCTTCGGCGCTGGCGCCGAGTCCAAAAGCGCGGGAAGATTGAAGGTATAGGGGAACGTCATCGCTTCGCCACCCGAGGCCAGGACCGCCATCGAGCCAGCCTCGGCCCCCACCAGTTCCACGGCCAGGCGCACTACATTCGGAATGATCGTGTCGAGCTCCAGCGCGCCGCTGATCACGCGGGCTACTTCGTTGAGGCGCTGCTCGCGGACCAGGGCCTCGGCCGTCTCGGCAAACAACCGGGCATTCTGGATGGCGACCCCCGCCTGCCGCCCAACCGCTTCGGCCAGCGCCAACTCGCGCCGGGTAAATTTTCTCTCCGGGTTCAGGGTGAACAGTTTCAAAACGCCCAGGCACGTCTCCCCGGCAACGAGCGGCGCCGCCAAGTAGGCCCGGACCCCGGCCTCAACCGCATAGGGCATGGCCTGGGGATGAGTTCGATAATCGTCAATCAACACGGAGGCGCCGGTTTCCACCACATGCCAGCCCAGGCCCTCTCCTTTAAGGAAGGGTTCGGTGCGCCGCAACGGTGTCGGCAGGTTAAAGCTGTAAACCTCCTCCATGGATTTGCCATCCGGCGCGAGCAGAGCGACCGTCCCCGTCTCCGCGCCGATCAGTTCGGCGGCCAGGCGCGCTACGGCCGGGATCACGACGTCAAGGTCAAACGCACTACTAATCACGCGGGCCACTTCGTTCAGGCGCTGCTCGCGCGCCAGAGCCTCGGCGGTCTCAGCCGACAACCGGGACTGCTGGAGCGCAATCGCCAGTTGGTCGGCTACTTGGCGTGCGATTTCGATATGTTCGCTGCTGAAGATGCCGAGGTTGAGGGCCACCAGATTGAGCGTGCCAATCAACTCGCCGTGCGGCAAGAGGGGCAGGCACACCACTGCCCGCACACCCTCCGCCAGAAGTTGGTGACCAACGGCTGAAAGTTCTGAGATCGTGGCCAAGTCCTCTACGTCGAGTGGTTGACCCTGCCAGAGTGTCGCTAGCTCGGCGGCGTCGAACATGTCCCCGATCGCCAGATGAGTTCCTACCGGGATACTGGAGGTCTCGCCGTCGAAACTGCTGGCCAGCATGACCGCTTGACCAGCCCGAAAGTCAAATAGGGTGACGCTGGCGCGCCAACAGGGCACAAGTTGCCGGAGGCGACTCGTCGCGGCGGCGACGATTTCTTCCGGCGAGCGCGCGGCCAGAATGTTGCGGTCTATTTCGTGAAAAATTTCCATGCGCGCCGCGTAGCGTCGCAATGTTTCCTCGGCCTGTTTGTGCTCGGTGATGTCATGATAGTTCGCAACCATCGCCTGCACGCCAGGCAGGTGGAGCAGATTAGCCCCAGTGAGTTCGACCCAGCGCCATGAGCCGTCTTTGTGCCTGAAGCGAAATTGCGCTGTGACGCTCCGCGCTGGATCGGTGAAGAGCCGGCTAAACTCTTGCTTCACGGAGACAGCGTCATCGGGATGAACCCACGCAAATGAGTCCTGACCGAGACGCTCTTCGGGAGCATATCCTGAAAGCGATGTGATGGACGGACTGTCGTACAGGATGGTGCCTTGCGCGCTCAAAAGGGTGATCACGTCGGATGAATTTTGGATCAGCGCCCGAAAACGTTCTTCGCTGGCGCGCAGGGCCGCCTCCGCCCGCCGGCGCTCCGTAAGCGTCCGCCAATCCCGGAGCGCCCGCTCGGCGATGTGCGGCATGTCGCGCAGGGTTTCGTCTGATTTGACCACGTAATCCAGCGCGCCGGCCTTGATCGCCTCCACGGCCATCTGCTCGTTGCCATGGCTCGTCATGAGCACCAGCGGGACGCGCGGTGGTGATCCTGTCTCCGGCAGGAGGTCCATGCCCTCGCCATCCGGCAAGCGCCAGTCGGCGATGATCAGGTGGGGCAGCTTCGCGCCAGTTGCCACGTGAGCCCGGGCTTCCGCCAGGTTCTCGGCTACCGTCAGCCGCGCCGCGCCGCCGCGCGCCTCGAACGCCCGCCGCACCAACTCAGCATGATTCGTCTCGTCTTCCACCAGCAGAATGTGCACTTGGTCGTCACTCATGGTTACCGCTCCAGATGCTGCCGCGTTATCCTGGATTGCCAGGGGCGCCCTATTTGTTTGGCAGGGTGAAGCAGAAGGTGCTGCCGGCGCCTGGCCCATCTGACTCGACCCAGATTCTGCCCCCGTGCACTTCCACAATCCGCTTGACCAGCGCCAACCCCACCCCCGTCCCCTCGCTCTGCGCATCCAGCTTATCAAACAACCCGAACACCCTCTCGCGATACTTCAGATCAATCCCTATCCCATTATCGCACACGTAGAACACCGGCGGTGCGTCCCCGTCCGCTGCCCGCACCCCGATCTCGATGCCGGGCGCAGGCTGCGCGCCCATGAACTTGGCTGCATTGTCCACCAGGTTCTGCACCACTTCCACCAGCCGCGCCTGGTCGCCGTGGACGACAGGCAGGCTCGGCGCGACGTGAACCTGCACCCCCCGTCGAGTCAATCGGCCTTCCACCAACGCCAGGGCCTCGCGTACGATGGCCTCGAAGGGCGCGTCTTCGGGCGGGTTCATCTTGCGCCCGATGCGCGAGAGTTCGAGCAACTCGTCCAGCAGGCGCTGCATCCTGCCGGTGGCGTCCGCGATGCGGGCCAGGTCGGCTCTCAGCTGCTCGACGCTGCCAGAGACCGCATCTTTCTCCAGATAGCCCAGGAACCCGCGGATGGTAATGAGGGGGCTTTTCAGGTCGTGCGAGACGGTGTAGCTGAAGCGCTCCAACTCGGCGTTCTTGGCTTCCAGTTCTTTGATCAACGTCTCCCGTTCCGCGTCGGCCTGCTTGCGTTCGGTGATGTCCTGCACCGCGCCGTAGATGCCGGTCAACTGCTGGGCGGCCGGGTCCCACACCGGATGAGCATAGACGCGGACCCAGCGTGTCTCGCCGCGCTTGGTGATCGCTCGCACCTCGGTGACGACCCGCTGGTTGGCGCGCAGGGCGGCCATGTCGCGCGCGTCCTGCTCGGCGTCGTCGGGGTGCAGGGCCGCCAGCCAGCCCCCACGCGCCACGTAGGCCTCAAAGCTGTAGCCGGTAATGGCCTCAAACGCTCCGGCGACCCAATTCAGAGCTAATTCGCCCTCGGCGTCGAGTCGCGTCGAGAACATGTAATCAGAGCTGACGGTCGAGATTAAACGGTAACGCTCCTCGCTGGCAGCCAACTGCGCCGTGCGCTCCGCGATGCGCTGCTCAAGCTCGGCGTTGAGGCGGCGCACCTCGCCTTCGGCGCGCCGGCGCTCCGCCAGATCGCGCCGCGCCCGTTCCAGCGCGCGGTCCACCTGGCGCAGGGCGATGTTCAGCAAGACGGCCGTGACGAAAAAATACGCGGACGCGTTGAGCCACACCGCCATCTCAGCCAGCGGGCGATCGGCGTTGGGCAGCCAGCCGGCGCGGTTGGCCCACAGCATGGCCAGGCCGATCAGGCTGGCGACAGCCGCGACGATATAGCCGGCGCGCCAATGGATGAACAGGGCCGCTATCATCACAATCAGGGTGTAGAGGCTGTACGCCGTGCCCCGCACGCCTATGCCGGTGAAGCCGCCATACGTGGCGATAGCGCCATAGCCGAGGACCATGCCATACGCGACGAAGCGCACATGCCCGCGCCGCAACAGCAGCCACAAGCCCAGCGAAACACCTAACACAAAAACCGCGTCGCGCAGCAGCCGTTCCCAGCCGGGGGAGCGCACAAGCAGCGCCCCGGAGGCGGCCACTGCGCTGATGCCCAAACTTACCAGCACACTGGCGCGCAATAGTTGCGCCGTGTCTGCGCCGCCTGGGCGATCTTCAGGCGAGGTGAACCACGTTTTCCATTGGCTCATCATACGCCCTCCTCTGGAGCCGGGAGTTTACCCCGAATGGTTTGCGCCAGCCCTTCCAGGTTCACCGGCTTGGTCAAATAATCGTTGGCGCCAGCCGCCAGGCATCGCTCTCGATCCCCCGGCATGGCGAGGGCGGTCAGCGCAATCATCGGTGTGGTGGCCAACGCGCTTTCCTGCCGGATGCGCTGCATGGTTTCCAGCCCATCCATCCCCGGCATTTGAACGTCCATGAGGATCAGGTCAGGACTGACCTCGCGCGCTTTCTGGATGGCTTCGCTCCCGCTGCGGGCGACGATCAGCTCATATCCCTCCGCCTCCAGGTAATCGGACAATAGAGTGATCGTCGTTTCGGTGTCTTCCGCCAGCAAGAGCCGGGGCCGTCTGGCCTGGGCGAGTTTCACTAACCGCATCGGGTGGTCTCCACCAGCCGAACGGGGCGCCCCCCTCTGAGCCAGACGATCCGCCGGATCAATCCGCGGCGGGAGGTTCCACGGCAGAGCGATGGTGAAGCGGCTACCCTTCCCCACTTCGCTTTCTACCGCCACCCCGCCGCCGTGCAGCTCGGCCATGCGCCGGACGAGCGCCAGCCCCAGCCCCGTGCCTGCGTATCGGCGCGACAGGCGGCTATCCAACTGTACAAACGACTGGAACAACCGCGGCATATCTTCGCCGGCGATGCCGACCCCCGTGTCCCACACGGTGAAGCGCACAGCCTCCTGTCGGCTGTCGCCCTCGACTTCCAGACCAAGTGAGCCGCCTTCCGGCGTGAACTTGACCGCATTGCTCAGCAGGTTCACCAGCATTTGCTTCAGGCGGCGGTTGTCCGCCAGCAGCCGCAGATCCAGCGGACTGAGGCGGTAGGCCACGTCCTGTCTCTTCGCCTGCGCCATCTGCTTGATCAGCCGCAGGCTGGCCTGGCAGATTTCTTCCGCCGACACCAGCCCGATCTCCAACTCCATCATCCCGGCTTCAATCTTGGACAGGTCGAGGATGTCGTTGATCAATTCGAGCAGGTGTTTGCCGCTGTCTTCGATGGACTTCAGGGAGTTCAACTGCTTCTCGTCAGCGGGCCGTAGATTTGTTTCTGGAGCGCCTGGGCAAAAGCCAGAATGCCGGTGAGCGGCGTGCGCAGTTCGTGGCTCATGCTGGCCAGGAACTCGTCCTTCAGCCGGGCCGCCCGGGCCAGCGCCGCGTTCGCCGCGCTCAATTCTTCCGTCCGCTGCCGCAGCGCCTCTTCGGCGCGCTTGTGGTCAGTAATCTCCAAAGTCGTGGTAATCACCGAGATGACACTGCCGGCCTGATCGAATTCGGGTGCGCCCCACCGCTCATATATCCGGCCCTGGACCTCATACTCGGAGTGGTGCGGCTGGCCGGTGTCAAAGACCTGCTGAAGGGCCTGTTCGTTATGAGCAATCACTTCTAGGTCGCCATACAACTCGCGACTGGTCCTGCCGATCACTTCCGCCGGGGTGCGATTGGCCCGGCGGGCCGAGGCCGGATTGGCATACAAATAACGATACTGCCGGTCGTGGCGAGAAATAGATAACGGGTTGTTCTCCGCCAGCGCGCGGAAGGTTTCTTCACTGGCGCGCAGCGCCTGCGTGCGCTCGGCGACCCGGGCCTCCAGCTGGGAGCGCTCATAGAGCAGAGCCTGCAACAGTTCCTGCACATTCTCCTGGGAACGCTGAAACCCCGACCACAAATACCTGAAACCGACGAGCGTCGTCGCCGACAACAGCACCAGATCTAGTGCCGCTCCCATCCAATAACCCAGGGGCAGAGCCGGGGCGTCGGGACTCAGCAGGCGATGGTAGCCGGAGAGCACGAGCAGCGCTGCAACGCTGATCAGCAGGAGGCCCGCCCCGGCCGCTATCCATCCGGCCCGAAACGACCACAGCATGGCCGCCGACATGACGAGGGCCAGCAGCCACATCACCGCGTCGCTGGCCATACCGCCGTAAAAAAGATTCAGCGCGGCCACGCTGTAAAGCGTAAACAGCATGACCCCGGCGCGGATCCGATACGGCACAGGCGCAAAAGCCGCCACGACCACCGCGACATAGACCATGACGTAGAAATAAATCGCCGAGGCCGGGCTTACGAAGGAAGTTGCGATGAGGTCAATCAACCCCAACACGGCGCCAATGCGCAGAAGCGCCCGGACAAAGATATCCCGCCAGCGCTCGTACTGAACCACCCAAGACTCGAAATCTTCTGAGGTCGCGATATCTGCCAAGGTCATAGCGTTAGCCTCCGATGCGCCCCTCGTCCTACCGATGCCTGACTGGCCGCCGCCAAAGGAAGGAGCGTTCAGCGGACCGCCCAATGACTGCCTGAACGAAGCGGCGCGCCCCGTCGAACTTACCCTGCCCGGAAGGCGCGCCGCCCCAGTAGGCTGCTAAATCAGAGATGAACCGAGTCATTACACACGAGAAACCAGGTTTCTCAGAGAAACCTGGTTTCTGCCGCCGCACATGCAGCCGGAAAACGCTCTAATCCAGGCGGACCTTCGCGCCGAAGTCGCGCTTTTCCTGGCTGACGAAGTACGTCGCGCACCCGGCGTCAATCAGGTCAGGTGTGAACGTCACGCTCTCCATGTTGTACTTGGCGATGCTGATCATCTGGTCGAGGATGTCGCGCGGATGGCACATGCGGAAGGGGCGGTGGTACGGCTTGTACCACTTGGCCACCAGGTAATCAATGCCCTTCTCGTCGTACTCGACTTTCCTCGTCGTGCAGACCAGTTCCCAGATCTTGCGCCACTGGATTTCGTCGGGGTCGCCGATTTCGATCTTGAACTTGATGCGGCGCAGGAAGGCCTCGTCGGCCAGTTGGTTGGGGTCGAGGTTGGTGGAGAAAATCAGGAGTTGGTCGAAGGGAATTTCGAGTTTCGTGCCTGAGACCGTGGTGAGGTAGTCGTATTTCTTCTCCAGCGGCACAATCCAGCGGTTCAGCAAGTCCATCGCGCGGACCTGCTGGCGGCCAAAGTCGTCAATCATGAAGATGCCGCCGTTCGCCTTCATCTGGAAAGGGGCCTCGTAGAACTTGCCGACCTCGTTGTACGTCAGATCGAGCATGGGCAGGATGAGCTCGCCGCCGACGATGACCACCGGGCGCTTGATTCTCGCCCACCGCTTATCCAGCTCCCGCTGCGCCGGGGCGCTGGGGTCAAAAGCGTCATCGCTCTTCTTGGACAGCTCGTGGACGATGGCATCGTAAACTTTGATGATCTGCCCACCCGCATCCACGGCGTAGGGGATATAAACGTCGTCGCCCATCAACCGCGTGATGCGCTCGGCGACGCTGGTCTTGCCGTTTCCGGGGAAGCCGAACAGGAACATCGAGGCCCCGGAGTTTATCGCCGGGCCGATTTCGTTCAGCACGGCCTCGCTGACGACGAGATCGGAAAAAGCCTGACGCACCGTGCGGCGGGTGACGACGACGTTCTTGATCGTCTGCGCCTTAACGGCCTCGACACAGGCCTTGAAGGAGACCGGAGCCGGGCCGCTGTACTCAGTCTTCTTGAGGGCGTCCTCGACTGCCCGCTGTCCGCGCGGCGGCTTCAACACGTACTCGTAGCCCGCGTCGCCAATGCCCTTCTGCCCGGCCACGTCCAGCAAATCCTGCTGCCGCATGCCCACCATCACCGGGCCAACCAGCTCAAAGGAGAGGCCGAGCGATTGAGAGACATCCACGCCGGTCAGTCGGCCCCGGTTATAGACCACGCGCAGAATCATTTCCTGCAATAGCGTGCGGTTGAGGCCCGTCTCCTCCACCGTCTTTGGCGCATGGGGGAAAAAGGTGTTCTTGAGCGGCGCGGTCCCCCCATCCACTGGCGGCGGGTCACCCAGCAGCCTGACCCCGGTCAGGCCGCCCTTCTGCTGTTGCTGGGCGACGAGCAGATCCAACTGGTCTTTGTGCAGTTTCAGGTGCTGGATCGCCTCGGCATCATTCTTGGCCTGGGCCTCTTTGAGGCCTTCCATGATCGCACGGGCGACATCGTATTTGACGCCTTCCACATATATGTGGTGCAAATACTCGCCGGGCCGCGCGTAGCAGTCTGGCGTGTGGTCTTTGCGCTGGCGCATGGCCGCATAGGATTGATCGTCAAGCAGAAATCGCATTCCTTACCTCCCCGGAATCCGGTCCGGTATATCGCGGCTAATATACTCTTTTCTTCCAATTTAGAAAACCCGCCTGCTATCACCTCGCTGTCAACCTGACGCGCTCTCACCCAGCGCGGCGAGCAGATTGGCGAGACGCACACGGGTGAGGTCGGGGAACACAGCCTCCGCTGCCCCCACGCGCTCGCGCGGCCCGAGGCCCACCGAGTGGAACCCCCCTGCCCGCGCCGCCGCGACGCCCGCCGCCGCGTCCTCGACCACGACGCACTCAGCGGGCGGGAAGCGCAGTTGCGCGGCGGCGTGCAGGAACAAATCGGGCGCAGGCTTCTGGCGCTCGACGCTGTAACCGTCGGAAATCGCGTCGAAGAGGAGGCGGATGCCGAGGCGGTCAATCACCTCGGCCGCATTTTTGCTCGCCGAGCCGAGCGCGTTCTTCAATCCGGCGGCGCGAATCTCCTCCAGCAATTCCTTTGCGCCGGGAAGCAAATCGCGCGGCGCAATCTCCTTGATGAAGTCGAGATAGTAGCCGTTCTTGCGCGTCATCATCTCTTGAAGATTTCCTTCGGGATAGACGCGCCCCCTCAGGATGAGCATGAGCGACTCGCGCCGCGAGACTCCGCGCAGGCGTTCGTTATCCGCGCGGGTGAAAGGCAGGCCCTCTTCGTCGGCCAGGCGCTTCCACGCGCGGTAGTGATATTCGGCGGTATCGGTGATCACGCCGTCGAGATCGAAAATGAAAGCCTGGATCATAAATCCCAACTCCCAAGCGCCAACGTCCAGAAGCGGGTGAAGAAACCCGTTTTCTCAGAGAAAATGGGTCTGTAAATCAGCCTGACGTCCCCTTGGACTTTTATCCAGACACTGTGGAACGCAGCGTCCAGATCTCGAGCGCGATCAGCCGCGCCTCTCCACCCACGGTATAGAGCTCCAGTCCAGTGCTCTGTGGAGAGGGGAAGATCAAATCACTGATCACCGCCCGTCCGTCATTCCCAAAGACTTCGACCGAGCAGGCATCAACGAAGATGTGCAGTTTGGCTCTGCCCTGTTCAAGCGGCAGCGGCCCCCGGTGCCGGCCGGGGAACGCCGGCGCAAATTCAGTATTTCCAGAGCGGCGGCGATCCACCCAGAGTTCCTCGGCGAGGACGTCATAGCCAATCACGGTTTCCTCCCCCGGCCCGGCGCGGACCTTGAGTCCGAATTCGGCCGCCGAGCCTGGGCCAAATTCGACTTCGATCTCCAGAACGGCCCCCGGGTCTCCCAGCGCCGCAAGTTGAGCGTTCACAGTCCTGATGTTCGTCCCGACGCGGTGATACAGCGGCTGGCGCAACCGCGCCAGTTCGGCGATGGGGTGTTGAACCAGCCTCTTCCCCTCCGGGGATTCCCGAAGCGTCAGCACGCGTGGGATGGAGAATATGCTCCGCCAGGGCGAGGTCGGCGTCATGTTGGCATAATCCCAGTTGTTCATCCACCCGACCCATAAACGCCGTCCATCCTTCGGGGGAACGTCACTCCACGATTGGGCCGCATAGAAATCCCTGCCACAGTCCACACGGAGAACCTGGTCATCCGGCGCATCGTTGACGAACGTCATCCCGTCGAACTGCCCGATGAAGTACTGAGCGCCGATGCTCTTGTTCACATCCACTTTCAAGATCCATTTTTGGGCCTCGGGCCGCCCCTCGACGGCGAGCGGAAACAGATCAGGACATTCCCACTCGTTATTCACCGCGCCCGCCTGGCCAAAGTCGCTCAGGTGCGCCCAGCGGCGGAGGTCGGGGGAGCCAAAAAAGCGGACCCTCTGCTGATCGGCCAGGACGGTGACCATGATCCATTGGCCGGTGACCTCGTGCCAGAACACTTTGGGATCGCGGAAGTGCGGCAGGTTGAGAGCCAGGACCGGATTGCCCGTGTGCTTCGTCCACGTTCGCCCGCGGTCGAGACTGTAAGCGAGGTTCTGAGTTTGTTGTGCGGCGCTGTGCCCGGTGTAGATGGCGACCAGAGGCGGCTCAGCCGAAGCGCCGAACCGGCTGGTGTTCCGCCAATCCACCACCGCGCTCCCGGAAAAGATCATGACGCCGTCCGCCTCGTAAAGCGCGATAGGGAGATGCTCCCAGCGCACCAGATCACGACTGACGGCGTGCCCCCAACTCATGTGCCCCCACGTATCTCCAAACGGGTTGTGCTGGTAAAAGAGGTGATACTCGCCCTCATAGAACACCAACCCGTTGGGGTCGTTCATGAAGTTCGCCGGTGGCGTGAAGTGGTATCGAGGGCGCGCAGAGAGGTTGGAGTCGGTCATCATCATTCCCAGGCTTCTCGTCGTCCAGAGCGACGAAACCATAATCGCCGGGCCTTCTCCACCCCTCTACATATCGGCGGAGTTCCGACGATGGCACGATCTCATTGTAATTGTCTTTGAATAGGGGCTGCTTACAATATCCTTACGGTTAGGTTGGTCGGCCATTCACATCGGTCAGGCGCAAAAGGTCGAGTTATAAACGCGGTGGGCCCTGTAGGATACGCCCCCGCATCAGGCGCGTCGCTTCAGGCGTCAAAGGGGCTTCCCAGTTCCATCCATAGCGCCAGGGGTCAATCGTCTCAATCCACTACGGCCTTTTGGCGTATCGCTCGGCCACGATGCCCGGTTGATCCAGCACCTGCCCCTCCTGCAACGAGCGGGCCAGCAGGATATATTCAGCGTGCGCCCAGGCCAACGGCGTGGCTGAGCCTGTGCCCTCGCCCGTGTCCGCAAAGACCTGCTCCGGCAGCATCAGCCCGTCGTTGGCAAACTTTTCCATGATTTCAAGCATCGCGCGGGCCTCGTCCACCTGACCGGTGGCCAGCGCATAGTGGCCGCGCTCGCCATTGAAGATAGGCCACAGCCGACCCTGGCCGGGCGAGCATTCGCCGGGGCGTGGTTCGCCGTAGCCGTCGAAATTGTAGCGATGCCACCCCGGCCCGTTCGGCGTCACCTCGCGCAGCGCGGCGTCTATCTCGGGCAGGCTGCCGAGGATCGAAGGGGCATCCGGGGCGCGCACGCCAAGCCGCACCAACTCCAGCGTGCTGACGTCAACGATTTCCTGAACCCGATGCCGTCCCCCGCCGTTGGCGATGTCAATATCCGCCGGCTCCTCTGGCTCGCCGTTCGGCGTCAGGCGCAGGAAATATGAGCCATCGCCGAGCGTCCCGGTGGTGGTGAACGTCCAATGTTCCAGACGCTGGTTCAACAGGTCGGCGCGGGACAACCACTCCCCTGCCGCCGCCGCGTCGCCCGCGCGCCCGGCCATGTCGGCGGCGGCGACCAGCGCGGCGATTTGCGCCGCGATGGCGTGCGGAGAGTAACCGCCCGCCTCCTCCCATCGCTCCTGAGGCGTCACTGGGCCATTAGCGGCGATGAACGCGGCCGCCGGCTTCACTAGACTTTCGTAGCGGCCCTCTGCCCCCAGCGCCCAGGCCAGCAGAATCGGGTCGGCCACTTCATCCATCTGGAGCGATCCCCAGCGGTGCGCGCCGTCCAGAAAAGCGTTTTGCGGGAAGCTCCCGTCATCTTTCTGCAATACCTCGTCGAGGTAGGCCAGCGTCGTCCGCGCGCTCTCAAGGTCGCCCAGGGCGATGAAGGCCTGGGCGACGTGATACAGGTCGCGCGGCCACACATAGCGATAGCCCTGCTCATTCGGGTCGTCGTCCGGCTGGCAATACCCCCAGGGAATGGAGAGCGAGGCGACGCCCGCGCCGTGGTAGGTCTTGTCTTCGTGCGCCTTGAGGACCATCGCGCTCACCCAATAGAGCGGGTCCGGCGAGGCGGGAGCTTTTAGCCCAGAGAGATAGCGCCGCCAGCCCGCAATATAATCCTGTGCTACCGCATCAAAGCCGCGCCCCAGCGTGGCCTGAGCCGCTGCGCGCGCCGCCGCCTCTGAATTGCCAAAGCCCACGACGAGCGTCGTCGGTTGGCCGGTGAGCAATGCGAGGGTGGCCGCGCCGTAATTCGGCCTCGGCAGGTGGTCAAACGTCCAGTCGAGGCGGCCATCCTGCAAATCTTTGAGGCCGTCGCTCGTGAGGAGGAAACCCACCGAGGCGCGGGCCGGGGGCGGGTCGGCCAGCAGAACCGCGTACACCCCAGCCCTCTCGTCCCAGGCGACGACCGCGCCATCCCGCACCGCGAGTTGATCGCCTGCGCCGGAGCCGCCGAGGTGCGGGACGAAGTAGGCGTAGGCGCTGTGGGCGGCGTCCGCGCTGGTGAAGGTCCAGCGCGTGATCAGACTGTCGGCCGCCGGGTCGGTGACCACGTCTTTCGTCGCCTGCCATGCCCCACCAGGGTCTTTAGTCGTCAGGCGATACGCCAGCGCCTGCAGGTCAAGATACTCCACGGAAACGGGAAGCGGATTCTGCTGATCGGCCTCGCGCCGGACGCCCTGCGGCCCGGCGACGAGCAGGCTGAGTTCACGCGCATTCGCCCTCCCCACGGTGGGATAGAGCAGGTCGGTGATCGCGCCGCCCGTGAGGGTGAACCATACCCGTGAAGGCGCGGGCAAGTCCCCGGCGGCCTGATCGTAAGTGTACGCCGTGCCTACGCCCGACTTGCCGCCGGACGACCAGACGTCAAACGACACCGGGCGTCCGGTGGCGGCCCCGGTCGTGGTCACGGGGGAGGGACTGGCTCCCGACTGCGGAGCGGGAGTCGGCGCTGTAATGCAGGCGGCGAGCGCCAGACACACCCCAACGGAACGCAGAACTACTTTCTTTATTCTCACAGCCTATGCGCCAAGATCAGATGGTGAGCCAGGTGCGCCTTATCCGCGCCGCGAAACTCAGACTCATTTTACATCCACCTCCTGCAACCTGCCCCGGTGGAAAAACTTGAACGCCAGTCGTTTCCAATGTTTAGGCAGGCGCGGGTTGGCCCTCCACCCCTCCGGCGAAATGCGCAGCCCGCCGAAGCCGAAGACGACCGCCTGCCACGTCCCCCCCGCCGAGGCCGCGTGGATGCCGTCGCCCGCGTTGCCGCGCACGTCGCGCAGATCGGCGCGCACCGCGCGGATGAAGTGCTCGTAGGCGTGGTCGGGCTGGCCCACGTCGCAGGCCATGATCGCCATGATCGAGGGGCCGAGTGACGAGCCGTAAGTATGGTCGGTGCGCGGGTTGTAGTAATCGTAGTTCACGCGCACCGCCTCGTCGGAGTAGTAGTCGCGCAGGAGATATTGCAGCATCAGCACGTCGGGCTGCTTGAGCGCCTGCGTCTCGTTGCAGCCCTCGATGCCGAAGATTTCCTGCGCCGACCTGGTGCGCGGCTCCAGCACGGCCAGGTCCACGTCTTTGCGCTGGAAGTAGCCCTCGAACTGCTCGATCAGGCCGGAAGGCTCGACATGCAGATGCACTTTCTCAATCACCTCGCGCCAACGCGCCAGCGCGGAAGGGGTGAGCGAGAGTTCCTCGGCCAACTCGGCGGCTTTGGTCGGCGCGCGCCCCCTCAGCCATTCCAATGTATCCAGCGCAGTTTGCAGGTTCCACTGCGCCATGCAGTTGGTGTAGGCGTTGTTGTCCACGTGCTCGTGGTATTCGTCTGGGCCGATCACGTCGTTGTATTCGTAGCGGCCGGCCTCCGCGTTCCACTCGGCGCGTGCGCCCCAGAATTTGGCCGTGTCCAGGACGAGTTCCGCGCCCTTTTCGATGAACCACTCGTCATCGCCCGTCAATCTCCAATACTGATACGCGGCGTAGGCGACGTCGGCGGAGATGTGGATCTCGATGTCGCCCGTCCAGATGCGGACGAGTTTGGCCCGGTCGGCGAAGTGCGGAAGCCAGGTGGGCGTGACTTCTTCGCCCGTGTCCGCGCTCTCCCACGGGAACTGCGCTCCTTCGACGCCGTTGGCCTTCGCCTTCGCGCGCGCGCCGGGCAAGTTGCGATAGCGGTAGTTGAGCAGGTTCCGGGCGATGTGCGGCGCGGTGTAGGTGAACAATGGGAGCATGAAGACTTCTGTGTCCCAGAAGGCGTGCCCGCGATAGCCAAACCCGGAGAGCGTCTTGGCCCCGATGCTCACCCGGTCGTCGTGGCGCGGCGCGGCGATGAGCATCTGGAACAGGTTGAAGCGGATGGCGATCTGCGCCTCGTCGTCGCCTTCTATCACCACGTCCGTACGCTCCCACTCTTTGGCCCATGCCTCCGCATGGTCCTTCAGCGCGGCGGGCCAGTCCGTCACGCTGTTCACGCGATCCATGGCCGCCTGCACGATCTGATCCTCTGGCAGGTCGCGCGAGGTGAAGACAGCCACTCGTTTATCCACGATCAACGTTCGGCCCGGCGCGGCCTTCATTTTGAGCGTGAGAGTCGGCGTGTTCTCCGCGTCCCACCAGGCCGCGCTCAGCCGGCGGCCTGCAACGCCTACCAGCCGCATGGCCCCGGCCCAGCCGATCCTGGAGCGGCGTGTGCGGCAGTGCAGATAGGCGGTCGCCGAGCGCGCGTCAGGCCGCGCTTCGGCCCCCTGCCCTACCCGATGCCAGTGGGCCAGGCCCTCGTTGTCGGCGTTGCCGTTGAGCGAGGCGCGGAACTCGACAAAGCCCGCGAATTCTGGCCTGACCTTGCAGCGAATAAATAACAGATGCGGGTCAGCCAGGGAGGCGAAACGCTCAAAAGCGATTGTCGCCGCGAGGCCGGCAGGCGAGCGCCAGCGCACCGCGCGGCTAAGCGTCCCTGTCCGCAAATCCAACGCCCGGGTGAAAGACTCGACCACGCCGGCGTCCAGCGAGAAGCGTTCGCCGTTCAAGTGGACGGTGAACGGCAGCCAGTCGGGCGCATTGGCCAGCTCGGTGAACACAATCGGCGCGGCGTCAAAAACGCCGTGAATGAAAGTGGTCCGCCGGTCGCCCGGGCGGCCCTCCTCAAACGCCCCGCGCGTCGAAAGGTAGCCATTGCCGAGGGTGAAGATGGTCTCTTGGTGGTGCTGTTTCGCCGCGTCGAAGGCGTCTTCGGTGATGGT
>Ga0209751_10001381_pt1 | contig 25040 bp, 47 predicted proteins | sample RifCSP13_1_FD_184019 | JGI IMG/M metagenome (GOLD analysis project Ga0209751, IMG submission 184019) | Soil microbial communities from Rifle, Colorado - Rifle CSP2_sed 13_1 (SPAdes) (version 2) | ecosystem: Environmental > Terrestrial > Deep subsurface > Rock core/Sediment | place: Rifle...
GCGGTTGCCGAACGAGCGTAACTCCATCACCCACAAGATCCAAGTGGCAGACTGGGACGGCTATGTCACCGTCGGGCTCTATGACGACGGCACACCCGGAGAGATCTTCATGGCCAGCAAAGAGGGTTCCACCGTAGGCGGGCTGCTGGATGCTTGGGCGACTAGTGTGAGCATAGGACTCCAGCACGGGGTTCCCTTGGAGACCCTGACCAAGAAGTTCCGCAGCACCCGCTTCGAACCAAGCGGGCTGACTCAGAACTCCACTATCAAGACCGCGACCTCGATCGTCGACTACGTCGGTCACTGGCTGGAGCAGAGGTTCCTCAACGGACACCTACCGGAGCCGGAGCTGACGGGGATGCTCTGCAGCGACTGCGGCGGCCGCATGATCCTCCAGATGGGCTGCCACGTCTGCGAACAGTGCGGTAACGAGAAGTGCGGCTAAGCCGTGACAAAGCAGACCTGCCCGCGGCGGATGACCGACTTTGGTCCATGGGAGCGTGAGGAGAACCTAGACAGATGGCGTAGCGGCACGAGCTTCGCAAAGTACGCTAATGATCCTACGTTCCGTAATTGCTCATTCTGCGGCAGCATCGACCCGGAGCAATTCCTCGACTTCGTGGCGCAGGGGTGGGTTGTCGTACCGACCGACAAGGATTACAAGGCGTACTTGGGCAGGCCGGTAGACCCACACCCGCTTCTTGAAGGCTCGGAAGTCACTATTGACTTTGAGGAGGTCGGTAAGTTCTACTTCCAGCATCTCACCGCTGAGCAGCAGGGGCGCTTTGTCGAACTCCTGAACAGCGATCAGATGCGTCTGGCATACCCGGGCCACTTCTATCGCAAGCCCTATTTCATAACAAAGGACCGATGAGGCGCCGGAGCCAACTGGAGGGATCAATGGAAGAGTTGAGCAATCAGGCTGTGATGGAACAGGCCGAGGAAAGCTTGGTTCAGTTCGCCACCATACTGGGATCTTATTTCAGGAAGCTGAGGCAGGAGGGCTTCAGCCGAACTGAGGCACTCCGGATCGTACTCGAATATCAACGTATGATGCAGGGCGGCTCAGCTAAAGGAGCCGATAGTGGATGACCTGACCTGCCAAGGCTGTAAGAAGAAGATGAACAGCCACCATCGCTGCTATCGCTGCGGAGGCTGGTTCTGCAGCGACTGCTTCGACACCGCCACAAGAATGTGCTTGACCTGCGAGAAAGAAGGGAGACGGATATGAGCACTGCATCAACCCAGGACAAACTGGCGGAGGATTATTCATAGGGCAAGCCTCCTGCTGGCCTGCCTGACGCTAGGCGGGCTGGTCGGAGGTCTTGTGGGCCACAGCGCCGGAAGCTATGAGCCACAACTTGAGAAGCAGTCTGTCATCCAATACGTCCCGTGGCAGTGGGTCGGGCCACCACAACAGAAGTTACCATCTTCACTGGTCCCGGCGCCGGTGCTGGCACCGATGCCGGCAGCCCTCAGAATTCCGGTGGTCATCGACGCTTGGGATGCTTTCCGCCAAGGCTATCGAGACTTCGGTGGTCGGGAAGGCTGGTTAGAACACTTTGTCCAAGACGTATTCTCTTCCTGCGAATCTACCGTTTGGGGAGGCTGGTATTCTAACGGTTACGTCTCCCGTGCTCAGTTTCATCCTGACTCCTGGGCCACCACTGTTCGGAATACCGGTCTGGTCGAGCCCACTGATCCCTACGTCGTGGGGGGTAATGTTGCTTGGTGGAGCAACGCCATCAGGCACCCCGGAAGCACTGCGGGCTGGCCGACCTGCTGGTGGTGGGGGAACATCCCATGACTAAGAGACCAGAACCCGCTGTAGGACAAGTCTGGGAGTCCACGGATCCACGTGACTACGATCCGCAGACAAGGATGTCTAGACGGATGACGATAGTAGGATTCGAGGGCAACTGGGCTCTCATGCGGAACCGGAAGACCGGGCGCCTGACCCGTATCAACTTCCACCGACTGAACAACACTCTGGGTAGACGTGGCTACAGGCACGTAGAATGATCATCCTCAGCGACGTCATCGCCTGCCCTGTCTGTGGCTACCCCTGTCCGATTCGAGAAGAGGACGAGACGTCACTTGTCGCCGAACGCTGCCCAACCTGCAGGGTTAGCTGGGAGTGGCTGAAGGCAGATCAGGCACTGATCGTTTTCGACGAAGGAGTGGAGAACAATGGCTGACTACACTTTAGGCCGGCTGTACGCACCTGACGGCCGGGACCAGAACTATCCGATGCGGGCCCTGCTGGCAGCTGTGGCCGTCCCGGGCAGCCGCACTTGGTACACCCGCAGCATCCTCGATCAGAGCATCAGGCCTTGGTGTGTCGCCTACGCTTGGGCTGGTTGGCAGATCGCCTCTCCCACCCGTACTATCCACTACTCCCCACCAGACTGGCTCTACAACGAAGCCCAGAAGGTAGACGAGTGGCCGGGGGAGGGCTACGACGGAACCTCCGTCAGGGCCGGCGTGAAGGTGCTACAAGCCGCAGGCAAAGTCAGTGAGTACCGCTGGGCCGTCACCGTCGAGGACATCAGGCAGTGGCTGCTGACCCGCGGCACCGTCGTCCTCGGCACCGACTGGCACCGGTCGATGTTCGAGCCCGGCGCCGACGGCTTCGTCCACCCGGACGGGAACATTGCCGGTGGCCACGCCTACCTCTGCATCGGCTGGTCGGAACGGAGGAAGGCCTTCCGCTGCCTGAACAGTTGGGGCACCGGTTTCGGTCAGCACGGTCGCTTTTGGCTCGGGAGCGTTGACCTAGCGATCCTGCTCCACGAGAACGGCGAAGCCTGCGCGGCCGTAGAAGCAGCCTGATGTGTACCAAGTTCCTCGGCGACGGCCTCTGCTGTGGCTATGACTGCCTCCTCTCCGATGACGAGCCGGCCCAGCAGCACGAGGAGGTGTGGTGTCAGTACCTCGACGAGAGCTTCCGCTGGGCGGAATACCCAGACGACGAGGAATGGTGGCGCCGAGAAGAAAGGTGGTCAGTGCTGACATGAGCCACGATTGGACCTACCGGGCCCGCCTAAACCGGGTCGTCGACGGCGACACCTACATCATGCTTATCGACCTCGGCTTCCGAACCTACGGCTTCCACGCCATCAGGCTAGCCGGCGTCAACGCTCCGGAGCTCAGAACGGAGGAGGGTGACTTGGCCAAAGTCTGGGCCACCGAGTGGTTCTGGGAGCACAGTCATCTCGTCGACGCCGAGGAAGGATGGCCGTTCATTCTCCTGACGGAGAAGCTGAAGACGACCTTCAATCGCTACATCGGGACGATCACCTGCAGCCAAGGACACGACTTGAGCACCGCCGTGAAAGAGGCTGTGGAGGCCCACAGCTGGGTGGTTGGGACTCCGCCGTCTTCACCCACTACTCCACCCGCAAACAGCCCCTGACGGTTCGTACGGTTCGTCTGAGTGGACTCTACAACCGAGGGAGGGATGCAATCACAATAGTTCGGCTGAGCCACGCTCTCGACCTGCCAGAGATCTACGACGGCTACCTTCAGGCCAAGCTAAGGAGTTACGGCCAAGTAGCCGTTTATCCCTACTGGCCGGTGGAAGACTTCTCTTCCTTCGGTCCTGACGTCTATGTAGTCTCCAGCAACCGGAGGAAGCTGAAAACCCCGAGCGGCTGGCCCCTCTGGCTCTACGAGGCATGGCTCACCATAGAAGCAGGTCTCAGCCTCGTGGTCGATGATCGTGAAGGAACCAAAGAGTATGAGATTGCCAAGCGGCTCTGGCCGGACGTTAGCGTGGTGCGTTGGAGCGAGACAACCTGCGAACACATCGAGATAGATGGAGTGACCTACCATGCCTGACATCGACCCCCTCAGCCAGAGGTTCATCGACATCCTTGACGAGCTGAAGGAGCTCTATTTTCGGAAGCAGTCTGACTACGGCAAGCCGGAAGACCTGTTCAGCAACCTCCGCGGCGCCACCGACTGGGGCGTTCCCCAGTGGGTCGGAGCGATGATCAGGGCGAACGATAAGATCAGGAGGCTACAGACCTATGCCATCCAAGGCAACCTTCTGAACGAGTCAGTGGAAGACGCCTTCAACGACCTTGCCGTATATACCATCATCGCCCGTGTCTTGCGGGAGCAGGAGCTGGAGGAGATACGACAAAAAGTATCAGCTAACTACGATGAACCATTGCCAAGTGAATACGAACGGCGACGTCTGAGGGGGCCATTGACAAGCCCGGAGAGAACGCCTTAGGATTGACCCTTGCCGCTACCGGCGCCGACGCCACAGCCGTCAGCCAATGAAGCCCTAGCGAACCCCTCGAAGCCCGAAGCCAACATCAGCTTTTGGAATGTACCAGCGGAGGTTCGCATGGCCAAGAAGAAGGAAGAAGAGTTCCCCCTGCCGCAGGAGCTGAAGGACAGCCTGCTCCACCAGCTACTGGTGCAGCTGAACAGGCAGGTAAACGGTCAGAACCCGAAGGAGATAGCAGACGACATCGCAACGTCTCTGGCCGCCGACATCGCCGACGATAGAACGGTATCGCTGTCTTGGCGCGCCCCTAGCGGACAGGTGATCACCGTCCGCGTCGCCGGCTGGCTGGCCGACGTTATGGACTTCGTCGCCGCCCGCCAAGGGGTGAGCCGCAACAGGTTGATGACAGACGCTCTCTACCGCGACGCCCTGCCGAAGTGGCTGGCGCTGCTTCGCGAAAACGATGAGGTGATGGAAGGCTCGCTGGCCGTTGCCTATAAGAGGCTGGACGCCTTGGCCAAACGTACGGAGTACAGCCGGATGGCAGAGAGATCCGTGTCTCCTCTGATGGATGAGGTCGTCAGTCTGATAGCAGCTATGGAGTGGGATCACGCTGCTCACGACCTGCTGGAGTTTATGCGGATAATCGACGGCGTCACCAACCCGTTCTGGCGGCAGAGGATGCTTGCCGAGATCCTCAGCAACAGCAAGCGGCTGACCATGATCCTGACGGCACTGCAAGACAACAACGCGGCCGGCGCCGGGGAGGTCGCAGAGCTCATCCAAGAGTGGCAGCGGCAGCTCGCTTAGCGATGTAGTCACTGTAATTATGATTTTTGTAATTTTCTGACATGGAAACAGGCGCCGCTGGCCACCCCCTCCCCACACCCCTCCCCTTATATATATCTATATATAATATATATATACATATAGGCTATGGCTATGGCTATGGCCGTACGATGCTGCTACTCCGTATCCCCCGTATCCTCCGTATCAAAACAGGCAACCACCCTCAAGCCGATTACAAAAATCATAATTACAGTGACTACATCAAAGGAGGCGCCGCATGGCCGAGGGACTGAGCATCGACAAAGGGGCGCTCAACACAGCGCTCATCAGCTGGATCGAGGCCCGGCAGGAAAAGGAGCGACTGGGGCTGCTGTTGGCCGACGCCGAGCGAACGTTCACCAAGGCCAACGTGGCCGAGCGAGAGGCCTACGTCGCGGTCGAGGCCACCATCGTTGGTCTGTCTGATCCAGCCAAGGAGATAACCATCAGGATAGGCACGACACTATTTCATCTTTCACCCAGCAAGGGCCAAGCGATAGAGAGCTTGCTCTGGGCCTTGGCGCATGGTGCGGAGAGCGAAGGCGAAGGGACATGACCGTCCTCAGCGATCGCACCATCAAGGAAGAGCTGGCCGCCGGCCGCCTCGCCATCAAGCCCCTGAACGAACGCGATATCCAGCCGGCGTCGGTTGACCTGCACCTGGACCGCTGGTTCCGTATCTTCCGCGTGACCAGCCGTTCCTACGTGGACGTCCGCAAACCGATGGACGATCTCACGGAGCAAGTAGAGATCAACAGAAACACGCCGTTCTTCCTCCAGCCCGGATCATTTGCACTGGGCTGCACATTGGAGTCTGTGACCCTGCCTGATGACATCGTCGCCCGCCTGGATGGGCGGTCGTCGCTGGGGAGGCTTGGACTGCTGGTGCACGCGACGGCGGGCTACGTGGACCCCGGCTGGACCGGCAAGCTCACGCTGGAGCTGTCCAACCAGTCACAGATGCCGATAGCGCTGTACTACGGGATGAAAGTCTCGCAGATATCATTCCTGCGGATGTCAACTCCGGTGGAGCGGCCGTACGGCTCGTCCGGTCTGGCGTCCAAGTACCAAGGGCAGACCGGGCCCACGCCCTCACGAATCCATGAAGAGGCTACTCATGAAGGTTCCTGACAACCCACACGAGCTCGGCCTGCCTTACGACAGCTGGTGGGCAGAGCAGCAGTCGGCGCTGCAGAGGATCGTCGACTCCAAGGCGAAGACGCTGCTGGTAGTGGCTCCGACAGGATCGGGCAAGACGGGAATCGCCATCGGCCTCTCACGCATGCTTCAGTCGAAGAAGAGCTTCTTCCTGACGAAGACCATTGCCCTTCAGCAACAGTACCGCTCGATCGACCGGAACCTCTTCGCCTGCGTCGGCAAGAAGAACTTCAACTGCATCCTCCCCCAGCACGAGCACAAGACGGTGGACAAGGCCCTCTGCCAGAGTGGCTGGATCTGCCCCCTGAAACCACGCTGTCCTTACTTCCGGCAGATGGCACAGGCGGCCCGGGCACCAGAAGTGGTGTTCAACTACGCAATGTGGCTGTCATCGTCACAACATGCCAAGATGTTTCAGACTTGTGAGGTCATGGTCGCCGATGAGGGGCATGAGCTGGAGAAGGAAGTCGTGAAGTTCAGCAAGATCCATCTCAACAAGCGTGCCTTCGAACGCTGGGGGATCGAGCTGCCGGACAGGCAGACCATTGCGGCCTACGCACAATGGGCTACCGAACTGCTGGCCCCGATCGCCAATAGCCGGCGCCGTGTCGACGACGAGATGTTCAGGACCAGACCGGACAGCGAAGAGATGGAGGAGCTGTCACGGTCGATCAGAGAGCTGGATGCTATACAGAAGACGCTGGGTCGGCTGGAACACGCGCCGGAGTCTGGCCACTGGTTCATACAGAAACGCAAGGACGGCAGTATCGATATGATCCCGGTGTGGGCCTCTCGCCACGCCTCGGTAATCTTCGACGCCGCCAGCCGCAAGGCCTTGGTCATGTCAGCCACACTGCTGCCCACGGACAAGACAGCCCACCGTATGGGTATCACGGAGGACTTCGAGTTCATCGAGGTGCCGTCCACCTTCGACGGCTCCCGCTCGCCGGTCGTCTACCGTCCTGTGGCTAGACTGAACAAGCGGAACTTGGAATCCAATCTGCCCAAACTCCTCAAGGCCGTCGACGATATCCTCGACGACCATCTGCCAGAGGAGCGCGGACTCATCCACACGGCCAGCTTCTTTCTCACCAAATGGTTGATGGAGAACAGCCGACACCGCCAACAGATGCAGACGCACGATACCGCTAACCGCGGCCGGGTGATCGAGGCCTTCCGCCGGCTGGAGGGGAAGCCGGTGCTGGTGTCTCCTTCATTAGGGACAGGCTTCAGTGGTGACTTCGACATCGCCCGCTTCCAGATAATGGTCAAGTATCCGTTCCCTGACCTAGGCGATGGCCTCACGAGGATGCGACAACTGGAGGATCCAGAAAGCTACGACTACGATGCGAACTCCGCCTTCGTTCAGACAGTCGGCCGTATCATGAGGGCCCCCGATGATAGGGGAATCTCCTACATCTTGGACGGACAGCTAGAACGGATGGCGGCCCGCTGGCCTAACCACTTTCCACAGTGGGTGAAGGAACGAATCGTGTAGCGGAAAGGAGAACCATGCAGACACAAACATTCCTACCGCCTGAATCTCTTGAAGAGGCAGAGGCTAGGCGTGCGGAACTCCTTGCGAAGAAGCTAGACATCGAAGCCGGCCTGAGGGCTCCGAACAAGACCGGAGCCGACGGACGGCGCCTGTCCGGCGATGAATACTGGAGCTGGCGACACTCCGCCATCTATGCCAAGAGGTGCGCCGAGCGGGAAATGGCTCAACTGAAGATCTGGATCACCGACGAGAGAGCCCACCTCAGGCAGGAACGGCGTGAGTCCCGGGCCCAAGAGGCCGACATCGACCCGGAGGATCCTGCCAGCCTGATCCGCGGCGCCTATGCCATCCTCTCCCGGCTGTCGAAAGAGGATCTGGTCAGCTTCAACGAAGCAGAAAGAAGCCTGATCGCCAGCCTTCGCTACTTCCTAAGTGACCAATGAGAACCTCCGTAGTCAACCTCCGCCAAAGCAGTTTCGACATCTACATCGGAAGGCCCTCTAGGTGGGGGAATCCATTCATCATCGGCAAGCATGGCGACCGAGAAGAGGTCATCGAGAAGTACCGCCTCTGGATCCAGCTGCAGCCAAAGCTTCTGGCTGCCCTGCCCGAGCTGCGTGGGAAAGCACTGGGTTGCTTCTGCGCCCCGCTGCCCTGCCACGGTGACGTACTGGTGGAGCTCTTGGGATGAGCACCCGGGTCTTCCTCGACTGGTTAGAGTGCAACGAGATCCAACGGCGCCGCCGCAACGCTGTGGAGAATGGCTGGTACGATCTGAAGCACAGCTTGGTCGGCTGGCAGGCAGTCAACACCTACTTCGACTACTACGGGCAGCTGATCGAGATGCCATGGGAAACTGATCCATTCCCCTCAGAGATCTGTCCAGCCTGCAAGAGACGAGTCAAGGCCGGCGATGTAGCCCCTATCAAGCTCTACAAACAGGAGGAGAATCGCCTCTGCCGGTGGATAGCTATGGAGTGCTCGTGGTGCCGTAGCGACCACCCAGACATAGACCAGTGTGGCTGGCCCCGGGGCACCGATGGCCGCTGGATGAAACCGGAGGACTGCTCATGAAGCCACAAGAACCAGCACCACAGATCAGAGACAACGGCATCGAGCTATTGCGGGTCCTCTGCGGCAGCCGGGCCTATGGACTCGCTGACGACGACAGCGACTTTGACTACCACGGCGTCTTTGCCGTGCCGACATCACGGATCCTGTCCATCGGCCAGAAGATCAAGGAGACGTCTTGGATCGAGGGGGAAAGCGAGGACAACACGGCTTGGGAGGTGCGGCACTTCCTCGAGCTGGCTCTGAGCTGCAATCCGACCGTGCTGGAGACCTTCGTGGCGCCGGTCGTAATCAACACCCGCTGGGGCGCTGACATCAGACAGCTCTTCCACCACGTCCTGAGCCGGCGGAAGGTCTACGACTCCTTCCAAGGCTATGCTCACAACCAGCGTAAGAAGATGTTCGATCCCGCTGGCGGTGTCCTCGCCGGTGAGCGGATGTGGAAGTTCGCGGTCACCTACCTCCGCAGCCTCTATCACGGCACCCAGCTTCTGCGTTACGGCTCCTACGATCTCATGCTGCCAGACAGCATCCGCAGCGATCTGCGTCGTGTCAAGATCGGAGAGGTCAGAAAAGGAGAGGTAATCAACGCAGCCGAGGGGCTCTTGGAAGAGCTCACCGACGCCTACCTCCACAGCAAGATCCCAGAGGAGCCATCAGTGGGCCCAATCAACGACTTCCTACTCGCGCTACGTAAGGAGTTGTGGTAGCCAGCCAGAAGGCTACCAGACGCTCTGAGCGTCCCGAGAACCGGCCTCAAGACACGCCGGATGGTCATATCACCAGCCCCCGAAAAAGACCCTGAAAAAGGCCTCTCAGGGGGCTTGCCAAGACCTCCGGCAAGGAGTATTGTCACCCCTGCGGGAGAACCTCCAACCATTTGCCTTGGTGGAGCACGAGCGGTCGAAGTCCTTCCGAGGTGCGGCAGCGGTGCCGCGGAAGTGGTAGGTCGGTGAAGAGCAAAGGCCTAATGCATGCTGAACCGGGCCAGCGCTCAAGGAATTAGACCGGTCTGAGGGACCGACGTGTAGGAAGGCCGACGTCCTCTCTGGCCCGCCAAGGCAAATGGTCGGAGGTTACGCAGGAAAGGAGGTGATACTGTGAGCATCACTATCGCCAACGACAAGACCCTCCAGCTTGTCGAGCTGACCCGGGAAGGTGACTCCGCCGACCTGCTCAAGTCCTACGTCCAACTCCACAACGAGACGCTGAAGACCATGGAGTGGATGAAGGCCAAGGGGTTCCTCAGCAACAGGAGCTGGGACTGGACAAACACCTTGGAGGGGCTGGAGAAGATCAGCAGGGCCTTGGATGCCGGCTACGACCCCTTCACGCCACCCCCCACATGGTCGAGCGGGCCCATCGCCACCTACGTAGGCCCGATCCCTGAAGCCGTGTGGCCCTTGGTGGAGAAGGCCAAGCCGATCTTCGGCGCCGACTTCATCACCGTCCATGATCCCCGGCCGGATCGCTTCCAGCGAGCCATCGACCCGATCATCACCGGCGACATAGTCTTCCAGAACAAGCGTCAGTGCTTCCTCGTCGCCCAGTGGGATCTTGACCAAGACATCAAGTACCTGTCCGACGGCGCCGAACAGCTTGGCAGCCTGCACGACCAGATCGTAGCCGGTCTGCGCCAAGCCAACGAGCCTTGGGCTAGCAGCTAACGACAGCAGCATCTAATTCACGGGTCCAGCGGGAACCCGAAGGAGGCGACATACCGGTGTCCAATATCTGGGATCCAGAAGAGCATGAGGATAGCAGCTTCACCTCGGCAGAGGATCTGATCAAGGAGGGCGCTGCCTACAAGATCACCAACGCAGTCGAAGACGAGAACCAGTTCAATCCCGGCCAGAAGGAGCTGAGGCTCTATCTGCAAGAGTCCGACGATCCGGACGGCCAAGAGATCATGTGGCGTCTGCGCCTACCCGACGAGGGCAAGAAGGTCTCGAAGAGCTCGAAGTTCAGCCGCTTCCTCCGGTCACTGACCGATCTGGAGTTCCGGCCCACCGGTTCGGGAGACTTCATCGGTGTGGAGTTCGTCGCCCACAAGGAGGTCGAGACGGCTAACTTCCGTAACCGGGAGAACCCAGACGGCCCCCGCGTTGAACGCGCCGTTACCTACGTTACGGCATCAGCATTGGGCAGCGCTCCACCGACAGGAGCTGCCGCTGCTGCCGCGGCGGATGATCCAGAGCTGATCGATATGGTGCTCGACCTCTCCGACGGGCAGGTCTTCTCGGCCATCCTTACCGCCGTAGCCAACGAGCCCAAGCTGGCACCTCTCCGGCCACGCATCAGCAACAAGGCGCTACTGAACGAGCTGATCGACGAGGGCCGGCTGACCTTGGAAGGCCGCACCTACAAGCGGATAGAGAACTAAGCAGATCCCTCCTTTGAGGTTGGAGCCGGGCGCTCCTTGGGGCAGCTCTCCGGCTCCAGCCTCTTCTGGGAGTGTCATGCTAAACAGCCTATCCTACTCGTCACTTCAGTCTTGGGCTGAGTGCCGCTACGCGTGGTTTGGTCACTACATCCTCGGCTTGGAGTCCCAGCCTTCCGCCGCCATGGTGTTCGGTAAGGCCATCGACGAGGCACTGTCAGCCAGCAACCAGAATAAGCTAGATACAGACTCCTACCTCCAGCCAGAGATAGTAGTTCCGATCTTCCGTGACAGCTTCGAGAGCAGCCTTCCTGAGGAAAACAGCCGGCCAAGCCTATTCAGCTCAGCGCTGGACTACTTCTGGCGGGGGGATGACGCAGAAGCGATGCTGGCTGATGGTGAAGAGCTGCTAAGGCTCTACTACGCCAAGCCTTGGGCGGAGCCTGACGACGATTTCCTACCACTCCACTCTGCTGGCCAGATCAGCCCCGATGGCGTTCAGCTCAGACTGGAACTGCCACTGCCAGGGGACCATGTCAACAGCCTCATCGGTATTCTTGACCTACTGGATGACAGTGGAGTCGTCGTCGACTACAAAGCACGGAAACGAGCAGGATCTTGGGACACTATGGACTTCGACCTGCAACCGACAACGTATGCCACACTGCTGGGTAGGCCCACGACACTGCAGTTCATCGAGCTGATCCGCGGAGACAAGCGCTGCAGTATCAGATCCCACGCCACCCACCGCACCGAGACCGACATCGAGCGCTTCCTTGCTTACGTTCAGATCACTGGCAGGGAGATAGATACGGCCATCAAGATGATGACAAAGGAGCTGGGTGCGGTCGAGAGTTGGAAAGAAGACCCTGAGGCTGTCCGCTTGGCCGCCGGCTTCTTCCCTCCCTCGCCGGGGCGCCGCTGCGCCTTCGAAGGCCACTTCGTGGACTGCATGTTCAGGGCTGGGGGACCGCCGGATGATGAATGATCGAGGCTCGAAGCTGGTCCTAGAGATCATCAAAGCGGGGAATGGCTACGCCCTGCTCAGCAGCGGTCTGGACAACGACAACGACTTCCTCCTAGCGGAAACTGAAGAGGAGGCGCGGCTGTATCTCGAGTCGTGGGTTACGCAATGGTTCGAGGCCAACAAAATAAGCAGACTGCGGGAGGTCTAGATATGGGATTCAGAGCGGCCAAGGAACGGGAGATCAGCCCCCACTTCATCATCGAGGTCTGGGGCAAAGAGAAGAGTGGCAAGACACGCTTGGGCCTGACGGCTCCGGTCCCTATCTATCTCTACAACTTCGACCGCGGCTACGATCGCGTCGAGCGGAGCATGAGGACGGACAGCAGCACCATCCCTATAGAACCCTCCTTCGAGGAGCGCTACGACCGTGGCCTGATACTCGTCACCGACTACTCCGGAATGGTCAAGGGAAAGCCGGGCAGCCTACAAGCCGAGGACGTAGAGAACGGTCGGGAGATCCTCCGGCAGTTCGAGGAGGACTGGTGGAAGATGGTCAACAATGAGTTCTGCAAGCCACCGCCGGCCGGACTGGGACTGCCCAAGGGCGGTACAGCAATCATCGACACGGGAACCCTGATCTGGAACATCGCCGGCCACGTCCTCCACAAGAAGGCTCCTCCCAACCAGCCTTGGATCCAATACACCATGCGCAACGACTTCTTCAGGCGCCTGCTGTCCTCGGCCAGGGACTCAGGGCGCAATGTCATCTTCATCCACCATGACACCGAGATCTACGGACAAGAAGGCACCATCTTGGGAACACGGGCACAGGGAGACAAGCTGGTAGCTAGGGCTGCGGACATCGTCATCAAGATGAGATCCGAGAAGCAGGCACAGGCCGGGCTACCCTCGTTCAAGACCCGCATCGAGGATTGCGGTCTGAATGCCTCTGTCACCGGCCAAGAGCTGGACGGAGCCACCTTCGATGAACTCATCGAGATGGTGCTGAACTGATGTGCAACAGTTGCGACTGGGAAACTTCGCTGAAGCTGGCAGAAGAGGTCTCCGAGATGGCCGACATCATCTCCGAGGAGTTCTTCCACGACAATACAGACGCCATGGACTTCGCCGAGTCCATCAAGGCGAAGGCAGAGAGCATCGCCGGCTGGATCGAGGCCAACAAGCACTGTACTCCGGCCCAAGGTGTAGCCTTGCAGAACATGAAACACGGCGCCGAGCGCTGGATGCGATGACCAGCCATGGAACTCCCCGTCGTACTAGGAGACTATCGGGAGCCTGAGGAGCGAGCTGATGAACTCCGAGTCCTAGGCTTGGAGGTGTGGCATGATCCTGTCCACCACGAGCCGGAGCTGGAGTTCGGAGACTGGGCCTGGACCTCGCTGAACCAACAGATATCCATCGGCATCGAGGTGAAGACAGCCGCGGAGGCACTGACACGCTTTCAGTCTCCAAAGACGTCAGGACGTCACGGCCGCTCTCTGCAGGAGCAGCTGCACGGACTCCATGCCAGCTATGACATCCCGATCTTCCTCTACGGCGGACGGATCCAGCAGACAGCCGACGGGTTCTGCCGAGTCTATGGCTTCGACCGGATGCTGAACTATGACGGCTGGCACAACTGGCTGCACATGTCACTGCCCCGGGACCTGCCCGGAATCCTGATCGACCACATAGATGACGACCGTTTCCTGATGAAGCGTGTCTTCAGCCTCATCAAGTACTTCGAGAAGACACAGGAGAGACGAGCAACATGGTCCGTTACCGACCGGCGGCCGCTGTTCGCCGTCGACGAGGACGAGATCTCCGCCCTGACCAGCCTGATGGCCTTCCCGAAGGTCGGAGAGGAGCTGGCCCGGCGGATACTCCAGAGCGGCCTCAGCGTCTGGGAGGCGCTTGATGACATCGAGAGGAACGCCGGCGAAAGGGTACGCGAGGTGGAGGGGTTGGGACCGGAACGGGTGAGACAGATCCGCAGGGTGCTAGACTGGCACGCCAGAAGGCCACCAGAGGCTGTAGGATGACCACCAGCCACCGGCACCGTCTGGAGATGATGCCGAACACCACTTCGAGCATAAGTAGGCTCTCAGAGCCTATCAGTAGCCACAGGAGGAGATGAGAATGAACGACCCAAACAAGTACGGCCGGATCACAACGTCCGAGAAGGAGATTCCTGAGAACGAGCCGGTGTTCCTGCTGCGGGCGCAGGACATGTTCGCCTCTGGGGCGGTGCAGTTCTACGCGGACACGTTGGAGGATCTAGGCTACGCACCGGAGGTAGTCAAGGAAATCCGGGACTTCGCAGACGTGATGGAGGCTTGGCCGGTAAAGAAGCGGCCGGATTAGTCCGATGCGAGAGGTCTATGGGAACCTGTGGGACTTCCACGGCAAAGGCTACAGCCTTGTCGTCCCAACCAATCTCGGCTGGCGCCGCGACGGCAGCAACGTCATGGGTCGCGGCGTCGCCTCGCAGGCAGCCCACAAGTTCCCAGACCTGCCCCAGATCTACGGCGAGGTCTGTCAGGACATGGCAGCCCGGGGAGTGGCAGAGATCTGGTTCTATGAGGGGCTGATCTTCTTCCCCACCAAGCCCTTGGATGAGAAGAAGCCGTGGCTATCTTGGATGGGAAGGTCAGTGGCCGCGGTCGTCGAGAAGTCAACAATGCAATTGGCGGCGTGGAGCAACCCCGGAGAGCGGATCGCCCTGCCCTTGGTAGGCTGCGGCAACGGAGGCCTGCCAGAGGAGGTCGTGCTACCCATCCTACGCTATCACCTCAAGGCAGACAGGTTCATGTTGGTAAGGCTTCCCTGACAAAAGGAGGTGACGGAATGAAGATCACGATAAAACTCACCCACGCCATCGATCCGGTCACGACTGATAGTATCGTTGAGGACAGCCACGGCATAACCTACTGGACAGGATCAGCCCACCGCTTCGTACCATGGTCATCAGTAGAGTGGGTAGAGACGGAGAAGCCCGGTGCAGGAGATGAACGGATTACCGGCAGCGACTGACGAAGAGGCGATGGAGGACCTGCTCCGTCGTCACAATAACAGCAGTTCCTGCGTCGACTGCGGTGAGCCTCTTGGAGGTGTGTATTACGGCGCCGGCGATGGCCGCGGACAGAGGTTCCGCTGCGAAGCCTGTAACCAACGCACAGAAGCATTCCGCTGGTTGATCGATGATGAGCAACTGCATTATCAGCTTCTTGAGAAGGTCAGCCGAACCGCGACAGATGATGGTGTTCCCTACTGGACACGGGCAGCCTACCAGTACGGGATCGAAGCCTTGTGGACCATCGCATCCCTTCGCAGCTTGCTCTTGAGACTCCACGACAGCGCCGACAACATGAACATGGAGCTCTGTGTCCAAGGTAGATACTGCTGGCTCTGCAGAGCTGGTGAGATCGACTCGGTCGAGGGGGTAGTCCACAGCTCCACCTGCCCACTCAAGATGGCACGCTTGGTGCTCAAAGGCCTGCCGCATGGCTAAGAAGCTGCTGCCACCCCCGCACCTCCGTCTAGCCTCGCCCGAAGGCATCGGCTATATCGCTTGGGAGAGGGATCCTCTCTACCAGTTAAAGCCGGTGATAGAAGAAGCCGGCTTCAATGCTGATGAGACCATTCTTCCCCTGACGGTGCTGCTAGCCGAGGATCCCCAAGCCTGTGACTTCGATAGCCTGCTGCGTGAGAACCGGCAGGGCCGGAAGAACCTTACTCGACAGCTCCAGCAGTACGGAAGTAAGCTTTCCTTGCAGGAGGCTATCACCTTCATCGGCCGCCTCCGGTCGCTGATCCTGCAGAGCTTCCTGCTGGAGGCATTACGCCATGGCCGAGACGGGGGCACAGATAGCGATCAGGAAGGCGAACCAAGATCTCCGGGCACTGATGAGGAAGTACGAAGAGGTCTGGCCACCCAACAGGCTGCTGCCGGAAGACCTAGCCGTAACGGTCCACACGCTGACTGATATCATGATCACCAGCAGACAGCTACGGAACACGATCATCCAGCACATCTACACGCAGGAGTAGGAGGAAGAGATGTACGAAGAGCTGAAGGCTACTCTCACAGCTTGGCTAGACGGATTCGGAAGATGGAAGCTGGTCTCCGACACCGTCCGATTCAGCAAGGAGGAGGACAACACCGGCAGGGCGATCTTCTGCACGGCTGCACACACATACAGCCTATACTTCACCCCCAACTACTTAGGCTGTGTCGCCTCAGCCCGAACCGTTCGCCCGGGCGAGGATTGGACACGCGGGAACGACCTACCTGACGGACCATTCGCCAAAGAGACATTCGACGACATCATGCAGGCTGTTGTCGCCTACGAGCTCGTAGCTCTCGATCTCCCTGTGGAGTCCAAGCCTGATCTACCGGATACAGTCCCCGCGAACTAACCACATGCCCCGCTACGTCTACGCCTGCCCGGCCGGCCATCGCTATGACATCAGCGAAGGCTTCGACGCCCCAGCCCAGCACCGCTGCATGGAGGCACCGAAAGGCCAGCAGTGCAAAGAAACAGCCCGCCGGCAGCCGGTGATCCCCGACGTCTTCATCAAGCACGGGACGACGCCGGTACGGGAACCGGAACGGGACCCCGGGGAGTTCGTCGTAGTCTCGCCATTCCAAGGAGGTGATGATGAGGATTAACCCATCGGAACTAGGTAGCGCAGAAGGAGGCACGCCATGGTAGACAGCAGGTGGATACTGGACACCGCAACGAAGAAGATCCATGACAAGAAGAGTCTCTCAGAGCAGTGCAACACCGACGACATCCTTCCTGAGAACCGGGAAGAGGTAGATGACGTCACGGAGAGCATCCGTAACGGCTACGAGTTCTGCGAGCACTGCAGCGAGTAAAGACGATGCCGCTGCTTGGAATTGCTTGGTGGGCTTGGCTCGCCCTCGGCCTCGGCGGCGCCTTCGCCTTCTCCTGTCTCGTCCTGCTGACCATCATCAACCAGATCCTGCAGACGGTGGAGAGGATCATCGCCGCTGGGCGAGAACGGAAAGATAGCCAACAGTGACCACCCTCTTCTGGCCTGTCGCAGGGGTCGTAACCAGAGACTTCTACTACCGAGCCAGCTTCTACTACCTTGGCCAGCACCTAGCTGTAGATATAGCAGCCGCCTCTGGTACGCCTATCGGAGCGGCGGCCGCCGGCCAAATCGGAGCCAAAGGATATGGAGATCAGGACGGAAACTACGTCTTCGTAGACCATGCAGGAGGTTGGAGGACCTGCCACCGCCACCTCAACGCAGCTTCCCCACTCAATGTCGGAGACCCAGTCAGCCAAGGCCAAATCATTGGCTATGTGGGCAGCACCGGCAATTCCACAGGACCACATCTACACTTAGACGTGTGGAATAAGCAAAAGCTGTCGCCAGAGGCCGTCTACAAAGAACGAGTAGCCTACTGGGCTCACGATCCACAACTCTATTTGGGAAAGGACACCATCGAGGAGGACGACATGGCACTAACTGAAAGACAGGCGTTTGTGCTTGACTACTTGGGCGAGGAGGTCGGCACGGTCCGTCGCACTCCCACAGGCGAAGTAGTGCGCCTCCCCCGGGTGGTGTATCTCTACACGTTGCTGGAATACATCGACAGCCCAGCCATCATCGGGTTTCTGCGCGACAAGCTGCCCGAGATGCTGCTGGAGCCGGACTCCGGCAACACGCTGCACACGCGCCTGAGCGGATTCGACATCCAGACCAGGGGCAACTTCACGGAAGTGATGCAGGAGATCGCGGACCTCAAGGAGCGGCTGGACGCCCTACAGGCTGGCTCCGGGCTGACCGCTGAGGAGACGAAAGAGGTAGTTAAGGAGGCAGCCCGGGAAGGTACAGGTTAGGTCGCTCGCGCTTACTATACGACCCGTCAGCTTAGATCGTCCTCGTTAAAATAGAACACCTCCACGACCGGGAGCCGCGTTCCCATACTGTCGCTGAGTGTGACAATTACACTTAGCGCAGCAGCCAACGACTCCACCTCTTTAGACAACGACTCCGACCGCCTGAAGCCGAACGGCCCGGAGCGTACCCGGAGAAGACAAGAGTAGCATCGGCCGCCTCTTTTCCTGACAATCGAAAGCTGTATCTTACGGGCACCGGACAGGAACGACGATAGCCACGATCCTGTCTGCCAGCTCATTCCTTCCAGCATCGCCAACTCCGATTCAGCGCCGACTAGCGCGGACCGAGCCCCTCAGGGCGAAGGTCATAGCGCCACATAGAGAAAAGGGGTCGGGAACCGACCACCTTCTCTCGTGGGGGGGACTGGCTGCCAAGCAGCCGCCGTGAATAATAGACAAGAGATGTCATTAATGTCAAGCGGCCTCTTGACAGCCTCCTCTGGCAAGACGTAGTATCGCTCAAGCGGGACTCGCTGTGGGGTGGTTAGCTGGAGGCCGTTTCTGGAAGGGCTCAGCCTCAGCGGCCACCCCACTCAACTCATCAGAGTCATAATGCACTCGAGCCGTTCTACTTGTCGGGATGGGCAGGTGATGGCAGAAAGACATACTCTAGCTCCTCTGGGGCCCCTTCGGCCTCGGTGCCCTTGTGTGGACTTGACAGCAATGCTAGACTCTCTTCAGGGTATGCCGTCTCCCGCCGGGTACCCACGGATCACCTCCCGCAGGGCGGACTTCTGGCCAAGTCCGTCCTTCTTCTTTTTGACCCCAATGCTGCAACGGAGGACGATAGCCTCAGGAGAATATGATGACGAACAGCGCAGGCCTGCAGGCGACTCTCGAGCTACCACACCTCGTCCTCCGGATCTCCAACATCGAAGCCTGTTACCGCTTCGACCCCGAGGAGAGGCAGTTGATCCAGCTTGCCAGAGCTATTGCCATGTTCCTTAGGAAGAATCCAGACGAGGACATCCTGAGAGCGCTATTCGGCGAGCCCTATAACAGAACGGCCGAGAAGTGCCTCCATCTACGGCATGATGCCGAGAGCGGCAAAGCGGTCCTCGCTGTGGTCATCCCTCAGCCTGAGATCCCGCTGGATGATCAGCTATAAGGACCACTGCCCCCACTGTGGGTCGGCAGCCATCATCCTCGAAGAGGACTCCTACGGTAATCTCAGATCCTGCATCATCTGTGGCTGGTGTGAATACATCGACGATGTACTGCCACCGAAGAAGACGACTAAGGACGGCTATCACAGGAAGCGTCAATGAACTACATCGGTATCGATCCCGGCCTCAGCGGCGCCGTAGCCATGCTCTCCAGCAGCGGATCCGTCTTGGCCTTAGATGATACTCCTGTAGCCTCGGTTGGTAAGAAGCATGTCTACCTACCAAGAGAGATGAAGAGGCTGATCTTCGAGCTGGCTGCCAGCGGCGAGGTTATCGCTGTGCTGGAAGACGTTCACGCGATGCCCAAGCAGGGAGTCACCAGCACTTTCAGTCTCGGCCGCGGGGCGGGGCTGTGGGAGGGGATCTTAGTAGGCATCGGGGTGCCGTACGAGCTGGTAAAGCCGGAGCTGTGGAAGAAGATCATGATGAGCGGCATGGGTAAAGACAAGGACGCTTCGCGAGTAAAGGCCCTGCAGCTGTTTCCAGCTGCTATCAACAGCTTGGCCCTCAAGAAGCACCACGGCAGGGCTGACGCCCTGCTACTGGCTGAGTATAGGAGAAGGATAGGCTAGGCCGGTAGAGTGGCCTCTACGGCCATCGTAGAGCCCCCAGTGCCATCTTGGTTAAGGACGGCCTCCTCCTCGGGGCGGTGACCGTTGCCGTTAGCGCTATATCGCCTACGCTTGAGCGGAGCCAGCTTCCCACTCTTCCGGAGGACATCCTTCGTAGGCTTGTTCTTGCCGTGGGTCCTCTCAGGCAGCATGTTGAAGAAGCAATCAGATAGACGGCAGCCAAAACAGCTGCTGTCGGTGAACTTGTTGGAGATGCAGAACGCCGGCGCCGCCAACGGGATCTTAGGAGGCTCCCAGTCCCTACCAGACGGCCGGACGGGCACCACAATCTGGCCGAGACTGTAGCCAATCAGCGGCCTGTCTCTATGAAAGAGAGGCTCTTCTAGATCTGTCAGCCGCTAAGGAGGCGTTCTGGCCAGCGCCGGCCCTTCCCACTCCTTCAAGTTGCCAGGACTACCCCCACCGGGTAAAAGCTTAGCCGCTCGGGAACGACGTCAACGCGTCGTCGATCGTACTGCCTCTGAAGAAGGTCTGGTATACCACAGTAGCAGCGGTGAAACTGGCCGCGGCTGCAGCCAGAAGCTGACCTGGATCCTCTACAATGTCACCGCTGAGATCGATGTTGCCATCTGCAGCGGTGATTACGATCCCGCTGACAAGGCTGACAGCTACTGCCAGCAAGACACTAAGCCACCTCGGCCACGACCTTCCCTTGATGAGCGAGACGACCAGTGGTAGAAAGACGCCGATCAACCCCGCCAAACCTAGCTCATTCATCCGTCCACTCCTTTCCTTCGCCCATCGCGTGGCCCAAGCATAAGAGCCAGAGGAAGACGTGTCAACTGACCATTCAGGCTGTCATTGGGCGACGATATTCCTCAGCAGCGCGATTGCGGACCTCAGCGCCGCATATTCGTCGAGCTGGGGCTGAACAACAGCCAGCCGTTCTTGGAGAGCCTTGAGATCATTCCACACCGTAGCAAGATTGGTACTGAGCTGTGTCGCCTCTGCTGTCTTGGCTGCCAGTGCCGACTGCACGGCGGCCAGCTCGATCCTCAGGTCGGCACAAGGGTCTACCGGTGGAGGAGCTGGCACCGGTGCCGGTGGTGGGGCTGGAGCAGGCGGAGCTGGCGAGGCAATGGCACCAACGGCCTGCCAAGTAGCCGCCGCGACGACGCCCCTCCGCCACAGAGATGGATGACCATCAAGCGCGATCGAGGCGCGCACGGCCGCGACCACCTGATCCGCGGGCGCATTGCCCTGCAGCAATGGTGCATAGGTGATCGCCCGACCCGGCGCCAGCTTGTTGCGAAGATCATTGAGGGCCTGCTGAACAGAGGCGCTAGGATCCGCCCAGACGCCTTGGCCGGCGAACGAGACCCAGTAGACCATCGGCGAGGCGATATCGGCGTACTTCAACCACTCGACAGTACCCGAGCTGCCCCAGTGCTGCGGCCGCGGGTCGTAGGTGACTCCCAAGCGGGCATTTGGCCTCTGCTCACGTAGTGGCTTCATAAGGCTAGTCGCCAAGAGAGGGCAGTTGCCGGCACAGAAGCCGTTGTACGGCTCAACGTCGAACGTCAGCGCCTCGACGCCGGGCACGTCCAGACACGCCTTCGCTAAGGCCAGCTGGGCCGCCGTGTTCGTGCCCTTCGGGACGCACCACACTTCGAACCCGATACCTTGCGCCTTGTACACGTTGACCAGCTTGGCGAGCTGCGCCGGGCCGCTAACGGCGGCGCCATGTTCGTCGAACGTGCTCATCCAGTAGATCTCATCCCACGCCTTCACCGAGACACGTGCGATAGGCAGCTTCGAGTCGTCCGAGCCGCCCAAGCCAGGGTAGTCAGTTCCGAATTGCCAAACCTCGGTGCCGACCCTCATGACGGAAGCCCCGTATCGCCCGAAGGCACTGGCTCGATCGGCTTTGCTGGGAAAGTGGCCAAGGCGTTGTTCAGCCGCTCCCCAGTCGAGGTCCCCTTGATGAGCAGCTGGTACACGATCTGGCTCTCAGCAAACGCCAAGCCGGCGGCGCCAAAGAGGCCGTCGACGTCTTGGAAGCCATTGTCCAGATCCACTTGGCCGTTAGTGAGTAGGCCGAGAACAGCAACCCCGAAGGCCGCGGCCGCCGTGAGGATCATCGACAGAACAGGCGGCCAGCCGGGCCGCTTGAGCAGTGAGATCAGAAGGGGAAGAAACGGCGCGATGCCGGCGCTAACCCCTAGGCTTGTTTCGTCCATCAAACTACCTCCCTACAGCGCTTCTCTTGTGCGGTGATTGTACAGCAGATCACGCCCCAGTAACCTCCCCTCCTTCCTTGCCTTGGAAGATGGCTTGAAGTTGGAGTACAGCATCGGCCACCCCGACCCCCCACTCCTTGACGCCGTCAAACAGACCCTTCAGGATGGTGACCTCGGCCGGCGTGAACGTGATCTCTTCGTCGCTGTAGCTTATGAAGCCACCGTTCTGCGTGGAACCTTGGACTAGCTTCTTCGCTGCAGAGGCCGCATCCAGCAGCTGTTCTATCGCAAATTGCTTCGGTTCGTGCACGGGCTCACCGTCTTGGGTCCGGCCAACCACGTCATAGAACAGCTTGTGCAGCACGACCTTCTGTACGGGGTCTGAGATCCTCATCGTTCCTCCTATACTACTGTCGTTCCGCTTTCTAGCCGTGTCGTTTCCGCCTCGCGGTCGGCGTCCTGCTTCTGCCGAAGGTAGCGTAGCGCTTCGTCTCGCCACGACTGCTTGAACAGACGGGAGAGGTACTGCTTGACCGTGATGTTTACCCAAGTAGGGTTCGACGCTCCTTGGGCATTGTAGGCATCCGTGAGCGCTTGGGCGATGGCGGCATCGGCCGCTGTGTAGGTAAAAGTGAACTGTAGTTGGGCCATGATTACCTCCTTACTGCATGAGACCGTAGGCCTGCAGGTCGTCTATCACCGAATTCACTAGCTGCTTCACATCCAGCACGTCCGCCCGCAAGGCGTTGTACTGTGTCCTCACATTATCCCGTTCGGCCGCGTCGAGGAAGCCGACTGAGCCGCCGGTGAACGCACCGATGTCCGCACTGGTCGGGTTGGCGTGGGTCTTGTCAGCAGTGGCATAGGTCTGGGTATACGCCGAGGCCCTGGCGACGGGTGCCACCGCGAAGAACCCCACGAGGCTACCATCGTGATCGAGAGCCCCGGCAAACGTAATCCTACCGTCGGTGCCGAACTTGACATTGTAGCCCGCTCCAGCGCCGTTGAAGAGAAGGTCACCGCTACTGAAGTTGTCTTGGTAGCCGAAGATCCATTCTGTCGCCCCGCTCTTCATCCTGAAGCTGGCGAAGGTTCCACTCCCTGTAACGGCTCTGATGATTGCGTTCGTCGCCGAGATTTCAAGATCGCTGAAGACTGTCGTCGGGGCGCCCAACGTCACCCTCACGTTGTTGGTGCCATCGCGGATGTCGTTGCCCGTTACCCGCAGGTCCCCAGTGAGGTCGGTCAGGGTCGCATTCAGCTGGATTTCGGGCGCGGCGGCGTCGTTGAAGTTGATCCGCTGCGTGCCGTTGGCACTGAGGATGTTCCCGTGCATCCAGAGATCGCCAGTTATCTCCAGTTGCCCTGTCTTGCCGAGGCGGAGCTGGGCGACGCCGTTGTAGCGCCACATGAAGCTGCCACTTGAGACGCTGTCTTGGGTGAAGATCTCCCACTTGAAGTCGGCTCCGCTCTTGAACGAGAACAGTGACGGTCGGCTCGCGTCGGACACGATGGCGACCTCCATGTCCTGCGCGGCCTTGTAGAGTGCGACGGTGCCGTTGATGTCAACATTGCCAATGAGGCTCACCTGCGGGCTGCCTGTGGCAACAATGATGCGAGCCGTCCCCGCCACATCCTGTATCTCGCCGCTAGCAGCCAGCCGGATGTGGCCAGAGGCGGTCAGCAGGCCCGCGATAGTTGGAGCTGTTGTCCAAGCCAGCGTGGTTCCACTGGGCTGGAGCACCGAGCCGGCAGATCCTCGCGCCAGCCTGATTGCCGTATCCGCGCCAGAACCTACAGCTAGATCACCATCAGCGTCCCAAATGACATCGGTAGCTACATCACCACCACCACCACCACTGATGGCCGTCCAGCCTGTCGCTCCGTCGTTATTAACATAGAGCTTGTTGTTCAGAGTGTCCCAGTAGGGCGTTCCTTCGGGTGCTGTGTGGGTCGGGGCACCCGAGCCTCGTTGTGGTAGGGGCGCCAGCCCGGTCAAGGCAGCGGCACCGCTGATTGTCCCTAGGCCTACATGCAGGTTGTTGGTGGAACCAGCATCGAGCTGAACCTTGAAGTCAGGCGGACTGCTGGGGCCGAACACGCTATTCTTGAACTTGCCGATGATGTAGGGATTGACATTGTCGATGAGGTCGAACCCGACGATGCTGGCTTGGAAGTCTGCATCGTCGCTGAAGATGAACGGGTCGGCGGTGCTGCTGCCAAGGGCGAAGCTGCCGCCAACGAACCTGAAGATCGTAGGATCGGCCGTGCCGCTGCAGGACTGGATGTAGACGGACCCGGTGGATCCAGCAGGCGCCGGGAACACACAGGCGGTGAACGTGACGTCGCCGCCGCCGCCGTTCTTCACGATGTCCGCCAGTGTGCAGTTCGTGAAGTGGAAGATATTGAGGCTGCCGCTGCTGGTGAGAACACCGTCGATCCTGCAGTTGACGAAGTCGTGGTTGCCAAGAGAGGCGGCATCCCAGTCTTGGTCGCCGGTGAGCTCGCAGTCCGCGAAGGTGACCCCGGCCGAAGCATCCGCAGGAGAGTACTTCGCCACGATGCAGCGCCGGAAGCTGGAGTCTAGGAGGGTGGCATCCAGCTCACCCTCGATCTCGCAGTCCTCCCAGTGGGTCTGTACGTCAGCAACTGTTCCCAGCACGGAGGCCGTGGCCTGCGTGATCAGAGCCATGCCCTCCCAGCGCAGCGATGAGGGAGTATTCGTTGGGAGATCACCGATGATGTCCTCCCAAGACTCACCGCCGGCCGTGGCCGACGCCAAGGCCTTGACGTACTTCGTGCCAGCGGTGCTGCCTGATACCAGAACTTGGTCAGAAGCCGGGTCGTAGACCGCATCCCATGTGACAGCGGTAGCCGGTGGCGTAGGCAGATCTCGCGCTGTCCACGTAGTCCCACTATCGGTAGACTCCATGATGGCCCAAGCGGCATCAACACCGTCGGTCACCGGGACGTCCTTGAGGCAC
>Ga0209751_10001383_pt1 | contig 25029 bp, 20 predicted proteins | sample RifCSP13_1_FD_184019 | JGI IMG/M metagenome (GOLD analysis project Ga0209751, IMG submission 184019) | Soil microbial communities from Rifle, Colorado - Rifle CSP2_sed 13_1 (SPAdes) (version 2) | ecosystem: Environmental > Terrestrial > Deep subsurface > Rock core/Sediment | place: Rifle...
GGACTTTCATCGGAGGTTACCCCAATGCCGGTCGTCCGTCTGGAGAAGCAAGAGAGCGTCGGTCACATCGTGCTCGACCGGCCCCCCGCCAACTCGTACGACAAGGCGTTCCTCGACGATCTGTCGGCGGCGATCGACGAGGCCCGCTTCGACGGCGCCGTCAAGGCCATCGTGGTCCGCAGCGCGTCCGAGCGGTTCTTCTCGGCGGGTGCGGACGTGAAGATGTTCGCGAGCACCGACCCGGACTACCAGTTCGCGTTCGTGGTCCACGCGAACGAGATCATGTCCAAGCTCGAGCGCACGCCCAAAGTGGTGGTCGCGGCCATCAACGGCCACTGCCTCGGAGGCGGGCTCGAGATCGCGCTCTGCTGCGACGTCCGGATCGCCGCGGAGGGGAGCTACAACATCGGCCTGCCCGAGGTGACGCTCGGCGTCCTGCCCGGCACCGGCGGCACGCAGCGGCTGCCGCGGCTCATCGGACGGCAGAAGGCGCTCGACATCATGGTCCTCGGAGCACCGGTGCAGCCGGCCAAGGCGAAGGAGCTCGGGATCGTGGACGAGGTCGTGCCGGCGGCGGAGCTGCTCCCCAAGGCCCAGGAGTGGGCGCAGGCCTACGGGAGCGGGCCGACGCTCGCGATCGGCCAGATCAAGCTCGCGGCCGTGGCCGGCCTGGGCATGCCCTTCGCGAGCGCGATGCTCTACGAGCACCAGGCCGTCGGGCGGCTCTTTGCCTCCGAGGACTTCAAAGAAGGTGTGACCGCCTTCACGGAGAAGCGCAAGCCGACCTTCAAGGGGCGCTAGCCGCGACACACGGCGGAGCGGCGGCGGGTCGCTAGGCTCCGCCCCGATGACGGGCAAGGTCATGTCGATGAGCGCGGCGATCGAGCGCCACGTTCCCGACGGCGCGCTCGTCGCGCTCGGATGCGCCCTCGAGCCGGCCATCCCGTTCGCGCTGTCGCACGAGCTCATCCGGCAGGGCCGCCGGGAGCTGCGGCTCGTCGGGCCGATCAGCGACATCGCGTTCGACCAGCTCATCGGCGCCGGGTGCGTCGCGGAGGTCGACGCGGCGTGGATCGGCAACGTGTCCGCCGGCCTCGCGCACTGCTACCGGCGCGCGATGGAGCAGGGGATCCCGCGGCGCATGACGGTCCGCGACCACAGCAACTTCTCGGTGGCGCAGGCGCTGCTGGCGGGCGCCCTCGGCGCTCCTTACATCCCGACGCGTTCGCTCCTGGGGACCGACCTCGCGCGCGCCAACGGGACGTTCCGCGAGGCCGTCTCTCCCTTCGACGGCACTCCGCTCCTGCTCATCCCGGCGATCCTGCCGGACGTCACGGTCGTCGCGGTGCAGCGGTCTGACGAGGACGGGAACGCGCAGCTCTGGGGACCGTGGGGCGTCTCGCAGGAGGCCGCGCTCGCGGCGAGCGCCGTGATCGTCGTGGCGGACGAGATCGTCGACCGCGCCGTCGTGCGCGCGGATCCCAACCGGACGCTCGTTCCCGCGTGGAAGGTGGTGGCCGTCGTGCGGGAGCCCGGGGCGTGCCACCCGTCGCCGCTCCAGGACCGTTACGAGCGGGATCACGAGTTCTTCCACGAGTACCACCGCGCGACCCGGACGGCCGAGGGAGCCGAGGCGTGGCTGCGTGAATGGGTCATCGAGGTACCCGATCGCGCGGCGTATCTCACGAAGCTGGGGGCGCGGTGGGCCGCGCTGCGGGCGACCGCGTGACCACGGGACCCAGCGTCACGCCGGGCGAGATCATGGTGGCGCAGGCGGCGCGCGAGATCCGCGACGGCGAGCGCGTGTTCGTCGGCATGCGCCTGCCGCTCATCGCCTTCGTCGTCGCCAAGCGAACGCACGCGCCCAACGCCATCGGGCTGTTCGAGCTCGGCATCGTGCGCGACGAGCCCGCGCCCGAGCTCCTCTACACCATGGGCGACCCGCCCAACGTGCGCGGCGCGACGTGGTGCGCCCGGACGATCGACCTCATGGGCCTCCTCCAGCGCGGCGAGATCGACGCGGGCTTCATCGGCGGGGCCGAGATCGACCGCCACGGCAACCTCAACACGACGGTCATCGGCACGGATCGGGCGCGGCCAACGGTGCAGCTGCCGGGATCCGGCGGAGGAGCCGACATCGCGAGCCTCGCGAAGCGGCTCATCGTGATCATGCCCCACGACAAGCGGCGACTCCGCGAACGGGTCGACTTCATCACGTCGCCCGGGTACCTGGACGGCGGTGACGCGCGCGCACGCGCCGGGCTCCCGCGTGGCGGTCCGTCGGCGCTCATCACGACGCGCGCGGTGTTCCGCTTCATCGACGGCCAGGCAGTGCTCTCGTCCGTCCATCCCGGCGAGTCGATCGCCGAAGTGCTGGCGGACATCGGCTGGCGGGGCGGCGACGCCGGGACGCGCGACATCGAACGGACACAGATGCCGACGCCCGAGGTCCTGCGCATCATCCGCGAGTACGACCCGCAGGGCTTCTGGACCCGAAGAGGAGAATGACCGCCGTGACGACGCTGACGGTACCGCTGGAGCTCCGTCTACCGGACCTGCCCGACCGCTACAACGCCGCGCAGACCTTCGTCGACGCACACCGCTGGACGCGCGGCGGCCAGACCGCCATCCGCTGCGCCGGCGCGAGCGTCACCTTCGGCGAGCTCGGCGCGAACGTCGATCGTGCCGGTAGCGCCCTCCGGTCCCTCGGCGTGCGGATGGAGGAGCGGGTCGTCGTGCTGTGCGTGGACTCGCCGGCCTTCGTCTACGCGTTCTTCGGCGCCGTCAAGATCGGCGCGATCCCCATCCCGACGAACACGGTCCTGCCGCCGCGCGACCTCCTCTACATCCTGACCGACAGCCGCGCGGTCGCGATCGTCGTGTCGGCCCCGCTCCTTCCGAAGGTGCTCGAGATCCGCGCGCAGGTGCCGCGGCTCCGCCACGTCATCGTCACGACGTCCGGGACGGGACCGCTCGCGGGCGCGCCGCCGAAGGACGTCCTGTCGCTCGAGGAGATCATGGGCGCGGCGAGCGAAGAGCTCTCGCCCGCCGACACGACGCCCGACGACGCCGCGTTCTGGCTGTACTCGTCGGGGACGACGGGCTTCCCGAAGGGCGCGGTCCACCTCCAGCACGACATGATCTGGTCGGCGGACACCTACGGCCGCCACATCCTCGGGCTGACCGACGCCGACCGCACCTTCACCGTCTCGCCGCTCTTCCACGCCTACGGGCTCGGGAACGGCGTCTTCTTCCCGTTCCGCGTCGGCGCGTGCTCGGTGTACAAGCCCGAGCGCCCGACGCCGGACCTCGTGTACGGGCTCATCACGTCCGAGCGCCCGAGCATCCTCTTCACCGCGCCCACCTTCTACGCCGCGCTGCTCGCGTATCCCGAGGAGGGCTTCCGCTACGACCTCAGCTCGCTGCGGGCGTGCGTCTCGGCGGGCGAGGCGCTTCCCAAGGCGCTCTTCGACGCCTGGAAGCGCAGATTCGGGCTGGAGATCCTCGATGGGATCGGATCCACCGAGATGCTCCACATCTTCATCTCGAACGTCCCCGGGCAGGCGAAGGGCGGCACGAGCGGCATGGTCGTGCCCGGCTACGACGCGAAGATCGTCGGCGAGGACGAGCGGCCCGTGCCGCACGGCGAGACGGGCGACCTCTGGGTCTCCGGCGACAGCGCCTTCTCCTACTACTGGAACAAGCACGAGAAGACCAAGCGCACGGTCCGCGGCGAATGGGTGGTGACGGGCGACCGCTACCACCAGGACGAGGAGGGGCACTTCGTCTACGAGGGCCGCAGCGACGACATGCTCAAGGTCTCCGGGATGTGGGTGTCGCCGGCCGAGGTCGAGGCCGCCCTGATCGAGCACGCGGCGGTGCTCGAGTGCGGCGTGGTCGGAGCCAAGGACAAGGACGACCTCGTGAAGCCGAAAGCGTTCGTGATCCTGAAGCAGGGCCACGAGCCGAGCGAGGCGCTCGCAGAAGAGCTGAAGGCGTTCGTGAAGGGCCGGATCGCGCCGTACAAGTACCCGCGCTGGATCCAGTTCGTCACCGAGCTGCCCAAGACGTCGACGGGCAAGATCCAGCGGTACAAGCTGCGCGAGCTCGCGGGCGCATAGCGCGCGGGAGGTCCACATGGCCAACGTCCTCGTCACGCGCGAAGATCCCATCGCCGTCGTTCAGCTGAACCGGCCCGAGGTCCTGAACGCGCTCAGCGAGGAGCTGATGGACGAGCTCGTCCGCGCGCTCGAGGAGCTCGACGACGACAAGGCCATCCGCTGCATCGTCGTCACCGGGAACGACAAGGCCTTCGCCGCCGGCGCCGACATCAAGAGCTCGTTCGTCGAGGCGACGCCCGTGTCGATGCTGGAGCAGGACCTCACGACGCGGTGGGAGCGCATCCGCCGTATCCGCAAGCCGATCGTCGCGGCGGTGTCGGGCTACGCGCTCGGCGGCGGCTGCGAGCTGGCGATGGTTTGCGACATCATCGTCGCGTCCGAGACCGCGCAGTTCGGCCAACCGGAGGTGAACCTCGGGATCATCCCGGGCGCCGGCGGGACGCAGCGCCTGACGCGGACGGTCGGCAAGTACGTGGCGATGGAGATGGTCCTCACGGGCCGGCGCGTCAAGGCGGACGAGGCCAAGGCCATGGGCCTCGTCGCTCACGTCTACCCGGCGGCGAGCTGGCTCGACGACGCGAAGGCCCTGGCGCGCACGATCGCCGAGAAGCCGCCCATCGCCATCCGGCTCGCGACCGAGGCGATCGACGTCGCCCTTAGCTCGACGCTGGACGCGGGCCTTGAGTTCGAGCGCAAGGCTTTCTACCTCCTCTTCGCCACGGAGGACAAGAAGGAGGGCGTCGACGCGTTCGTGAACAAGCGCAAGCCCACGTTCAAGGGACGGTGACCTCCTCGCGGCCACCGTACCGGACGCCGCGTCGGCGTACTTCCGAGAAGCGACCCGCGCGCTTCGAGGGCCGTTAGGCCCACGACGTCGCACATACATAAGGAGACGTGATGGACGACCGCGACGCCGTGATCCTCGGCTACGTGCGCACTCCGATCGGCCGCTACGGCGGTGCGCTCTCGCTCGTCCGGCCCGACGACCTCGCCGCGTTCGCCGTGCGCTGCGTCCTCGAGCGCACCGGCGTCGAGGGCGCTCGGATCGACGAGGTCGTCCTCGGCGACTCCAACGGCGCCGGCGAGGACAACCGCAACGTCGGCCGCATGGCCGCGATCCTCGCCGGGCTGCCTGAGCAGGTCCCCGGCGTCACCGTGAACCGCCTGTGCGGGAGCGGCCTCGAGGCGGTCAACGACGCGGCGCGGCGCATCCGCCAGGGCGAGGCGGACGTCGTCGTCGCGGGCGGCGCCGAGTCGATGTCGCGCGCGCCGTGGGTGATGCTCAAGCCCTCCGAGGCCTTCCCCCGCGGCGAGCGCACCGTCGTCGACACGTATCTCGGCTGGCGCCTCGTGAACCCGCGGATGCTCGAGCTGGGCGTGCATCCCATCTCGCTCGGCGAGACCGCGGAGAACGTCGCGGAGCAAGAGGGGATCGGGCGCGAGGATCAGGACGCGTACGCGGCCCGCTCGCAGGCGAGGTACGCCAAGGCGAAGGCCGACGGCTTCTACTCCGGCGAGATCGCGGCCGTCGAGACGCCCGCCGGCACCGTGGCGGAGGACGAGCATCCTCGCCCGGATTCCACGGTCGAGCGGCTCGCGAAGCTGAAGCCCGCGTTCCGCAAGGGCGGCACGGTCACCGCCGGCAACTCCTCGGGCGTGAACGACGGCGCCGCGGCCCTCGTGCTCGCGAGCCGCGCGGCGGCGAAGGCGCTCGGCAAGAAGCCGCTAGGCCGCGTCGTGGCCGCGGCCACCGCCGGCGTGCACTCCGACTACATGGGCCTCGGGCCGGTCCCCGCCGTCCGCAAGCTCGTGCAGCGCACCGGCGTCGAGGTCGATGCCTGCGACGCGATCGAGCTGAACGAGGCATTCGCGGCGCAGGTCATCGCGGTCATGCGCAGGCTCGGCATGCCGGAGGACCGTACGAACCCGAACGGCGGAGCGATCGCGATCGGGCATCCCATCGGCGCGTCGGGCGCGCGGATCGCGGGCACGCTCCTGCGCGAGCTCGCGCGGCGGAACGGCCGCTACGGCATCGCGACGGCGTGCATCGGCGTGGGCCAGGGGATCGCGACGCTCTTCGAGCGCGAGACCTAGCGAGAGGCGGGCTCGTCCGCGATCCTGACGAAGCGGGCCGCCTTCAGCTCGAACCGCGGCAGGGATCCGGGCGCCGCCAGGGCGATCTCGCAGCGGATCCCGATGGAACCGTGGAGCGCGTCCGCGACCCGCTTTGCGAGGCCCGGTCCCTCGGCGCCGGCGGGCTCGACCAGGACGCGGAGCTCCGTCATCCCGCGGGCTTCTCTCGCCTCCACGCGGTACTCGGCGACCTCGGCGAACGCGCGGACGACCGCCTCGATGGCGCTCGGGAATACGTTCACGCCGCGCACGATGACCATGTCGTCGATGCGTCCGAGGATCCCGCCACGGAGCTTGAGCCAGGTGCGCCCGCAGGCGCACGTCTCGCGCACCGCGTTGACGCGGTCCCCGGTGCGGTAGCGGATCACGGGAGTGCCCCAGCGGCCCAGGTTCGTCAGGACGAGCTCGCCGTCGCCCTCCTCGCGCACCTCGCCGGTGTCGGGATCGAGGATCTCGACGATGAACTCCGGCTCCACGAGGTGCACGCCGTCGCGTGCCTCGCAGGAGAACCCGGTCGGACCCACCTCCGTCGCGCCGGTGTGGTCGAACGCGGCGACGCCGAGCTCGCGCTCGATCCGGTCGCGCGTCGACGGGATCGACGCGCCCGGCTCCCCGGCATGGATCGACACGCGCAGGGCCGACGCGGCGAGGTCGATGCCTTCGGCGCGCGCGACCTCGGCCAGGCGCAGCGCGTATGTGGGCGTCGCGAGGAGGACGGTCGCCTCGGTGGCGATGATGCTGGCGACGCGCTCCGCCGAGCTCTGCGCGCCTCCGGAGACGGCCAGCGCTCCGATCAGCTCGGCGCCGGCGAACGCGGACCAGAAGCCGATGAACGGCCCGAAGGAGAAGCAGAAGAAGATCCGGTCGCCGGCGGTGACGCCCGCCGCGCGGTACACGGTCTCCCATACCCCTGCCCACCACCGCCACGACTCGGCCGTGTCGAGGATGCGCAGCGGCCGTCCGGTGGTGCCGCTCGTCTGATGGAGGCGGACGTAGCGCTCGAGCGGATACGTGAGCGCCGTCCCATAGGGCGGGTGCTCCGCCTGGTCGCGCGACAGCTCGGCCTTCGTCGTGAACGGCACGTCACGCCACCGTGTCAGGATCGTGTCCGCGCTCTCGATCGCAGCCGCACCGAGCTTCCGGCGGTAGAACGCGTTGCCGCGCAGGATCTCCGCGGCCATGGCCCTCAGCCGCTCGCGCTGATGCGCGCGGCGCTCACTGTCGGACCAGCGCTCGACCGAACGGTCCACGTGCGCGAACGGTACCGGAGGGTTGTCAGGCCGGTGCGGGGTGACTAGGCTCGCGCCGCCGGCACCGCGCCGGGATGCGGGGAGGAAAGGCATGGATACGGACGAGATCACGACCCCTGAGCGAGATGCGAAGGGAGCACGACTCACGCGCCGTCAGGTCCTCATCGCCGGATCGGCGGCCGCGCTCGCGGCCTGCGCTCCAGGCGGCGGTGGCGGGACCGCTTCGCCCACCGCGGCGGCGACCGGTGCCGCGACGGCGGCGGCCACCGCGGCCGCGACCCCGGCGCCGGCCCTCAAGATCGGCATGCTGCTGCCCTTCACGAAGGTCTATGCGGAGCTCGGCGCGTCGCAGAAGCGCGCGGCCGACCTCTACGTCAAGCAGCAGGGCGGCAAGCTCGCGAACCGGACCGTGCAGTTCGTCTACGAGGACGAGGCGAACGACCCGCAGGTCGGCCTGCAGAAGACGCAGAAGTTCATCGAGCAGGACCAGGTCGACCTGATGATGGGGATCATCGCCACGCCGATCGCGTACGCGATCCGCAACACCGTTGACCAGGCGAAGATGATCTACATCGGCACGAACGCCGGCGGCAACGCGATGACCCGCGAGACCACCGACTGCAAGCCGACCTGCAAGAGCAAGTACGTGTTCCGCACGTCGTTCAGCGCCTGGCAGGTGAGCTATCCGCTCGGCGAGTGGCTCAGCCGGAAACCTGAGACGAAGGAGTTCTTCCTCTGCTTCTCGAACTACGGCTTCGGCACCGAGTCCGCGGCGGCGTTCATCGAGGGCCTGGCGAAGAACGGCGGGAAGGAGACGGGACGCGTCGCTCCGCCGCTCGGCAACGCGGACTTCGTACCTTTCGTCACGCAGATCAAGGCGCAGGCGACGAAGAACGTCTACAGCTTCTTCTCCGGGACTGACGCGATCGGCTACATCCGCGCGTGGAACCAGCTCGGCATGCCGGCGGCCGGCTACAAGATGTACGGCGCGGGGTTCCTCACCGAGCAGGACGTCCTGAAGGAAGTGAAGGAGCAGGCGAACGGGGCCATCACGTCCCTGTTCTGGTCCGTCGACCTGGACAACGCGGAGAACAAGGCATTCCGCGAGGTCTACCAGAAGGAGTACAGCCTCCTGCCCGACGTCTTCGCCGTGCAGATGTGGGACGGCATGAAGGCGCTCGACGAGGCCCTGAAGAAGACGAGCGGGAACACCAAGGACAAGGACGCGCTCATCGCCGCCCTGGAGGGCGTGTCGTTCAAGAGCCCGCGGGGCGACTTCTCGTTCGACAAGAGCACCCACAACGTCATCCACGACATCTACATCCGCGAGGTGAAGACGACCGGCGGGCAGACGGTGAACACTGTCCTGGACAAGTTCGGCAAGGTGACCGATCCGGGCAAGTAGTCTCGCGGCGTGAGCTTCGATCTGGTCGTACAGCAGGCGCTGAACGGGATCTCGTTCGGCGCCTTGCTGTTCATCCTCGCGGCCGGCCTGTCGCTGATCTTCGGGATGATGGACGTGGTCAACCTCGCGCACGGCGCGTTCTACATGCTGGGCGCCTACGTCGCGCTGCAGCTCGTGCAGCTCACCGGGCAGTTCTGGGTCGCGGCGCTCGTCGCGCCGCTGGTCCTGGCCGCGCTCGGCCTCGTCATCGAGCCGCTGCTCCTGCGCCGCCTGCGCGGCCGGCACCTCGACCAGGTACTGCTCACGATCGGCGTCAGCCTCGTGATCGTGGACCTGATCGGCCTGGTGTGGGGCCGCGAGGTGCGCACGCTCCCGTACCCGCCGGGGTTCGACGGCTCCATCGCCATCGGCGGCAGCGCCTATCCGGTGTACCGGCTCTTCGTGATCGGCTTCGCGATCCTCCTCGCCGCGGTCCTCTACTACGTCCATCGCCGCACGGCGATCGGCGCCGTCATCCGCGCCGGCGTGGACGACGCGCCGATGCTCTCGGCCCTCGGGGTCGACACCGACCGGCTCTTCGCGATCACGTTCGCGGTGGGTGCGGGGCTCGCCGGGCTCGCCGGCGTGATGGCGGCGCCGGCCTTCGGCCTACAGCCGGGGATGGACGTCGACGCGCTGATCTACTCGCTCATCGTGATCGTCGTGGGGGGCCTCGGGACGCTCAACGGGGCCGGCGCGGGCGCGCTGCTCGTCGGTCCCGCCGACACGTTCGGGAAGGTCCTGTTCCCGGAGTTCGCTCTCGCGCTCATCTTCGCGATCATGGCCCTGGTGCTCCTGGGCCGGCCGAGCGGGCTCTTCGGCCGCATCCGGATCGGACGGTGATCGCCCCGCTCCTGGCCGCGGCCGCCTTCGCGGCGCTGTTCACGTTCCCCGAGTGGTCGGGCGGCCTCGAAAGTGCCAGGTACATGACGACGATCCTGCGGGACATGCTCGTTTTCGCGGTGTTCGCGCTCTCGCTCGATCTGCTCGTCGGACGCGCGGGCCTGCCGTCGCTCGGGCACGCCGCGTTCTTCGGCTCCGGGGCCTACGCGGCCGCGATCGCCGCGCAGAGCCTTCGCACCGACGAGATCTTCGTGACGCTCGGCGCCGCGATGCTCACCGCCGCGGCCCTGGCGCTCGTGATCGGCCTGCTGTCGGTACGGGCGAGCGGGATCTTCTTCCTGATGCTCACTCTCGCGTTCGCCCAGATGGTCTTCGCGGTGGCCTTCCAGTGGACGGACGTGACCGGCGGGTCCAACGGCTTCGCGGGGGTGCCTCGCCCGACGATCTTCGGGCTCGACACGAGCGCGCCGGAGGCGATGTACCGGCTCGTCGTCGTCGTGTTCGGGCTCGTCGCGCTGCTGGTGTGGTGGATCTCTCGCAGCCACTACGGGCGCGCGCTCGTGGGGATCCGGGAGAACGAGCGGCGCATGCGTGCGCTCGGGTACCACGCCCGCAGCCTCAAGCTCTCGGTCTTCGTCCTGGCCGGCGCCCTCGCGGGCGTCGCCGGCGCGCTCTCGGCGTGGTCGTTCGGGTTCGTGGCGCCGAACGACGTGGGCATGGGGCGGTCCATCGAGGCCTTCGTGATGGTCCTCATCGGCGGCGCCGGCACGCTCCTCGGCCCCATCGTCGGCGCGGGCGCGGTCCTCTTCATCGACCGCGTCCTGTCGTCGGCCATCCCGTTCTCGCAGGCCGTGCTGGGGGCGGTGTTCGTGATCTTTGTGCTCGCTGCGCGCCAGGGGATCGTGGGCTGGGTCCGCGACACGGCCGTGCGGGTGCGCGGATGACCATTGCCGGCGCCGTCGCGCTCGCGGCCATGGGACTGCGCCGCGACTTCGGGGGGATCCATGCCCTCGACGGCGTCGACCTCTCCGTCCAGGCGGGCGAGCGCCGCGCGGTCATCGGGCCGAACGGGGCGGGGAAGACGACGCTCTTCAACATCCTCACCGGCGAGCTGGCGCCGACGGCGGGGACCGTCCGGCTGGGCGACCGCGACGTCACCGGCGTCGGCACTTCCGACCTCGCGCGCCTCGGTCTCGCGCGGATGTACCAGCGGAACGAGCTCTTCGACCGGCTGCCCGCGCGCGAGAACGTCGCGCTCGCGCTCGCGGCGCGCCCCGGACCGTACCGGCTGACGCGCGCCGGCGGCGCCTCGGAGCGAGCCCAGGCGGACGCCGTGCTCGCCCGCGTCGGCCTCGAGGGGCGCGAGGCCGCGGCGGCGAACGCGCTCTCGCACGGCGAGCGCCGGCAGCTGGAGCTCGCGCTGGCGCTGGCGCAGCGGCCCAAGGTCCTACTGCTCGACGAGCCGACGGCCGGGATGTCGCCGGCCGAGACGGCGGCGATCACGAAGCTCATCGCCGACCTCGACCGCTCACTCACTCTGCTCATCGTCGAGCACGACATGGACGTGGTCTTCCGCATCGCCGACCGGATCACCGTGCTGCACGAGGGGAAGGTCATCGCCGACGGGCGGCCGGACGAGGTGCGGGGCGACCGCCTCGTGAACGAGGTCTACCTGGGGCGGGTGCTCGAGGCATGACAGCCTACCGGGGGACTCCGCCCCCCGAGGACCCCCCGGCTCCGGCGCTCGAGGTCCGCGACGTCCACGCGTACTACGGGAACAGCCACGTCCTCCAGGGCGTCGACCTCGAGGTGGCGCGCGGCGAGGCCGTCACGCTCCTCGGCCGCAACGGCGCCGGAAAGACGACGACGATCTCGGCGATCGTCGGCTTCATCCGGCCGCGGCGAGGCCGGGTGCGCGTTCTCGGCCGCGACGTGACCGGCTGCGCGCCGCACGTGATCGCTCGGGCCGGCATCGCGCTCGTGCCGCAGGGCCGGCGCGTGTTCGGGGACCTCACGGTGCGCGAGAACCTCACGCTCACGGCGCGAAGCGGCGGTGGCTGGGACCTGGCCCGGGTGCTCGAGCTGTTCCCCGGCCTGGCGCGCCGGCTGGACAGCCTCGGCGACCAGCTCTCCGGGGGCGAGCAGCAGATGCTCGCGATCGGCCGCGCGCTCATGCGCGATCCGGAGGTCCTCCTGCTCGACGAGCCCTCCGAGGGCCTGGCGCCGAAGCTCGTCGACGAGATCCGCGAGGCGCTGCTGCGGCTGCGCGAGAGCGGGCTCTCGCTGCTCCTGGTCGAGCAGAACCTCGCGCTCGCGACGGCGGTCGGCCAGCGCATCTACGTCATGAACAAGGGGACCGTCGTCTTCTCTGGCACGCCCGCCGCGCTCGCCGCCGAGCCGGACGTCGAGTCGCGCTACCTCGGGATCTAGGCGTGGAGGCTCGGGGCCCGGCGCAGCCCTATGCGGACGCGGCGACCCTGCCCCGCGTCGGCGACGACGAGCGCTTCATGGACGAGGCGATCGCGGAGGCTCGCGCCGCCGCGAGCGCCGGCGACGTTCCCGTCGGCTGCGTGGTGGTGCGCGGCGGCGCGGTCGTCGGCCGGGGCCGCAACCGGCGGGAGGCCGACCGCGACCCCACCGCGCACGCGGAGGTCCTGGCGCTGCGCGACGCGGCCCGCGCGCTCGGACGCTGGCGCCTGGGCGACTGCGCGCTCTACGTCACCATCGAGCCGTGCGCCATGTGCGCTGGCGCGGCGATCCTGGCGCGGATCCCGCTGGTCGTCTTCGCCGCGCCGGAGGAGAAGACGGGGGCGGTGCGCTCGACGGTCGAGCTCTTCGACGATCCGCGGGCGCTGCACCGGCCCAGATGGCGGCTCGGCGCGCGCCGTGCGGAGGTCGAGCGGATGCTCGCGGAGTTCTTCGCGGCGCGGCGCGGCCCGGCCGAGGCCGAGGGTTAGCTACGATCGGCATGACCAGGTGGAGGTGCTCCAGTGGATGAACAGGCTCTGAACAAGGTCGCGCGTGAGCTCGTCGCGCCGGGCAAGGGCATCCTCGCGGCCGACGAGAGCTCCGGCACCATCAAGAAGCGCTTCGACGCGATCGGCGTCGAGAGCACCGAGACGAACCGCCGCGACTACCGCGAGCTGCTCTTCCGGACGCCGGGAGCGGCCGAGTACGTCAGCGGCGTGATCCTGTACGACGAGACGATCCGCCAGAAGGCGGCCGATGGCACGCCAATGGTGAAGGTCCTCCAGGATCAGGGCGTTCATCCAGGCATCAAGGTCGACCTCGGCGCGAAGCCGCTCGCGAACCGGCCCGGCGAGACGGTCACCGAAGGGCTCGATGGGTTGCGCGAGCGTTTCGCGGAGTACAAGAAGCTCGGCGCCACCTTCAGTAAATGGCGCGCGGTGATCAAGATCGCTCCGGGTTCGAGCAGCGCTGCCAGCGCCACCATCCCCACGCGGGGGTGCATCGAGGCGAACGCGCACGCGCTCGCGCGGTACGCCGCGCTCAGCCAGGAGGCGGGGATCGTTCCCATCGTCGAGCCCGAGGTCCTCATGGACGGCGACCACTCCATCGACACGTGCTACGACGTGACTCTTGTCACGCTACACGCGGTCTTCCGGGAGCTCGCGGGCGCGCGCGTCGTGCTCGAGGAGATGCTGCTCAAGCCGAACATGGTCCTTTCCGGCAGCGAGGCGAAGGGTCGCGCGACCGCGCAGGACGTCGCGCGATACACGCTCCACTGCTTCCGGCAGGCGGTCCCGGCGGCCGTTCCGGGCATCGTTTTCCTCTCCGGCGGGCAGTCCGATCAGGAGGCCACGGTCAACCTCGACGCGATCAATCGTCGCGCGATGGAGATCGGTGGCGTGCCGTGGCAGCTCAGCTACTCCTACGGCCGCGGCCTCCAGGCGGCGCCGCAGAAGGCCTGGGCGGGCAAGAAGGAGAACGTCGCCGCCGCGCAGCGGGCCTACCACCACCGCGCGAAGCTGACGTCGGCCGCGCGGATGGGGAAGTACTCGCCCGAGATGGAGAGGGAGACGGTCGCGGTCTAGGCCGGGGCGGGCTCCGCGGGCAGCGTCACCGGCGCGGTCCGCGGCGGCGAAATGCGCAGGGCCAGCGCGACGGCGATGAAGCCCATGATCGCCGCCGACACGAACATGAGGTGGTAGTCGCCGAGGAGCACGCGGAAGAACCCTCCGGCGTACGCGGCCAAGGCTGCTCCGACCATGTGCGAGAACCAGATCCAGCCGTAGAGGGTGCCGAGCGACGCGCGGCCGAACCTTGATGCCGTCAGGCTCACCGTGGGCGGGACCGTCGCGATCCAGTCGAGGCCGTAGACGACGGCGAAGATCACGAGCCCCTGCATCTCGTACACGAACGGGAGCGCGAGGAGCGAGAGCGCGCGGAAGCCGTAGTACATCGCGAGCAGCTTCCGCGGGTCGTAGCGGTCGGTGAGCCAGCCCGACGCGAGCGTTCCCACGATGTTCAGCGACCCGAGGAGCGCGATCGCTCCTGCCGCGACCACCTCGGTGAAGCCGTGCTCGACCGCGTGCGGGATGAGGTGCGTACCGATGAGACCGTTCGAGGTGTAGCCGCACACGAAGAATGAGCCGGCCAGGAGCCAGAAGTCCATGGTGCGGAGGGCGGTCCGCAGCGGCGTGCCCTTCGCGTCGAGCGCCCGCTCGCGCGACATCGACGCCGCGGTCTCTCCGAACGGGCGGAGGCCGACGTCCTCCGGGCGGTCGCGCATGAAGAGGAGGACCGGGAGCAGCACGATGGCCGTCGCGACCGCGATGACCGACATGGCCGAGCGCCATCCGTCGACGACGAGGATCGCTGCCATCGCCGGGATGAAGACGAGCTGGCCCGCGGACACGGCCGCGCCGAAGAGGCCCACCACCATGCCCTGGTGCTTGCGGAACCAGCGGTGCGCGACCGCCGCGCTCACGACCTGGCCGGCCGCCCCGGTCCCGAGGCCGATGGCGAGGCCCCAGATCACGTAGAAGTGCCATAGCTCCTGGATCTGCAGGAGGGCCCAGATGCCGCCGGCGATCAGCCCGATGCCGCCCAGGAGCACCTTCCGAGGGCCGAACCGATCGACCAGGCCGCCGCCCAGCGGTCCGCCGAGACCGAACGCGATGAGGCTGAGCGCGACGGCGAGCGAGATGCTCGCGCGGTCCCATCCGAACTCGCTCTCGAGCGGCAGGATGATGAGCCCCGGCGTCGCCCGCACCGCCTGCGCCGTCAGCAGCGACGCGAACATGACCGCGACGACGACCCAGGCGTAGTGCAGGCGCACGCTGGAAGTCTGACAGCCGAAGCCGGATGAGACTGTTCCGCACGCCACACACCCGCCCGCAAGCGTCATGACCTGGGAGCTCAGCGATAAACTTGTGTGTGGAGAGGTGTCCGAGTGGTTGAAGGTGCCGCTCTCGAAAAGCGGTAGGCGCAAGCCTCGTGGGTTCGAATCCCACCCTCTCCGCCAGCCGAGCTCGGCTCCGGACATATCCTCCCGTTTGGGAGAGGTCGCCTAGTGGCCTAGGGCGCTGACCTGGAAAGTCAGTGGGTGAAAGCCCCGTGGGTTCGAATCCCACCCTCTCCGCCGCGGCCTAGGGCGCTGACCCGGAAGGTCAGCGGCTGAAAGCCTCATGGGATCGGATCCCACCCTCTCCGCTGGATCGCGGCTTCGCCGCGCTCCAGCGGCCAAGACGCTACGGAAGCGCGACTCCGAGTGACGGACCTCTATCGAAGCCAGGACCTAGATCCGCTATGTACCATGGTCTTGGCTGTGCTAGGTGGGGGGCTAGCGGTCCCCTGTACCCGAGATCCGCTTCATGCGGGACTGAATCCCCTCCCGAGGCCGGCCGTCGCGGATCCTGCTCGCGCACGGAGGCGTTGAAGGCCGGGTCCTGTGCAGCAGCGGGCCGTGAACCCCGTCAGATCCGGAAGGAAGCAGCGGTAAGCGGAGTTCGCTGGGTGCCGCAGGGCGACCTGGTCCGAGCCGACGACGCGGGTGAGACCGTGATGGTCCGTTCGACGGAGGGTGCACGGCCAAGACGCTTGTCGCTCGCGCCTTCGGCGCTCGCGTCTCCTTCGCACATCCTCGCTCGCTTCGAGCTCGCGTTTTCCTTCCGCACCATGCCTCACGTGCTAGTTCGGACGGATCTCCAGGTCCTATCCTCACAACGTGCCTGAAAAGACTGCCCTCTACCGGCGCTGGCGCCCCCAGCGGTTCGCGGAGGTCGTGGGCCAGCAGCACGTCATCCGGACCCTCCGCAACGCCATCGCCTCCGGACAGGTTGCCCACGCGTACCTCCTCGCCGGCCCGCGCGGCATCGGCAAGACGACGATCGCGCGCCTGATCGCGAAGGCCGTCAACTGCCCGAAGGCCGCCGACGGCGAGCCCTGCGACACCTGCCCCGCCTGCGTCTCCATCCGCGAGGGCCGCTTCCTCGACCTCATCGAGATCGACGCCGCGAGCAACCGCGGCATCGACGAGATGCGCGACCTGCGGGAGAAGGTCCGCTTCACGCCGTCGGAAGGCCAGTACAAGGTCTACGTGATCGACGAGGCCCATCAGCTCACCTCCGAGGCGTTCAACGCGCTGCTCAAGACGCTCGAGGAGCCGCCCGCGCACGCGATCTTCGTCCTCGCCACGACGGAGTCGCAGCGCATCCCGGCCACGATCGTCTCGCGGACCCAGCGCTTCGACCTCCGCCGCATACCGCACAAGGACATGACCGCGCACCTCGAGAAGATCGCCGCGAGCGAGGGACTGCGGGCCGAGCCGCGGGCTCTCGAGGCGATCGCACGCCATGCCCAGGGCTCGCTGCGCGACGCCGAGAGCATCCTCGACCAGCTCGCGTCGTTCTCCGAGGACCGCTCCGTGACCGTGGCCGACGTCACCGACCTGCTCGGCACCGCGGACTGGGAGGAGATCGCCTCACTGTTCGACGCGTTCGCGAAGGACGACGGCAGCGGCGCCGTCGCGCTCGTCGGGCAGCTGTTGGACGAGGGCCGCGACCTCCACCTCTTCGCGCGCCGCGCCATCGAGCACGTGCGCGCGCTCGTCCTCGTCCGCGCGACCGGCAAGCCGCCCGAGACCATGCCGGAGGACGCCGCCGCGAGGGTGCGCGAGCAGGCCGCACGCTTCACCCACGAGCGCCTCGCGCGGGTCGCGAAGCGCCTCGTCGAGGCGGAGCAGCAGCTGCGCACCGGCGAGGGCACGCCGCTCCCGCTCGAGCTCGCCGTCCTCGAGCTCACCGCCGCTCCCGAGAAGGCGGAGCCCGCGCCTCCGTCATCGGCAAGGGCACCGGGAGCGAGCCCGGGTCGCGAGGTCGAGGGGCGCGCGCGGTCTCGGGCCGAGGGAGCGGCACCCCCGGTCCAGCCGACGCCGATCCGGCCGGCGCCCGCGCGAGCGCCCGAAGCGCGAGAGCGTCCCCGATCCCAGGCAACGTCGCGACCCGAGGCGGGCGGCACGAGCGCCGTGGACCTCGATGCCGTCCGCAGCGCCTGGAGCGCGGTCGTAGAGCGCATCGGCGACCGGAGCGTCTCGAAGGCCTCGCAGCTCATGACTGCGGAGCCGCTCGCGGTCGAGGGGGCGACCATCGTCGTCGGCTTCGCGGACGACTTCGCGCGCAGCCGGTGGCAGGAGCGCGACCGTCCCGAGCTCGAGCAGGATCTCTCGAGCGTCCTTGGCACCGCGGTGCGGGTGAAGTGCGTTCGCCAGATCGCGCCCGAGACTGCACCTCCCGCGACCGAAGACCCAATGCTGAGAGCCGCCCTGGAGACGTTCAGAAGGCCTGAGCGCATATTGGAGGTCGAGTGATGCACCGCTTCGAAGCGCCCATCGCCCCAGCGAAGCGGATCGGGAAGCGGAGCGATAGAGGCGTGAGAGCGTGAAGGATCTGCGCGATCTGCAGCGGCTCGCGAAGGAGATGCAGGTAGGGATGGAGCGCGCGCAGGCGCAGCTCGCGGAGGAGACCGTCGAGGGAACGGCCGGCGGCGGCGCGGTCACGGTCGTGATGACCGGCACGCAGGAGATCCGCAGCGTCCGCATCGCGCCGGAGGCCGTCGACCCGTCCGACGTCGAGACGCTTCAGGACCTCGTGCTCGCCGCGACGCGCGACGCGCTCACGCGTTCGAAGGAGCTGGCGTCGTCGAAGCTCGGCGGCATCACGGGAGGCCTCCAGCTCCCCTAGTGCCGTCCGCTCTCGCGCGCCCGCTCGCTCGCCTGATCGATGAGCTGTCGAAGCTGCCGGGGGTCGGCCCCAAGACCGCGCAGCGGCTCGCGTACCACATCCTCCGCGGCAGCGGCAACGACGCGGAGCTCCTGGCCGCCGCGGTCCGCTCGGTGAAGACCGACCTTCGCTACTGCTCCGTCTGCTTCAACATCGCGGAGTCGGACCCGTGCGAGCTGTGCTCGAGCGACGAGCGCGACCAGCGCGTCGTGTGCGTCGTCGAGGAGCCGCTGGACGTCCTTGCCATCGAGCGCACCGGCCAGTTCAAGGGCGTCTACCACGTCCTCCACGGGGCGATCTCGCCCGTCAACGGCGTGCGGCCGGACGACCTACGCATCGCCGAGCTGGCCACGCGGGCGCGGGGCAGCGGCATCGAGGAGCTCATCCTGGCCACCAACCCGAACCTCGAGGGCGAGGCCACCGCCATGTACATCGCGCAGCTGCTATCAGGAAGTGGCGCACGTATCACCCGCCTGGCGCGGGGCCTCCCGATGGGCGGCGATCTGGAATACGCAGATGAGGTCACCGTGAGCCGGGCCTTGGAAGGACGCCGGGCGCTCTAGCGGAGCCGGCGGGTCCGGCCTGTCTCGCTGTCCAGCAGTGCGCGGGAGCGCATTGAAAGAGGCCCAGCATTGCGCGGGAGCGCACCAAAGAGGTACGATGTACGTCCGCGTCACAGCCCGCTGGCCAGTTCCATAGGGAGGTCGCCGGGGCAACGATCCTTAACAGTTGAAAAGTGGCAGGAACGCGCGAATGCGCGGACCTCGTCGAAATTTAGTGAGAAGAGCGCGATCGAACTCAGCTAGTGAGGACCGTCCGCAAGGACGGTCTTATTTAGTCGGAGAGTTTGATCCTGGCTCAGGACGAACGCTGGCGGCGTGCATAAAACATGCAAGTCGAACGGGCCCAAAGCCGCAAGGCTGAGGGCTAGTGGCGAACGGCTGAGTAACACGTAGGTGACCTGCCCCGAAGTGGGGGACAACTCTCCGAAAGGAGAGCTAATACCGCATGTGACCATCGGTTCATTCCGGTGATCAAAGTCGCAAGACGCTTTGGGAGGGGCCTGCGGCGGATCAGCTTGTTGGTGGGGTAATGGCCTACCAAGGCTACGATCCGTAGCTGGTCTGAGAGGATGGCCAGCCAGACTGGGACTGAGACACGGCCCAGACTCCTACGGGAGGCAGCAGTTAGGGATCTTGTGCAATGGGGGAAACCCTGACACAGCAACGCCGCGTGAGGGATGAAGGCCTTCGGGTCGTAAACCTCTTTTCTGAGGGAAGAAACCTGACGGTACCTCAGGAATAAGCAACGGCTAACTACGTGCCAGCAGCCGCGGTAATACGTAGGTTGCGAGCGTTGTCCGGAATCACTGGGCGTAAAGCGCACGCAGGCGGCTTCGGAAGTCCAAGGTGAAAGCCCTGGGCCCAACCCAGGGAGGCCCTTGGAAACTCCGGAGCTCGAAGGCGGGAGAGGCAGATGGAATTTCCGGTGTAGCGGTAAAATGCGTAGATACCGGAAGGAACACCAGTGGCGAAAGCGATCTGCTGGCCCGCTCTTGACGCTCAGGTGCGAAAGCTAGGGGAGCGACCGGGATTAGATACCCCGTTAGTCCTAGCCGTAAACGATGGTCACTAGGTGTTGTCGGTATCGACCCCGGCAGTGCCGTAGCTAACGCATTAAGTGACCCGCCTGGGGAGTACGACCGCAAGGTTAAAACTCAAAGGAATTGACGGGGGCCCGCACAAGCAGCGGAGCGTGCGGTTCAATTCGATGGTACGCGAAGAACCTTACCCAGACTTGACATGCAGGTGGTACCGAGCCGAAAGGTGAGGGACCCGCAAGGGAGCCTGCAATGGTGTTGCACGGCCGTCGTCAGCTCGTGTCGTGAGATGTTGGGTTAAGTCCCGCAACGAGCGCAACCCTCGCCGTCTGTTGTATCTCTCAGACGGGACTGCCGAGAGAAACTCGGAGGAAGGTGGGGATGATGTCAGGTCCGCGTGGCCCTTATGTCTGGGGCTACACGCACGCTACAATGGCCGGTCACAGCGGGTCGCAACTGCGCGAGCAGGAGCTAATCCCTTAAAACCGGCCTCAGTTCAGATCGGAGGCTGAAACCCGCCTCCGTGAAGTCGGAGTTGCTAGTAACCGCAGGTCAGCACACTGCGGTGAATATGTTCCCGGGCCTTGTACACACCGCCCGTCACGTCATGGGAGTCGGTAACACCCGAAGCCGGTGGGCTAACCGTAAGGAAGTAGCCGTCGAAGGTGGGACCGGCGACTGGGACGAAGTCGTAACAAGGTAGCCGTACCGGAAGGTGCGGCTGGATCACCTCCTTTCTAGGGACGATCATCCGGACCCCTCGGGGTCTCGGACCATCTCCTAGGTCGATCGCTCGAGCGCAAGCTCGGACGAGCTTCCGTTATCAACGGAAGTGATCCACTCGCTGCGACCAGGCCTCACGCCTGGTCAAAGCACGACAAGGTCACCTCGCACAAGCGTTGTTCCTGCCACTTTTCAGCGGTCAAGGATCGTGCATCCCCCGATGCCGGCGGACCGAGCGCCAGTTAGCATCTATTCGCACGGGCGTTTAGCTCAGCTGGTTAGAGCACTGCCCTGATAAGGCAGAGGTCTCTGGTTCGAGTCCAGAAACGCCCACACGCGAAGGACCGGTGTCCGGGGACCGTCACTCCGTTCCGTCCCCGTCGTCGGCCTGATGCGCCAGTAAACTGTCGCTCAGGCACTCCTAGGGGACGTAGCTCAGCTGGTAGAGCGCCTCCTTTGCAAGGAGGAAGTCAGGAGTTCGAGTCTCCTCGTCTCCACCGAGCACGAAAGCGAGCTAACATCGGTGGTCGCGCCACCCGCAGCACGATCAAAGCTGGATGCCCCGCTCGGGCATGTTCATGGACTCCGTGGCCATGCCCGAGCGAGCAGACGGTGCACCTTAACAACTGAAGAGGAAGACGAAAGAACGATCGCGGCCCTGTCCAGGGTCGCGTTCGAAGCGAGTTTCGCCAATGGCGAACCGTACCCGATCATCACGAGGGTCGAGAGATCGACCCCTCCTGATGTACCGCATCCGCCGGCCCCGCGAGGGTCTGGCTGGATGCTGGAAGTAGGTCAAGCTACGAAGGGCGCACGGTGGATGCCTTGGCGCAAGAGGCCGATGAAGGACGCGGTCACCTGCGAAAAGGTCCGGGGAGCTGGTAGCAAGCGTCGATCCGGACATATCCGAATGGGGAAACCCGATCAGGTGGACCCTGATCACCCGCACCTGAATACATAGGGTGCGTGGAGGGCACCGAGGGAACTGAAACATCTAAGTACCTCGAGGAAAAGAGACCATTCCCTTAGTAGTGGCGAGCGAAACGGGAATAGCCCAAACCCGATCCGTGCGATAGCCGGCAGGCGTTGCGGAGCGGGGGTCGTGAGGCGCGATAGGTGGATCTGCCGATCCGCCGCGGAGTTACAAATGCATTCGTTAGCGGAACGGTCCTGGAAAGGCCGGCCAAAGACGGTGACAGCCCAGTACGCGAAAACGCATGCACTCCGTTCGCTGTCCTCGAGTACCACCCGGAACGTCTCCAGGGTGGGAAGCCGGGCAGACCACTGTCCAAGGCTCAATACCTCTTGCGACCGATAGTGCACAAGTACCGTGAGGGAAAGGTGAAAAGCACCCCGGGAGGGGAGTGAAATAGGAACTGAAACCGTGCGCCTACAAGCAGTCGAAGCGTGTTGCCGCGTAAGCGGTAGCGTGACGGCGTGCCTATTGAAGAATGATCCGGCGAGTTAGCTGTCTGCGGCGAGGTTAAGGCCTTCACGGCCGGAGCCGAAGCGAAAGCGAGTCTGAATAGGGCGTGGACCGCAAGGTCCGTAGTCGCAGGCACTAGACCCGAAACCGTGTGAGCTACCCATGGCCAGGCTGAAGCGGAGGTAATGCTCCGTGGAGGGCCGAACCCTTCAACGTTGAAAAGTTGTGGGATGAGCTGTGGGTAGAGGTGAAATGCCAAACGAACACGGAGATAGCTGGTTCTCCTCGAAATAGCTTTAGGGCTAGCGTCGAGCGTTCAGTCACAGAGGTAGAGCACTGGATGGGCTAGGGGCCTTATCGGTTACCAAACCCAACCAAACTCCGAATGCTGTGACTTCAAGCTCGGCAGTCAGACCCCGGGGGCTAAGCTCCAGGGTCAAAAGGGAAACAGCCCAGACCAACAGCTAAGGTCCCTCAGTCCAGGCTAAGTGGAAAAGGATGTTGGATCGCTCAGACAACCAGGATGTTGGCTTAGAAGCAGCCATCATTGAAAGAGTGCGTAACAGCTCACTGGTCGAGTGGTCCAGCGCCGAAAATCTAACGGGGCTCAAGCCTGGCACCGAAGCTTTGGGTCCGCGGCACCTTCGGGTGCCCGTGGGCGGTAGAGGAGCGTTCCATGCGCAGCGAAGGTGGACCGTGAGGACCGCTGGAGCGCATGGAAGTGCGAATGCCGGAACGAGTAGCGAAATGCGCGTGAGAAACGTGCACACCGAATGCCTAAGGTTTCCTGAGGAAGGTTAATCCTCTCAGGGTCAGTCGGACCTAAGCCGAGGCCGAAAGGCGTAGGCGATGGACACCCGGTCTACATTCCGGGACCGCTCGAGATCGTTATCAGCGAAGGGGTGACGCGGTCTGGTATTCCCAGCGCACTTTGGCTATGTGCGTCCAAGCCGGTAGCCGTCCGTTGATAGGAAAATCCGTCGACGGGTCAAGGTGAGAGGCGAATGCGAGCCACAGCAATGTGGCAAGTGGGAAGATCCAAGCCGCCGAGAAAAGCCTCTAGCGAGATCAAGAGCGTCCGTACCGCAAACCGACGCAGGTAGGCAAGGAGAGCATCCAAAGGTGATCGGGAGAACCCTCCTAAAGGAACTCTGCAAAATGTCCCCGTAACTTCGGGAGAAGGGGAGCCTCGCGCGCCTTGCCTTCGGGCAGGGGAAGCGATCGAGGCCTCAGATGAACGGGCTAAGCGACTGTTTAACAAAAACACAGGTCTCTGCGAAGGGGAAACCCTACGTATAGGGGCTGACGCCTGCCCAGTGCCGGAAGGTCAAGGGGAGGACTGAAAGGTCCGAACTGAAGCCCCGGTGAACGGCGGCCGTAACTATAACGGTCCTAAGGTAGCGAAATTCCTAGTCGGGTAAGTTCCGACCCGCACGAAAGGCGTAACGACTTAGCCGCTGTCTCTAGGAGGGACCCGGCGAAACTGAGATACCCGTGAAGACGCGGGTTACCCACACTTGGACAAAAAGACCCCGTGGAGCTTTACTGCATTTTGGCATTGAGCTGGGGTTACGCATGTGTAGCATAGGTGGGAGACTATGAAGCCGGCGCGCAAGCGTCGGTGGAGTCACCAGTGAAATACCACCCTTGCGTGACTTCGGTCCTAACGGCCGTCCGTAAACCGGCGGCCGGACCGTGCCAGATGGGCAGTTTGACTGGGGCGGTCGCCTCCTAAAAGGTAACGGAGGCGCCCAAAGGTACCCTCAGGCTGGATGGAAATCAGCCGCAGAGTGCAAAGGCACAAGGGTGCTTGACTGTGAGGCTTACACGCCGAGCAGGGACGAAAGTCGGGCTTAGTGACCTTCTGGTCCCGCGTGGAAGGGCCAGGAATCATCGGATAAAAGCTACCCCGGGGATAACAGGCTTATGACGCCCAAGCGTTCACAGCGACGGCGTCGTTTGGCACCTCGATGTCGGCTCGTCGCATCCTGGGGGGGCAGTACCTCCCAAGGGTTAGGCTGTTCGCCTATTAAAGCGGTACGCGAGCTGGGTTCAGAACGTTGTGAAACAGTTCGGTCTCTATCCAGTGTGGGCGCAGGTGAGTTGAGAGGAGCTACCCCCAGTACGAGAGGACCGGGGTGGGCGGACCGATGGTGTACGAGTCGTCCTGCCAAGGGCGCTGCTCGGTAGCTATGTCCGTTCCGGATAACCGCTGAAAGCATCTAAGTGGGAAGCCGACCTCAAGATGGGCTCACCCTCTGCGAAAGCAGGTAAGGCCGCAGGTAGAGAACCTGTTCGATAGGCGCCAGGTGGAAGGGCCGTAAGGCTTGGAGCTGAGGCGTACTAACGGCCGAGAGGCTTGACCTATTTCAGCACCCAGCCGGACCATCGCGTCCGGCGCTACGCGCGCAGGGGCCCCCTGCCCCTGGGGTACGGACTCGCGATCGTCTTCCTCTTCAGCCTGCTCGTTGATCGAAGGGCCCCCGGATGCATCCGGGGGCCCTTCGTGTTTCTTGCGCCGGAGGGCATCCAAGGAAGCCTGAGCGCCGTTGACCCCGGGCGCGCCCGCTCGGTACACTTGTCTCCTCGGTCCTTGGAGCGGCGGGGCAACACCCGTTCCCATCCCGAACACGGCAGTTAAGCCCGTCAGCGCCGAAGATACTTGGGACGCAGGTCCTCGGGAAAATAGGTCAGGGCCGGGAATGAAACGACCTCCTCTCGCAAGAGAAGAGGTCGTTCTTCATTTCTGCCGTTCTCCGAGCGCAAGGCGGTCCCGATGTAGTCCGGCGTGCCGACCCATCCCGACGAGGTCCGCCGGCGCATCGCGCCGGACGAGGTCCAGGTCCAGGTCATCCTCGGTTCGCTTCTCGGCGATGGCACCCTCTACGGCCAGCCCGGCGAGCGGCGCCTGAGCATCATCCACTCGACTGGCCGGCTCGCCTACGCCAGCTGGAAGCGTGACCGCCTGGGGAGCCTCGCGTCCTCCCCGCTCCAGACCGACGGCGACCTCGTCTGGTTCGAGACCATCGCCCATCCGCTCTTCGACGACCTCGCCCGGCTCTGCGAGCGAGGAGCCGACGGTGTCGACCGGATCAGCCGCGAGCGCGTCGTCCCTTGGCTCGCCCCGCTGGGGCTCGCCGTCTGGATGAGCGACGTCGGGCGCACCCGGCTGGACGCGGCCCTCTTCCTGCCGGATCAGGCCCGGCTGGCACTGACCGCGTAGCGATCCCGAGCGAGGATCCGGCT
>Ga0209751_10001385_pt1 | contig 24985 bp, 28 predicted proteins | sample RifCSP13_1_FD_184019 | JGI IMG/M metagenome (GOLD analysis project Ga0209751, IMG submission 184019) | Soil microbial communities from Rifle, Colorado - Rifle CSP2_sed 13_1 (SPAdes) (version 2) | ecosystem: Environmental > Terrestrial > Deep subsurface > Rock core/Sediment | place: Rifle...
TCGTGCCCTCGGGAACGATCCCGGTGACGTCGATCCGGGTGCCACCGACGTTCTGCACGATGTTCGTGATCGGAGAGACGGTGGTCACGACCCGTAGAGCGCCGCCCTCCGCCGCCCCCTCGTCCTGCCGGGAGCACGCCGCGGCCGGCAGCACGAGCGCCACTGCCAGGACGAAGATCTTCCGCACGATGACCCCACCGGATGCCACGACAGGCAACGACTCTACCCTGTACCTGCAAGATGTTGCAACTGACGACCGGGGGTCAGTACCTGGGGGTCTCGATGTACTCGCCGAAGCTCGCGCGCAAGGCGCCGACGACCTCGCCCTGGGTGCAGAGCGCGCGGGCGCAGTCGACGAGCGGTTCCACCAGGTTCGCGTCGGTCGAGGCTAGCTCCACCAGACGCTCCAGGGAGGCGCGCGCCGCCTCCGGGTCCCTGCGCGCCCGGACGGCCCGAACGCGCTCTATCTGGGCCCGCTCGATGCCCTCCGGGATCAGCAGGACGTCCACCGCCGCGTCGCCCTCCTCGATCAGGTCGGTGACGCCGACCTTCACGAGGTCACCGTGCTCGAAGCGCTCCTGCTCCGCGAAGGCCGAGTCCGCGATCGCCTGCTGGAAGTGACCGTGTTCGATCCCGGCGAGCACACCCTCGAGCATCGACCCCTCCCCCATGGACAGGATCCGCTCGAACTCGGCCTCGGCCAGCTCCTCCATCCGGTCGGTCAGGCTCTCGAGGAAGTACGAGCCGCCCAGCGGGTCGATCACGTCGGCGACCCCGGACTCGTGGGCGATGATCTGCTGGGTTCGCAGCGCGAGCTTCGCGGCCTCTTCGGTCGGAAGAGCCAGGACCTCATCGAGCGCGTTCGTGTGCAGCGACTGGGTGCCGCCGAGCACCGCGGCGAGCGCCTCGATCGCGGTCCGGACGACGTTGTTCATCGGCTGCTGCGCCGTCAGCGACACGCCGGCGCATCGACCCCTCGTCCCGCGCGCCGTAGCGCTCGCGCAGCCAGCGAGCCCAGATGCGCCGCCCGGCGCGGTACTTCGCGATCTCTTCGAAGAAGTCGATGTGCGCGTTGAAGAAGAAGGACAGGCCGGGGGCGAAGCGATCGATCTCCAGCCCGCGTGAGAGCCCGAGCTCCACGTACGCGAATCCGTCGGCCAGCGTGTACGCGAGCTCCTGCCACGCGTTCGCTCCGGCCTCGCGGATGTGGTAGCCGGACACGCTGATCGGGTGCCACCGCGGCACGCGTTCCAGGCAGAACTCCATGAGGTCGCCGATCAGCCGCAGGTGGGGTCTCGGAGGGAAGATCCATTCCTTCTGCGCGATGTACTCCTTCAGGATGTCGGTCTGCAGCGTCCCGTCCAGGCGCTCCCACGGCACCCCCTGGCGCTCGGCGGCGGCAAGGAAGTACGCGAACGCGATCACGGCCGGTCCGCTGATCGTCATCGAGGTCGAGATGTCGCCTAGAGGGATCCGATCGAACAGCTCATCGAAGTCCTCGAGCGAATCCGTCGCGACCCCGCACCGCCCGACCTCGCCCTCGGACAGAGGGTCGTCCGAGTCGCGACCCATCAGTGTCGGCATGTCGAAGGCGACCGACAGGCCGCCCCCACCGCGCGCGAGCAGGTACTTGTACCGGGCGTTCGTCTCGGCGGGCGTGCCGTACCCCGCGAACTGCCGCATCGTCCATGGCCGGCCGCGGTACATCGTCGGGTAGACCCCACGCGTGAACGGGAACGCGCCCGGCTCTCCCAAGCGGCTCGAGGGATCGGACCCCTCCAGATCCTGGGCCGCGTACAGCGGTCTCAGCGGCTCGCCCGACAGCGTCCTGGCGGTACTGGTCTCGGCCGGGACCTGGCGTTGGCGCTGCTCGACCATCGGCGACGCCTCCCTCGGCTAGGGGTCGCCGGCGGCCGCGACCCGCCGCATCAGGATAGTCGTGGCCCCGTACGGGTCGGTCCGTCGCTCGAGTAGGTCCAGCATCAAGGCGGCATCCCCGCGCAGGAGCGAGGCCGCGCGCCCGCGGAGACGCTCGGCGGCGAGCGCCTCCACCTCGCGGATGAGCCGGTCCCGCCGGTTGCGAGCAAGCCCGCCCGACGTATCCAGGTGCGCCCGGTGAGCGCTGACGGCGTCCCACACCTCGTCCATCCCTTGGCCCGTCGTGGCGGCGGTCGTCACGACCGGCGGCGTCCAATCACGCTCCGGCCCCATGCGGATCATCTGCTGTAGGTCCCGGACCGCGCCGTCGGCGCCCTCGCGGTCGGCCTTGTTCACGACGAAGACGTCGGCGACCTCCAGGATGCCCGCCTTCGCGGCCTGGATCGCGTCGCCCCAGCCCGGGGACACGACCACGAGAGTCGTATCGGTCGCGGCGGCGACGTCGACCTCGGCCTGGCCGACGCCCACGGTCTCGACCACGATCACCTCATACCCCGCGGCGTCCAGGATCCGGACGGCCTCCGGCGCGGCGAGCGCCATCCCACCCAGGTGGCCCCGCGTGGCCATCGACCGGATGAACACGCCGGGATCGGTCGCGTGCGCCTGCATCCGGAGGCGATCGCCCAGCAGCGCGCCGCCGGTGAACGGGGACGTCGGGTCCACGGCGAGGACGGCCACGGAGCTCTCGCGCTGACGAGCCGCCCGGACCAGCTCGCCCGCGAGGGTCGACTTGCCGACCCCCGGCGAGCCGGTCACCCCGACGGTCCACGCCCGCCCGGTGTGGGGGAACAGGCCCGCGGACAGCGCCTCCAGACCCTCATCGCCGTCCTCGACCATCGAGATCGCCCGCGCGATCGCGCGCGGATCCCTGCCCAGCACGCCCTCGACCAGATCCACGGCGGCAAGGGTAGCCGCCCGGGAGCCCGGGACGCGCCGCGCTTTCACCGACCAGCGGCGGCCGCCACCCCCGGCATCGAACGAAGGGCGTCGCGGAGCGACTTGCAGAGCTCGCGCTGCCGGACGAGCTCGGTCGTCTCCAGACCGTGGGAGCGGGTCCGGACCATGGCGAGGTTGATCTGCTCCTTCTGGAGCCGCTTCAGGAGCTTCTCCGCGGACTCGCCGGCCCGCTCCCGGATCTCGCGCCGGGACCGGCGTCGCTCGCCGCGATCGAGCAGGACCCGGAGTTCGGCCTGGGTGAGCGCGGGAGTGTCCGCCTCCTCCAGGAGCGCTAGCTCGAGCCACATCCGCTCGCGGCGGCGCGCGAGGCGGACGAGCACCACGACGAAGATCAGGAGCGGCACGCCCTTGATAGCCGCGGCGAGCGGGATCCGGAGCCAGTCTCCGACGGTCTCCACCGACCCGGGGAAGAAGTTGAACAACGGCGAGTTCCACAGGAAGTGGGCGGCCACCGCGGCCGCGAACAACCCGACTACGACCGACAGGCGGCGGCGGAGCGGCAACTCGTCGCGTCGTGACACGAAGTACGCGATGCCCATGCCACATAGACCCGTGTAGAGCACGTGTCCGTAGAAGCCGCTCGAGACGACCCGCACGTAGAAGCCCGCCAGCACGCCTCCAGGCGTTCCCCCGAAGATCGCAACGAAGTAGAAGACGTCCTCGACGATCGCGAAGCCGAGCCCGCACATCGCGCCGTAGACGAACCCGTCCATCACGTCGTCCATCTCGTCGCGGGCGATCAGGTAGATCAGGACGACGCCGGCCGCCTTCAGCGTCTCCTCGACGACCGGCGCGGTTAGCGCGGCGGTCCACTCGGCCGCGAACACCGGCCCGCCGAGCTTGGCCACGACGAGGGCCCATCCCTCGTTCGCGATCCCCGAGAGGGCGGTGGCGGCCACGGCGCCCCATACGAGCGCCCCGAGCACCAGCGACATCGGCTCGCGCTCATAAAGGTCGAGCAGGTAGATCGCCATGAACAGCGGGAGCCCGTAGACCAGGAGCAGCAGCCAGGAAAGCACCCATCCCGAAGGGGAGATCTCTTGGAAGATCTGCTGTTGCCCCCATGCGAGGACGCCGGTCAGCGCGACGATCGCGGCGTAGAGCCAGAAGGCGGGCTGCCGCCACTGGAACAGAGACGTGCGGCGACCCCATCCCCTTCGGGGCAGGCGGGCCGGCGCGGGGCGCTCCGCCATCAGGCGATCTCCGCGGTGCGCACCATCGCGCGGATGTCGTCGATGGCGTACCGCAGCTGTCCCGAGGGGGCCCATCCGTCGAACACGGCACCTACGCCCGACGGCGAGACGACCGCGGTGACCTCGCCCTCGATCGGCGCCTGAACGTCGCCGAACGTCCCCACGTAGGCGATCCGCGAACCCGTGAGCCCACCCTCCAGGGTGACCGGCTCCACGTTCTCGGACACCCGGAGCTGTTCGGCGTCGGGCTCCAGCACCTCCTGGACGTAGGACGCGAGCAGATCCAGGTCGGACCCGGCGAACGCGATCGAGGCGACGTCCAGGCTCGCGCTCCCGCGCGTGAACCGGGCACCGGGCGGGTCGCCGAACCGCTCGGCGAGCTCCCACCCCGGCAGCGGGGTCACGGTGACCGAGGCGCTCACCGTCGTGGCCCCGCCCAAGGACTCGCCGAGCGCGTCGGCCACCACGTACCCGCCCGCGACGACCCCCACGATCACCATCGCCACGAGCAGAGGAGGGATCCACCGCCGCTCGTGCAGCGGCGGGGCGGGAAGCGGCGGGTCGGCGACCGCGCTCACCCGGCCACGGACAGGAGCCGGAGGAACCTCGACATCCGCACCGGGTGGCGGAGCATGCCCGATATTCGCACGTCGGGCCCGAGGATCCGACGAACGACCGCCCGCCCCGATCGGTGCAGGAGATCGGGCAGGCCCATGCGCAGGGGGACCACGGCCAGGTCGATGAGGTCCTGCCCGTGACCCTCGACGGAGACGTGGGCGATGGTTGCCGATCCCCCGTTCGCCACCTCAGCCCGATCCCGCCCCAGCCGTACCGTGATGCTCACGCCGGCGTCGGTGGCCGCGAGCTCGACCACCGAGGGGCCGAGCAAGCGCCGGCGTTCCGGGTGTGTAGCCAGGTTCGCCTCGAGCAGTCGACCGACGAGGTTCGCGAGGCCATTCGGCTCTTCATCGGCGAAGGACACGATCGGCGAACCCGAGGGCTCGGTCACGGGAGCAGGAGCACCTTCGTTGCGCGGTGGGTGTCGAACAGCTCGTACCCGAGCGCCGCGTCCTGCAGCAGGAGGCGGTGCGACACGAGCGGGTCCGGGTCGATATCACCCGCACGGACGGCATCCATCGCGCGCTCCCACCAGGCGTGCACGGGACAGATGCCGGCGAACCTCACCGTGATCGCCCGCGTCCACCAGACGCCTATCTGTGCCGACACCACCTCGCCGGTGTACATCCCGACGACGACGATCGTCCCGCCGCGGCGGGCAACGTCCAGCGAGCGATCGAACGCCTGCGCCGACCCCACCGCGTCGATCACCACGTCGGCGCCCCGGCCCCCGGTGAGCTCGTCCACGGCCGTCTGCGCGTTCCGCGCCCGGACGTCGATCGGCACCGCCCCGACGCGCTCGGCCAGCGCCAAGCGCTCGGGCTCGAGTTCCAGTGCCAGGACCTCGCCGGCCCCCGCCGCCCGCGCGGCCTGGATCGCGAAGAAACCCACCGGACCGGCGCCCACCACTGCGACGGTGTCCCCCGGCGAGATCCCGGAGATCCCCGCCGCGTACACGCCGGTCGTGAGGATGTCGCCCGTGAACAGCGCGCGCTCGTCCTCCAGCTCGTCGGGGACTCGGAGGAGGTTGACGTCGGCTACAGGGACCCGGACGAGCTCGGCCTGCGCGCCGGGGAGGCTCCCCCCGAAGATCCCGGCGCCGAGGTTGCGGAAGTCCTGGCAGAGGTTGGTCTGCCCGTTCCGGCAGAACCAGCAGTCGCCGCACGCGATCACGAACGAGACGACGACGCGGTCGCCCGGTTCGACGCGCCGGACCGCTTCGCCCACGGCCTGGACGACCCCCACCGCCTCGTGGCCGATCGTCTCGCCGGGCTCCAGCGGCGCCTTGCCGTGGAAGAAGTGCAGGTCCGAGCCGCAGATCGCCGCGATGCCGACACGCACGATCGCGTCGGTCGGTTCCTGGACCCGCGGGTCTGGGACGTCGGCGACCTCGACACGACCGACGTCGCGGTAGACGACCGCACGCATCTAGCCGGCGCCGATGAACTCGGTGGGCACCAGCGTCGTGAGGTGTACGAGCTCGTTCGCGGCCCGGACGTGGCGGACGATGTTCGGCAGATCGCCGCGGACCTTCAACTTGCCCTGCATCATCCCTTTCACCGGGTCGAGGTTCCCCAGCACCACCTCGCGCCAGCGGGAGTACGGCGCCCGGATCTCGTACTCGGCTCCACCGCCCTCCTCCGCCGCGATCATGCGGGCGTCATGGCAAACGCCCCCTCGCAGATCGAGCCAGGCGACGAGGTCCTGGGCCACGCCGCGATCGGGTTCGGCCTCGAAGACGAACGCGATGTCTCCCTCCCAGGTCCTTCCGGCCTCCTGGTACTCCTCGGACCTGTTGATCAGGTCGCGGTAGAGCGCGATCCACTCCTCGCTCGGGAACAGCGCCACGTCGTCTCCTATCGGAATGCCAGGATCAGCGCGAGGCCGATCACGTTGAACGTCACGTGTGCGGCGAGGGGAGCGGCGAAAGCTCCCCGTCGCTCGTAGATGAACGCGAACGCTGCGCCCACGAAGGTCATGACCAGCATCAGCAGGGCGGCGTCGATCGCGGGGCCCGGGATGTAGTGGATCAGACCGAAGGCGACGGCGGAACCCACCGCGCCCACCGTGAACCCGAAGCGGTCGCGGATCGCCCGGAACAGGACGCCGCGGAAGAACAACTCCTCCCCGAACGGTGCGATCGCCACCGCGTACACGATCGTCACGGTGAGGCCGACCGGCGACAGGTCCTGCGGGACCTGCTCCGGCGCCTTGACGGAGTCCCCGGTCAGCGCCTTCAGCAGCACGAGCAGGATCCCGCCTACCACCACGACCGCCACGGGATACAAGCCGACGCCGAACAGCGCGCCCGCGCGGGCGTCCGAAAGCCAGCGACCGCGGACGGGCATCCGCACCAGGCCTTGCCACCCACGGTGGGCCTTGGACAGCCACAGCAGCAGGACGCCGATGATCGTGAGCGCGGCGACCACGGTGGCCACGAGGCTCGCGAGCTCGGACTCCTCGCCCATCGAGGCGAACACCGGCACGGTGGCAAGGCCAGCGGCCAGGAACGCCAGGAGGTAGATGCCCACGGACTCGACCCAACCCCAGGTGGCGGCGGCTGCGCCGCCGGGCTCGAGCGGGCCGGGATGCAGTCCGTCGGGGCGCGGAGGGATGACCGGCTCGGAGCTCATGGCTCCCCGATCTTCGCGGCTGGGAGCCGGAACGCCACGCCGAACGAGCCCCGGACGAACGGGACCGGCGCGTCGCGACGCGCTCGCGTCACGGCAAGGCCGGGGAGCGCTCGCGCTCGCGGCGGAGGTCCGCGCCGAGCACCGTGAGCTTGGCTTCCAGGTCCTGGTAGCCGCGATCGACGTGGTACATGTCCTCGATCTCGGTCACCCCGTCGGCCGCGAGCGCCGCCACCACCATCGCCGCGCCCGCCCGGATATCGAGGGCCCGAACCGGTGCGGCCGACAGGCGCTCGACGCCGCGGATCACGGCGTGGTGCCCCTCGGTCCGGATGTCGGCGCCCATGCGCTCAAGCTCGTCCACGAACATGAACCGGCTCTCGAACACGTTCTCGGTCACGATGCTCGTCCCGTCGGCCCCGGCGAGCAGCGCCATGATCTGGGGCTGCAGATCCGTCGGGAACCCCGGATAGGGCAGCGTCACAAGATCGACCGCTCGCGGCCGCTGCTCCATCGAGATCGCCACGCCGTCGCCCGTCGCCAGCACGTCGGCACCGGCGTCGGTGAGCTTGGACAAGACGAGGTCCATGTGATCGGCGCGCGCGCCCTCGAGCACGACCCGTCCACTCGTAGCGCACGCGGCGATCGCGTACGTCCCGGCCTCGACGCGGTCGGCGATCACGGCATGGTCCGCCGGCCCGAAGACGTCCATGCCCTCGATCTCGATCGTCGGCGTCCCGACCCCGTCGATACGCGCACCCATCTCGACCAGCAGCGTGGCGAGGTCGGCAAGCTCTGGCTCGCGCGCGGCGTTCTCTATGACCGTGGTCCCCCGAGCGGCGACCGCAGCCATGAGCACGTTCTCGGTGGCGCCTACGCTGGGGAAGTCCAGGTTCACGACGGCGCCGCGCAGCCCCGCGGTCTCACCGACGAGGACCCCGTGCTCAGAGCGGAACCGCGCGCCCATCTTCTCCAGGCCGCGGATGTGCAGGTCGATCTTGCGCGAGCCGATGTTGCAGCCGCCCGGCATGGCTACCCGGGCGGTCCCGAACCTCGCGAGCAGCGGCCCCAGCACCAGGATCGACGCCCGCATCTGACTCACGAGGTCGTAAGGGGTCTCCAACGGTCGCACGTGCGTCGTGTCGACGATCAGTCCGTCCCCGCGCCACGCGACCCCGGCACCCAGATGCTCGAGCACGTCGGCCATCGTTAGGCAGTCCTGGATGCGGGGCACGTTACGGATCGTCGAGCGACCCTCGGCCAGGAGCACGGCCGCCATGAGCTTCAGGGCGGAGTTCTTCGCGCCCGCCACCCGGACGGTCCCCTCCAGGCGCCGGCCTCCGGCGACGAGCAGTCGGTCCATCACACCTCAATCCTAGGCCCGGGCGACGCCGGAGGGTCGAAGCTATCCGTCGAGGCGCGTCCGGACCCGTGCCTTCTCGAGCTCAGTGCGGATCGTGTCGTCCTGACCGTGTCCGAGCTCGGCTTCGAGCTCGACGGCTCGGGCCCCGGCCGCGGCACGGTCGACGTCGGCGGCCATCTCGGCGCCGGTGGCCAGGACGTCGACCCGGGTGGCGCCGCCCGCGCTGGTGACGTGGAGGAACCCCCCGTCGATGACGGCCCGTTGCCAGTCCCCGTCCTCGGTCTGCAGACGAAGGACGCCGATCGACAACCGGACCAGCAGCGGCGCGTGTCCCGCGAGTATCCCCACCTCGCCGTCGACGCCGTGCGCGATCAGCATCTGGGCCGGCCCCGACCAGACCTCGCGTTCGGGCGTGACGAGATGGACCTCGAGAGACACTGGCTAGGCGGCCTCCATCTTCTTGGCCTGCTCGACGGCCTCATCGACGCCGCCGACCAGCAGGAATGCCTGCTCGGGCAGGTGGTCATACTCGCCCTCCGTGAGGCCCTTGAACGAGGTGATCGTCTCGTCGATCGGCACGTACTTGCCCGGGATCCCGGTGAACTGCTCCGCTACGAAGAACGGCTGGGACAGGAACTTCTGGATCTTCCGGGCGCGAGAGACGACGACCTTGTCCTCCTCGGACAGTTCGTCCACACCGAGGATGGCGATGATGTCCTGCAGGTCCTTGTAGCGCTGGAGGATCTCCTGCACCCGCCGTGCGACGGCGTAGTGCTCCTGTCCGACGTAGCGAGCGTCCAGGATCCGGCTCGTCGAATCCAGCGGGTCCACCGCCGGGTAGATGCCTAGGGCGGCGATGTCGCGGCTCAGCACCGTCGTGGCGTCCAGATGCGCGAACGCGGTGTGCGGCGCGGGGTCCGTGATGTCGTCGGCCGGCACGTAGATCGCCTGCAGCGAGGTGATCGAGCGGCCCTTCGTCGACGTGATCCGCTCCTGGAGCTCGCCCATCTCGTCGGCGAGCGTTGGCTGGTACCCGACCGCGCTGGGCATGCGGCCGAGCAGCGTAGAGACCTCCGAGCCCGCCTGCGTGAAGCGGAAGATGTTGTCCACGAACAGCAGAACGTCCTTGCGCTCGACGTCTCGGAAGTACTCGGCCATCGTGAGCGCCGAGAGAGCCACCCGCAGCCGGACGCCCGGCGGCTCGTCCATCTGCCCGAACACGAGCGCGGTCTTCTCGATCACGCCGGACTCGGTCATCTCCAGGAACAGGTCGTTGCCCTCACGGGTGCGCTCGCCCACGCCGGCGAACACCGAAACGCCGCCGTGCTGCTCGGCCTGTCGGCGGATCATCTCCTGGATGATCACGGTCTTGCCAACCCCGGCGCCGCCGAACATCCCGATCTTGCCGCCCTGCACGTAGGGCTCGAGGAGGTCGATGACCTTGATGCCCGTCTCGAGCATGACCGACTTGGGCTCCAGCTCGTCGAACGGCGGGCTGTCGCGGTGGATGGGCCAGCGGTCGGCAGCGTGGATCTGGTCCTCGGTCGTGTCCAGCGGCTCCCCGAGCACGTTGTAGACGTGGCCGAGGACGCCCTCGCCGACCGGCACGCTGATCGGCGATCCCGTGTTCTCGACGGGCGCACCACGCACCAGGCCGTCGGTCGGCTTCAGCGCGATGGTCCGGACCTGCGAGTCGCCGATGTGCTGGGCGACCTCGCATGTGATCCGCGTCGTCCGGCCCTCGAGCTCGATGTCGACCTCGAGGGCGGTGTTGATCTCGGGGAGCTCGGAGGGCGGGAACTCGACGTCCACCACCGGGCCGATCACCCGAACCACCCGTCCCTTCGCGCGCCCGTCCTTCTCGTTGGTCATGGGGTCACTCCTTCGACGCCGCAGCCAGGGCCTCGGCCCCGCCGACGATCTCGCTGATCTCGGTCGTGATCTCGTCCTGCCGGGCACGGTTCGCCTGGCGAGTAAGTATCTTGATGAGTTCTTCCGCGTTGTCCGTCGCCGCCTTCATCGCGCGTCGCCGCGAGGCGTTCTCCGAAGCCGCCGACTCCAGCAGGGCTGCGTAGACCTTCGTGACGAGGTACTGGGGAAGCAGGAAGTCCAGGATCTGCTCGGGCTCGGGCTCGAACAGGTACTCGGCCTCGGGGACGCCGCCCTGGCCGCGGACCTCCTCGGCCGCGATCGGGAGGAACCGCTGTCGCGTGGCGCGGAGCGTGAACGCGGAGCGGAAGTCCGTGAAGGCGCAGACCAGCTCATCGATCTCGGCGGCTGCGAAGTCCTCGACCAAGGCCCGGCCTATCTCCTCGGCCTTCTCGTAGGTGGGGACCTCGCTGAAGCCCAGCCACGAGCGCCGAACCGCGACGGCCCGGAACCGGAAGTAGCCGAGACCCTTCTTCCCTACCACGTACAGGACGGGTTCCAGACCGCGGCCGCGGATCCGCCCCACGGCCTCCTCGGCGATCTTCAGGACGTTCGCGTTGTAGGAACCCGCGAGCCCCCGGTCCGAGGTCACGATCAGCACGCCCGCTCGCGCGGGCCGATCGCGCTCTTCAAGGAGCGGGTGGCTGAGGGAGCCGGTCTGCCTGGCGACGTCCTCCATGGCTTTCGTGAGCTGGATCGCGTAGGGCCGCGAGGCCTCGACACGTTGCTGCGCCTTCACGATGCGCGAGGACGCGATCAGCTCCATCGCGCGCGTGATCTTCTTCGTCGAGTTGACGGAACGGATCCGGCGCCGGACAACCCTGAGCTGTGCGCCCATGGACTACTCGACCTCGTGGGATGCGTCCGGGTCCTGCGGCGGGTGCTCTGTCGTGTGCTCTGTCGTGTTCTCTGGCGCGTCCTCGGTCGATGACATGCGCTCCCAGCCCACATCCGGCTTCATCTCGTCGGGCTTGGTGGTCTCCCCGAGGGCCGCGGCCGAGCCCGCTGCGGGAGGGGTCGGGACGAACGTCGAGCGGAACGTCTCGAGCGCCGAGGTCAGCGAGGCCTCCGTCTCCTCGGACATGTCGCCCGTGTCGCGGATCGCCGCGAGGACCTCCGGGCTGCGGGTGTCTAGGTACTCGGCGAACCCCTCGACGAACCGCCGGGCGTCCTCGACCGGATACGCGTCCAGGTGGCCGCCGGTCGCGGTCCAGATCAGGACGACCTGGTGCTCGACCGAGAGCGGTCTGTACTGCGGCTGCTTCAGCACCTCGACGACGCGGGCGCCGCGCGAGAGCTGCTGCTGCGAGGCCTTGTCCAGCTCGGAGCCGAACTGCGCGAACGCCTCGAGCGCCCTGTACTGCGCGAGGTCGATCCGCAACCGCCCAGCGATCTTCTTCATGGCCTTGATCTGGGCGTTCCCGCCCACGCGCGAGACCGAGATGCCCACGTTGATCGCGGGCCTCACGCCGGCGAAGAACAGGTCGGGCTCAAGGTAGATCTGGCCGTCCGTGATGGAGATGACGTTGGTCGGGATGTAAGCCGAGACGTCGTTGCCCTTGGTCTCGATGATCGGCAGGGCCGTGAGCGAACCCGCCCCCAGCTCGTCCGAGAGCTTGGCCGCGCGCTCGAGGAGCCGCGAGTGAAGGTAGAAGACGTCGCCCGGGTAGGCCTCGCGTCCGGGCGGGCGGCGCAGAAGGAGCGAGAGCGTCCGGTACGCGGTCGCCTGCTTGGACAGGTCGTCGTAGACGGCGAGCGCGTGCTTGCCCTCGTACATCCAGTAGGCCCCGAGCGCGGCGCCGGCGTAGGGGGCGATGTACTGGAACGGAGTGGGGTCCGAGGCCGAGGCGTTCACCACCACCGTGTACTCGAGTGCGCCGTTCTCGCGGAGGGTCTCGACGACCTCGGCCACCGTCGAGGCCTTCTGCCCGATCGCGACGTACACGCACCGGACCTGGCGCTTGGGGTCTCCGCTCGCCCAGTTGTCACGCTGGGCGATGATCGCGTCGATCGCGATCGCGGTCTTGCCGGTCTGACGGTCGCCGATGATCAGCTCGCGCTGGCCGCGGCCGATCGGGGTCATCGCGTCGATCGCGGCGATGCCGGTCTGCAGCGGCTCCTTCACGGGCTGGCGCTGGACGACTGTAGCGGCCTGGATCTCGAGGTCTCGGGTCTCCTCGGCCGGGATCGGCCCCTTGCCGTCCAGCGGACGACCGAGCGCGTCCACGACGCGACCCAGGAACCCGTCGCCGACCGGGATCGACAGGATCCTGCCCGTCTGCTTGACCGGGTCCCCCTCCTCGATATGCGCGGCCTCGCCCAGGATGATGCAGCCGATCTCGTCCTCGTCCAGGTTGGAGGCGAGGCCGAGGACGCCGCCGGGGAACTCCAGCAGCTCGTTGGACATCGCGCGAGGGAGTCCTTGGACACGCGCGATGCCGTCGCCGGTCTCGATCACCCGGCCGACCTCCTCGCGCGCGACCGAGGGCTTCCAGCTCTCTACGTTGCGGCGCAAAGCATCCGCGATGCTTTCGGGGTCGAAGTTCAATGCCATCAGCTCACACGCTCCCCAGCCGTTGCCTCGCCTCGTTCAATCGGGTCCGGATGGACCCGTCGAAGATCTCGTCGCCCACACGCGCCACGACCCCGCCGACGATCCCGGGGTCGATGACGACCTTGACCTCGAGCGACTTGCCGCTGGCCGCGGCGAGCGCCTGCCTGATCCGCTCGCGTTGCTCGTCCGAGAGCGGGACCGCAGCACGGACCTCGGCGACCGCCAGCTGCCGGCGCTCGGCCGCCACGGCGGCGAAGGCATCGACGATCTTGCCGAGCTCTCGCGCGCGCCCCGAGTCGACCACCAGTGACAGCAGGCTCCCGGTGAGCGGGTGGGCACGCTCCCCGAGCAGCTCGTGGATCGTCGCCTTCTTGTTCTCCGAGGGCAACGAGGGATCGGTGAGGGCCTCTCGCAGGGCCGTGTTCTGCTCGACGGCCTTGGCGAACGCGAAGAGCTCGTCCTCGACCGCGCCGAGGGCGCCCTCGGCCTCGGCGACGGCGATCATCGCCTCCGCGTAGCCACGGATCAGGGCGTCCCTGCGCGCCACCCTCAACCCTTCCCGTCGCCGCCCGCCGCGACCTGGTCGATGTACTCGTCGATCAGCTGCTCGTGCGCGCTCTTGTCGAGGGACCGCATCACCACGCGGCCGGCCAGGTCGACCGCGATCTCGCCGACCTGGGCCCGGAGCTCCTCGAACACCCGGTCGCGCTCGGCGCGGATCTCGTCCTGCGCCCGAGCCACCGTGGCGCTCGCCTCTTCCTCGGCCTTGGCCTGGATCTCGCGCCGGAGGTGGTCGGCGGTCTTGCGGGCCTCCTCGATGATCCGGTTGGACTCCTCGCGGGCGCCGGCGAGCTGCTCGCGGTACCCGGCGAGCTCCTGGTCCGCCGTCCGCCGGGTCTGCTCCGCGTTCTCGAGCTCCCCCTGGATCTTCTCCCGTCGCTCATCCAGCAGCGCGCTCACGCGCGGAAGGACCCACTTCCAGATGAAGAAGAACAAGATGCCGAACGCTAGCGCCCCTACGACGAGCTCTTCCCAATGCGGGTACAGGTCCGCGGCGTCGTTGACCGCCTCGGCTTCGCCTTCGGCCTGCGCGAGGATCGCGCCGATCAATGTGTACACGGCTCGCCCTCCCTAGATGATGAACGAGAACGCGATGCCGAACAGCGCCAACGCCTCGATCAACCCGATCCCGATGAACATCGTCGCTCGCACCTGACCCGCGTACTCGGGCTGGCGAGCCATCGCCTCGACCGACTTGCCTATCAACACACCGAGGCCGATGCCCGGCCCGATGGCGGCCAAGCCGATGACCAGGCCGCGCCCGATCGTCTCGAGGCCGCCACCGACGGCTTCCTCGGCCGCCTGCGCGAGAAGTCCCAGCAACATGTTGCCTCCTTCGCTAGTGCTCTTCGGCCAGCGCACCGCCGATGTACGAGGCCGTGAGGATGGTGAAGATGAACGCCTGCAGCAGTGACACGAAGATCTCGAAGCCGACGAGCACGACCCCGATCGTGAACGAGAAGGGCGCGAAGATCGCGATCCATCCGCCCTGGAGCATCGCCACCGTGCCCACGAAGAACACGGCGAGCAGGAAGTGTCCCGCGAGGAAGTTGGCCCAGAGTCGGACCGACAGGGTGATCGGCCGGATCACGATCTGGGTGATGAACTCGATCGGCACCAGGAGCGGGTAGAGCCACCCGGGAGCGCCGGGCGGGAACAGGACGTGCTTGGAGTAGCCGACGAAGCCGTGCCGCTTGATCCCGACCCCGTTGTAGGTGACCCAGGCGATCAGGGCCATGACCAGGGGGAAGGCGATCCTGCTGTTCGAGGAGAAGTTGATGCCGGGCACTACCTCGAAGATGTTCCAGAAGAAGATCGCGAAGAAGAGGGTGGTGAGCAGCGGCATGAACCGGTCGCCCTCGGGCCCGATCATCTGGAGCGCGATGTTCTCCCGGACGAACTGGATGCCCACCTCGGCAACGCTCTGCAGCTTCCCCGGGACGACCCGCGGCCGCCGCAGCGCGAAGAAGAAGAAGGCCAGCATCAGCACGAACCCCAGGAGCACCAGGAACGTGATGAAGTTCAGGCAGAACGATAGCCCGCCGACGTTCAGCGACGGGCCCCAGCACCCCCAGACGAAGTCCTTCGTCGTGGGCGGCTCGAAGGCCGCTACGACCGCTCCGATCAACGCCTGACCCCCGGATCGTTGGAGGGGAACGTCCACAGGTCTGCCTGCAGGTGGCCGGAGAGGAGCTTCATCTCCACGCCGAGCAGCACGATAGTTGCCGGGACGAGCGCGATCAGGAACGCCGGCAGCGAGAACCAGGACTGCTGGTCGAGCACGGCGATGACCAAGGCGATCACCCCCAGCCGGACCACGAATCCACCGAGCCCCACGCCGTAGACGACGACCGGCGAGATGCGTGCCGCCCACCCGAGCGACCACCCGTGGACCAGGAAGTTGAGCGCGACGACCGCGATCGCGATCGAGGCGGACCACCCGGCGTCCTGCCCGTCGAGCATGGTGCCCAGCGCGAACGCGACGACCGCGACGGGGAGCGCGAAGGGAAGGATCCGTCGGATCAGCTCCCGTTCAGGCTCCACGCTGGTTCCCTTCCCCTTTGCCGTACCGCAGGTACACGATGTACGTGGCGCAGACGGCCCCGAGCACCATGCCCAACGCCGCGAAGACATCCGCCGTCCCAACGAGCCGGTCCAGGAGGAACCCGATCCCCCCCCAGACGGCGATGCCCCCGAGCATCGTTGCGGTGATCGACCAACCAGTCCCCATACCGGACCAGGCGTCGTTCCGGTGCTTCTGGGGCATGGGCGGGCAAGTATATCGGCGCCCTGAGAGCGCCGTCAAAGCAGCGGGGCGAACGTTTCCGCAGGTAGACGGCCATTTGTCCGACCGCTTGTGAAAGGATTCACGAGCGTCGGAGGACCGCTTAGCCCTCGAATACGGTACGGAAGGTCGCCTCCCAGGCGGCGGCCTCCTCGTCGGTCGCGAGTTCGCGGTACTCGTGCAGGTTCGCGGCCATCTCGTCGGTGAGGAACACGAGCGGGCTCTGGGCGACCTGGAACAGGCGCTCGCGCTCCTGCGGGTCGTCCACGCTCTCGGCCATCTTCACGATCTCCGGCTGAGCCTGAGGGACCGGGGTGATGTAGTTCACGTACTGGGCGATCTGTGCCGCCACCTTCGGGTCGTATACGTGGTCCATGTACGTGATGGCATCGGCCAGATGAGCGGCGCCCCTGGGGATCACCATCGCGTCGGTCCAGAGCAGGGCGCCCTCGGCCGGCACCACGAACTCGATCTGCTCGGGAAGGTCCTTGCCGAGCTTGGCGGCGAAGATGTCCCCGGACCACGCCATCGTGATCGCCAAGTCGCCACGTTTGAGGGCCGGGATGTAGTTGGCCGAGTAGTAGTCCGCCAGCACGCCCGAGTCCCGCTGGCGGACGAGGAGGTCGGCCGCCCGCTGCCAGTCCTCCTCGGTGGAATCCTCGGGGCTCACTCCCTCGGCGAGCATCGCGAGGTTCGGCATGTCGACGATGTCGCCGAACATCCCCACGAGGCCCGCGAACTCCTCGCTGAACAGGTCGCCCAGGCTCGTGATCGGCCGTCCCGTCACCTCGGGGTCGTACGCGATCCCTGTCACCCCGGACTGCCAGGCCATCGAGTACCGGTTCCCGAAGTCGTACGAAGGGTCCCGCACGAATGAACCTGCGTGCGCATCGAAGTTGGGTCGCATACCCGCCGGAAGCTCGACGATGTAGCCGAGGTTCTTCATCTTCGTGAGCGTTATGCCGTTCGTGATCACGACGATGTCCCAGCCGGTTGGCTCCCCCGCAGCCAGGTACGGCTCGATCTGCCGGAAGAACACGTCGGCGTCGGGGATCACCTCGCGGTAGTTGACCTGGATGCCGGTCTGCTCGGTGAACGCAGCGAGCGAGGGTCGAACGAACCGCCCTTCCGCGACCTTCTCCTTGTCGATGTACAGGGGCCAGTTCGCGAAGTTCAATATCCCCGAGGGCTCGTCCGTGAACGACGGCGTCTCCTCGGCCTCGCCGCAGGCGACGAGCAGCGCCCCGAGGCCCAGCGCCCCCGCACCGACGCCTGCGCGGCGCAGGAACTCGCGCCGCGAGAGTCCGGTCATCGCCCTCGACGCCGCTGGGCGAGCACGCTCGTGACAGCGGCGAGGATCCCCGCGCCGAAGAGAAGCGTGCCCATGACGTTGACCTGCGGGGGGATGCCGATGCGCTGCGCCCCGAACACCCACAGCGGGAACGTGGTCTCCTGCCCGGCGACGAAGTTCGTGATCACGAAATCGTCGAGCGACAGGACGAAGGCCAACAGGAACCCTGCCAGGATCGCCGGCGCGATCAGCGGCAGCGTGACCTTGAAGAACGACACGATGGGGCTCGCGAACAGGTCCTGCGCCGCGTCCTCGAGGTTGCGGTCCAACCCCTGAACGCGCGCCCGGACCGTGACCGCGACGAAGGCGATCGAGAACCCGATGTGCGACAGCAAGATCGTGTACAGGCCGAGCGGGACGTTCGCGAGCACGAACATCGACAGGAGCGACGAGCCTAGGACGATCTCCGGGACCGCGATCGCTAAGAAGATGACGAAGTCGACCCAGACCAGGCCGCGGAACCGATACCGGCCGAGCGCCAGCCCGAAGAGCGTTCCGAGCGCCGTCGCGAAGACGGCGGAGATCGGCGCGATCAGCAGCGAGTTCTTGAACGCCTCCGGGAGGCCCGGGATGTTGAAGATGTTCTTCCACCAGTCCAGCGTGAACCCCCAGAACTGGGACGTCTGCCGGTCCCCGGGGATGTCGTTGAAGCTGTACAGGATCATGACGAAGATCGGGAGCGACAGGTAGACGATCATCACCATCGTGTAGGTGGGCAGGATGAACCGCGTCCACCGCTTGTTCGGTTCCCGCAGCGGGGACTCGCTCCGCTTGGGGAGGGCCCTCGGGGTGGCCGGCGCGACCGTGCTCATGCCTGAGCCCCCGCCGCGCGCTGGACGTCCTCGGTCCCAAGGACCCTCGCGTACACGGTCGCGAGGACCAGCATGACGATCATGAGGATCACCGAGAGCGCCGCGGCCTCGGGGTAGTCGAGCTCGACGAGGAACTTCTCCTGGATGATGTTCCCGATCATCGTCGTGCTGGGACCGCCGAGTAGCGTGGAGTTCACGTAGTCGCCGGTCGCCGGGACGAAGGTGAGGAGGAAGGCCGCGAACACGCCCGGCAACGAGAGCGGCCAGACGACGTAGCGGAAGGCCTCCCACCGGCTCGAGTACAGGTCCTTCGCGGCCTCGACCAGGGCGGCGTCGATCCGCTCCAGCGCCACGTACAGGGGCAACGCTGTGAAGGGCAGGAAGTTGTACGTGATCCCAGCGATCACGGCGACCGGGGTCGCGAGCACCCGGAACCCCTCCGGGAGGAACCCGAGGTCCTTGAGGGCGCCCAGGATCGGCCCGTTGTCGCCGAGGATGAACTTCCACTGGATCGTGCGGATAACGAACGACACGAAGAACGGCAGGAGGATCAGGAGCAGGAGCGAGGACTTCCACCTGCCGCCGTAGAACGCGATCCAGTAGGTCATCGGGTACGCGAGCAACAGCGCGACTATCGTCACGATGCCGGAGTAGACCAGCGACCGGACGAACTGAACTTGGTACTGCCCGAGGACGTCCCCGTAGTTGGAGAACTGCCATGTGAACGTGAAGCCGCCCGAGAGCAGACCGCCGCTCTGCAGCGAGGTGTAGAGCATCAGGCACAGGGGCAGCAGGAAGAAGATCGTCAGGAACAGCCCTCCGGGCGAGAGCAGGTAGTACGGGACGAGCCGGCGGCGCGCCCCCATCGTCCGATGGACGTCGGGGCCGGCGGCGGGGGCTCCGCCGGTCCCCTGCTCGGCCGCGGTCACCGGCTCCCGCTTACCCTTGCGATATCGGCAAGAAGATCGAGTCCCACTCGTCGATCTCCTCGTCGGTCTTCAGGTCCCTGCCGAACGACGTATGCGAGAGGAACTCCTCGTCCGGGTACAGGTAGTTGCTCTTCGCGGTCTGGTAGAGCTTGTTCGCGTACCCCTTGTAGCCCTGTTCCTGCGCCTTGTCCGCGTCCTTGATGATGAGGTCCTGTGTGGCGGGCACCGGGGACATGTACAGGACCCATTCGGTGACCATCGCGGCGATCTTCGGGTCGTAGTAGAAGTCCATGATCTGCGCGGCGCCGGCGGGGTTCTGCGCCCCGACCGGCACCATCATGTTGTCGATCCACAGCAGCGCGCCGCCCTCGGGGAATACGAACTCCAGCGGCAGCCCGAGCCAGACGTCCGAGTAAAGGACGTCGCCCGACCAGGCCATCGTCGCCGCGAGGTTGCCGTTCTGCATGTCGGTGAGGTACTCGTTGCCAAGGTAGCCGCGGACCACGCCCGAGTCCTTCTGCATCTGGAGCCAGGCGGCCGCCTCCTTCCACTCGTCGGGACCGGAGGTCTTCGGGTCGATGCCGAGGTTGATCATCACCCAGTCGGGCATGTCGCCCTCCAGCATCCCCACGCTCGCCTGGCCGACCTTGTCCGGGTTCGCGAGGTCGTCCATCTTCGTGATCGGCGCGCTGACCAGGTCGGTATTCACGCCGATCCCCGTGATCCCGGACTGCCACGCCATGCCGTACTTGTTCCCCGGGTCGTAGAAGGGGTCCTTGGCCCAACTCGCCGCGTTCGCGTCGAAGTTCGGGCGCTTGGTGGGGTCGAGCGGGTAGACGTAGCCCGGCGCGACTAGCTGGTTGAAGTACCGGCCGTTGGTGATCACGATGATGTCCCAGCCGGGGTCGTCGCCTCCTGCCAGCAGCGGCTGGATCTTGCCGAAGAACTCGGCGTTGTCGTTGATCACGTCCGCGTAGTTGACCGTGATGCCGGTCTCCTCCTGGAACTGACGGATCGACGGGTAGTAAACGTCCCCGTCCTTGTCCTTGGTCTGATCCAAGTAGAAGGGCCAGTTGGCAAAGTCCAGCGTGTCGCCCGGCTCACCCGAGAAGACCTGCGTAGGGTCGAGCTCCTCGCCACCGCCGGCGCCCCCACCACCTCCGCAGGCCGCCAGGAACGAGGCCACGCTGAAGCCGGCGACACCCATGCCGGCGCCCTTCAACACGGTCCGCCGGGTCAGGCGGTTCCGCATGACCCTGTTCATCGCGGCCGGATCCATCATCGACCGATCGTCTCGCTCGCTCATACCGCTTCCTCCTCCATCGAAAGATCTTCCTGCGGCAGCACCGCGAACGTGTGCTCCCACTGCCAGCTGAGCCGTACCCGATCGCCCGGATGCGGAGCCTGCGTCGAGCCGAGGTTCTGGACCCAGACCGTTAGGTCCTTGCCCCCCGGACCCTCCACCTTGTACTGGTGGCTCACACCTATGTAGGTGGACATCCGAAGGAGCCCGGTCACGGCGTTCCAACCGGACTCGGGCTGCGTGTCACCGTCCGCGCCGATCGTGATCTTCTCGGGACGCACGCCGACCTTCACCGCGGCGCCGGGACGGAACGGTGCCCGCTCCGAGGGCACGATGACCACCCCGCCGCCCGTGAGGAGCACGCTGGAGAAGCCGTCCCGCTGCTCCTTCAGCTCGCCATCGATCAAGTTCGACGCCCCCAGGAACGACGCGACGAACTCGGTCTGCGGCGACTCGTACACGTCCTCGGGAGGTCCGATCTGCTCGATCTTGCCCTGGCGCATGACGGCGAGGTTGTCCGACATGGTCATCGCCTCTTCCTGGTCGTGCGTCACGTATATGAACGTGATACCGACCTCCTGCTGGATGCGCTTCAGCTCGAGCTGCATCTGCTTGCGCAGCTTCAGGTCGAGCGCGCCCAGAGGCTCGTCGAGCAGGAGCACCTTCGGGTGGTTCACGAGGGCCCGAGCGAGCGCCACGCGCTGCTGCTGGCCACCGGACATCTGTCCAGGCTTGCGCCTCTCGAAGCCCACCAGATCCACCAGGCTGAGGATCTCGGGCACGCGAGTCTTGATCTCGTCGCCGGGCACCTTCTTGCGGCGGAGCCCGAATGCGACGTTGTCCTGCACGTTCAGGTGGGGGAAGAGCGCGTAGGACTGGAAGACGGTGTTCACATCGCGCTTGTAGGGCGGCAGGTCGGTCACGTCGCGCCCGCCGAGGTAGATCGTTCCCCGGGTGGGCTCCTCGAACCCGCCGATCATCCGCAGCGTGGTGGTCTTCCCGCATCCGGACGGCCCCAGCATGCTGAAGAACTCGCCCTCGGCGATGTCCAGCGAAAGGTCGTCGACCGCCACCATCCCGCCGAAGTCCTTCGTGACCCGCTCTAGGCGGACATCGACATCTGGCACCGGCACCCCCCTCGTTTCCGACGTGCGAAACCGTTGTCGAAACGACGTTCAGACGACCTGGCGCGATTATGCCTCACCGCGGCGGTGATCATCACCCCTGCGGCCGACGCAACCCGGCTACGGCCGATGCCTCATGCCGAGTCACGGGTCCGGGCGTTGCCGTGCGGGCCCGAACGGGGTCCCCTTCGATGCCGCCCCGCGCCCCGCACCGCCGGAGCCACGTTCGCGGGCTTCTCGGCGGCGGCCCCGCCGACCGCCGCCTGGTCGCTCCCGTGAGGTGTCGGATCCCGGATCAACCGGGGAAGGACCGTGGCCACCAGGAGGGCGGTGGCGAGCACCGCAGCCACGATCGTCCGAACGTCCACGAAGGCCACCACCAGGGCACAGACGGAGATCAGGGCGCTCCACAGGTACATCAGGAGGACCGCCTGCCGGTGCGAGTGGCCGATGTCCAGCAGGCGGTGGTGGATGTGCTCCTTGTCGGCATGGGCTATGCCGATCCCCCGCCGCATCCTTCGCACGATCGCGAGGACCACGTCCAGGAGCGGCACGGCCAGCACGAGGAGCGGTACGGCGACCGGGATCGCGATGACGGCGAGGTCGCCGCGGCTGGGGCCCTCGAGGTTGCGGCCTACGCCCGAGATCGTCGAGACCGCTAGCAGGAGCCCCAGCAGGAGCGAGCCCGAGTCCCCCATGAAGATCTTGGCGGGGTGGAAGTTCCAGGGCAGGAACCCCAAGGTGACCCCGGCCACTACCGCCGCCAGCAGCGCGGCAACGCTCGCCTCGACCTCGCCTCCGCCGGGGGTGCGGACCATGTACGCGAAGAAGGCGCTCGCCGCGATCGCCACCATCCCGGCGGCCAGTCCGTCGAGCCCGTCGACGAGGTTGACCGCGTTCATGAGGGCGACGATCCAGAGCACCGTGAGCGGAACTGCCAGGTCGGGTGAGAGAGACAGCACCCCCTGCCCGGGGAAGTAGAAGTAGAGGAGCTGAACCCCCAGGAGGACGACGAGCCCCGCGACGAGCACCTGCCCTGCGAGCTTGCCGATCGCCGAGACCCCGCGCGTGTCGTCGAGTATCCCGAGCACGACCACGGCGGTGGACGCCACGATCGCCGCGTCCAGCTCCGAGGAGGTCTCGTACAGATCGGACAGGAAGGGCACGGCGCGACCCACGAGCAGCCCGACGACAACACCGAGGTACATCGCCATGCCCCCGGCCGTAGGCGTGGGCTTGGGGTGGACCTTCCGGTCCGAGGGGTGGTCGATCCATCCGAGACGGTCGGACAGGCGCCGGACCAGCGGCGTGGCCAGGAACGTCACGCCGGCGCTCGCGGCGAATACCAGGAGGTAGGGGTGCACGTTGGTCGCGATGCTACCCCGCGGCCGGCCGCTCGAGACCCTGCGCGGACCGGGACTCAGTCAGGGTAGGCCGGGAAACGACCCGTGAGCTCGGCGACCCGCGAGCGGCACGCCGCCTTCACCGTCTCGTCGGCCGGAGCACGCAGCGCCTCGCCCATGATGCTCGCGACCTCCTTCATCTCGGGCTCGTCCATGCCCAGCGTGGCCGGGCCGGGAGTCCCCACGCGGATACCGGAGGGGTTGAGCGGCGGCATCGGGTCGAACGGGATCCCGTTCTTGTTGATCGCGATGCCGACCTCGTCGCAGGTCGCCTCTGCCTCCTTGCCGCTGATCCCGAGGGGTCGCAGGTCGCACAGCGAAAGGTGCGAGTCGGTTCCGCCCGAGACCACCCGCACGCCCGCCTCGGCCAGGCCCGCCGCGAGCGCCCTGGAGGTCCGAACTGTCCGGGCCGCGTACTCGTTGAACCCCGTGCCCATGGCCTCCTTGAGGCACACGGCCTTCGCGGCTATGGCGTGCTCCAGCGGACCGCCCTGCATCATCGGGAATACGGCCTTGTCGATCGCCTTCGCGTGCTCCTCCTTGCATGCGATGATCGCGCCGCGAGGACCGCGCAGCGTCTTGTGCGTCGTGAAGGTCACCACGTCGGCGAAGGGCACCGGGTTCGGGTAGGCGCCGCCGGCGGACAGGCCGATGAAGTGAGACGCGTCCACCCACAGGATCGCGCCGACCTCGTCGGCGATCTCCCGGAACCGGGCGAAGTCGATCAGGCGCGGGTACGCGGTGTAGCCCGCCAGCACGACCTTCGGCCGATGCTCGTGAGCGAGCTCCCGCACCTTGTCGTAGTCGAGCTGCTCGGTCTCGCGGTCGACCTCGTAGCCGATGAAGTTGAACCACATGCCCGAGACGTTCACCGGCGACCCATGGGTCAGGTGGCCGCCGTGAGCCAGCACCATGCCCAGCACCTTGTCCTCGGACCGCGGCTCGAGGAACGCCCCGAACACCGCCATGTTCGCCTGTGCGCCGGCGTGCGGCTGGACGTTGGCGTGCTCGGCGCCCAGGAGCTCCTTCACCCTGTCGATCGCGAGCTGTTCCGTCACGTCGACGAACTGGCATCCGCCGTAGTAGCGCCGGCCGGGGTAGCCCTCGGCGTACTTGTTGTTCATCGTGGAGGCCTGGGCGGCGAGCACCGCAGGGCTCGCGTAGTTCTCGGAGGCGATCAGGCGAAGGGTGCTGCGTTCGCGCCCGAGCTCGCCTGCGATGGCGTCCGCGACCTCCGGGTCAGAGACCCGCAGGGCATCCCAATCGGCGACGAATCCCTTGGCCATATCAACGCTCCCCTCGTTCGATCTCGTGCACCTGCTCCAGGCGCCGGACGTGGCGACCCCCCTCGAAGGGAGTCGCGAGCCACAGCCGGACGATCTCCTTCGCCAGGTGCGGGGCGACGATCCGTCCGCCCATCGCGAGCACGTTCGCGTCGTTATGCCGCCGTGAGAGCTCGGCCAGGTAGGTATCGTTGCACAGCACCGCGCGCACCCCCTGCACCTTGTTCGCGGCTAGCTGCTCGCCCTGCCCCGAACCGCCCAGCACTATCCCCCGATCCGCTCGACCATCGACGACGGCCCTGCCCGCGGCGGCGCAGAAGTCCGGGTAGTCGACTATCTCCTCGGAGTCCGTCCCGAAGTCCAGGACCTCGTGGCCCTCCTCCAAGAGGAACGCCCTGAGCGCCTCCTTGAGGAGATACCCAGCGTGGTCGCACCCCATCGAGACCCGCACGTCAGTCCACCTCCGAGCCCATCCTGGCCGGATGACGTCCGAACAGCCCGTCCGCCAGACGCCCGCACCACTCATCCAGCTCCCAGGCGATGGCCCGGTAGGTGTCGAGCGGCATCCCAAGAGGATCCATGATGTCCTCGTCGTGCGGGTTGCCCTCGAACCCTCTGTGGCGCAGATCGTCCGCCCCGGCGACGCGCGACGTGAGCACCTCGTCCGGTTGGCCCAGGCCCGGCCTCGGCATCGCCTCTAGGAGACGTGCCAATCCCTTCAGGGTGAAGGTGCTGGCAGGGGAGAGGTTGCGC
>Ga0209751_10001386_pt1 | contig 24967 bp, 35 predicted proteins | sample RifCSP13_1_FD_184019 | JGI IMG/M metagenome (GOLD analysis project Ga0209751, IMG submission 184019) | Soil microbial communities from Rifle, Colorado - Rifle CSP2_sed 13_1 (SPAdes) (version 2) | ecosystem: Environmental > Terrestrial > Deep subsurface > Rock core/Sediment | place: Rifle...
CCTGAATCCGAGGAAGAGAAGCGGCCATGACTGAGCCCTACTTCTCGGACGCGGAAGGAGTCTCATCGTGAGCGAGATCGACGCGCTGGTGGAGAAGGTTCGGGAGGACGTGCGGCTTGTTCAAGTGGCATTGGCACGAGCACGGATAGACGTCCACGGTGGGGGCAAACCAATCCCAGCCGAGGACGCCCTCGCCCGCCTCGAAGCCCGCGCCGAAGCCGCCGAAGCCGCGGTCGAGCGGCTGAAGCGGATTGCGGAGCAGTTTATCTCTGTGATCGATCCGCTGGATATGTGGCTTACCGTAGACGGTAACTATATGCGGCCTGCAACACGGCAGGAAGCCGAGTTTCTGGCTGCCCTCGCCGTCAAATCGGAGCCCGACATCCCCGCCGACATCCACGGCCCTTGTGACGAATCTCCCCCGCTGTTCAGCCAGGGAGGTGTCGCGGAGTAATGGCAGTCCGCGCCTACGTCGAGTGGCTCGACAACATCGGCCCCGATCGCATGGCCGAGCTCTCTGCCGAGGGCACGGTGTCCGACTGGTACGTGCTGCTCGGGCCCGTGCTCGACAACGAAGGGCAGCCGCGCCCTGCCGTGCCTGCTAATCACGCCGCCTGGGATTACACCGCTCGCAAGGTCGCTGCAGCCGGCGGGACTCTCTGGGGCTGGTACGTCTGCACGCCGAACCAGGCGGTCGACGTCTCGCGGATCGGAGCTCTCGATGCTCGCTTCGGGCCCGCCGGCTGGCTCCTGAACATCGAGAAGCTGCTCGAGCGCGTCGCTCTCTCGGTGCTCAGTTCGGGTGTCAAGGCGCTGGGCAAACCGATCGTCGCCTCGCTTGCCGGCGCGAATCCGAACCACAATCTGTACGACCATCGCACACTCGACCGGGCCGGCGTCGTCTGTGAATGGCAGGCGTATCTCGACTCGGGTGAAGGTCCGCCGCCGGACGTGGCGGTGCGGGAGCTTTGGCAGCCCACGACTGTTCATGTCGGCATGGAATATCGCTCTCGAATCGGGATGACCTACGGCTGGGGGCGGATCACGCGCGCCGGGCTTTCACTCGGCTTCTATGACGCCTACAAGTTGCGCGGGCCAAGTGAATACGAGTTTGAAATCGCCCCGAAGGAATGGGGCTGGACGGTCCAGGATCGGAACTTCGCTTTCGTCAACGGGCGTCTACTCGGCCTCGCCGCCTATTCCAAGATCAGGGTCGCACTCGACGTCACCCGCGGCGCCCTTGAGAAGCGTGACCTCGCAGGCTGGGAAGCCCTGGCCGCGCGCGCGAGACCCCCGGGGCTGGCGAAGCCCGGCGTGTCGGTGTACCTGGGCGAAGTGTGCCCGGACGATGTGTTACGGGCGATTGCGAAAGGAGCAGGATGAGCGCATCCGAGAAGTTGAAGGCGCTGGAAGCAGGAGCGCCCCCGAAGTCGGGGGTATCGCTCGAGCTACCTGGCGTCAATCCTGAGTTCAGTTACCCAGGGACGCAGAAATGGCTAAATGCCATTCGCCCCGCCCTCCCGCAGATCGTGGCGGTGGTGGAGGCGGCGGAGAAGTCAGGTTGCAACTCTCCCAAGACGAATCTCGGTAAAGCCCTCGCTGCTCTCGAGGAGGCGCTGACATGACCCCCGAGGAACTCCGCGCGCTCGCAGATGAGGCTACGCCGGGGCCGTGGCGTTACGTGCCCGACTCAGACGAATACATCGTGTTCGCACCACAGGAAGCTCCAGGCCACGCCGCCGGACATGGCGAGACGCCTGCCAACACGCGACTTATGGCCCTCGCCCCCGACCTCGCGCGGATGTGCGCGGAGCTGGGGGAGGCGCTGCGCGGAATATCGAAAGGAATGGACTCTGCCTTCACAAGCCGTCCTCGTGTTGAAGCAGCAGAGGTTCAGGCTGCCCGTGCCGCCCTCGCCAAGCTCGCGGAACTGGAGGCGCGGTGATGACGCTAGCGAGAGCGCTGGGCTACATCAGCGAGACGCCCGAAGAGGATCAGTACCGCGTAAACGTGCTTGATCGCATCCGCGAGTTGGTTCTCAGTGAGGACGATCTCACAATCGGGCCGGACGCAACATTTATGTATTGCTGGCGCGGCGGCTACGAGGAACTGGAGCATCGACACTCGCCTAAGAGCGGCGGCCTTCATTACGGGGGCAGTTACCACCCTAACGATGGAATGTGCGAGGGCCAGGGGCTCTGTAAATGGTGCGGGCGGACACTCTTCGGAGAAGCATGAGCCGCGGGAAGCGCCACGAGCTCTACCTAGCCGCGTTGCGGAAGGAGGGCATGTACGAGAAGCTCGTCCAAGCCCACGGCTCCGAGACGTGCTGGGTGTGCGGGCGAAAGCCGGGGAAGCGGAAGCTCTCGATTGATCACGACCATGCTCGAATGTATCCCCGCGGGTTATTGGACTTTCGATGCAACCGAGTCCTCGAAGACTGGTTGACGCCGGAGATCCTCCGGGCGATGGCGGAGTACCTCGAGCGAGCGCGGGAGCGATACGACGCGATGATCGAAAGGAAATCGGCGGCATGAAAAGCGAAATCGCCCCAGCCGGATACGTCAAGCTCGGGAGGCTCGGCGAATGAGCACATGCACGCTCTGGCGAGAGACGCCGGCCGCGCGGGCGATCTCCTCGAGTGAGGCGCCGGATGTGCGCGCGTCGACCAGGGCCCGCCGATACTCGTCTCGAGCTCGACGGGCCCTGGCGGCTGCTCGCCTCACGCGGGCGAGGTCAGCGCTGCTCTGCACGGTCGTTCCAGAACCTCGTGGTGGACATCTTGCCTTCCTTTCTGGTTGCTTGCACACGCCCGAGCTCCGTGACGAGCTCGAGCGTCTGTCAAGCTCAGGCTCGACCTGCTCGGTAGACATCAGAGAGACACTCGGCGTGGGGTGGACGAGGTGCCAGCGTCGGAATCGCGCGCTGCTCCCCGGGGACTCCGAGGGCCAGTTGGCCGACCTCATCCTCGTCGGCGTACTCGACGTCATCGGGGTGGCCCGGCGCCCATTGCCGGAAGTCGTCATCGGTCGGGTAGATGTCTTCGCTCATCGTCACTCCTCCTTCTGTCGTAGCTGGAGTTCCTCCTCGCAGTCGTCTACGACGCTTAGTAAGGCCGGGGTGAGGTCGTCCTCGGGGAACCGGAGCGCGAACGCACGGTACTCCACGATTGCCGCGCGTAGCACGTCCTCGTCGGCCAAGCGATGTACTCGGCGGAGCATGTACGGGGTTGTGGTCAACAGGGCACCTCCTAGTAGTGGACTCGACCGACGCCTCGCGGCGTTTCGTCGCGTTTCAGCGACTCGTCAGGGTCTTTTAGAACCTTCCCGACATTACACACACATATTCGGCACGGTTCTCGTGATGAATCCACAAGGCTGCGCGCAGGGTGTCACGCCGAACCTGACGGGGCCATGCTTCCGGGTTAGCGATTGCGGCTTTCCGAATCGCGCGAGCCGTATCCCGCAACACTTCGCCATCTTGTGTTCCGATATGCGTGCGCCCGAGGTGAAACTGGAGCATCGCCGTTGGAATATTGGCTCGGATGGTAAGTGGCTCTCGTCCCCATTGGCTTATGAGAGTCTGGGTTTCCACGGGACACCTCCTGGTAGTGGACTCGACGCCAACCACTGTGAACCACGGCTGACGCCCAGTCAATCCGTAGAAACCCGCAGACTTGGCGTCGGTAGGATCGAGGGAGCCGGCGTCCGCCTCCGTGGACTCGACACCTACGGGCCCGGGCGCCGGCCTTCCTCGAGAGTCTGGGCGGCCGTCTGATGGCGTGGCTCAGGCTCGACGACGAGGTTGTCCTCAACCCGAAAGTCGGGGAGCTCAAGGACAGCGAGTTTCGGTCGCTGATCGCGTTGTGGTGCTACTGCGCCAAGCGTCGAAATGAAGGTCTCGTGTCAATGTCGGAGCTATCTCGAATCATTCTCGCGTCACCCTCGCGTCCTCGTCGTGTGTCGGAAGCAACCATCCTCCGATTCATCGAGGTTGGTCTAGTCGACTTGGTCGAAGGAGAACCAGAAATGGTGCAAGTCAAGGACTGGAGCCATTATCAGCCGAAGGATCCGACTGCCGCCGATCGCATGCGTGCGTATCGCGCCCGTAACGCAGACCGTAACGCAGACCGTAACGCGACCGTGACTCGCGCGACGCGCGTTTACGTCCCGTCCTTAGAAGAACCTACGGGTTCTACAAAACGGTCCGCGGTTGATGGCTCAACCTGGGGGAGCCGATTGCGTCACCCGGAACGAGCAATCTGGGACAGGCTGAGCGCGGACGAGAAAGCTGCGGTGGTGGCTGCTCACGCAGCTTCGACGGGTGTTCGCTACGTCCGGGGAACCCACGCTTCAACCTACGTGCTCGACGCTCTGGGAACCGACCCCGTCAACCGAAACGACGCTCCTCCGCACTACGACGGACGAGCGACGCCGAGCGAGTTCTTGGCCGCCTGGGCTGCGCGTCGTGCCGCGGAGCTCGTGAGCGAAAGTCTGCGTGACGTCGGAGGTGGAGCGTGACCCGACACGATCGCATCCTCGTGCTGCTCAAGCACTACCGGGACGTGCTCGAGGGGCTGCGCGACCGCAAGTCGTCGGACGGCTATCTCGTCATCGGGATGTGCCGGGCGTGGAACCACGCGTCGTACCAGGAGCTTGAGCGGCTGTTGCCGTTGCTGCGGGAGCGAATGCCGCGACTGCACGACGCGGTTGTGACCCGCTACCTGGGCTACTTCGAGCGGCGAGTGGGCTGGTGTCGCAAGTGTGAGGCGACGCTGCCGACGAGTCGGCTGGGGAAGGCCCACGGGACACCGGCGGGCTACTGCAGGCTCAAAGGGGTGCTGGTGATGGTGGAGCCGCGGGTGGTTCGTATCGGAGGCGAGGGGCGCGACGCCGATCTGCGTAACGCGGTCGAGTGGCTCGAGCGGCATTGGCGTGGGGAAGTGGAGATCCCTGCCGACGTGCAGGCGGTCGAGTCCGAGCGGAAGCTGCGGGCGGTCGCATGAGCTTGATGATCGAGCCGCCGTCCAACTACCTGGCTTACCGGCCGAGCAAGGGTCGCTATCAGATGTTCGGCGTCTGGGGATACGCATTCGAGCCCGACCAACTTCTTGTGCGCTTCACGATCGTCGACACCGTCACCGGGGACGAGGTCTGGCACTTCAAGAAGCGAAGGCGTAAGCGGGCGGAGGCCGACTACCCGTTGCTTGTCCGTGTCGTGAAGGCGTGGAACGCGGGGAACCCGGCGTGGCTGGCGCTAACGGTTGAGGCTGAGAGCGGGAGTGAGATGTGCAAACAAGGGCATCTGTGGCGTGATCATGTGCGGCAGAAAGGCGGTAAGCCGGTGTGCTGGGCCTGCGTGCTGGTGAATCAGCGACGAATGCGGCATGCCCGGCGTGAGGCTAGCGTTTCTCTGTCCGATGGGTGAGGTTACTTTGTCGCGCGTAGCCCTAGTCCCCTGCTCGGATTCAGACGCGTCACCGGGACACACATAGTCACCGATGTCACGCGCGCTCCGCTTCCTCGAGTGTCACAAGCTCCCCCTTAAGCAGCACCCACGCTCTAAACCGCATGGTTGAGCCAATACGGGTGCGATCTAATGGAGATACGAGTCCAGACACCCACTCGAGGGCACCATGACTCATCGCCGTTGGCATCGAGGACGGTATTACCTTCAAACAAGGGGAAAACGGCGCTCATCGACAACGGTTGATGCGCTTCGCTCATGCCGGCACCCCCACCCCCCCCGATGACTACAAGCGAGCGGGTCCCCCTCCTCAACCACCTTCAGGCGCAAGCTACCCTGCCCAGTATCCGGCGATGGTGCCACAGGTCGCACCTGTGGGTCGCCGGCGCAGACTGACCGCCTGCGAGATCAAAGCGGTCATTTCCCTGGCACCCAGGAGGCCGCAAATGCGCACAGCGCTGCCCGCTAATCCCCGAATATCAGCTTCCATCGAGAAGCCGTGCTGGCGCCATAGCTGGCGACTCCTGGAACGGACTCCCCGTCACAGTCTGAAGCAGCTCGTCGGGCACGACGAGGTCTGGTACTGCACCGGCTGTCGGCGAGTGGAAGAGTTGTTCGCTCCAGCGGACGCCAGGAAGTCTTGACCCGCTTCACTCAAGGAGGCCACATGGCCTACCGTCCGCCGATTCACTACCCCCGTCAAGCCGCCCGGCCCGACGCTCGCTCGGTCGCCAGGGCGGCTCTCGAGCGCCGCGCGCTCGTCGAAGCCCTCAAGCAGCGACTCACGCTCATCCTCCAGCTCGTCGGCGCCCAAGGCGCCATCCAGCGGCCGCAAGTGCCCCTGGCTCCTCCCGCTGCCCCGGCTTTCATCCCTCGTCCGCGGGTTGGCGGCCCCGTGGGTCCTGTCGCTCCTCCGGCTCGTCCGGCGGGTCCTCCTGACTTCGGCCCCTACGGCCAGGCGGGAATCTCTAGACCGGCCGGGATGGCCCCGGGTCTGTGGTCGTGGGTCGGGAACCCCGACTTCTACGAGCAAGCGCCTCGTTTCGGGAACCGCTCATGAACTTCCGAGACCTTTACACCTTCTGGCGCGAACGGCTCTGGAGCTCGGACGACTCGGGCAGCGCGCTCAATGCCGGGGTTGTCATCAGCGCCGAGACCACCCCAAATCTGGAATATCGCGTGACCGATGGAGAAGGTAACCCGGTACCCGTGACATTCCGCCCGGTCCCCGACTTCTACGCTCCCGACGAGCGCTTCGGGAACCGGGCCTGAATCGGGCCCGACCAGAGCTTGATCGCTGATGCCCGTTCACAAGGTCAAAGGCGGATACCAGTGGGGATCGCAGGGCAAGGTCTACAAAGACCGGGCCTCGGCTGAGCGGCAAGGACGGGCGGCCTACGCGGCCGGCTACCGCGGGGCAGGGAAGAAGACGAAGAAGCGCGGCAGATGAGCGTCACCGCCGTGGAGCGCTCGGCCTGCGCGAGTCCGGGGTGCTCGAACGTCGTCGAGTTGAACCGGCACGGCAACGAACGCCAGTTCTGCCGCCGCCATCGGGGCGGCAGGGAGCTGGGAACACCCGAGGAACTCGAGGAGCCCGCTTCCGCCGCCCCCGCGGCCCTCACAACTCCGACGACCCCCACGATGAAGCCCGCGCAAGGATCAGTCCAGGGTGCCGCCCGCAAGTCGATCGGCGAGGTCATCAACGACACCGTGACCCCCGAACGGGTGCAGGAGCTCCTGGATGCCGTGCTCGACACGAAGTCGACGCGCTGGGGGTTCTGCCCCAACTGCCGCAAGAAGGTCTCGGTGGAGGTTCCCGATCCCGCGAAGGCGGTGGGGGTCCTGAAAGACCTACTCGAGCAGGCCGAGGGGAAGCCGAAGGACGGCGATTCGGCGGGGACGACGATCGTGGTCGAGAGACCAGCGCGCTAGCTATCGCGAAGCGTCAGGTACTCGCGCTCGGTGCGGTCGTTCTTAGACACCACGACATTCTAGCGGCGGCTCCGGTCGTTCCTAGCGGGGAGGTGGTTCCCGCTCCCCCATGGCTGAGACTCGTATTTCTTGTGGCTACACGCCGCTTCCTCCGCAACAAGCCTTCCGTCAAAGCACCGCGTTCATCCGCGGCTACGGGGGAGCGTTACCCCGATGGGAGGCGGCAAGTCCCGCGCCCTCTGCGAGGAAGCACTCGATCTCGCCCTCGACCACCCCGGCATCCCGATCGGGATGGTCCGCCTGCGGCACAACTCGATCACCGACACCACCAAGCGCACGATGATGGAGTACGTCCTCCCGCATCAACTCATCGCCAAGCAGAAGGAGTCCGGCGGCGAGGACTACGTGCTCCTGCACAACCGCTCCAAGATCCACTTCCTCGGTCTCGACGACCCGGTCAAGCTCTTCTCCTCCGAGTTCGGAGCCTTCTTCTTCGACGAGGCGCACGAGATCGCCGAGGAGTCGGTGACGAAGCTCATCACCAGGCTCCGCGATCCGGCGGCTCCGATCACACACTGGCTCGACGGCGAGCCTCCGCTCGTGGGCAAGGTCGGACTGGCCTTCAACCCCGACAACCCCGCCCACTGGCTGTACCAGTGGTTCCTCGTCGGCGCCGAGCAGACCGAGCACGGCACCTACAAGGCCGAGCTCTACCCGACACAGGCCGAATCGCCGATCGGCGACGCGGAGTTCTTCTTCGCCCGGGCAATCGACAACATCCACCTTCAGCCCGGGTACATCCGCTCGCTCAAGGGGCAGCCCGAGCATCTCCGGCGCCGCTACCTGGAAGGTCTGTGGGAGTTCATCGGCGACACGACCTACTTCGACGTGGAGGCACTCGCCGAGTACCGCGAGATCGTGCTGCCGACGCTCTACCGCTTCGACTTCACGGCGATAGAGCACGGCTCCAAGGCTTTCCGCAGACGCTCGGAGCAGGGCAAGATCCGCGTTCTCGAGGAGCCGCAGGGCGGAGTCGAGTACGCGATCGGGGTCGACTCCGCGACCGGGCGCGGGCAGGACTACTCCGCCGCCTACGTCATCCGCCTCGACGAGCCCTCGCTCGTCTGCGAGTTTCACGGCAAGATCGACGCCGACCTCTACGCCGAGCAGCTTCACTTCCTCGGCCGCTGGTACTCGAACGCGCTGATCGCGGTCGAGTCGGCCGGCGGCTTCGGCGAGCCAGTCAACATCCTGCTTCGCGACGGTAAGGGCCCGCGGCCACCGTACCCGCGGCTGTATCGGCACGTTCTCTCCTCGCGGCCGGACCTGCCTACGGTCAAGCCGTTCGGGTTCCCCATGAACATCAAGACTCGCCCGCTCGTCCTGTCGCAACTGGAGCGGGCGATCCGGGAGCGTTCGCTCCCCGGGCTCCCGCAACGCCTCCTGGACGAGTGCCTGACCTTCGTCTACGCCGACACTCATCCCTCGCCTCGGGCGAGGGAGGGCTGCAACGACGACTGCATTTTCGCGGCGGCGATTGCGCTCGAGATGTACCGGCTGCGCGGCCACCATCCAGACCGTCACCGTCCCGCCTCCAGAGCCCCCAAGCCTCCCCGTACCTACCCCTGGCAGCGCCGCTCGCGCGATGCGGTCGCCGCCGACATCGAGGCTCGCTATCCGAAGGGAAGTCCCTAGATGCCCAAGACCCGAATCGAAGAGATCGTCACCAAGCCCGTCTCCGTCGAGCACGACCCCGCGCTTCGCGAGATCCACCAGAAGCTCGGCGGCCCGCAGGCGCTCCCCGGCTCTCCCGCCGGGCAGGAGATGAAGCCGAACCTGGTCCGCAAGGGCTTCAAGCTCCCGCCAGGAGGTAACTGATGCCCGTCGGACCGAACGGCGAGGCTCTGCCTTATCCCGGCGAGCAAGGTGGCGGCCTTCCGTCCGAGCTGGCCGCGCTCCTCGGCGGCGAAGCATCGGGCCAGCCGCTCGCGGGCAACGAGGCAGCGCCCCAAGACGCCGCCGGCTACGTGCAGTCGATCCTGGACATGGTCAACGAGTGGCGCCAGGCCGAGCAGGATCCCGAGGATCTCCTCGTCCTGGAGAAGATTTCCACGCTCCTGCAGCAGATCAGCACAAGTCGCGCCAAGGAAGCCCAGGACGCCATGCAGGGCAAGCTGAGCCCGAGGATTCTCGCGCAGGCGTACGGCTAGACGTATGGCGAAGAAGGCCACCGAGACTCGCGACGACATCCTCTCCCAGTGTCTCGCCTACTTCGAGGAGGACTCGAAGGCGCACGACATCTGGGTGAATAAGGTCGACCGCTGGTATCGGTCCTGGCGCGGCGTGCTGGAGCGGTCGAGCCCGGCTTCCGAGTGGCGCTCGACGCTTCATCCGCCCTACATCCTCCAGATCGTCGAGACGCTCGTCGCGGGCCTCATCGACCCGCATCCGACCTGGAAGGTGAAGGCGCGGCAGCGCATGGCGAGCGCGGACGAGCTCCATTCGATCGCCGAGGGGGCCAAAGCGCTCGAGATCCTGCTCGCCGCGCAACGCGACTCGGACGGGATGCTTCTTAAGCAGCGCACTCACCGCCTCCAGGGCGTCATCGCCGGCATGTCGGTGTGGAAGACGCGCTGGACGCTCGAGGAGCGACTCGTCTCCAAGAGCGAGCAGGTGCTCGAGCCGGACGATCTCGGCTTCCCGAGAGAAGTTAGTCGCTCGTTCGAGGCGCTCGAGCCCTCCAAGGACGACCCCTCGGTCGAGGTGGTGGACGTCCGCGACTGGATCCCGCACGAGTCGGCGAAGGACGTCGCCACGGCGCAGCGGATCACTCACCGCGTCTGGCTCTCCTTTGACGACCTGAAGGAACTGGAGCGCCAGGGCGTCTACCGCAACGTCAACAAGCTCTCCGAGGAGCGAAACTCGTCCGCCGACAAGCTCGCCTCGCGCGAGACGGACATCTTCACCGTCGATCGCACCAAGGATCTGATCGAGGTCCTGGAGTGCTGGATCGAGGGCGGTTCCCGGGTCGTCACCTTCGCTCCCGACCAGCGGGTGCTTCTCGCCGATCGTCCCAACCCCTTCGCGCACGGCAAGTTCCCCTTCATCGTCTGCGCGCCGATCCCGGATCTCTTTCGGATGCAGGGCATGTCGATCGTGGAGCTCGTCGAGGATCTCCAGGAGATGCTGTGGACGCTCCAGAACCAGCGTCTCGACAACCTGGAGCTGCTCAACAACCTCATCATCAAGCAGCGGGAAGGCTCGCTGCTCGAGACTCCGATCTTCGCTCCCGGCGAAGTCTGGCTCATGGACGATATCTCCGCAGTTGAGGCCCTCCAGCTCCCCAGCTTCCCTTCCGAGATCAGCCTTCAGTCGGAGGGACTCATCAAGGCCGACATCCAGAACATCCCCGGTGCCTCCCCGGCGCTGCTCGGGCAGGCCGAGTCGCAGGAGCAGACGGCGACCGAGATCAGCCTCTTGACAAACCTCGCTCAGCGCCGCCTCTCCATGCAGAAGTTCCAGTTCACGCTCGCCGACAAGGCCGTCGGCGAACAGTGGATCGAACTCAACAAGCAGTTCCTCACCGAGGAGCGCTACGTCGCGATCGTGGGCGAGGACGGAGACGAGGGCTGGGTGCTGATCCATCCCGAGTTCTTCGCGCCCTACGACTGGAAGATCGACGTCGAGCAGATGGACGAGTCGATGCTCCGCCAGGAGCGCCTCGCCGAAACTCAGTCTCGTTTCCAAGTCGCCGCCGCTGCCGCGCCGCTCATGGCCATGATCAAGCAGCCGCTCAACATGCGTGCCTTCCTGGAGGATCTGCTCGACGCGGCCGGTGTCCAAGACAAGGATCGCTACTTCTCGGTGGCGTCGCAGCAGCCGCCAATGGCCCCCGGACAGCCCGGTCAGAATGGGCAGCCGGCGCCACCGAGTCTTGAGTCCGGGACAGCACCGCAGGCGATCGACGCGAACTCTCCGTCCAACGCCTTCTCGCAGTCTCCAGTAGCGTCGATGCAGCGGATGCTGGCGGGGTCCGGTGGCCCAGTCAACGCTTAGAGCTACCCATATCCGCGAGCTCGGCGACAAGGCGCGCGAACTCTCGAAGCTGAAAGAGCACCCGTCTTGGGCGGTCTTGGAAAGCGAGTTTGCACTCCGCAAGCAGAACTACCTCGCGTCTCTCGCCCGCGATCTCATCGCGGGCGGCGTGGACGCCGAGCCACTCGACCAACGCAAGATCGACTACCAGCGAGGCTTCTTACGCGGCGCCCAGGCGGTGCTCTCTACGCCGGACAACGCCATAGCAAGCCTCGAAAAAGCGCTCTCGCGCGAAAACAGAGAGGAACCAGATGAGTGATGCTGACTTCGCGGCGGCTCTCGCCGCGAAGGTTGCGGCCCCCGACGAGGGGACAACCGCAGTCGCAGAAGTCACGGAAGCTCCAGAGTCCACCGAGTCGACAGAGTCCACAGAAGCCACCGAGGCCACCGAGGCCACAGAGACCACAGAAGGCGAGCAGCCCCGCGACGAGCAGGGCCGCTTCGTGGCGAAGGAACGTCCCGAGTGGCTCCCTCCGCAGTTCAAGAGCGAGGAAGACTTCGCCCGCTCCTACGGAGAGCTTCAGTCGGTGCTCGGCCGCCAGGGCCAGGAACTCGGCGAGCTTCGGAAGATCGCCGAGCAAATCTCCGAGCGAACGCCGCAGCCGCAGAACTTCGGGCAGTTGCAGGGGGCGCTCGAGGAGAACCCCGAAGCCGTCGCCTACTGGGCGGCGCAGCAAGGCAACGAGCAGATGCTCGAGCAGGCACTAGCGGCCTGGAACCAGCGGGCCCTCGACGAGGGTGACGCGGTATCGCTTCGCAACGCGCAGCGCTTCGAGCGTGACATCGAGCTCGCCAAGCTCAAGTACGAATTTTCGCAGGAGGTCACACCCTCCATCGAACAAGTCCAGCGCGAAGCCGGTGTCCGGGCGCTCGCGCTTGCGCGGCGGGAGCTATCCGCCAAGTACCCGGACTTCGATCAGGTCATGGAATCCATCACCGAGTCGGACGTCGAAGGACTCGACCCGCAGGTGATCGGGCAACTCCAGAAGACCGATCCCAAAGCCGCGCTCGAGACGGTCTACAGGTGGGCCGTCGTCGGCAGATCATCCACCGCGGCAGCCTCGGAAGCTCATGCAGACGAGGCCGAGAAAGAAGCGGCGCTCCAGCGAAAGCGCGAAGCGGCCGTCGCAACCTCTTCCTCCGCCCCGGCGCGGGGGGAAAAGAGCGCCAAGGAAGCCCTCAAGGACTTCATGCTCACGCCGGAGCCACACTCCGTCCATCACGGCCTGACCGAATAGCGCTTAGAACGCTCAGCGTCAGACAACCGAAGGCAGGAGACCGAAACCACAGTCCCTTCAACCTTCGGAGTAACAAGACATGGCCGTAACCATCAACAGCGGCCTTGTCGACGATGCCGACATTCTCGCCAACGAGAGAGTGATCGACATGTCCGACATCATCGACACGCTCGAGTCGGACTTCACGCAGTTCTCGTCCGCGCTGATGAAGGTGCGCTCCAAACCCGCCAACTCGTCGAAGGTCGAGTGGCTCGAGGATCGGCTGATGCCGCGCAAGTCTGCGCTGGCAGCGTCCGCGACCTCGGCCACCGGCTCGATCGACGTCACGGCGAACGAGGGCGTCTACTTCAACGTCGGAGATCTCGTCCGCAACACCCTGACGGGTGAGGCGTACGAGGTCACGGGCGTCACGACCGATGCGGTGGGTATCACCCGCTCCATCGGCTCGGTGGCGGCCGTTTCCTCGGCGTCCGCGAACGCGGAACTGATCATCGTCGCCAACGCTGCACTCCAGGGCGCTCGTGCCCCGGCCTCCAAGGTCGTGGAGCGGGTTGCCGCCTACAACTACACCCAGATCGTCCGCAACCAGTATTCGTTCACCCGGACGCTCACCCAGAGCGCGCTCTACACCGCCGGGGAGCCGAACTACGAGCGGCGCAAGAAAGGCGTCGAGCACAAGCGTGCGCTCGAAGCCATGCTCTTCCTCGGAGCACGAGACCTCGATACCGGCGGGACGGAGCCGCAGGGCTTCTCCGGCGGTGCAATCGAGTTCATCTCGACGAACATCCACGACGCCGCGGGCACGATGGCGGCTTCCTCGTTCGAGGGCTTCATGGAGACCGATCTCCAGTTCGGCTCCCAGAACAAGGTGATGTTCGCTGCTCCGCGTGTCTCCCGCGTGCTGTCCAGCTACCCGCTGACGGCGTGGACGCGGGCGGCTCCCTCGAACGCAGTCTGGGGAGTCAAGGTCGACGGCTTCATCTCCGGAGCCTTCGGCTACGAGGTGCCCGTCTTCGTGAAGCGCGAGTGGGGCGAGTTCTCCAAGGGAACCGCCTCGCAGCTCGGATCGAAGGCGTTCGTCATCGACATGGACGCCGTCGCGTGGCGGCCTCTCCAGTCGACGGTGCTGCTTCGCAACCGGCAGGACAACGACGCCGACCGCGTCTCCGAGGAGTACCTCACCGAGGCATCCCTCGAGTTCCAGCACGAGTCGAAGCACTCGCTCCTCATCAACATCACCGGGTAACGCTCAAGCGTCCGGCGACTCAAGTTGGGGGACGGGTTCGTGACCCCCGAAGGGCATTGACCCGTTCCCCGGCCCCTTTCAGAACGAAGGAGTCTCATGCGATTTGCCTCGAAGAGCCAGCGCTACATGCGCGAGGTCCGAAAACCCATCTTCACCCTCGTACAGGGTCCGGCTGGGCCGGAGCAGAAGGCCACTCGAGAGAACATCTTCGCCCAGTTCGAGCAGGCGGGCCTCACCCCTCACGAGAAGGAGCAGGTGCTTCAGCACTTCAGCTTCCTCGGCACCTACGAAGGCGAGGATCCGCTCCGCCGCGTCTCGATCTACGACACCGACGCCGAAGCCCGCTACCAAGGCTGGGACGAGGCGACGAAGAAGGAGGTCGAGGAGAACCTCATCGCAGGCCAGAACGAGTGGTATTTCCTGCTCGAGGAGCAGCGCCAGCCGAAGCCGTGGCCTCGCTACGACGAGCTTCGCTCGCCGCAGAAGATCGTGGAGATGGTGCAGACCCTCGGCATCGACCTGGAGTCCGTGATCGCCTACGAGCGTGAGAACAAAGCGCGCACGGCGGTCCTGGAGGAACTCCTGGCGCTCGAGACTGCACCCGAGCCCGAGCTCCTCACCGCATAGAGCAGCTCGTGGCACTTGCGGAGCTTCGCAAGCTCACCAAGACGGCGGTCTCACACCTCGCAGACCACGCCAAGCAGGAATCCGGAGAGTACACGCCACCCGGCGAGTGTCTCGCTACTTGGTGGGTCCAGGAGACTCGCGGCACGACCTACTGGCGAGCCGAGATCCCGGCCAGGCACCTTCCCGGCCAGGCGATTCATCTCACCTACGCCGATCTGAAAGAGGATGAGGAGGAGCGGGTTGTCGTGCCCCGTCAACGAGGCACGACGGCGATCTGGCAGTTCGTCGGCGTCGCCGTGAGGGCGCTCATCATGTCCCATCAGCGGCATTACCAGGGCGTGCGGGTGCTGATGGAACTCGACGACAGCTACCTGCGTCCGCCTCCGATTCCGAACCTTCCCGGCACACGCTCCCACTGGCAGACCTCGCTTCGCCGCGACAACGCGGCCGAATACTCCTACCAGGCGCACCGCAAGATCATTCGCTGGGTGGACGGGGTGATCGTCTCGACCGAGGAGCTAGCGGCCCGCTACGAGCGAGCGACCTCGGCGCCGATCTACCACTGTCCCAACTCGATCGACCTCGACGACTGGCCCGGACACGCCGAGGGTCTTACGGTCTCGGGCATCCGAACCATCGGCTACGCCGGCTCCTCGTCCCATCGCTACGACGTCGCCTTGGTCGAGCGAGCGCTCGACTGGGCCTGGCGCCAGCCGAACGTCAAGTTGTGCGCGCTCGGGAAGACGAGCTGGCGCTTCCCGCACGAGCAGATTCCCTGGACGGACGACCTCGCCGAGTACCGCCGCAACCTGCGAGTCCTCGACGTCGGTCTCTGCCCGCTGAAACGCTCCGACTGGCACGACTGCAAGTCGGACATCAAGGCGATGGAGTACCTGCTCGCGGGAGCCGTGCCGATAGTCCAGCGCGACTCACCCTGCTACCGAGACTGGATCGACGTCGTGCCCTCTGCCACAACCGAGAAGGACTGGCTCAAGGCGGTCAAGTGGGCGTGCCAAGCCCCGCACGAGGAACTGCGGGATGCCTGGCAGCGCGGGTACGACTTTCTGCTCGCGAACAAGTTGATCGAGCAGCACATCCACAAGTGGCGGGAGGCGGTCGCGTGAGCGACTACGGCCCTGAGACCCCCGTCCCGATCTTCCAGCACGAGGCTGAGTTTTCGGAGCTACTCGAGCTCTACCGCGAGCGTGCTCCGGACAGCGTTCTGGAGATCGGCACCTTCCACGGTGGAACGCTCTACCACTGGCTCCAGAATGCCGTCCTCGGAGCACACGTCGTCGCCGTCGACTCCTACGCGGTGGGAGTGAACAACCGGAATCTGTACGCCGAGTGGATACCCAAGGGCGTGCATCTCACGGTCATCGAGGGCGACTCGCACGACCCCGCGATCGTGGCGACGGTACGCAAGCTCGGCCCCTTCGACTGGATCTTCATAGACGCCGACCATCACTACGAAGCGGTCTTGCAGGACTGGCAGAACTACGGCCCGATGGGAACGGGCGTCGTGGCCTTCCACGACATCCTGGACGACCCCAAGCACCACCCCGAGATCGAGGTCGCCCGGCTCTGGGCGGAGATCCGAGAGAACGAGAAGTCGACGCGAGAAATCGTCCACGACCGGGACGCCTGGTGGGGCGGGATCGGCGTCGTCTTCCTGTGAAGTTCCACATCCTCACCGCTGTCACCCGGCCGGAGAACCTGCCCGAGATCGCGGCTTCCATCGCGGAGGCCGCGCAGAAGGTGGACGCGGAAGTCGTCTGGCATTGGCGCTTCGACCCCGAGGGAGAGCATGTCGGAGGGCAGGCGCTCAAGAACGCGATGCTCGACGGGATCGACGATGGCTGGGTCTACATCTTGGACGACGACACGACCATGCACCCCGAGCTACTGGCGAAGGTGGCGAGCTACGACGCCCCGGCCGTGGTTGTCTCGCAGAGGGGCAGCGGTCTCCAGGCCAAGCCGGGGCACGTTCACATCGGAGCCATCGACGCCGGGCAGGCGGTCATGCGCCGGGAGGTCATCGGTGACAAGCGGATCGAGCACTCATACGCCGGAGACGGGCTCTTTCTCGAGCAAGTGCTGTTCGGACTCCCCGGAGTCGTGTTCCTGCCGGAAGAGCTTTCCCACTACAACGCCCTTCGCGGATGGAGAAAATGAGCGACGAGCAGATCGTCCAGCGCTGGCGCCGCCCCGTTACCTCGCTCTCTGTCGATGACACGGTCGAGTGGGCTACGGATGACCTCGGCCGACCCACGCTCGACTACAAGGCGCGCTTCGCACCCGACCAGATCGACCGCTTCCGCCTCGGCTACTGCTGCCTGGAGTGCTGGGAGCCCCACGAGTCCCCCTTCCCCGAGCGCTGCTCTCTCTGCGGATACGAGATGCGCGACCGCCAAGCAGCCGACTTCGCCCGCAAGTTCAAGGGGGTCGAGCGAGACCCCCGTTCCAAGCTGATCCAGCGCGAGCTCGACGCGCTCGACGACAAGCACGAGCGCAACTTCCATCAGACCAAGTCTGGGGTCGTGATCCCCAGAAGCCTCTAGCCAAACCTCGATCGGGAGACACACATGGCAGTTACCGCTAAGTGGTACGGCAACCACTTCGTTAACCAATACAAGGCCGTCGCCGCAGGCGACGTGATCGACTTCGACACCGACACGATGAAGGTGTCGCTGCACACAGTGACGTACGTTCCCGCCCAGGACACGGACGACTTCTGGAACGACGCGACGAACGAGATCACGGGCACGGGCTACACGACCAAGGGCGTGACCCTCGGCTCCAAGACCGTCACCTACGACGCGGGCACGAACGAGTGCCGGCTGGATGCGGGGGACGCACAGTGGACCGCTTCCTCCTTCACCGCACGAATCGCCGTGGTCTACAAGGACGGAGCCGGCGCCGACACCACCGACCCCTTGCTCTCCTACGTCGACTTCGGCGGGGATGAGACGGTTTCCTCGGGCACGTTCACCATTCAGTGGGACGCCACGGGGGTCGCAAAAATTACCTCAAGCTAACGGTGGCCCTACGGATGTGGTAAGCTCCTCACCAAGCTAACAGTGAGGAGTGCGCCATGCGTGCCGACAACGTTTCCAAGCGGTATCAGCAAGACGAACACGGTGAGTGGTGGTACGTGCCGAAAAAGGGCTGGCGCACTCGCTGCAAGGTCAAAGCGTGTGAGCGCTGCGGTGAGCAATACATTGTCTCGGTCTACGGAGCAAAGAAGTCCCGGTTCTGCTCGAAGAACTGCTCTGCTCGAGCGCAGCATGAGAAGAACCCTCCGAAGCGAGGCGCGGAGTCGCATCGGTGGCGGAGCGGGACGGTTAATCGTGGCGGTTATGTGCTCATCTACGCGCCCGACCACCACTCCATTCGTCCCGGCACCCAACGCAAGTACGTTCCCGAGCACCGCCTCGTCATGGAGAAGAAGCTCGGCCGACCGCTCGAGTCACACGAGCGCGTTCACCACATCAACGGCATTCGTGACGACAACCGGGAGGAGAACCTCCAACTCCTGACCTTCGCGAACGGTGGTCACGTCGGTGGGCGAGCTCTCGTCTGCCTCGACTGCGGCTCGCACAACATAGGGGAGAAACCGCTTGCCTAATCACAACGGACATCGCGACGCCCTGGTTCTCGCGCCGCCCGCTCAGATGTTCGCGCGCAATCCGCTCAACCAAGAGATCGCGGCGCTCATCGAGCCTCCCTCGCCGGAAGAGATCATCCAGGCGCAGAGCGTGGAGATCCGCCGTCTGGCGAGTGATCTGGAGAAGCTGCGCGTCACCATGCACACGATCGCCAACGTCACGGTGGCGCTCGTCTACATGCTCGGCGACGAGCGCGGTGGCCGCATCGACGAGATCAGGGTGCCGCGGGACCTTCGGAACAAGTTGGAAGGCTGCGCGGTAGAGATCCGCTCCGAGGAGGAGGACATCATCGTGCGTAACGTCTCCCGTGCGCGCGGTCCTGTCTGGAACGGACGTCCTGATGGATGATGCTGCCCGCGGACGCCGCTTGGCCGAGACGCTCCCCAAGCCGAAGGTCCAACTCGTGAAAGGAGTTCGGATGGTGACACAACACCTGCAAGGTCTGAACGCTCACGAACTGCGGGCCCTCTCCGAGCACTACCGGCGTAAGTACGGGGATGGCTCCAATGGCTGATGCCCAGATCGGTGCCCCGTCGGCTTCAGCAATCGCCGCTAACCCGCTCGACGAGAAGACCGAGGAGCCGGATAAGCCCCTCCTCGCCCCCAAGATCCCCCCGGCGCTAACCCCCAAGCCTCGCTAGGAGTTCCGCATGGCTGACTTCGTTCGTCAGGGCGAGACTTTTCGTGCGCTCCTAGTCTCCTCGAAGCTCCTGCCGATCTTCGTCGTGGGGGCGCATCAACGGACCTACAAGGGCACGCAATCTCTGACTCTTACGGGGGCCTCCCAGACACTCACGGTTCCTGGCGGAGCCACGTTCGCCGACATCTACTGCGAGGGAGCGGCCTCGACAGACTACGCGCGCTTCTGGCACGGGGGCTCGGTTCCCACAGCATCCGTAGGGGTGCGACTGAAAGACCACGAGATCCTCCAGTCCGCCGATCCAGCGACCTTCCGGGCGATCATCGGGGCGGGGTCTCCGGTGCTGCGCGTCGAGTATTACGCCTATGAGTGAGTTCGTCTGGCGCATGAGTCCGACGCAGATCGGAACCCGAGCGCGCAACGTCATCGCCACAGTCGTCGTCGCGACCGTGATCGCCGGAGCGGCGGCTCTGACGACGCCCTTCTCGCCCTTCCCGCCTTCTCCTCCCTCGAGCGGCACGGCGAACATCTGGGTCGACACGAGCGGGGGAACGTGCGCCGACTCCACGACGCTCATCAGCTACCCGAACAACGGAACCGAATGCCCCGACCTCTCGGACGCCTACGCGGCGGCGGAGGCAGGGGACGTCATCGGGCTTCGCACCGGCAGCTACGCGGGCGACACGATCGTCTGGCGCTCGGCCCTCGACAATCTCTCACCCGGTTGTGACCCCTATGGGGAATGGGGCTCAATCTCTACGGTCAACTGCGTCAAGGTCTTCCCCGACGGCGGGACAGTCACCTTCACGGGCGAGCTTCTCATCCGAGCATCCGCGCTCTGGATCGCCGGCACGGCCACGGGGGCCGCGCCCAACTTCCCCTCACGGACGTACAACATCGTCATCGACTCCGCCGGAGGATCAGGCTTCGTCTTCGAGGGCACGGCGTCCGGGAATCTCAACGTCTTCGCGGCGGCTGCGGGGCAGGGAGTCGACCATGTTGTCCTGGAGGGCATTCACTCCCACACGTTCGAGATCAAAGGTGCCGACCACGTCCTCTACCGCGACTCCGACGCCGGCCCCGTTATGCGGCAGTCGAACGGGGCCGGCGGCTGCCTGCCGCCACCGGAGAACAAGATCCAGGATGCCCTCGGGGGCACGGTGCAGACGAGCTTCGTCACGCTGGACAGGATCTTCTTCCACGGTCAGTCGACCAATGACACGGGCAACTGTCACACGGGCGGCATGATCATGCAGAACGCGATCGAGGACATCATCATCCGCAACTCGGCGGAGCTCCAGAACGTCGCTTACTCGATCCAGACCGGAGCCACCAGTTTCAATCGCTTCACGCTCGAGAACAACTACTTCGGTTGCCACGTCAATCCCGGTGCTGGCGGAACCTGCGCCAACAAGCTCGCTCTCAACCTCAGCGCAGGCACGTACACGGACTGGCTCATCCGCTACAACGTCTTCTACGACAACAACATCCTCGACACCGGCGGGGTCTTCAACACCTCCAACTACGTCGGGAACATCGCGGAAGGCTCGGGTTCCGATCCTTTCTGTAGCGTCGCTGGCCTCAACCGCGACTTCAACGTCTTCGCCCCGGGCAACTGTCTTAGCGATACGAATGGCTCGGACGGGAACGCGCGTACCGATATCTGGGTGAGTCCGGACTCGAGCACGGCACCCGACTTCCATCTTCTGAACACGTCGAACATCGCCAACAACTACGTCAGCGCGATCGGCAGCGCCTACCTACTTGCGACCGACTTCGACGGGGAGACCCGCCCGCAGGACGTGAACAGAGACGCTGGCCCGGACGAGCGGGATAGCCCCTGATGGCCACTCCGCAGACTCTCAAGCTTCTTCTGGACAACTTTAACCGCGCCAACGAAGGTCCGCCACCGTCGAACTCGTGGACAAACGGAATCTCCACCTTCACGGCAGGCGAGGGGGCCATCGTCCTCTCGAACCAGCTCGTGATGAAGACGGGCGGCGGTCTGCGACAAGGCTCGTACTGGTCTGCGGCCGACTTCGGCCCAAATGTCGAGCTCGTGCTGGAGTGCTCCGAGTGGACGAACGCCGCCAACGCCGAGACGCGCCTGTGGTGCTCGCTGCAACAAATCGGCGTGGGAACGACGGACGGCTATTTCCTCCAGGTGAACCGCAGCCCTGGTAACACGGTGGACGAGTGGTATCTGGTGCGCTCGGACAACCTCAGCCTCACCTTTCTAGTCGGTCCCACGACTCAGAACATCGACGCGACCGACTTCATCTGTCTCCAGCGCATCGGCTCCGCCCTGAGTGGCTGGTATCGAACCGCCGCAGGAAGCTGGACGCTGATCGTCTCGGCGACCGACGCCACCTACGCGGCAGCGGGCAAGGTGGGCGTGGAGTTCGCCGAGTCCGGGGACGCCCAGGTTCACAAGTGGACGAATATGTGGGCGGCCACGCTGCCCGCCGGTAGCCAGACGTTCGTGGCCCTTCGACCCTGATCTAGGAGACCTCAATGGCATCACACGAAGACGCATTCGCGTTGATTGACCGACGTCTGGCGAGCGCCCGAACAGAAGAGGAACGTGCCCGCCTGCTCGTCATCGCCGGCAACCTCGAGCGCGGCTGGGCGATCCGCCAAGACGCTCTTGAGCGACTCACCGTGCCGGAATTGCCCCGTGGCTCGATGCAGTCCTGGCGCGAATCTCTGTATGCGACGGTCGCTGACGGGACAGCCATCACCGCAGCAGCGGAAACGATCATGGTGCCGGACTTCACGCTCCCGGCCAACTACCTCTATCCCGGTCGCGTCCTCAAATACACGATCTTTGGCAAGGTCTCGACGGCCATCACGACGCCGGGCACGATCACCGTGCGCCTGCGCTACGGCGGGGTTGGCGGGACAGAGCTCGCCGCGTCCGGCGCCTACGCGCCCGATCCGACCGCCGCTCTTACTAACGGGACTTGCTGGATCGAGTTCTACATGGTCTGCCGCGCGGTTGGCACGGCCGCGGCCTCGCTGACCTTCGGGCGTATGGAGTTTGCCGACTACGACGATGCCTCAGCGGCGACGCTCAAGGGCAACCTCGACATGGCCGTAATCCCGACCACCGGCGCAGCCACGGTGAACATCAACACGACGACGGCGAACGCGCTCTCGCCCACCTTTACGCAGACGGTGGCGACCGGTTCGTTCACCGCCATGTTGGCAGTCCTCGAATCTTTGAGTTGACATGGCCGCCGGCTTCGACGGCATCGACGACAAGCTCGAGTGCGCCGGTGAGTCGGCGTTCGACTGGGAGCGAACTTCTCCGATCTCGCTCGCGGGCTGGATCAAGACCGCGGGCGCGATCAACGAGGCGTTTCTGGTCAAGGGGAACGCCGCCGCACAGCGCGGAATCGCCTTCAACACCAAGTCCACGAGTGGGCCGCGGGTCCATCTGCACCTCACGAACGTCTCCACCAACGAGATCGAGATGTTCAGCCCCGCGGTTTCCTTCCAGGCCTTTCTCTGGGTTCACTGGATCGCTACCTACGACGGGTCGTCCACGGCGGCAGGGGTAAAGCTCTACCGAAACGGCAAGATCGTAACCGGGACACCGGGCTTCGACACTCTGACCGCGACCATCCTGAACGACGAGACCTTTCACGTCGCGGGTGCGGAGACGGGCGGGGTCGAATACTGGAGTGGCCAAGTCGGGCCTGTCGTCGCCGACAACGCGGAATGGACGGCGGCAGAGGCGCTCGCGCTCGCCGACATCGCGAATCTCTACACGCCGCCCTCCGAGATCCTAACTCTAGCTCCCGAGATCTGGCTGCCGATCAGCGCCCGACCCGGTTCCTCCGTCTTCAACCGCAACGACCTCTCGGGCAACGCGCATCACGCCACGATCTTCTCGGCCCCGACTGTGGTCGCCGATCCCGAGGTCGTAATCGACTGGACTAGCACGGGAACCGGCGTAACAGACTCGGGGTTGTTCACGACCTCGACCTCTTTCTCCTTTATACCCGAGCGGCCCGTGCTCCAGGGCGTCGTGGTCGTGATCGCGCAGACCGCAGCCGCGACCGACCGCATCTCCGCCGTCACCTACGGCGGGGTAGCGATGCAGCGTCTTCCGGTTGACGGCTTCGCGCAGGACACGGCGGGGGAGCCGGGTGCCGTCTACGCCTATTTCCTCGGTGCCGGAGTCCCGCAGGGCACGCAGACGGTGGCGATCACCGTCTCCGCGGGAACGGAGGAGAAACGGGCCTGGGTCTTCGGACTCCTCGGCTCGCGAGACCTGCAAGTGGTGGCGAGCGGTCGCGTTCAGGGGGACACCGCTAATCCCTCGGTCACGCTGAAGACGGTTGCGAGCTTCGCGGGTCTCTGTTTCAGCGTTTTCTACAGCGGACTTCCAACGCCGTCCAACGTCACGGCCGGATCGGGGTACACGAAGATGCAGGCCCGCGACTTCGGCGTGAACACCGCCCACGTGGAGGCGGCGAACAAAGAGGGCGCGAACGTCGTCTGCAACTGGACATCGAACAACGACGACGTGGCCATGATCGCCTTTGCGGTGGGTCTGGCCCCCCCCTCCTTCGAGTACCCGGCCCGCTCTCGGCGTCCCATGCCGATGATGCGAGGGCCCGACAGTGACCGCATCAGTCGGATGCAGCTCGGGAGGAGTCTCTAGCAGATGCCTGCCCGGGTCGTCACGATCGAGCGCGGCGACCAGGTTCGCCTTCACTACTGGGGGCCGCCCCCTCCCGCCTCTCCCGACCGCACCATTGTCGCTGCGGTCGCTTCTGCGACGGCAGCGGTCTCCGCTGCGACTCCAGAAGTCCTCGTCACCGGAGTCGCCTCGGCGACTGCGGCGGGACTCACCCCAACCCCGGAAGTCCTCGTCACCGGAGTCGCGTCAGCTACCGCCGCTGGTCTCACGCCCGCCGTCGAGGTTCTCGTCACTGGCGTCGCTCTCGCGACGGCTGATGGCCTAACTCCCACCGTCCTTCTCACTGTTGTCTCGCCGGTCGCGGCAGCAACGGCTGATACGGCCGCTCTCGGGGCCGATGTAGCTCTCGAGGCTCCGATAGCAGCGGCTACGGCAGCCGGGCTGGCCCCCGCTGTCGAGATTCTCGTTACGGCGGTCGCATCGGCTACCGCCGCGGGACTCGTCCCGACGCCGGTCATCACGCTCACGGCAGTTGCAACGGCCACCGCAGCCGTCGTCGCTCCCGTCCCTGAAGTCCTCATCGTCTCGCCCGCGGCAGCGGCAACCGCGAGCGTAGTCTCGCCCGTCATCTCGACGGGCGTGTCGGTCACGATCGTCTCCCCCGCTGCAAGCGCAACGGCCGCTTCGGTCACGCTCAGCGCGGATGTAGCCACGCAGCCCGCTCTGGCTGCAGCTACGGCGGCTGTAACCGCCCCGGTAATCATCTCCTCGCTCTCCGCGACGGTTGTCGCACCTGCAGCCATCGCCACCGCAGCGGGACTCGTTCCCGTCCCGGTCATCCTCCTAGCCCCGCCTCTGGCCGCGGCTACGGCCGCTGTCTCTGCACCGGCCGTCACAGAGGCCATTACGATCGCCGCGCCGGCTGCGGGAGCTACGGCTGCCGCTCCCTCGCTCTCCTCGGACGTGGCCACGCAGCCCGCTCTGGCTGCAGCCACCGCAAGCGTCGTCGCTCCCTCCATTCTGCGAGACGTCGGGCTCGTCGTCATTGCTCCTCCGGCTCGATCGTGGGGAGTATCCCAAGAGCAAGATCCCTTCCCGTACCTGGAGGCGGGAGCTCCACCCGTCATCAAGGTCGACGTCACGTCGCCCATCAGCGCCGCCACCGCGGCGGGCCTCGTCCCATCCGATTTCCTGATCCGGCTGACGGCGCCGATCTCCGTGTCCACAGCAGCGGGAATAGCGCCGACTCCGCAGGTCATCACGATCGCCGTTCCTGGCGCGGCTACCGCAGCGGGCCTGAACCCGCTCATCATGGTCGGGAGCCAGGTTTTCCTGACTCCAGCGGCAGCGGCGGCGACAGCGGCGGTAACGGCGCCGGTTCTCATTCGACTGAGCGCGATCGTT
>Ga0209751_10001387_pt1 | contig 24953 bp, 24 predicted proteins | sample RifCSP13_1_FD_184019 | JGI IMG/M metagenome (GOLD analysis project Ga0209751, IMG submission 184019) | Soil microbial communities from Rifle, Colorado - Rifle CSP2_sed 13_1 (SPAdes) (version 2) | ecosystem: Environmental > Terrestrial > Deep subsurface > Rock core/Sediment | place: Rifle...
GACCGAAGGTAATGGCTGTTTATATGCCGAGATCCTGCAGCTTGCTGCAAGGTGATCAATTACGATATCCTTATAGTGTCGTTTTTTTAACCTAGCTAAGCAAACATTACCCATAGTATTTGCCTTATTATATATTACTATTGTATCCTATTATGCTTTATTTTTAGCGCTATCAAAGGTCAACCAATATGGCTATTAAGATTTTCAAATGGAAATTTGATGAAGATGTCTTCGAGGGTTTTGAGAGCTATTTATCACAGATTGGAAAAGATATAGATTCCCTTAGTGAAGAGGACGTTGAGAAATTCTTGAAAGGATTTAATTCAGAGGTCTCAGATATAATGAGAGAGGCTTTCTTAAATACTATGGCTAGAAGAGGACTCAGCAAACTGATTTCTTTTGGGATTGAATTTGACTACGAGTGCGACGGTTGTGGAGAAAAGATAAAATCAACACATGGAGTTGAATTGGAGCTCGATGAGGAATCCTACCTTGTCTGTGAAACTTGCTCAGAGGTTCTTATGAAGGTAAAAGAGCACTTAGATATGGGAAAAACCCTTGAAGAGGCTTCGAAAATCGCAGAAGAACTCTCTGGGGGAAGGACTCAGATAGTTGTTCATCAAGAATGAAAGCGGCTTTCTTCGGAATGGAGTGTATAGTGTGTTTAAAAATCTATAATAAATTTCCTCATGCTTACACAAATCTTAGTTTACGCCCAATTCGTGATTAAATGGATCAGAGTGAACGAGGACAAAATCTAAAACCATAATTATAGAGTGACGATAATTGTAGTTATCGAAGTCTCTTTATTTATCTTCTTTTAGCTTTAGTAGTTTTTTTAGGTTTAACCCTTTCCACTGTTTTAAGCGATGATATAAACTTATCTACAGGGATTGCAGCTAATGTCATAATCTCTATTGTTCCTCGAGAGCACAAATCCACAGAGACCTTGCCGACTGTTTCGTTGTCTGCGGCTTCCACAATGTTTACAAAATCGTATGGACCAAGGGTAGCGTATTGTTTAATAACCTTCAAACCCATGGCTTCAAGCTCTTGGTCCACTTCTTTAATTCTTCCAGGTCTCTCTTTTATGGTTTTTCTTCCCTCTGGTGTAAGTTTGCTTAACATAATATAGGTTCCCATGGTATAACTCCCTCCTTATTTAATGACCTTATTTATAGTTATATCATTTGTTAGGGTTACAATTCAAGTGGTTTTTTTCCTTTTGTTTTACCATTCTCTTCCATCCATTATTAAAACGAAAGCAGATTCTGAAATATATTAGGCTGCCATTTCAGGTTTTGTTGTGTATAATCTATTTTAAGGTTAAATTGGAGAGAAATATGCAATATCCAGTAAGCAGTATTATCAGTACGTCTACGTTTACGCGGTCTTTTATCCTATTTTTTGCTCTCATATGTTTAATTAGCCTTCGTATTCCAGCGGTTTATGCTCAATCATCCAAGGTCCCTTCGTCTCCTGAAAAGGAAATAGTGGTAAAGGATTATAAATGGGGTTCGGGAGGTGCAGGTGGAGTTGGTATAATTAAGGAGATTACACTTGAAAACAAGGGTAAAACGGCATATAAGGATATTGACATAGAAGTTGATCTCTACACCGCAAGCGACGTACCGCTTGGTTCTTTGAGATCAACAATTCATGAAGAGCTTTCTGGCGGCAGTCAGAAGACCTTTTATAATGTTAATCTTGGGTTTATGCACTCTGATCTCCAGAAATCCGTGATAAGGGTTGTGGGAGCAAAACCTGTAGATACGTCAGGTCAACCAAAAGATTTAATAGTAGTAAAAAAGTGGGAGTGGACTGGCGGCCAGTATGCTACTGAGGGAATTCTCAAGGAAATTACACTCGAGAATAAAAGCGGAACCAATTATAAAAACATAGAAATACAACTGGATTACTTCAGTGGAGGTGGCACAAAGCTCGGTCCCAGTAGGGCTGTAATCCATGATGTTCTTCCCGCAAAAAGTGAAAGGACGTTTTATGGGATAAACGTTGGATTTAGACACCCTGAAGCGAACAAAACCTTGGTCACCGTTTTAGATGCTGAACGTGCTCCTGTTAAAAAACCTAAGCCAAGTGTGGCTAAGAAGGGTGGTGTGTTAGATAAGCATAAGAAGAAGGTAAAACCAGGTGATAAAACAACTGCTCTTGAAACTAGTGAGCAAACTCAAGTCGCCCATTTATCCGAGAAAACTGGTACTGCAAAAACTCCTCAGACGAGATTAGCGTTGGGTATTACGAAAGGGGCTCCACAAGCTAATGATATTACAGAACCTTCTGATAAAGGTTCTTTATCTGGAAAAGAGATTGGATCTCCACCTTATCAAAGGGGAGAGGCTCCAGATATAGGAGTTCCAGAAGAAGAGTACGAGGAGGAACCAATTCCTCAGGATGATATTGTTGTTAAGGATTTTAAGTGGGGGGGCAATGTTACCGGAACGCTAGGAACTTTTCGTGAACTCATACTTGAGAATAGAAGTGGCATTACTTATACAAACGTAGAGCTTATGGTGGATTTCTACGGGATAACTGAGCGAAGACCGCTTGGCTCCTATAGGGTTACGATTTACGATGTCCTTCCTGCTAATAGCGAGAAGGTATTTCGAGATGTAAAGGTTGGGTATGTCAATGTTATTCCAGAGGATATACAAGTAAGAATTATTGGCGCATTAGTTGTGCGATAATAAATATTGTGATTCTCTATTATAACAATATGCTTTACATCTTCAGGCAATTTAGCGACAACAGAGTAGAATTAATTAAGCTTCGGACAAATTGGTAAGGGTGAAGTCTATTTGAGAACAAGTTAGAATTAGAAAACTCTAAGGTTCAAAAGATTTTACCTGAATCTTGTTTAGTTTTGATTAAAAAATCAAGAACAGCAGGTTGAAAAGGGTTAATTAATATTAGGTTGCAACGTGATATACCAACTGCGATCTTCATTTTTCCGTCTTGATTTTATCTGGCTTCTTTGATATAGATACAAAATCGTATAACATTAACCTTGAGAAATGGGAAGGAGGGTTGACTCAATATGATTTTTGACACAATCATGGGATGGTTTTCTAACGACTTAGCAGTAGATCTAGGGACTGCAAACACACTCGTATATGTAAAGGGAAAGGGTATAGTTGCTAATGAGCCTTCTGTGGTTGCGATACAAGAAGATGGAAGGGGAGCGAAGAGAATACTAGCTGTTGGTAAGGAAGCAAAAGAGATGGTTGGGCGCACCCCTGGGTCAATTAGGGCTATTAGGCCCTTAAAAGAGGGTGTGATAGCGGACTTTGAGGTAGCTCAGAAGATGATAGAGTACTTCATTAGAAGGACACATAACAATAGAAAAAGCTTTGTAAGACCTAGGATAATTGTTTCGGTTCCTATAGGGATCACTGAGGTAGAGAAGAGAGCGGTAAAGGAATCGGCAGAGGCTGCTGGTGCTAGGGAGGTGTATTTAATAGAGGAGACTATGGCGGCTGCACTTGGAGCAGGAATGCCGGTGACAGAGCCAGCCGGGAACATGGTAGTGGATATTGGCGGAGGAACAACAGGCGTGGCTGTAATATCTCTTGCGGGGATTGTGGTGAGTAAATCTGTTAGGGTTGGCGGAGACAAGATGGACGAGTCGATACTTCAGTATGTAAAGAGGACTTATAACATGCTGATTGGAGAGAGGACAGCTGAGGAGGTTAAGATAAAGCTTGGAACGGCAGTAGGTGGTGGGGAGATAGGTGTCATGAAGGTAAAAGGAAGGGATTTAAGGGCTGGGATACCTAAGACCATAGAGATAAGTTCAGAGGAGGTGAGGGAGGCAATGACCGAACCTATAAACACGATAGTTGAAGCTATAAAACTGACGTTAGAGAGGACGCCTCCTGAGCTTGCGGCAGATCTCGTGGATAATGGGATTATGTTGACAGGGGGAGGAGCACTTCTTGGTGGTCTAGATGTGTTAATCAGAGAGGAGACGGGGCTTCCTGTGACAGTGGCAGATGACCCACTGTGTTGTGTAGTTTTGGGCTCCGGTAAAGCCCTTGATGAATTAGACCTACTTAAAGAAGTCAGTGTATGGTAGATGAGGTTTCTAAGACGTCATCCGATACTCATAAGTATAGTTCTTTTTTTCTTCGCAACCCAGTTTATTTCCTTGAGATATGAGGGAAGACAAGTAGGGGATTCGTTTTCAAGTTTTATTCTCACTTTGACTTACTATCCTCAGAAACTCATCTTTATTCTGACTGGGGCAATTGTAAATGTATGGCAGAACTACATAGAGCTAGTAGGGGTAAGAAATGAGAATGAAAGACTTCGAAACGAAATCAGGAAACTCCGTCAGGAGAAATTTCATCTCTGGGAAGCCGAGTTACAAAATGATAGATTAAAGAAGCTTTTAGGATTAAAAGGGAACTCCACATACGATGTCGTCTCGGCTAATGTTATTGCGGGGAGTCCATCAATATTGAGGTCTCAGGTTGTGATTATCGATAAGGGAAGCGAAAACGGAATTTCTCAGGGGATGCCCGTTGCAACCTACGAAGGAATAGTGGGAAGGATTTTGCTTGTAGGAGAGAAGAGTTCAGAGGTGATTTTAATAACCGATGATATAAGTGCGGTAGACGCATATATACATAGAACCAGGGCTAGGGGAATTGTAAAAGGCACAGGAGGCGGATGCATAATGGAGTATTTAGAGAAAAAGGCTGATGTAAGTGTCGGTGATAAGGTGATCTCATCCGGCAAGGACGGGTTTTTTCCAAAGGAGGTTGTGATAGGAACTGTTGTAGAAACCGAGGCGTCAGGTGGATTCATAAGGGCACGTGTCTTACCAGATATGGATTTAAATTCACTCGAAGAGGTAGTTGTAATCCTTAAATTGCCTGAAGAGAAAGTTCTAAATGAATAGATTATATCAAATTATAATGTTTGTCCTTCTTTCTTTTCTCTTTGTTATACTTCAGTCCACTTTTTTTTCTCCAAAGCACCTTGGGATTTTCTATCCTGATTTGAATTTAATTTTCGTAGTCTTTCTTGGTCTCTTTTCAGAGGTAAGGGGAAGTGCTATAATTGCACTAGGAAATGGCTTTATGATGGATGTGCTTTCAGGAAATCTTATAGGTTTGTATAGTCTCTCAAGGCTGAGCTTATTTCTCGTACTCAAAGGCTTATCTACGCATATATATGCTCAAAGCAGAATTACTCAGGTTATTGGGCTTTTTTGTAGCACGCTTTTCTCATGGGGTTTCATATGGATTGGACTAAAAATGAGAACTGATTTTCGAATCTCTTTCGGTGAAATTATGGCGCAAAGTTTTGTTAATACAATAGTAGGACTTCCACTTTTTTGGTTAATCAAAAATCTATATGCGAGAGTACAAGCGTAGATTTCTTTTAGTGACTATTATAATAGCTAATGCATTTCTTATTCTGGTTGGAAGGCTGTGGTATCTTCAGATTGTAAGAGGCGAAGAGTTTGAGAAGTTTTCTCTAGATAACCGAGTCCGCTCTATAAGGATTCCAGCTCCAAGAGGAAGGATTCTTGACCGTCGAGGAAGGGAGATTGTTGTAAACCGTCCTTCTTTTGATATTTACATACTTCCTGAAGATATACAAAACCCAGATACACTTTCGAGCTTGCTCTCTCCAATTCTAGGAATAGAGCCTAATACAATTAGATCAAAGATAAAGACAGCACTCCAAAAAAGCCGCTTTAAACCAGCTCTTCTTGCCAAGGATATTGACCGTGATCAACTCGCTTTTATTGAGGCTCGTAAGAGTTCTCTTCCGGGTGTTTTGATAGAGGTAAATCATATAAGAAGATACAATCAAGGAACGCTAGGTGCCGCATTTCTCGGATATATGGGAAAGATAAACGAGGATGAGCTCAAATTATATCCTGATGTGCGTGTTGACGATGTAGTCGGTAAAAGTGGCATAGAGAAAGGATGGGAAGTTTATCTTCATGGAAAAGACGGGTATATACAAAAGTTAACAGATGCCTTCGGACGAGAGGTAAAATGGAGTTTATTTAAAGAAGACCTTCATAGACAAGATAGTGTGCCAGGGTCAGATGTTGTTCTTTCAATTGACCTTGATCTTCAATATGCGGCGGAAGAGGCTCTTGGAGATAGAAGAGGTGCCGTGGTCGCAGTAAATGTAAATAGTGGAGAAATACTTGCGCTCGTTAGCCATCCAACGTTTGACCCAAGTGATTTTATAAAGGGCATAGATGCCGCTAAATGGAAATATCTTCTGGAAGACAAATCCTCTCCACTTACAAATAGGGCTACACAAGGTGTTTATCCACCGGGCTCAGTTTTTAAGATCGTTACTGCTGTTGCCGGTCTTGCAGAAGGTGTGATTAATTCAGACACCTATTTCTACTGTCCAGGAAGATATAAGTTTGGCAAGAAGACCTTTAAGTGCTGGAAGGGCGGAGGGCATGGCTCTTTAAACCTACATCAGGCGATTGTCGAGTCGTGTGATGTTTACTTCTATAATGTTGCGGAGAGGCTTGGTATTGATCGCCTAAGTCGTTATATAAAGCGTTTTGGTTTTGGAACCCCTACTGGGATAGAGCTTAACGAGAAAGTAGGAATATCACCGAGCAGGGAATGGAAGGTAAAGACATTAAAAAAGCCTTGGTACGAGGGAGAAACAATTGTAACGGCGATTGGACAGGGGTATTTAAGTGCAACTCCGCTTCAGATTGCTATTATGACATCAGCTGTAGCAAACGGAGAGAAACTTATAAAGCCTCGGGTCGTAAGGGAGGTGATTTCTCCGGATGGAAAAACCTTGGCTCGGTATAATCGGCAAGAAACAGGGAATATCGGTATTGAAGGAACGATAATTAATATAATAAAAGATGCGCTTGAAGGTGTCGTCAATGAACCGAATGGCACTGGACGAGCCGCTAGATTAGATGAAATGGTTGTTGCAGGAAAAACAGGGACCGCGCAGGTCGTTTCCAGTAGTGTAAGCACTAACCAAGAAGACTATAAAGATCATGCCTGGTTTACTTCATATGCACCTGCTGGAAATCCAGAGATTGCTGTAACCGTCCTTGTAGAACACGGAGGGAAAGGAGGGGCAGTTGCAGCACCTATAGTGAAACAAATTCTAGAGGCTTATCTAAAGTTAAAGAAGGAAGGAAGCGTTTGATGTTCGACAGGAGGCTTCTTAAGAATTTCGACTGGCTTTTCTTTTTCATAGTTATATTGATCTGCATTATAGGTCTTGTCAATCTCTTTAGTGCTTCCTATCAAACGGGCCTTAGCGTATTCAAAAAGCAGTTAGTCTGGTTTACCTTAGGCGTTGTTGTTGCAGCTTGTATATCCTTTTTTGATCATAGATCACTTGAGCGATATTCTCACCATATATATGTTTTTTCTGTTTTACTTCTAATAGCTGCGTTGATTTTTGGTAAGGAAGTATCAGGCTCAAAGAGCTGGATTTCGTTAGGAGAGCATATAACTATTCAGCCATCGGAGCTTGCAAAGATTCCATTAATACTCGCCATTGCAAAATTCTATCAGAACGATTTTGAGAGTGGCCCATATGGAATTCGAGATCTAATAAAGCCGATTTTTTTTATTTTGCTACCATTGGCTTTGGTGATGCTTCAACCAGATTTGGGAACGATTCTTATAATCCTTCTAATTTCAGGGAGTTTAGTTATTTTTATAGGGCTGAAAATTAAATCTTTTGCCCTACTTCTTATCTTAATTATTGGACTTTCTTTTCCAACTTGGCACTACTTTTTAAAAGGGTATCAAAAGGAAAGGATAGAAACATTTTTAGATCCTTCACGTGATCCGCTTGGATCTGGTTATAATGCCCTTCAATCACAGATAGCTGTTGGTTCTGGTAAGTTTTTCGGGAAGGGATTTAAGCAAGGTTCTCAAGCACAACTTAGGTTTGTTCCGGAGCAGCACACAGATTTTATCTATTCTGTGCTTGCTGAAGAATGGGGGTTTATTGGTGGGTTTTTTACACTTCTTCTTTATTTTATAGTCATACTTTGGATTCTCGATACGGCAAGCCTTGCAAAAGATAGATTTTCAATGGTCTTATCTTTAGGTATAGCTTCGATATTTTTCTGGCATACCCTAATTAATGTAGGCATGGTTACGGGTTTACTGCCAGTTATGGGTGTTCCACTTCCGCTTCTTAGTTATGGCGGCTCTTCTTTGATTACAGCCATGCTTGGTGTAGGAATTGTTTTAGGAATAAGAATGAGAAAATTCCCCATAGCAAAGGAGGAAATTGCACTTTAGCAGAATGGATTTCTCACAATCTAGTTGCAAATTGACACAAATGGACACGAATCAGGATGCATGTGAAACTCTCATGAATTACTCATCATGCATCATGAATCGTGCATCGTGGATCATTTTTATTCGTGGCTAGTTATTTTTGAATTTCCTTCCAGCTTGGAATACCACCCATGCCTTTTGCTGCTCTTACCGCTCTTATTATAGCCTCAGAAATAAGCTCAGAGGCGACGATTCCAACTAGATTAACATCTGCCGGTAAATCTCCGCAAGATATGGCAAATACTAAATCACCATCTGCTGTAGTATGAGCGGGAGAAACTACCCTTGTAATCCCAGTCTGCCCAATTCTTGCAACCCTCACTAGTTCAGACTTTGAAAGTTTTACATTCGTGGCAACCACTGCAAGAGTCGTATTTTCAAATGGTTCTGCTTTTCGTGTAACTCCGCTCTTAAACAATTTTACTGAACCTAAGAATTCTTTTCCGTCAATGGAATTTCTCACCCCTGCAATAATTTCCCCACTTTTAGGATCGACTATATCACCAAAGGCATTTACAACAACAAGCACTCCAACAACTATACCGTTTCCCAAGTTGTAACTCGTACTCCCAATTCCACCCTTTGTCGCTTGCTTGATGCCGAGAAGCTTTCCGATAGATGCCCCTGTTCCCACTCCGATGCTACCTTCTTCGGTAGGTGACGACGATGCATTTAAACATGCGCTATATGCCATAGATTGGGTTGGCCTCACTTTTCCATTACCAATCCCAAGATCAAACACGACAGCAGTAGGAACTGAGGGTACGATATGGCCGTAACCGACATCGAGTCCAATTCCTTGCTCTTCAAGATACTTCATTACTCCGCCGGCTGCGTCTAATCCATAAGCGCTACCCCCTGTAAGGAAAATTCCATGAATCTCCCCATATGAATGGTATAGAAGAAGCGGGTCTATTTGACGTGTGCTCGTCCCGCCACCTCTTAGGTCTATAGCTCCGGTTGCCTCGTTATCGAATAAAACGACCGTGCAACCAGTTATTGCTTCAAAATCCGATGAGTGTCCAACCCTAACTCCCGGAACATCAGTGATTGAGGCCATTATTTACATTTTAAATTCAATATCGTTGGTTTCCAAGTTGCTAGAAGCAATTCTATGATTATCACCTTATCCTTAAATCATTGTTGCGAATATAGTGGTGATTCAAAGTGTCACCGGTAATTCAAAGACAACATCTAGCCTTAAGATAAAAAGGTTGGTAAAATCGTTTGTAGGAGGATTGTCTTATGAAAACACTGACGAGCGAATCAATAAAAAAACTACTTAAGACTGAAGCAATTGGGGGAATAATCTACTCCTTTGAAGAGGTTGGCTCCACTAACGAAGTTGCATCTGAACTTGCAAGAAACGGTGCCCCCGAGGGGACTGTCATAATTGCTGATTCTCAGTCCAAGGGAAAAGGAAGACTTCAAAGGAGATGGATTTCCCCCCCAGGAGTAAACCTCTATATGTCGGTGATTTTTCGTCCTGCAATTGCAGCAAAAGATGCTCCTCTTCTTACTCTGGTTGCTTCAATCGCTTTGGCTGAAACAATCAAGGGCAAAGAGCCTGACACACTCATAAAATGGCCCAATGATATACTTGTAAAAGGGAAAAAGGTGGCGGGTGTTTTGACGGGTATGCAACCTATTGGAAACAAAGTTGACTTTGTTATTGTGGGAATCGGGGTAAATATAAACATGACTAGAGAAATGATGGAAAGAGAGATGGGAGAGGTTTCAGAGATAGCAACCTCTCTTAGGGAGGCGTTAGGATACGACATTAAGAGAGAAAAATTTGCCTCTGATTTGATTGAGGAGCTTGAGATTTGGTATCACAAATTTCTCAAAGAGGGAAAGCCTCGGATCATAAAGGAATGGATGGAAAGGTGGGGAGCAATAAACCGTAGAGTACTAGTCAGGTTCGATGGAAAGGTGATTGAAGGAATCGCATCTCGTATAGACGAAAATGGGCATTTACTTGTAAAAAAAGATGATGGAACAACAGAGAAGATAATCGCAGGGGATGTGATTCCTTTGTAAGGGCAATCCACTGTGATTGCCCTTTATTAGGGGAGACACGTGGGTCTGCCCCTACAGCATTGTATCCCAAAACATTAGCTCATAATCAAGACCTAATCTAGTTGCGATTCGCATCTTCTTCATATCTTTCTCTGTTCTAGTATACTCCCCTATTATATTCGTTATTTTATCGTAGAACTGAGAGGTAATCGGATAAAATCCGTCCAAAAATTTTGTATCTTCAGAGGTAAGGTTATAATGTTTTTTGAGTCCTTTGCTTATTCTGCTACAGTTTTCACCCCAGACTTCAAAATCTATGATTATTGCTGAAGCTATCTCTCCTGCCGTTCCATAGGTTGCTAGGCGTGTAAAGTAATTTGTAAAAGCCAGTGAGCCAGCATGAGGTTCAGAAGCCTCGAGTTCTTGATCTCCGATACCTAGAGCCTTTGCCATTTTAAAGAGGTTATCTAAGGCACTACGCTCTCCTTGTATTAACTCAAAGAAAAAATCTCTTATCCACTGATTAGAGGAAAAGGCAATGTATAGAGCCAGATTTCTGAAATCCCCGTTTACAATATGGAATTGCTGTTCTACAAAGAACTTTAGTTTTTCAACGGAAGCCTTCCCTTTTTCTACACTACCTACAAAAGGATGAGTAAGAATCCTTTTTCTTAAAGGTTGGAATTCTTCTCTTAGCTCCTCAAGGAATTTTCTTGCAGAGTGTATCTTTGCCATTGATTAACCTTATTTTTGAAGTTGTTTAGTTTTTAACCGTTAATTTTAATTAAATTATAACATGTGAACTCTGGGTAGAGTGTAAAAATTTAAGGCAAACATTGATGACATAACCTTTCCCTAAAATATCTAGTTTGCATAAGTTCATTCGGTTATTTATTAATTCATCTAATACAAATTGGTATAATTTCATTATTTAAATTAGGTTATTATAGGGGGTTAAAAGCACATGATAGTGGATACTATGATTAAAGGAATAGACCATGTCGCAATTGTTGTTTGGAACATGGATAGATCCATCAAGTTTTACAATGAGGTTTTAGGGCTCAGGATACATCATGATGATCCATCAAGTTTTACAATGAGGTTTTAGGGCTCAGGATACATCATGATGGACGAAAGGAAGGGGGTAGCAAAAAATCCTTTCTGGGTAATAAATCAGAGACCTTAGTTGCTTTAACAGAGGATGAAAATCTAGGTAAAGAAGGAACTCGGATTGTTGAGAGCGTGGCACATATAGCTTTTAGGGTGGATGATGTGGAGAAGGCAGGCAAACTCCTTAAAGAAAGAGGAGTCGAATTTATAGAGGAGAAATTGGATAAAGATGGAAAGAGAAAATCATATCACTTCCTAGACCCAGATGGGCTTGAGTTAGAGATTTATGGTAAAACAGGACAAATAATACCACCATATTGATGAAAAATGGTTTAAATTGAGGCTATTGGGGAAGCGGGTACATTTTTTGTCTTTGACTTTGCAAATACTGTTTTGCGTCTACAGTGTTTAATCTAAAGATGCAAATTAAGAAAAATGGGATTTAATAACTGATAATTTGTAAGGGACTCAACTATAAAGAAAAAACCGAATAATATGCCAAGGATCAAAAAAATCAATCCCTAGATCTTTCTATTATATTAACCATTTCTTCTTTAATATGATGCATAAGCTCCGACCACTCGCGGATTGTAGTAAGGTCGTTGGTTGGAAGGGTTTTTTTAATTACAATTCCTGATTTTGTTAGCTCTACATTGCAATCTCTGTACTTCTCCATAATTATGTTCCCAAATCTCTGGAGGGTTTCAACACTCAATTGCCCACTTCCCTGAAATCTTGAGATCAAGGTAACCTCTTCGTCAAATCCTTTAAACACTATGCTCCAGAGGCTTGCATTTGACTCTAGTCCAAATGAGAGATCAACCACATCCAATTTTGAATTCAAATTAGCCGTCATCAAAAAAGAAAAAACAATCTATTATTGCAATAGAGAGCTCAAACAGAATTAATAGAGAAAACCCTCTTTGCAAAAATGGATTATAGTTTTACTTCATATCCGCCTAAACTAGATATACTAAAATCTACATTAAGCTACCAGCCAGAAGATCCGTGTGAACTGTTTTATGGGTTCTTGTCTAGTGTGCGCTGTCTTTTGGAGCATGTTTACAACAGCCTGTAGCAAATAGGAAAACAATAACTAATGACGCTGCTAAGTTAGCTTTCTTAATCATTACAACTTCTGGTTTATTTAGTCTCACTGAATGAAGCGTAATATCCGTTAGAAAAGTTAACAATTACAACTTGCATGTAGTTTTTCAATACTCGTCTTAGCGTTTGTAGTGAGGTTAGTATATATCTCTTTTCCAGTCGTGAACTTTAAAAAAATCCTATAATTCTCTATTGCCTCCCTCGGGCTATTAGCAAGCTCATATGCACGTGCGAGATGGTAGTAAGGTTCAGGATTATTTGAATTAAGTGAGATTGCTTTTTTCTCTTGAGCAATAGAATCTTGGTATTTATTCATAGAATAATAAGTGATCCCTAGATTCATGTAGGCAGGAGCATAATTTGGATCGAGTTCTATTGCTTTTAGATATTCTGTTGCTGAGTTGCCAAGGTATCCTTGTGTACGAAGCGAGGTTCCTAGGAAATTGTGCAATTGAGGCGAATCTGCGAGTTCGACTGCCTTTTTAAATTGTTCTGTTGCCCTTGCATAATTACCTCTCTTAAATAAGTAGGCTTTTCCTAAATCTAGGTGAGCCATAACGAGGTTCGGGTCTAACCCAAGTGCTTTTACGACGTACGGGCTATCTGGATCTCTGCCAGATGCAGCCCAAAGTATATAGTATGATTCTGCGTCGTTAGGGTCTTTCGCTAATGCGCGGTTTGCAGCTACTTCCGCAACCTTTGATCGCTTAAGGTGAAGGTAATTTAGAGCCAAGGCGCGTTGTGTCTCTTTTGTATCAGTGCCGTGCTTTAGGGCTTTAAGGATGTTTTCGTAGGATTTATTATAGAATTCCTCGTAGTCTTCTTTCACCTCCAACTTATAGAAGCCAATAAATGAATAAACTTCTCCAAGGCCTGCGTAAGCCGGAGCGTACTTTGAGTCTACTTCGATTGCTTGGTTAAAGTATAGGATCGCATCTTGAAATCCTTTAGGTGTAAATTGCAGAAATGCGATTCTTCCTTTCTCATAGTATGGAGCCGCATTTGAGTTTTGCATCTGTGAATTATCTTCTTTGGGCTTTTCCTTGGATTGAGCAAAGTCCTGAGCTCCTAAAATAAACACTGAAATAAACAGCAGCATGAACAAACCAGATATTCTATTTCTCTTCATCCTTGATAACCTCCTTATACCTTTTTACATGAATTTAATACTATTATCAATAATTCTTAGAAATAAATTTTACAACCTCTTGCGCTATAGCCTCATAAACACCTTTTGTAATAAACCCGCTTCTTAGAAATCCTATTGTACTCAAACCGCTTACTTCGCCATCCGTGATGCCATCTCCTGTGTTTTTATCTAAAAGCCATACGTGAACTGTGAGAGAAGCCTCGCCAAATTTTAATGCCCCCCCTTCCTCCTTAAAGCTTTTTCATGCCCCCCCTTCCTCCTTAAAGCTTTTTCCCGATTCATATCCTGTGATTTCACCCACGAGGATTAGGGTTTGCTGAGTGGGGTCGCCTTCAATTGAACCACGCTCCACTTTTTGGAAGCCAATGTTCTTAGAAACAATCAACTTTGCTACCTCATCTGAAATCCTTGTCAGGGCTTCTTTTGGAACATCAGTGATTTCGGTCTCAAAATCCGCAATTTCAAGCGTCTTGTATCTATTAAGTTTTGGGTCAGACGGATTAAAATATGAAGTAACCTTTAAGTCGCCGCATCCAGTGATTGACAAAGAGAGTAGAGAAAATATAAATGGAAAAGAGACAGAATATCTGTTTTTATTCATTACTTTTTTCTCCTTGGGATTTGCGAGTGTCGCGCAGTTCATTTGAAAATATATTATCACATAGAATTTAACCTTTATTTGATTAAGTTACAATCTTGTAACTCTAGTTAAGTGAGGAGTAGCGGAGTTTTTCTGTAGAAAAACCAATAAATTAAGCTCCCTTGAACCTCCGCACTTATTCTTCTTAAGTTGTCAGTTCCGCGTGTTACCCGATGAGGCTTGTCCCCACATGTCTTTAGTGGAGAGCATTCGGGTACGGGCTTAAGCAGGAATTCATTATGCTTTTGTCATTCCCAAACGTTACCCGATAAAAACATTCTGGTACAAGCTTTATTGGGAATCCAAAAAAGTATGGATACCCGATAAAGATAATCGGGTATGACAATGGAGCGGCAGGGCAGGAGTCATAAATTTTCCAATTATAAAAATCCGCGACTGGAAAGTCGCAGCTATCGAAGGTTAATTTTCACCCCCACCCCATCCCTCCCCCACAAGTAGTGGGGGAGGGATGGGGTGGGGGGATAGCCGAGGTTTTCTAACCTCGGATAAAAGAGTACGTCATGGATGCCCCCCGATTTAATCGAACGTTTATACATTCGGGCATGACAAGGCACTATGTAACGTGAATTAAGCAGTTCCAGAAATTAAAAACTCTACTTGCCCTCAGTTAAATTGAAAATATAATTTAACCAAAATTACCAACTTGGTAATAGTGGTCTAATTTTGTACTCAAAAACTCTACCTGAGGGGTTCTGCAAAACTGACTGAATTTTGCCGATGAACGAACGTACAATTGACAATTTTTGTCATGATTAGTCCAAAAAAGTGTCACTTTAGCAGTGATTGAGGATGAAGTTCCAGATCTTTTAAATAGTAAAATCTTTTTGTTTCAGTAGGTTACCTCAGCCCAACCGATCATACCTTCATGAAGTGACAAATTTTGTCATAATTAGCCCTTAAATGACAAAAATTGTCACTTTAACAGGGATGGAATAGGTAATTCATGGTTGTGGAAAATAATAAAATCCTTTTGTTTCGGAGGGTTAGCAGATTACAGATTATTTTCCCTTGACTGGCATGGTAATTGCAATATAATACATAAAGTAAAAATTCTCTAAAAGGAGGAGGTAAACATGTTAAAGTTTACGAGGAATAGAAGGGGCGAGAAGGGTTATACCCTTATCGAGCTTCTCATAGTTTGTGCCATCATAGGCATTATCCTCGCTATTGCGATTCCAAACCTTATCAAGGCTAGGATTTCTGCAAACGAAGCGAATGCAAGAAAGGCTATGCAGACTGTCAGAGACGCAGAGGCAGAGTTTTTTGAGCAGGACATGGATAATGATGGGACTAGGAATTTCACCGATTTGATAGGAGGTAACGACCCAGCTGGTTGCTTTAATGACAATTCTTTACGTTGTCCTGATGATTCTATTGACGTTGGGTGCCTTGAATCAGATGCACTTGTAGACAACAGTTTTTGTGGAGCTCTTAGTGTGGCTGATGGCGCTTCCGTGGGCGGTACTGATGCTGATTGCTCTACCGATGCAACAGGTGACACAAAAGCAGGCTATTGTATTGGTTGGACTGGAGATACTACAGATAATGATCTTGATGCTGCCAATTATGGTTCCTCACTTCTTGAAGCTGACTTTGGTTGGGAAGCCTCTATGTCTTCTGCTCTAAAGAGCGGAAGAAGGGATTTTGGAGTCTGGGGAGATGCAGTTATAAGATGTACTACCACCACCCAAGGTTCTGGTGCAGAAGGAACATATCAAGCCACTCGCGATGGTACTGTTGATGTTGCCGCCGGAGCTTGCGACTAAAAAATATAGAACCATAGAACCTGAGAAAACAAAGGGTGGTTGGGCTTCCCCTGCCACCCTTTGTTTTATGTGATTGACCTCTCTTCTCTAAGTTTTCGACCTCTGTCTGTCATTGCGAGGAGCAAAGCGACGAAGCAATCCAATCAGGAAAAGGCGAGATTGCTTCGCTAAGGCTCGCAATGACAACCCTTTGCTGTAATTTGTATGAGTGGCTGCGTTTTAATTGGGACTGGAAAGTCCCTTCTATTGGTGATGATTAATTTCGACCTAAATAACGATAGGCGGGGTTTTCTAACCCCGCAATCGAAAATTGCACCAGGCCTGTCCTGAGCCAGTCGAAGGAATTGCGCTCCTACGTATCGTGGGTAATCGCACTCTAATGCCCAAATGTGTTAATTGTGCATCAATACCATCACTACTTTATCCGAGGTTAGAAAACCTCGGCTATCGTGGTGTAATTCTGTGAAAATTAACCGTCGATAGCTGCGACTTTCCAGTCGCGGATTTGTATAAGAGTGGCAATTTATCGCGCATGGAATGGCGCTCATATTACATAATTGGACATAACATTCCCGTAGGAGCGGCTTTAAGCCACGACAGGTCGCACCAGGATGGCGCTTCTATAATAATATTTTATGCTCAAAGAAATTGTAGGGACCTGATAATTTGTCTATAATATATAAATTATCTAAATAAGGACCATGCTAAAGATAGAGAATCTAGTAAAGGACTATACTTCGGGGTTCTTAAGAAAGAAGGTTCGGGTTTTAAATGATGTGTCTTTCTCTGTGAATAAGGGAGAAATCTTTGGTTTTGTTGGTCCAAACGGGGCGGGTAAGACTACAACATTTAAGGTGATACTTGGGTTTGTCTCTCTTACAGGCGGAAGGGTTGAAATAATGGGTAAGCCAATAGGGGATGTGGATGTAAAAAAACAGATAGGGTACTTACCTGAAAACCCTTATTTCTATGATTACCTGACGGGTGAAGAACTTCTTTTCTACATGGGAGAACTTCATGGGCTTAATGGAACGGGACTCTCAAAAAGGGTCGATGACCTACTTGAGCAAGTAAAAATGTCTCATGCAAGAAGGGTGCAGTTAAGAAAATATTCAAAAGGGATGCTTCAGAGAATCGGTATCGCCCAGGCCCTTATAAATGACCCTGATTTTTTAATTCTTGATGAGCCGCTTAGTGGCCTTGACCCGATGGGGCAAAGGGAGATAAGGGAATTAATCTTGGAGCAAAAAAAGGGTAGTAAGACAATCCTCTTGAGTTCGCACATACTCTCGGATGTCGAAGCCCTTTGTGACAGGGTAGGTGTTATTATTGGGGGAAGGGTTGTGAAAACAGGTGAGCTTGCGAAACTCTTTGAAGAGATTCATACGGATTACGAGATGCTTTTAAAAGGGGCAGATGAAAAGATCGTTAATTACTTTAGCGATCTTAAGGTTACTGTTGAAAAGAGAACCGGATTTTTTGTTCTCAAATTTGATGAGGATATAAAGGCTAAGGTTTTGGAAATAGTATCCCAATGCAAGGCAGATATAATTTCGCTCCACCCATTAAGAAAATCGCTTGAGGGGCTTTTCGTTGAAGAAGCAAAGAAGGATGATGGAACTGGTTTTTGAATATAAACAGATTAGATTGCCTTGCGGAGTTTACACTGAGCGAGGCAAATGTGTTCTCAAAGACATAATGGGTGTGTCATTGCGAGGAGCAAAGCGACGAAGCAATCTCAAGGTTAAGGGCGAGCCAGCATAAAAGACGAGATTGCTTCGCTACACTCGCAATGACAAGAACGAAGAAAAGCTTACAGAATGAGTAAGCAATATTTTGTATACATAATGACTAACAAAAATAATACTGTTCTTTATACGGGTGTGACAAATGATTTAAAGAGAAGAGCTTACGTACATAGAGAAAAGTTGATTGATGGTTTTACAAAGAAATATTACATCGATAAGTTGGTATATTATGAGGTGTTTGAAGATATATATAATGCAATTTCAAGAGAAAAACAGATTAAGAGTGGCTCTCGGCAGAAAAAGATTGATCTTATTAACAATATAAATAAAGCATGGAAGGATTTATACAAGGAGTTATAAGGTATTGGACTTAGATGTTATTGCGAGACAGGCGCAACAAAATGGGATTGCTTCGCTACGCTCGCAATGACAAAATGGGTATGTCATTGCGAGGAGTGAAACGACGAAGCAATCTCAAGGCTCAAAGTGGGCTCAGCGTAAAAGACGAGATTGCTTCGCTACGCACGCAATGACAAGTTGAAAGCGTATTAGTTCGCGAAGTTTACACTGAGCACATTCGAATCTCTCAGTGCAGGCTCTACGAACTTGATCGCAATGACAATTATGGAAAATTCATGAAAAGAATTTGGAGTGTCGCACATAACACATTCATCGAAGCGATAAGAGACAGGGTTCTTTTTAGTTTAATTCTCTTTGCTTTTGTGATGATTCTTAGCTCTCTTATCTTTGCAGGCATCTCTGCCGAGCAGTATAACAAGATTGTAAAGGATCTAGGACTTACAGCAATCTCACTCATCGGGATTATGATTTCTATATTTCTTGGTATGGGACTTGTCTATAAAGAGATTGAGAAAAAAACGGTATATAACATATTTTCAAAACCCATACGCAGATACGAGTTTATTTTAGGGAAATATCTCGGACTCAGCTTTACGCTTCTTGTTAATACAGCGGCTATGGCTTTTATACTGTTCCTTTTAGTGCTGTATACGGAGATGAGACATGCAGGGCTTATAAAATATTATTATGGCGGTCATTATTATGCCGAGTTTTTTAAAGCTGTCTATTTTGAGTATCTTGAATTTATAGTGATAATTGGAATAGCTCTTGTTTTTTCAAGCTTTACTACCCCAGTTATGAGTGTGCTTTTTACCTTTTTTCTTTTTGCAATTGGACGGTTTTCAAGTGACATAAGGCTCTTAGCTGAGCAAGTAAAAAATCCGGTAGTAGGGTTTCTAACTGAGGTTATTTATAGGGTAATACCAAACCTGGAAAAATTTGATGTAAGACGTGAGGCGGTTTACGGAGGAAGTGTAAGTGTGGAGCTTATTCTTTATACAACTGCTTATGCCATACTTTATATTCTGGCGCTTCTTGTTCTATCCATAATAATATTTGAGAAGAGAGAATTCAAATAAGCAGGATACATGATACAGGATACAAGATGCAGGTTAAAGATAAGGGATACATGTACAAGCCTTCATGCCATGCATCGTGCATCATGAATCATGCATCGTTTTGTCCGAGAAAATTCGTGCTCATTCGTGGCTAAATAATACTAATGTTTACCTCACTCTTCAAGGGCCCAGTAAAGTGGCTCATTCTCGTGTTTGCATTAATTGCTATCTCAGTTCCTTTCCAAAAAGGGATTGACAATATAAGGGGTAAATTCAGGTCTATAGAAGAAACGTTGTATTTTTCTTCGTCTGCTCTTAAGAGACTCTCACTCGGATACAAGGAATTACTTGCAGATATTTACTGGATGAGAGCACTTCAGTACTTTGGCGGTAGGCGTTTTAAAGAAGAAAATCCAGAGCTTCTTTATCACTATTTCGATATACTCACCGACCTCGATCCCAAGTTTGTAAACGCTTATAGATTCGGTGGAACATTCCTTGCAGAACCTCCACCCCTTGGTCTTGGTGATATTGAAAAAGGTACAATGCTTTTTGATAAAGGAAGAAAGAATAACCCAGAAAACTTTCGTATCCCGCTTGAGGAGGCCTTTATGTATTATCTTTATGTCAAAGACTATGATAAGGCCGCAGAGCTATTTAACGAAGCCTCGGAAAAACCGAGTCTTACGGGTCTTCGCCGTGCGACCATTAAGGGAATGGCGGCTTCTGCGCAATCTAAAGGCGGGAATAGGAAACTCTCGAAGGAGATTTGGAAGACGATTTATGAAACCACTACTCATGAACAACGAAGGGAGTTTGCTCTAAAAAACCTGCAAGAACTCAGCACAATGGATACGGAAGACCGTTTAACTGAGGCTTTAAGGGAATATATTGAGCGTTATAATGAAATTCCAACAAGCCTTGTCGCACTAAAGGATGCTGGCTTAATAAAACAGATACCTAAGGAGCCTTATGGAAGGGAATTTATTATAGTAAGCAAACTAAAAGCTGTACGAAGCTCAACTTTGGTAAATCAACAGCTTAGATATAATCTTATCTTCTTAACAGCAAAAGCCCATAGGTTTAGATATTTCTATGGTAGGTATCCTAGGGATTTAGCAGAACTAAAAAGCTTTATAGAAAATGAAACTACCGCAGAATTTCCGCCTAATCCCCTAGGTGAGGAATATGTTTATAATCCAGAGAATGGTAAAGTTGAATCTAAATAATAGGAGGGACGTATCGCGAAACATCCCTCCAATGATTTTTTGACATTTCTATTTACAAATAAAGCATCATACCGTAATTTGGGGGCAATCCTTGCGATCCCCCCATTCTGGGCGAACGCTGGTTCGCCCCTACAAATATTGGTCTAGATTTATGCGACATTTCTATAGAGAATTGGTATTAGACTGTCAAAGTACTATAATTACTCTATGAGGTTAATTAAGCGTAAAGCCTTTGCTTCGCTTTTTTTGTTCTTTGTTTCTTTTGGTGTATTTGCCTTTTCCCTAAAAAACGATTTTGTCTGGGATGATGTGCAAGTAATAGAAAAAAGCTATTATTCTTTTAAAGCCTCCCGTATAAAATCAATAGTAATCCCCAAGATCAAAAAGGGTAAGAATGTAGCGCCGTATTACCGCCCTGTTGTGTTTATCTCAATTGTTCTAGACCGGAGCTTATGGGGAATTTCCCATTTTGGATTTCATTTGAGCAACGTAGTCGTTAATTCCGTATCCACTGTGGTTTTCTACTTTTTAGCTCTCTTTGTGCTTGGAGAATTCGGGGTTACTCAAAGAGAAACCAAAGCGTTTCTATCTTCTCTCTTGTTTGCGCTTGATCCCATGCATGTTGAATCGGTTTCTTGGGTTGTAGGCAGAACGGATTTGTTATGTGGCTTGTTTTTTTTCACAGCTTTCATCTTTCATATCTTTTCATTTAGAAAGTTGTGGTTTTTGATATTAGCCGCTTCTTCTTTTTTCCTGTCTCTTCTTTCTAAAGAGGTAGCTATTGTTTTTCCTATTGTTGCTTTAGGTTTTGATTTACTTAGTCGTAAGTATGTGAATCGTAACTTTATATTAAAATATTTTGTTTATACATTGTTGGTTTTGCTTTATTTCTATCTGAGAGGAAGGGCTTTTGATAACGTTCCTGATCTCATATCTCAAAGCCCTACTAATTCCACTTATGAGGGTTACCAAATTTTAGATCATCTTAAGATACTTCTCAACTCGTATCTCTTCTATATATATAAGCTTGTTTTTCCTTTTGAATTCAATGCGTTTATAGGAAATGTGCCAAAGGATATTTATTTTTTAACTTCCTCAATCCTTGTAATTTTTCTTCTATGTGTCATTAGTGTCATATCAATAATAAAGAAGGAATATGTTACGCCCTTCAGTATATTCTGGGTTTTTGTAACCCTTGGTCCTTCTTGTCTTGTGGCAATCTCTGTTTTCTCCTCAACTCCTCTTGCGGAGAGATATTTATATATTCCTTCTGCAGGATACTGTTTACTAATTGGTCATTTTATATTTGAAGTAGGAAAAAGGATAAACTTTCAAAAAGCAGCTTTGGCGTTTGGGTTTCTTCTCTCTTTTTCGTATCTGTTTTTTACTATAGACAGGCAAAAAGTTTGGAAGGATGACTTAATCCTCTGGGAAGACACATCAACAAAAACTACTAATTATGCAATCCCTCATTCAAACTATGGAATGGTACTTAAAGATGCTGGAAAGCGAGACGAGGCAATTCGAGAGCTTTTGACTGCTCTTGATCCTGAGGTAAAGGACACCAACAGAGGAAGGGCTGCTACGGCAAATAATCTTGGGCTTGTATATTTGGACAATGAGGACTATAAGAATGCAGAAGAGTGGTTTCTTAAAGCTCTTTACTATGATTCTACGTATGGAAGGACGTATTACCATCTTGGGCTTATTTATTTTATAAAAGGTGAATACGGAAATTCTGTTTCTGATTATAGAATGGCAGAGAAGTATTTGAAAAAGACATTGGAAATGTACCGCTCTTATGGAAGGGCAAATCTTCTTTTAGCAAAGGTTTATATTCGGCTTGGTGAAAAGGAAAAAGCAAGAGAAAACGCTGAAAGGGCTATTCGAAGTGGGCTTATTGAGCCATTAAGCATAGAAGCACAGGGCATTTTAAATGAACTTAAAGATAAATAGTTTAAAGAAATTTGACAGCATCTTTGGGAAACTTGCATGTTCACTTGCAAAGTTTTTTGTAAAACCAAGGAAAGGTTTAGATTGCATGTACAAAAATACACAACCGCAACACGGATTTGATTTTCAGCCTGAGAGCGATGGTAGTGGATTATCAGCCATCAGCGAAATCGCCCCAGAGTTTAGTACTAAAGCATTGTCAAAAAAAATAAAAATCCTTGTAATACGCCCAGGGGGAATTGGTGATTCCGCACTTCTTTATCCTGCTTTCAAGGTTTTAAAAGAGAGCTTTAATCATTCTGAAATAGAGGTTCTTGCTGAAAAAAGAAATGCAGGGCTATTTTCGAGTTGTCCTTATATCAACAGGGTGTTTCTCTATGACTTCCGATTCCCGATTGAGCTTTTTAAAACGCTTAGGATCAATTACGATATAGTGATTGATACAGAGCAGTGGCACCGCCTTACCGCTGCAGTGTCTTATTTAACAAGAGCACCTATAAGAGTTGGATTTGCTACTAATGAGAGGGGAGACCTCTTCACTCATCCAGTTTCATATAACCAAGACGAATATGAGGTTTACAGCTTCTTGAATCTAGTTTCAGCGATTAAAGGAGAAAGGTATGATTTTAATGAAGATGAGCCCTTCATTCCTCTTGACTCGGATCTCATTTCTAGTATAGAGCCCAAGGTTACGGAATTTAGAAAAAGATGGCTGGCCCTTATAGGAGTGTTTTCTGGAGCAACGATTCCCGAACGAAGATGGGGAATAACTAATTTTGCTGAGCTTTCTAAAAGATTATCTCAAGAAGGTTTAGGAACAGTACTCGTTGGTGGTAGGTCCGAGGTTAAGGATGCGATAAGGTTTGAGGAAATTGTTGGAAGAGATAAAGTCCTTAATTTTGTTGGGGAAACATCTCTTATGGAAACTGCGGCAATAATCTCCAAGCTCGATATATTAATTTCAGGTGACACTGGAATTATGCATATTGCGTACGGAGTTGGAACACCAACGGTTTCGCTCTTCGGTGCTGGTATTCAAAAGAAATGGGCACCTATAGGTAAACGCCATGTAGCGATTAACAAAAATCTATCTTGCAGTCCTTGCACAAAATTCGGCTACACACCGAGTTGCCCCTATGATGTTAAGTGCCTCAAGGATATAACGATTGAGGAGGTGAAAGAATCAACACTGAGACTTTTGTCTCAATGCAAAAAGTAGGGAACAACCCTTGCGGCACGCATGTCAACTTAAGCAAATTTCCTTAACTTCATCTGGATTTTGGAATTCGGATTGCCTTTTGCGGGTTACAGAATGCAGATTTAAAAAATCCGCATTCTACAATCCGAAATCCGCATTGTGTAGCTACACTCCTCTATCCTCAAGCCCTGGCGGAAGTTCACCGTAGTAGGGAGACTTTTCATCTTCATAGAGGGCTTTTATGTGCTCTTTGGGCATATCGGGCATATCCTCAGAAAATCCAAACATTCTGCATACATGCTTTACCTCTTCATCCCTTCCTGGAAGTGGGTCCATAGGTTGAATTAGCTTTCTCCCTTTTAGTTCTTCTTTAACGGTGGGGTCTTCTTTAAGTGGATTTCCGTATTCATTCAGGTGAAATAACCTATCAAAACGCTTCCTAGGTCTTTGCCCTGGGGACTCAGCGGAATATCCAACAGCCATAAGCCAAATCGGAACAATGTTCTCAGGGACTCCTAACACCTTTGGAAACTCAGCAGGCTTTCTCCCGGTTGCAAGAAGGCAGCACCCAAGCCCGAGGTCGGTTGCTACAAGAAATGCGTTAGCTATCGCTTGCCCTGCCTCAATTCTAAGGAGCGCCTCAGTCCTTTCTCGTGGAAAGCTCATGAGACGTGGATAAGTAACCTCTGTAAGTAACTTATATGTCCAGCCATGAGCCACGCTTACTGCTCTTGCAGGAAATAGAACTGCAAAGGATTGGACTAGTTCCTTATACCAGGCGTCGAGGTTTAAAAGCCATGCGATTACAATCGGGGCTTGGCGAAGATGGATTTCATTAAATGGTGAGGCGCATTCTATAATCTTCTCAAATTTGTCCTTTGGATATCTTCTCTTATCAATTACAATCGCTTCGGTTGAACCGCAGTTGCCTTGGCAAGACGCATATCGTGCGGCTTGAAGCATCATTTGAATCTTCCACTCTTCCACTGGCTTCCATGGTTTAAAAAACCTTATACTTCTTCTTGATCCTATTGCTTCCATAAGTTCCATACTTTTACCCTCCTTACTTCTCAATTAAAGCAGTTTGCGGTCTTAATGTCAAGGCGGTTAAAATTGAGAGACCCTTCCATCTTTGAATTGGCTCTCAAGCCATCTATCAAAATCATCTTCGCCTTTCCGATAGGGATTTTCTCTGTCCAAATGCCAGCGTAAGGGATTGGTTAGAATATATTCACGTGTACGTTTGAAAAGAGAACTCTGT
>Ga0209751_10001388_pt1 | contig 24949 bp, 19 predicted proteins | sample RifCSP13_1_FD_184019 | JGI IMG/M metagenome (GOLD analysis project Ga0209751, IMG submission 184019) | Soil microbial communities from Rifle, Colorado - Rifle CSP2_sed 13_1 (SPAdes) (version 2) | ecosystem: Environmental > Terrestrial > Deep subsurface > Rock core/Sediment | place: Rifle...
GGGCCCAACGAAAACCTGAAGGAAAGGGAGGACAGCGATGGCCTACGAATGGAAGCTCACCCCGCGCCCGTACACGGATCAGGAAGCAAAGACGTTGCTCACCAGCGTCGTCAGCCCTGAGACCACCGATTGGCATTACAACACGCACCACAAGGGCTATGTAACGGCGCTGAATAATATCGAGAAAGGCCTCGAGTCGGCGGATCGGGCCGCCGCCAATGGCAACTACAGCATCGTCGGAGAGCTCAAGCGCCGCTTCACCTGGAATCATGCCGGGGCCCTCCTCCACGATGTCTACTGGGAAGTGATAGGGGGAGACGGCGACCCCAAGAAAGGCGCCGACGTCCTGAAGGCCATCGAACGGGACTTCGGCTCTCTCGACGCGTGGAAGGCTGACTTCAAGGCGACCGGTATTTCGGCCAAGTTGAGCGGCTGGGCCCTCCTGGTGTACGATGCCCTCTGGTCTCGGCGCCTCTTGAACGTCGAGGTAGACGAGCACCAGTACGGAGCCATCTGGGGTGGCGTCCCGCTGATCGCGTGCGACGTCTTTGAGCACGCCTACTACCACAAGGATGGCCCCGGACGGGCAAAATACATCGATAACTTCCTCGGCAACCTGCACTGGGGCCGCATCAACGACCGCTTCAAGAAATTTGTCCGCTAAACGGATCGAGAAAAACCAGGCCCCTGCGCATCCGCGCAGGGGCCTGCCGTTTGTCCGTATCGCCACCACCTGCAGTTCTATCCCTGTTTCCGGACCCCCACGTAAAAGAAGCTCGTACCGCGCTGCATCAGAAAGAGGTGGATCTGTCGCTTCCACCCTTTCAGCGCCTGGTGCACCTCCTGGATGGTCTTGACCGTTTTCTGATCCACCTCCGTCAAAAGATCGCCCGGGCGGACGCCGGCCCGCGCCGCGGAGCTTCCCTTGGTCACCTCGGTCACAACCAGCCCCTTCTCCACGCTCAACCGGAACTTCTTGGCGGTCTCGGGCGTCAGCTCCTCGAGCGTGAGACCCATGACCTCCTTAGGCGCCGGCTCCGGAGACCGCTCGGGACGCGCCAGCGCCTCTACTTCTGGGTTGAACTCCCCTATCACGACGGTCACGCTCTGGACCTCACCCTGACGGAGGATCCTGATCTTCGCCTTGGTCCCCACCGGAGTGCGAGCCACGCGTTGCTGAAGGGTCCGCACATCCGTAATGTCGGTGCCGTCAAACTCCAGGATCACATCCCCCCGCTGAAGTCCCGCCCTCTCGGCCGCCAGTCCCGAGAGAAGGTTGGTCACCAAGGCTCCCTGCTTCTTGGACATCCCCAGGGCCTGGGTCAACGGTCCGCTGAGTTCCTGGATTCCGATCCCCAGGAAGCCCCACGAGACCTGGCCCCGCGCCTGGAGCTGGGGCAGGACCGACTTGGCGAGGTTGATCGGGACGGCAAAGCCGATCCGCTGCCGGGGGATCACAGCGGTGTTGATCCCGACCACCTCCCCCCGCATATTCACCAGGGGGCCTCCACTGTTCCCCGGGCTGATGGAGGCGTCGGTCTGGATATAGTCATCGAAAAAGCCGAGTCGTCCGAACCCATGTCCCTTCCGGCTCACGACCCCGACGGTCACGGTGTGCTCCAGTCCGAAGGGATTGCCGGCCGCAATGACCAGCTCGCCGATCTGCACGTGGTCCGAGTTCCCCAGCGGGAGGACCGGCAGGGAGCCCCCGCCATCCACCTTCAGGAGGGCGAGATCGGTCCGGCGATCCTTGCCGACCACCTTGGCGGGGAGGGTCCGGCCGTCGTACAGTTCCACCTCCACCTCTCGGTCCTCACCGACGACATGGTGGTTGGTCAAGATGTAGCCGTCCGCGCTGATGATGAATCCCGAACCCACCCGAGGACGTTCTGGTTGTTCCTCGGGAAGGGGAGGATGGTCCTGCGGAACCTGATCCTCTGCTCCCCGCTCGATCCCAATCTGTACCACCGCGGGCTGGATCAAGGCCGCCAACTGGGTCAGGGAACGATTGAGCCGCGCAAGATCCGAGCTCGGTTCATCGACCAAGCCCCCCTCACGCCAGAACGGTTTCTGGCCATGAGCCAGATGGGGACCCACGGCAAGGCAGGCGAGCATCACGGCCGATGCGGCCACCCAGAGACGGTACCTTCTTCTGCGCCTCATCTCCTTCCCCCCAAACCAATACTCACATGTGCCCGGCCACAGGGCATGCGGCATAATAAAGCGCTCAATTACCTAACATGGAATCTCGACTCATGCAACGGAAAAAGGCTCAGCGGCCTCCCCGCATCGCCAGGGCCTTGACCAGCAGGTGAAACCGACGGCCGTATCCGACCAGGACAAGACGCCGCCGCCGTACCCCCTCCCTCACCAAAACGACGTCGAGCCGTTCCTCCGGAAGACGCTGCTCAATCTTCTCGGCCGCCTCGATCACCGTCACTCCCTCCCCCCAAAGATACTCTTCCCATCCGATCTCTTCCAACTCCTTCCCCCGAAGGCGGTAGAGATCGATATGATAGATCGGGTGCCTTCCTGTATATTCATGGACCAGGGTGAACGTTGGGCTCCGGACCCCTTGTCCCCGAGGAACTCCCAACCCCTCTGCGATCCCCCGCGTGAAGAGAGTCTTCCCTGTTCCCATGTCTCCCGTGAGGCTTATCACGTCCCCCGCGTTCAGGCGCCGTCCTACCCAGATCCCCAGTCGCTGCGTCTCGGCCGGAGAGGTGGAGATCACGGTAACCTTCTTCCCATTCCGCTTGGCCGCCGCAACACGCTCCATGCTCTCCTCCCCCCGTCGGACATCACGGGCGAAGGCCTCACGGACGAAGAGGCATCGCCATCGGGAAGTGTGCTATACTCTCCCCCGACCTGGGGGCCGAAGGCGAACCCCGACGGAGGTGCCGATGCAGCGCTGGACAGGCTGCCCCATTGCGGTATTCCTGATGGTCCTTTTTGTCCGCTCGACTCACGCAGGGACGCACGCGCCCGCCCTTCAGGTCGACGCGAAGGCAGCACTGCTCCTCGATGCCGACTCCGGACAGGTCCTCTACGACCAAAACGGGACCGGGCGCATTGCGCCTGCCAGCCTCACCAAGCTCATGACCGTCTATCTCGCCTTCGACGCCCTCCGGGGGGGAACCGTTCGCCTGGACGAGCAGGTCTCCGCCAGTCAGCAGGCTTCAAAGATGGGCGGGTCCCAGGTCTTCTTGCAGACGGGAGACCGGGTCAGCTTTGAAAAGCTCTTGCAGGGGGTAGCCATCGTCTCCGGAAATGACGCCACGATTGCCCTTGCAGAACACATCGCAGGGTTTCCGGCCGCCTTTGTGGCTCGGATGAACGCCAAGGCGTCAGAACTGGGGCTCAGCGATACCCAATTCCAGAATCCCCACGGCCTTCCGGCCGAGAACCAGTATAGCACGGCCCGCGACATGGCGCGCCTGGCGCTTCACCTCATCCAGGATCATCCGGCCGCGCTGCAGCTTCACTCCATGAAGAACTTCGAATACAACGGGATCAGACAACAGAACCGGAACCACCTCCTTGGGAAGGACCCCCGCGTGGACGGCCTCAAGACCGGCTGGTTGGAGGGGGCCGGCTATCACATCGTGCTGACCGGAAAGGAGGGGGAACGGCGACTGATCGCTGTCGTCCTCGGGGCGCGCAATGAACGGAGCCGGCACGAGATCGCGCTCCGCCTCCTCAACTACGGGTTCAAGAACTTTCACAATGTGTACTTCTTCCGTCCAGGGGACCGGGTGAAGAATCTTCCCGTCTGGAAGGGGGCGGAAGATCTCCTCGCCATCTCGGTGAAGCGGCCCGGCACCGTCACCGTCAGGAACGGGGCCCCCGAGCCAACCCTTACCTACCAGCTTCCCGAGAAGCTCATCGCGCCTATCTCCGAGGGGCAGAAGGTTGGAGAAGCCGTGATCACCGCCGAAGGCCAGGAGATTGCGCGCGCCGACCTGGTCGCCATGAACGCCGTCCCCCGAGGGGGGTGGATGAAGTGGATCCTCCACACCCTCCGCCTCCCCTTCAACTGATCGCCCCCTGGCATGACAGTCTTGTCCCTCATCAAGAAGGTTCGGTCTGAACTCTCGTCCTTTTGCGAGGGATCGAAAGACGTTGAGGAGACCTTGAGAGGAATGAACTATTGGGAAGCAGACCTGATGCAGGGCCAAGACCGTTGCGCTCGAGGCGGGTTCACACTACGTCGACGCGCCGGCTTCCCAGCATGCGTGACGAGGCACAGTCCCGTCCTTGAAGGCGCGGATCGCCTCGGGAAGCTTTTCCAGCAGATCGCTGGCGATCATGGCCTCGGGACCGAGCTCACGGCAGGCAAGGTCCCCGGCCAGCCCGTGAAGGTAGACCCCCACCACGGCGCCTATGGCCGGCGCCAACCCCTGGCTGATCAGGCCGGCGATCACGCCGGTTAGCACATCGCCGACCCCCGCCGTCGCCATCCCGGGGTTGCCGCTCGGATTGATGTGGACCGCGCCCCCAGGCTCAGCGATCAGGGTCCGGGCCCCCTTCAAGACGAGGGTCACATTGTAGGTCGAGGTGACCTTCTGGGCGATCGGGATCTGTTTCTCTATGACCTCCTCCTTGGGAACCGAGAGCAGGCGGCCCAATTCACCGGGGTGGGGTGTCAGGATCACGGGGACCGAGGCCTTCGAGAGCACCTCCGGCTGACGGGCCAGGGCGGTGATGCCATCCGCATCGATGACCAGCGGGATCTTCGCAGCCTGGATCAGGGCAGCCACGAGACGGACGGTCTCGGGATGCGTGGAGAGACCTGGCCCCAGCGCGAGGACCCGCTTCCCCTCCATGAGACCGAGCAGCGCGTCCCTGGCCTGGAAGGCGACGGTCCGCTCCTCGGTTTCGGGAAGCCCAACGGTCATCACTTCGGTCAGCTTGACCTCCATGAGGTCGTTGAGCCCTTCCGGGACAGCCAACGTGACCAGCCCCGCACCCGCCCGTAAGGCGGCAAGGCTGCACAGCGCTGCCGCACCGGTCTTGCCGGGCGATCCGGCGAGGACCAGGACATGACCGTAGGTCCCCTTGTGGGCATCCGGGTCCCGCGGTGGGAGTGCTGTTTTTATCTCTTCCGGCTCGGTGAGTTCCACCGTCAGCTTGGAGTCCGTGAGGAGCACCCGAGGGATGCCAATATCCAGCACCCGGACCTCCCCCGCGCATCGAGCCGCCGGAAAGAGGAGCAGACTCCGCTTCGGAAGGGCAAGGGTCAGGGTAAGCTGCGCTCGAATGCATGGCTCCTGGATGAGACCATCGTCCGAGCCGAGGCCCGAGGGGAGATCTAAAGCCACGAGGGGTCGCCCGAGGCCATTGAGATCGTCCGAGCCGAGGCCGGAGGGGAGATCTAAAGCCACGAGGGGTCGCCCGAGGCCATTGAGGAGCTGGATCGCCTCGGCGGCGATCCCCTGGGCCGGCCCGGTGAGGCCAGTCCCGAGGATCGCATCGACAATCAGATCGGCAGTGACAAGGGACTCTCGATGCTTGTGGAGGTCCCGGCCACTAGTCACCTCGGCGAGCGGAATCCCCGACCGCTGGGCGATCCCCAGATTGACCGCCGCATCCCCCTTGACCTCCTCCTTCTTCGCCAGCAGGAGGACCTGGACGCTGGCCCCGCCGTTCACCAGGTGCCGGGCCACCACCAACCCATCGCCCCCGTTATTCCCCTTCCCGCACACCACCACTACCCGGGACCGGTACAGTCGTGGGAAGTGCTGCTCCATCGCGCGGACGGCTCCGGCCCCGGCATTCTCCATCAGGATGAGGGAGGAGATGCCGTACTCCGCCTCAGCCCGGCGATCCAGTTCCTGTATCTCTTTGGCGGTAACGACCTTCATCTGTATAGCCGTCAGCTGTCAGCAGCCAGCCCTCAGCTAAGAGCCTTTGATGCTGATAGCGGACTGCGGACTGCTCCCCATCAGTCGGTGGCGACAACAAAGGCGACCGCGTAGTCCCCATCGTGGCTCAGGCTCAGGTGCAGGTAACGGATTCCCCTCTCTTCCGCCACGAGACGCGCCCGGCCCGATAATTTCACCTCCGGCGGCCTCCCTCGAGGTCCAACGATCTCAACCTCTCGCCAGGCGACGCCCGCCCCCCACCCAGGTGCAGGTAACGGATTCCCTTCTCTTCCGCCACGAGACGCGCCCGGCCCGATAATTTCACCTCCGGCGGCCTCCCTCGAGGTCCAACGATCTCAACCTCTCGCCAGGCGACGCCCGCCCCCCACCCGGTCCCCAGCGCCTTCAGGACCGCCTCCTTGGCGGCGAACCGAGAGGCAAAGTGGAGCTCCGGGAGAGGACGCTCGTCCCCCTCAGCCCTCTCCTCGGCCGTGTAGAGGCGCCGACAGAGCCGATCCCGGTACCGTGCCAGCACCGCCCGCATTCGCGGAATCGACACGAGGTCAGTACCCACTCCCACGATCATCGTCCGGCGAACACCCTCCCCTATCACAGTTGGCTCAGTTTTCGTCACTGAGTCCTCGCACTCAGGACTGAGGACTGAGTCTAGCGAGCTCCACGAATGAGATCCCGCATCTCACGGACGGCTCGATCCATACCCACCAGGGATGCCCGCCCGACGATGCTGTGTCCGATGTTCAGCTCTTCCACTTCCGGAATCGCCGCGACGGGTATCACATTTTGATAGGTCAAACCGTGTCCGGCGCCCACTCGCAGGCCCAGGTCTCGCGCGAGCCGGGCAGCTTCCATGATCTTGAGGAGCGCCTTCTGACGCTCAGCCTCTGTCTGCGCCTCCGCATATCGCCCCGTGTGAATCTCCACGAACGGGGCCCCGGTACGCTTCGAGGTCTTCACCTGCTCAGGCGAAGGATCGATGAAAAGGCTGACCCTGATCCCCCCTTCGATCAGCACGCGGACCACCCGAGCCAGCCGCTCTTCCTGCCCGGCAACATCCAGGCCCCCCTCGGTCGTCAGCTCCTGCCGTCGCTCGGGCACGAGGGTAGCCACATCAGGGAGGACCTCGAGGGCGATCTTGACCATCTCGTCCGTTGCGGCCATTTCCAGATTCAACTGGGTCTTCACCACCTCTTTCAGCAGCCGCAGGTCCCGATCCTGGATGTGGCGCCGGTCCTCCCGAAGGTGGACGATGATACCCGAAGCCCCCGCCACTTCGGCGAGGATGGCCGCGGCCACCGGGTCAGGCTCTGACCCCCTCCGCGCCTGCCGGAGCGTCGCGATGTGATCCACATTGACCGATAAGCGAGGCCGCATCACCTTCGCCATCCGATCACCGATGCCGAGTCCTACCCCAATTCTTTCTCGATGACCTGCGCGATCGATCTCGCCAGAAGTCCCACCTGCTCGGCGTCCCGTCCCTCCACCATCACCCTGGCGACTGGCTCGGTCCCCGAATAGCGCACCAAGACCCGCCCGCCTCCGTCAAGCTGCGCCTCGGCCTTCGCGATCGCCCCCTGCACGGCAGGGACCGATCCCAGGTCCTGCCTCTCGGTCACCCGAACGTTGATCAAGACCTGGGGATACACGGTCATATACCGCCGAAGCTTCGAGAGAGGCTCCTGCGCCGTCACCATTCGAGAGAGGACCTGCAGCGCCGTCACCACTCCGTCTCCGGTCGTATTGTGATCGAGGAAGACGATGTGTCCGGACTGCTCTCCGCCCAAACTGTACCCGTGCCGGAGCATCTCTTCCAAGACGTAGCGATCTCCCACCGGGGCCCGCACGACGGCGATGCCTGCCTCCTTCAAACAGACTTCGAGTCCGACATTGCTCATCACCGTCGCTACGAGGGTATCCGACCGGAGGAGGCCCTGCCTCTTCAGATCAAGGGCGCAGATGGCCAGGATATGATCCCCGTCAAGCACCGACCCGGTCTCGTCCACCAGGATCACCCGATCTCCGTCCCCGTCGTGTGAGATGCCCACGTCGGCCTTGTGCTTCAGGACCGCCTCTCTCACCACCCCTGGATAGAGGGAGCCGCAGCCGTCGTTAATATTGACCCCGTTCGGCTGGATGTTCAAAGGGATGACCATGGCCCCGAGTTCCCTGAGGATCGTGGGGGCCACCTTGTACGTGGCTCCGTGGGCGCAATCCACCACGACCTTGAGCCCTTGAAAGGCAAGCCCCTTGGGGACGGTCCCCTTGGCAAACTCGATGTATCGGCCGGCCGCATCATTGACTCGATAGGCCTTGCCGATCTCGGCGGCAAGCGGGCGAAGTCGCTCGATCTCCCGGCTCTCAATGAGCTCCTCGATGCGCGCCTCCATCTCATCTGGCAGCTTGAGCCCCTCCCCGGAGAAGAACTTGATCCCGTTGTCCTCAAAGGGATTGTGGGACGCGGAGATGACAATGCCTGCATCGGCCCGCAGCGTCCGCGTGATAAAAGCGATTCCGGGAGTCGGGAGGGGACCGACCAGCAGGACATCCACCCCCATCGAGCAGATCCCGGACGTCAGGGCGCACTCCAGCATATAGCCGTGGAGCCGCGTATCCTTCCCGATGACGATCTTGTGCCTGCCCGCCCGCGTCTTGAACAGATAGGCAGCCGCCCGACCGAGCTTCACCACTGTCTCCGGCGTCATCGGCTCTTCGTTGGCGACGCCGCGCACCCCGTCGGTCCCAAAGAGCTTCCCCACGAACCGCGCTCCTTTGTATCTACCGCCCTGCGATGTCGATTGAACCACCCTTCGACAAGACTTCGGCGAGCTCAGTCGAGCCGCTCAGGGCAAGACCCCTCGACAAGACTGCGGCGAGCCGTTCGGCTGAGCTCACGGTCGAAGCCCTTCGACGTGCTCAGGGCGGTGAGCGGTTCGGCCGAGCAGTTCGGCCCTGAGCTCACTGCCGAAGGGCTCACCGTGGAGGCCTCAGACTTCGACGAGCTCAGTCGAGTCGTCGAGCCGCTCAGGGCCCAGATGCCCCCCGAATGGCCTGGGTCATTCGGGCGACCCGGACCGTGGCCCGGACATCGTGCACCCGGACGATATGGGCACCCTGCCAGATGGCCACGGCGACTGCGGCCGCCGTTCCCTCCGTCCGCTCCTCGATCGGCAGATCCAGGATCCTCCCGATGAAGGACTTCCGGGACGGCCCGACCAGGATGGGCTTTTTCAGCCCGTGAAGCTCCGGTAGGCATTTCAGCAGAAGTAGATTGTGGTCGACGCTCTTCCCAAACCCTATCCCGGGATCCACCACGATGGCCTCAGGATGCACGCCGGCCGCCTCGGCCAAGAGGATCCGCTCCCTGAGATGCTCCCGAACGTCCACCAGCAGGTCAGCGTACCGGGGATCCTGCTGCATCGTCCGGGGCGTCCCTCGCATGTGTCCCAGGATGAGACCGGCCCCCGCTTCTGCTACCACCGACGCCACGCGAGGATCGAAGCCGAGGCCGCTGATGTCATTGATCACATCTACCCCCTCCGCCAACACCGCGGCCGCCACGTCGGCCTTGGTGGTGTCCACGGAGATGGGCACGGGAAGCTTATCGACCAGGTGCCTGAGGGTTGGAAGGATCCGGCGAAGCTCTTCTTCGGTCGAGACCGGTAGGGATCCCGGTCGAGTCGACTCTCCGCCCACATCGATCAGATCGGCCCCCTCCTCGACCATCTGATGGGCGTGCTCGGCCGCCCGGCCCGGATCGAGATACCGCCCCCCATCGGAAAAAGAATCGGGGGTCACATTAAGGACCCCCATGATCCGCGTGCGGGCCGCCACGTCGAGGGAGAAGCGCCGGCACCGGAGTGGGGGCAGCCGATCGCCGGGAGGCGCCCAGGTCTCAGGCGGGTGCCCCTGTGATGATGACATCAATCTCCGGTCCCTCCAACACCTCCCGCTCTAACAGGGCAGCAGCCAGGGCGTGGAGTGCTCCGATCCGGGATTTGGCCAGCTCCTTGGCCCGCTCATAGGCCTCGATGACAAAGCGGCGGACTTCCTGATCGATCTCCTGGGCCGTCTGTTCGCTATAGTCCTGATGCTGGGCGATCTCCTTCCCCAGGAAGATCATCTCCTCTCGTTTCCCAAAGGTCAGGGGACCCAGCCTCTCGCTCATCCCCCACTCACACACCATCTTGCGGGCGAGATCCGTGGCGCGCTCCAGGTCGTTCCCCGCCCCGGTGCTCATGTGCCCCAGCACCAGCTCCTCCGCCACCCGGCCCCCCATAAGGATGGTGATATTGTCCAACAGATACTCCCGATGGTAGTTGTGCTTCTCGTCCATCGGGAGCTGTTGGGTAATGCCGAGGGCCCGGCCTCGCGGGATGATCGTCACCTTGTGGATCGGATCGGCCCCTGGGATGAGCTTGGCCACCAGAGCATGCCCCGCCTCATGATAGGCCGTGGCCCGCCGCTCTTCCTCACTCAAGATCAGGCTCTTGCGCTCCACCCCCATGAGGACCTTGTCCTTGGCGCTCTCAAAGTCCTTCCTCTCGACAAATTTCTTGTCCTCCCGCGCGGCCAGGAGGGCCGCCTCGTTCACGAGATTCGCCAGATCCGCCCCGGAGAACCCCGGCGTCCCGCGGGCCAAGATCGCCAGGTCTACATCGGGTGCGAGGGGGATCTTCTTGACGTGGACCTTCAGGATCTCCTCCCGGCCGCGAATATCGGGCCGCGCCACTATCACCTGTCGGTCGAACCGCCCCGGCCGAAGCAGCGCCGGGTCCAACACATCGGGCCGATTGGTCGCGGCGATGAGAATCACGCCTTCGTTCGACTCGAAGCCATCCATCTCGACCAGGAGCTGGTTCAGCGTCTGCTCCCGTTCGTCATGGCCGCCCCCAAGCCCCGCCCCCCGATGCCGACCGACCGCGTCAATCTCATCCATGAAGATGATGCAGGGGGCATGCTTCTTCCCCTGCTCAAACAGGTCGCGGACCCGAGAGGCCCCGACGCCCACAAACATCTCCACGAAGTCAGAACCAGAGATCGAAAAGAACGGGACATTGGCCTCACCCGCAATGGCGCGGGCCAGCAAGGTCTTCCCCGTCCCCGGCGGCCCCATCAGCAGAACCCCCTTGGGGATCCGACCACCGAGCTTCTGGAACTTCTGGGGGTCCTTCAGAAACTCGATGATCTCTTCCAGCTCCTCCTTGGCCTCGTCCACGCCCGCCACATCCGCAAAGGTCACCCGGTTCTGTTTCTCCGTGAGGAGCCGGGCCCTCGCCTTTCCAAAGGAGAGGGCCTTGGCGCCTCCGCCCTGCATCTGGCGCATGAAGAAGACCCAGACGCCGATGAAGAGGAGCATCGGCAGCCAGTTGAGGACCAAGCTCCACCAGGGGGTCTGTTCCACGGGCTTAGCAGAGATGACCACCCCCTGCTTCCGGAGGCTCGGGATCAGCTCGGGGTCCTCGGCGGCGTACGTCTGGAAGGGGGTGCCATCCTTGAGCTTTCCGGTGATGGCCGCCCCCTTGAGCTCTACTTCCGCGACCTCCCCCTGCTCAACTCGCGCCAGAAACTCGCTGAAATTGAGCTCCTTCCTTCCCGTCTGACTCTGGCTGAAGATACCGAAGAGGAGAATCATGCTCAGGATGATCACCAGCCAGAGGGCCATATTTTTCATCAACGGACTCAACTGCCAACCCTCCTTCGGATCCGGGACTGGACGCCACCAGGGCACCTGTCACCTGGGAGTATAGAAAATAGCATATCACTCACGAGATGCCAAGTCCCATGGGCGAGGCGAAGCCTCCCCGGAGCCTCCCTCGCGATGCAATGTCAGGACCAACACCTGCTCGGTCGCTCCCCCCACTCGTCCCCGTTCATCGATCCGCAACCCGGACACCCACAGAATCCCCTGCTGATCCGTGACCACGGGGACCTGTTCCCGACTCTCCCGAGGGACCTTGGCATCGACGAAGAGATCTTGAAGCTTCTTGCTCCCCTTGAGCCCCAGGGGGCGAAAGCGATCGCCCGACCTCCAACTGCGCACCTCGAGCGGAGGAACGACCTGCTTCCAATCCACATATGCCCGCTCTGGGCCGGCACCCCGGAGATCGGTCATCGGCACGGTCTGGATCGCGGCCTCCACCCTGACCCCCCATGCGGGGATGAGCACCTCGCCGGGCACCGGCAACTCTTCACGGACCACGGAAGAGCGCGACTCCGGGCGGCGCCTCCCCACATACAGGAACCCTTGAGACCTCCATGCCCTCATATTCTGGGGAAGCGATGCCGCTCCAGGACCGCCGGGCGCCGTCAGTCTGTCGACCGCCTCGAGATGGGAGGCGGTGAGATATGCGCCCGGGGTCACACTCCGAATCGCCCGCTCAAGAATGCGGCGTCGAATCGCGGGCGCCAAGGCCTGCAGAGAGCTCAGCCTCAGGCAGATCGTTTCCCCCTCGATACTCACGAGGCCCTTCAAGGATTCCCGGGCAATCTCGTCAAGATAGGCTTCGTCCTGGGCGATCAGGGCCGCCATGCGCGCGAGACCTCTCGCCACCGAGGGATTATACTCCCGCTCAAGCAACGGGACGAGTCGCCACCGGACCCGATTTCGGCGGTAGCGGAGGTCTCGATTTGAGGGATCCTCCATGAAGGAGAGCTGATGCGCCTTGACATAGGCCTCGATCTCCTCTCGCCCCACGTCGAGCAGCGGCCGAATCAGGCGCTCATCGCTCCGCGGCAGCATCCCTCTCAGTCCTCGAAGGCCCGAGCCCCTGAGGAGGTGAAGGAGAACCGTCTCTGCCTGGTCGTCCCGGTGGTGCCCCAAGGCAATCTTGGTCGCCCCCACCCGGGATGCCACCTCCTCAAGAAAGCGGTAGCGTGCCTGCCGGGCCTCTGCCTGAAGCGACCGGTCGCGACGCCCCTCTCGCGCCCAGGTCCCCGTCGTCACCGGCAGGCCCCACGAGGCGGCAACCCCCTCGACAAAGAGGGCATCCTGTCGAGAGGTCTCCCGAAGGCGATGATCGAAATGTGCCACGGAAAGCTCGAGGGACCATGGCCCGCGAAGTCGGAGCAGGCAGTGAAGCAAGACGATGGAGTCGGCGCCGCCCGAGACCGCCACCACCACCCCTTCTCCCGGCTGCAGAAGCCGGTGCGTCGTGATCGCTCGTTGAACCGCGGAGAAAACCTCCTCTCGCACAGGCTTCCCTCCTTACGGCTGATGATAAGGGGCTCGCCGGATCACTGTCAACGTTGATCCCCGTGGGCGGCAGGACATTCCTGTTGAAAACTGGCGACCTCCTTGATACCTTACGGGCGCAGGATCGAGTGGGGAAGATGATGGGACCCACCTCTCTGGAAATAGCTAAACCGACCGTCCTCGTCGTGGACGACGAGCGCGTCATACGGGAATTCTGCGCCGATATCCTTGGCCAGGCAGGCTTCCAGGTCCGAACGGCGACCGACGCTCACGAGGCCCTCGGGGCAGCCCAGGCCGATCCCCCCGCCGTGATCCTCCTGGATGTGATGCTGCCCGGGATGGGCGGGGTCGAGGCTTTGACCCACTTCGCCCGGGTTGCCCCCTTGACTCCGGTGATCATGATCACCGCCTATGCGTCACTCCAGAGCGCCATCGGGTCCGTGAAGCACGGCGCGTACGATTATATGCCAAAACCGCTCGAACCGGAGGCGCTCGCCGCCGCGGTCAGGCGGGCCGAGGCGCACCACCGTGTCCTGGTACAGAATGACCGGCTCGTCCATGCCCTGCACGAAAAGGTGGCGGAGCTGAGCCGTCTCCACCAGCTCACGCACGAATTGGCGGCGGACCTACGAGAGCGGATCGAGGCGCGCACCGCCGAACTCCACCGGAGCGAGCACCTCACCGAGAGCATCATCAGTCACCTGGCCAGCGGACTGATGGTGACCGATTCGGGCGGAGTCATGACCCTGATCAACCCCCAGGGAGCCCTCGCCCTGCGCTGCGACGCCGCCGATCTCATCGATCGTAAACTGACCGACCTCTTCCCCAACGGGGGCGAGTTGCTGGAAGTCCGCGGCGAGTCCAGTCACCGGGAGCTCGAGCTGGCCCTCCGAGACGGCAGCACCATTCCCCTCGGCTTCACCAACTCGTACCTCACGGATGTCCGGGGAAACCGAGAGGGGGTCATCGTCATCTTCCGGGATCTGAGTGAGATCAAACAGCTCCAGGCCGAGCTTCGCCGCAAAGACCGTCTCGCCGCCATCGGTCAGGTGGTGGCGGGCGTCGCCCATGAGATCCGGAACCCCCTCTTTGGGATCACGTCCGTGGCCCAGATCCTGAAACGAGAGGTGGCTCTTCCTTCAGCCCATCAAGAGCTGGTGGACGCGATGCTCTTTGAGACTCAGCGCCTGAATGTCCTGGTGAGCGACCTTCTCCTCTTCGGGCGGGAGTCGCGTCTCGAGCTGAGACCGACCGATCTCCACCAGCTCCTGGACGCGTGTTGCCACCTGTACGCCGGAGAAATCCGCGAGCGCTCCATCCTTCTGCACAGGGCCTATGATCCCCACCTGCCGTGGCTCCTCGCGGATCCGGACAAGCTCAAGCAGGTCGTCTTGAATCTCTTGAAGAACGCTCTGGAAGCGACTCCCCCCGAGGGGACCGTGACCATGCGCACCGAGGGCCATCTAGCGGAGAGACAGGGCGAGGCCGACCAGGTAAAGCTGACTATCAGCGACACCGGGTGCGGGATCCCCCCTGGGCATCAAGACCGGATCTTCGACCTCTTTTTTACGACGAAACCCCGGGGAACAGGACTGGGGCTCCCGATCTGCCGACGCATCGTCGAAGACCACGGAGGGAGGATTTCCGTCGAAAGTCGCCCGGGAGAGGGAACGGCCTTCACCGTCGAACTCCCCCTCCATCCCGGCGACCGCTCACCGATAACCGAAAGGGCTTCATAGTCACCGGGTCATGGCCCCCCACGTCGTCGGTCAACGGTCAATGGTCATCGGAGGAGCAAGATGCAGCCGACACTGGTCATCATCGATGACGAGTCCCTGATCCGAAAGGTCCTCCGGCACCATTTTGAGCGTAAGGGGTATCGGGTCCTCGAGGCCTCTACCGCCTCAGAGGGGATTCATCTGGTCCGAGAGGAGGCCCCCCATGTAATCCTCTTGGACCTCAAGCTGCCGGACATGGATGGCCTGACCGCCCTGGACCGGATCAAGGAAAACCAGCCCGATAGCGCCGTCATTGTGCTCACCGCCCACGGGACCTACGAAAAGGCCGTGGAGGCTGTGAAGCGTGGCGCCGAAGATTTCCTGATCAAGGAGCCCGCGGAGGGAAACCTGGCAGCCATGGAGCTCCGGGTGTCGCAGGCGGTGGAGGGGCTCCGGAAAAACCGGATCCGTTCCTACTACCGACAGCATTTCCGGCGACGGGCGACGGACCGCGACGCAGCCATTCCCGGCGAGCATCCCTCCATCGTCGAGCTCAACAAGCTCGTGGATCTCGTGGCCCAGAACCCCTCCACGACGGTGCTCATCATGGGAGAGAGCGGGACGGGCAAGGAGCTGATGGCCAAGGCGATCCACCAGAAATCGGGCCGACGAGACAAGTCCTTTATAGAGATCAATTGCGCGGGCCTTTCGGAGAATCTTCTGGACTCGGAGCTCTTCGGCCACGAACGGGGGGCATTCACCGATGCCAAATCGATGAAACGGGGCCTCCTGGAAGTGGCTGACGGCGGCACAGTCCTCCTGGACGAAATCGGCGACATGCCCCCGGCAGTCCAGCCCAAGCTCCTGCGGGTTCTGGAGGCTCGGACCTTCCGGCGGGTCGGGGGTCTCACGGATATTTCGGTCGATGTGCGCATCATCACCGCGACCAATAAGCAACTGAAGAAACTGGTGGAGGCCGGCACCTTTCGAGAGGACCTCTACTACCGATTGAAGGTGATGCCGGTGGAGATCCCCCCCTTGCGCGAGCGGGGCCGGGATGTGCATTTCCTCAGCCAACTGTTTGTCCAGGAGTTCAACGCCCTGCTCAAGAAGCGCATTCGGGGATTCTCCCAGCCGGCCCAGGAGATCCTCCTGGCCTATCCGTGGCCAGGCAACGTCCGCGAACTCAAGAACGTGACCGAGCGCGCGATGATCCTCTGCCCCGGGGACGTGATCCTGCCTGAGCATCTGCCGGCGGATCTTCAGGGACTCGCCGGCAAGGCCGTCCGCGCCAGCACCGAAGTGACGGTGGACCAACCCCCGCGCCGCAGAGACCCGGATCGGTTCTCCTCCCTGGCTGAACTCGAGAAGACCCACATCCGCGAGGCGCTGGAGGCTACGGGGGGAAACCGCACCCAGACGGCAAAGCTCTTGGGGATCTCCCGATCAACCCTTCTCGACAAGATCAAGCGGTACCGCCTGGAGCGATAGGTCGCCGGCCACCCTCCTGAACGGTCTCGACTGCCTGTTTTCAGACAGACCCCCCCTTCCTTGTACCTAACTATCGCGCAACCACCCGCCAGATAAGGGTCGATGCGGCAGCCGTACCCCCCCACTTGGTATGCCCCTTGCAGCTTCGTCTGAAGTGACGCCGCTTTTCGACGATAGGGGCTTCGATGCGCGCAACCATTGACGTGCTCATCATGGAAGACGACCCCGCGATCCGCCTGGCCCTCGCCCACGCCTTGAAAAACCAGGGGGCGGAGGTCCGGGCGTGTTGCAGCCTCGAGTCCGCCCTTGAAGCGATACGGGGCCACTCGTTTGACGTCATCCTGGCTGATCTGCGTATGCGTGGGCAGGAGTGCGCGGACGGCCTCGAACTCCTCAAGGTGGTGCGCAAGGTCTCCCCCGACACCCGCGTCATCATCATGACCGCGTACGGCAGCGACAAGGTTGAAGCAGAGGTGAAAGAGCACGGGGGAACATACTGGGCCAAGTCTCGGCAACTCGACGAGCTGCTCGGTTCGGTCATGGCCACTTCGCCACGATCCCCGTAGACGCAGACTGAAAGCTCATCCGCAGATTCATCGCGTTTTCTGTCGCGCGGACTCGCCGGTAATTGCGCGCCAGATATGCGCCGCGAAAAATTTCTCTTCCCACCCTAAAAAGGACTTGACTCGAATACGAAGGTCGGTTACAACGGGCTGCGTCACCCGTTGCTTCGCCCTCGTGTCCAATGAATTTTAGAGCCACTCACCTGCAACCACAATCATGCACTTCTGGGGATAACTCGCAGACGCCTCGCCTCCGGTGAAGTTAGAATGTCACGGACCTGTGGATAATATGTGGATAGCTCCCCTTACCCTAGCGGAAGGGGGCTCCGGCAGCAGCTTTCCACGCAAGTCGGGCAGGATTGCAGGAGGCTGAAGGAATGAGTGGACAATCCCTCATGTCCCAGGAAGTATGGCAGGCAGCTATCTCCAATATCCAACGACAACTCATTCCCCATAGTTTTGCAACCTGGTTCCGACCCCTAACCCTCGGAACCATACACAACAATCGTCTCCAGATCCTGTTGCCCAATCGGTTCTTCAAGGAGTGGTTTGAAGAGCACTACCTCGAATTCCTCCGGTCCGCCCTCGAGGATCTCCTCTTCACCCGGGTGGAGATAGAGCTCGTGGTTCCCGAGCAGGATGCCTCCCCACCCCCCCCTCCCAAGGAAACCCCGCCGAAGCGGACCGTCCGCCGCTCCGGCCCCACCACCTCGCTGAATGCGAAATACACCTTCGATAGTTTTGTCGTGGGGGCGGGGAACCAGCTCGCCCATGCCGCCTCGCTGGCGATCGCTGAGCAGATCTCCAAGGTGTACAATCCCCTCTTCGTCTATGGCGGCGTCGGCCTCGGCAAGACCCATCTCCTCCACGCCATCGGCCATCTCGTCCTGGAGCGGGACAACCTGGTTCGAGTCTCCTACGTCTCCTCGGAGAAGTTCACCAACGACCTCATCAATGCGATCCGCTTCGACGCCACCAGCGAATTCCGGAATCGGTACCGGAGTGTAGATGTCCTTCTTATCGACGATATCCAGTTCATTGCGGGAAAAGAGCGGACCCAGGAGGAGTTTTTCCATACCTTTAACGACCTGTACAATGCCTCCAAACAGATCGTTCTGACGAGCGACAGCATCCCGAAGGAGATCCCTGGCCTTGAGGAACGGCTCCGCTCCCGCTTCGAGTGGGGCCTCATCGCGGATATCCAGGCCCCCGACATGGAAACGAAGGCGGCCATCCTGCGCAAGAAGGCCCAGGCAGAGGGTGTGCAGATCCCGGACGAGGTATCTCTCTTTATCGCCTCGAATGTGAAATCCAACGTTCGGGAGCTGGAGGGCTACCTAGTGCGGATCGTCGCCTATGCCTCCCTGACGAATCAGGCCATCACGCTCGATCTCGCCCGGGAGATCCTGAAGGAGTTCATGAACGGGGACAGGGCGATCACCATCCCCCGGATCCTGGAGGTGGTGTCAGATTTTTTCCGCCTGAAGGAAAAGGAGCTCCTGTCAAGAAGCCGGCACAAGTCCATCGTCCTGCCCCGCCAGGTGGCGATGTATCTGTGTCGAACACAAACGAACGCATCCCTCCCGGACATCGGGGCAGAGCTTGGCGGAAAGGATCACTCGACGGTGATCCACGCCTGTGCCAAGATCCGGGAATTGATTGCCAAAGACGAAAAATTCCGAAAACAGTTGCATGATCTGACCAATCGTCTCACGGGATGATGGGCGGCCTGGATAGCGGGTCGGATGCCCGGGGACGGAGACCCACCGAACGGCGCCGCTCGCCCCGTGTCAAGACCACGCGCACGGGGGCACACCCTTCCCTGCGCGCACGGATCTCGGCCTCCTCTGAAGACACGCCCCCTCAGATCGGTCCAGCCGAACGACCCCTTATCCAGGCTCCGCAGCAACTGCATTCGCCGAACTCTCCCCGCTAGAGTCACCGGAGGAATCCGCTCAGGGGATCGGGACTTTTCTACAGGTCCACCTCAAGGCCGAGCCCCGGGCCATCGACGGGGATGACGAATCCGTCTTCAATCACGATCCCGCCTCTGGCTACGTCCCGGTCCAGGTCCAGATGTCCGTCCAGATCGGCGTAGTGAACATTCCGAAAGGCGACGGCGAAATGGGCAGCGGCAGCAATGGAGATCACCGATTCATCCATGCATCCCGCCATCGTCTCGATCTCTCCGGCCTCGGCGATGATATTGATTCTCATGGCGTTCGTGAGTCCTCCCGCCTTCATCAGCTTGATATTGATGTGGTCGGCGTAATAGTGAGCCGCCACGCGGAAGGTGTCTGTGGAGCTCAGGACGGTCTCGTCGGCCATGATCGGGATCCGGCTTCGGGCTGTGACCTCCTGCAGGCTGGAGAGCTGTTCCGCCCGCGTCGGTTGCTCGAGAAACTCGATCCCCACCCCCTCCAGGGCCTGGATCAAACTCAGAGCCTCCTCGACACCGTAGCCCTGATTGGCGTCCAGGCGGAGAAGCATCTCCTTCCCGACCGCCTCACGGACCCTGCGCACCCGCGCCACATCCTCCTCCCAATCCCGGCCCCCTTTGAGCTTCAGGGCTTTGAATCCCCTCCCCGCCAGTGCCACCGCCCGTCTCACCGTCTCCTCCGGTGGGGCGATCCCTATCGTGACGGAGGTGAGGATCTTCCGGCGGTAACAGCCCAGGAGTTGGTAGAGGGGGAGCCCCGCGCGCTTACCCAAGAGATCATACAGGGCGATGTTGAGGCCAGCCTTCGCCGCGTAGTTGCCGGGGACGGCCTCGCTGAGCTTGGCATGCAGATAGTGGATCCGGGTCGCATCCTCACCTAACAACGCCGGGCCCAACTGCTGGTCAATGGCCTGTACGACGGAAGTGGAGGTCTCCCCCATGACATAGGGGTCGGGAGCGGCATTCCCCCACCCCACGAGACCGGCCTTGGTCTCGATCCGACAGACAACATTGTGAACCTCCGAGGTCGTCTCGTAGGCGGTTGCATAGCTCTCGGTCAACCGAAAGCTCACCGGGAAGATTTCGACGTTTCGGATGATCATGGCGCCTGTTCCTCGCGCTTCCCCCGATCCTCTCTGCCGCGCTCCAATGTTTCCTGGAGATCACACGGAATCCATCTGCGCCCCCGCCTCCGCACAATCCCTTCCGCATACTTGAGCATGATCCGCAGGACCGACCCACGGATGGGCGGGGGAATGGTATCGAGGGGGGAGTGTTCGCGATCGAAGCGGAGGTACTCGATCTCTGCACGGGACCGTGGAGGCCGATTCCCCGGGAGCATCTCCGGGTTGCGCCGCCACAGGAGATGGCAGAGATGTCTCACCGCCGCGCCTTCCTGGCGCAGACGGGTCCTCTTGAGGCGGTGCGCGAGGAGGAGAATGTCCTCGTTGCGATAGCCGATGACCGTCGGGTCCAAGTCATTGGCGATCATGAGGGCCATGACCCGCTGGCATTTCTCGCACCGTCCGCAGGGCAATACCCGGTTGCCATCCAGATGGGCGGCGTGACACGAGGTCTGGAGGCGAAACAGGTCGGGGTATCGCCGGCCCAGGATTCGCTCGATGAGAAGCTCGCTCAAGGGGCGGACGATCGAACATTGACGGATCGGGAACCCCTTCCGGCGGAAATATCGGGTCATGAAATCATCGAAGTCGCGGCTCTGATCATACACCATGTCGTAATGGGTGACCCCTTGGCTGCGGGAACGTTGGGTGGTATCGAACTCGTTGCCGATCACCAGATGGCCGATCCGTTCCCGGTAGAGGATGGGGAGAAATGCGGCCGCCATCACCTCGACCGTAAAGAGGCGAATGGGATAGATGTCTGCCCGGATACGATGGAAGTCGCGTCGGATGATCTTCAGGTGGCGGAGGACAAAGTTGTACAGACGATCCACGTTGCTCCACACCCGCCAGGTCCTGGGCACGTTGGCCTTGAAGTAGCGGTAGGCATTGAGGGCCGTATACCAGTGGCGGCCCGATTCGTTAAAGAAGCAGCAATGCGGCTTAAGACCGATCTCGTCCAGGATCCCGTAGCTGAGCAGACTCTCCTTGCCCCCGGAGGATGAGACGGCGTATCCGGTGGGGTCCAGGGCAACCTTCCAGGAAAGCCGTTCTACGCCGTCGACCTGCAGGACTGCGCGGCAAAACCGATCCGGCTTCACGAAGGCGGTTGGCCGGTACTCCGGGAGGAGAAACGGGTTCTCGCCGAGGATCTTGTTCAGATAGATTTCCCGAGCCGTGTTCTCCAGCATGGCCTCCACCATCCGGACATCGACCGCCTCGAGGGGGAAGCGGAGCGTGATCGCGTCGGTGAAGAGGCCGTAGTTGATCACCGGCATCGTCACGATGAGCCGTGCGAGATTCCGCATCAGCGGGTCGTGGGGATCAAGGATCGGGCGCTCGTACCGGAAGAGGAGGCGAGTAGAAACGATGTGAGGACCAGACCAGAGAAGGTAGCGCGTGGCGATCCCGTTCTCGGAGAGGGTCGGGTCCTCGATGCTGATCCGATCGAAGCAACCGAGGGACTCCATCGGTCCGTCTTCAATCAAGGTCGAAGGATTTCATTACGAGCCGCGCAAGCTCCTCCGCCCCACCTGTGAGGATATCGAAGGTCGGTCGGCCGTACCGCTCCTCCAGCGCCCGGAGCTCTGTGGGGATCTCCGCATCGATGATCCCCTCATGGTTGAGGCTCAGGGCCACGACCGGGACTCCTGATAAGAGCTCCAGGATCCGGATCTCCCGATGCACAGGACTCAGGGGGTACTGGGGAAAGCCGTCGTAATGGAGACGTCGGGGGGCGTGTTGCAGCACGATGCCGTGGGGCCGACCGGCAGCGATCAGCTCGAAGCCGCCGGGGTAAGCCGGATGGGTAATGCATCCCTGCCCTTCCAGGATAATCGCCCGCGGCCGCTCCTCCACGAAGGCCGTATGGATGATCTGCTCGATCTCTCCCGTCACAAAATCGTTCACGAGGGAGTCGATGATGATGCAGTGCTTGACCCCTTGCATCCAGGCGGTCTGGCCCGTTCCGACCATGACCGTCTTGCACCCGAGGGCGTTCAAGGTCTGCGTGAGCTTCAGGGCGGTGGTGCGCTTTCCAACCGCCGAGTCGGTCCCCAACACGGCGATGCGGACCGCCGTCACCTCCTCGATCTTTCCACTGAAGAAGTGGAGCTGCTCCCTCGGCGGCGGCCGCCTGACATCTCGGATGCGAACGTTGTGCTCCTGCGCCAGCCCGGCGAATTCAGGATCATCCCCAAGGAAGTCGTGCAGCCCGGAGTCTATATGGAGACCGGCCTCGAGGGCCTCGCGAACCACGCCTCGATACTCATCCGGGAGGCGTCCTCCATCCGGGGCCAGCCCGATGACGAGATACTGCAGTCTTTCCGGGATCCGTAGGGCCTCCTTGAGCGAGCGAAAGATTGGAATGCCACGGAATGCCCCATCCAGGACCTCCCCTGCATCCCGGCCTGCCCACCGGCTGTCGATCACGCCCAGCACCCGATACCGATCGGTGTAACGGACCAATCCATGGGCAGTCTTCCCACTCGGGGTCCCAAAGGCCCCCTCACATAAGACGATGGCGGTCCCGTCCATCACGACTCAGCAGTCAGCAGTCAGCCATCCGGCGTCAGCAGATCTACGAAGGGGTTTCGAGCTGATTGCTGACAGCTGATAGCTGATCGCTGCGCTTGCCGATTTACTGGCGGCGCCCGGTAAGGACCACCACATGGTCATCCTCGGGGAGCCCACCGTTCAACCGCACCTTGGCTAAGGCGATGAGGGCGGAGGTGGAGGCGGGAAGGACGCTGAGTCCCTCTCGTTGGAGCAGGAGACGCGCGTGCTGAAGCATGTCCTGATCAGAGGCGTGTTCGGCGTAGCCCCCGCTCGCCCGGAGGGCCCGGAGGGCAAGCTCACCATCGAAGGAGTGCCAATTGATTAAGGGCTCGTTGACCGTGGTTTCATGGATTTCAGAGGGGTGGAGGTCCATGCAAAAGGCATGGCCTTCCCGAAAACTCTTGACGATGGGGTTTTTTCGGTAGCTGCTGGCCGTAATCATGCGGGGCATGCGGCTTGTCTTTCCACTCTCATACAGGCGACAGAATCCATCGAAGATGCCCGCTAACGTGGTTCCATTGGACACCGGAACCGCAACCGAGTGTGGGGCGTCCCCGAAGACCTCGACGATCTCACGAGCGATCTCCCCGTAGGCTTCGAGGCTTGCATCTCCGTTCTTCCCCCCCGGATTGGCATCAAAGAGCCCGTTCCGCTCCGCGGCTTCTCGACTCTGGGCCACCGCCGCCTCGTAGTCCCCATCGACCCGGATCACCTCGGCCCCGAGGCGAGTCATCTCTGCTAAACGGCGGGTGTGATAGCGTTCAGGAAAAAAGATGAGGGTCCGGAGAGAAGAGTGCTGGGCAGCGTAGGCGGCGGCAACCCCGAAGTTCCCACAGGTAGCCAGGGTGATAACCTCGTATCCCTCATGAGCCGCCCTCCGCGCGAGCTCAAAGGCGGCTCGGTCCTTCTGGGAACCGGTGGGGTTTCCCCCTTCGAACTTGAAGTGGATGCGTTCGAGCCCTAAGGCCCGCTCGACGTTTCGTCCGCGGAGGAGGGCAGTTTTTCCGGGTTGGACTGAAGAGCAATCCGTGGCCGCTCCCCGCCCCCCTCGACCGCTACTGTTCGATTCGTCCATCGTGGACCCTGTCCACCCCCTTTCCTGACCTCTACCCCCGACGATCCTCTTCATCACCTGAAGAGGGCCCTTGAATTCGACGGATTAATGGAGACCTTCCTTCTTGTCAAGAGAAAAAAACAGGGTGGGCAGAGCCCCCTTGACACGCCCCCCTCCGTGCCCGCTAAATGAGATGGCGGGCCGGCCTGAAACGAGCTGTGCGCCTGGGATTCAGCATGGCGCCGAAAATTCAGGAGGCTCAACACAGGCGAAGATGGCACGTCTCCTCCCCTTCCTGATCATAATACTCGCGGGGATGTTCTCCCGCCTCGGGTACCAGATGGCCCGAAGCCCGGTCCTCCCCCGCTTCGCCCAGGACTTGGGAGCCTCGCCGGAACTGCTGGGCCTGATCGTCGCCGCCTCCACCGTCACCGGCATCCTCATCAAGCTCCCCGCGGGTGCCCTCTCTGATATCCTGGGCCGAAGGCGGATGATGCTTCTCGGCTGCCTCTTCTTTGCCGGGCCACCCTTCCTCTACCCTCTCGTGAACCATCCGAATCAGCTCCTCCTCCTCCGCTTCCTCCACGGTTTCGCCACAGCGATCTTCTCTCCCGTCGCTGCCGCCTATGTGGTGGACCTGTTCGAGGAGGGACGAGGAGAAAAACTGGGATGGTTCGCCGCGGCCAGCGATGTCGGCGCCACGCTGGGCCCGCTCTTGGGCGGCTTCGTCCTTTTCTCCACGGCGAGCTATCCGACAACCTATCTTCTGGTCGGACTCCTCGGGCTCCTCCCCCTTGCAATGATCGTGCTACTTCCTCGAGAGACCAGCCCCCTCCAGGTAAGCACGGCATCAGACCGATGGGTGAAGTTCCGGGCCGGCCTGGGAGAGGTGCTGAAAAGCCCTCCCGTCCTCATCTCCTCCAGCATGGAGGCGGCCATGTACGTCGGTTACGGCGCGTTTCTCGGGTTCTTTCCCCCCTACGCGAAGAACATCGGCCTCAATGATGCGGAAATCGGCCTCGTCCTCGGCGCACAGCTCGCCACCACCATGCTGGCCAAGCCCATCGCAGGGCGCCTCTCGGATCGGATCGGCCGCAAGCCGATGATCCTCCTCGGCCTCGTCCTGTGCACAATCTTTCTTCCCTTCATTCCACACACAACCGCTTTCGGCCCGCTCTTCCTCCTCTCTGCCCTCCTCGGCCTCGGCGTCGCTATTGTTACCCCTTCGACCACTGCCCTGGTGGCAGAACTGGTCAAGACGGAGCAGATGGGTTCGGCCATGGGGGTCTTTGGAACGATCTGGGACACCGGCGAGGCCTTGGGTCCCATCCTGGCGGGCTTCCTGATCGCCTCCTCCGGCTACCCATGGGCCTTCACCCTGATCGCCGCGTTCATTGGAGTTTCGGCGGTAATCTTCGCACTCACCGTGA